>Ga0265325_10000792_pt1 | contig 22825 bp, 14 predicted proteins | sample 41420metaG_FD_202090 | JGI IMG/M metagenome (GOLD analysis project Ga0265325, IMG submission 202090) | Rhizosphere microbial communities from Carex aquatilis grown in University of Washington, Seatle, WA, United States - 4-14-20 metaG | ecosystem: Host-associated > Plants > Roots > Rhizosphere... | reverse complement strand
TTGAGCGTAGAGATCGGTGAGGACATGCGTGCCTGTCGCCTTGTCGCCAACCGCGAGCGCCTGCGGCAGGGTCCAATCGTGGTCGATGGTGCCGCCGGCGGCGACGATGGCGCGCAACGCGTCCTGCAGGCCGAGGCGATTGTGCGTTTGCTGGCGGATTTCGACGTCGGCAACGAGGCAGAACATGGCTCCGCCCCAATAAGTGCGTCCCCAGGTGTGGGTGTGGTCGAGGCCCTGGTCGCCGGGCCCGGGCTCGCCCTGCGGCATGTCGCGCACCATGTCGTGCCAAATCCTGGGCGCCGTGAGATCGCCGATCATCACGCGCTCAACGGGCTCGATGTAAGTGGCGAGGCCCTCCTCAATCCAGTGCTGCGGGGAATCGCCCCAGGGTTTGTCCGGATCGGTCGGCATCGACGGAAAGCCCATGTGGGTGAGCTCGTGCGTAATCATCCAGTCGTTGGCGAGCTCGGGTGCGGTGGTGTGCTCGCCGATGCGGAGGCGCGTGAATCCGGGCCAACCATGCATGTCGCCCCATGTTGTTCCTTGGAGGATGCCGTGACGGTCGGGAACAGGAATGACGAGGATGCGTGCGGTGGCCACAGGGAATCGGCCGTAATAGGTGGCGACCGCGGAAGCGGCCGTGGCGATGCGGGCGAGGATCGCGGATTTAGGAAGATCGAATGGCCCCTCAGCGAAGTCGACCTGGAGCGTGGAGGAGCCGACGCCGCCAGTCCCGCCGATTCTGATGGAATCGGTTTCGGCGATGGGAAGGTGAGAGCCGGGCTGCGCGTGGAGGACTCCCCCACCCAAGCAAAGCTTGGAAGGGGCACCCAGGACAAGGCTAAAGATGACGAGCGAAGTTGCGTTGAAGCGAGAGGCCATGTAGTGAGTTGGACGGAGAGAACAGGTTTCAGGTTTTAGGTGTCAGGTTGCAGGAATCAGCGGGCAGACGAGCAGCGAATACGAGAGCAGGGTGTGCGGGCGAGGACGCCCGCACGACAGCCGGCGGGGACGCCGGCGCTACCACGGTTGACCGTTCAGGCCTTCGACGCGAGGATATCGAGCATCTCGATCTGCGGCGGCTTGGCAAGGAGCTCGTCGGCTTTGGCGAAAAGCGCCTTGGCGATGGGGCCGTTAAGGTGCGCGTCTCGCCCCGCAGTGTCAGGGAATGTATCGAAGATGCCGAACTTCGCTGGTCCCAACTTCACGGCATACCAGGTGGTGGTTGCCGGCTCAGAGACTGCCAGCGGCTGAGCCGACTTGAGAAACGCCTCCAGATCCTTTTCTTTGCCGGGCTTGGCCTCAACCAGGGCCAGAATTGCGCGTGTGTCCATGGGCACCTCCTTATGGTTCCACCGCATTGGATGATGCGGAGCGCCGAGTGGTTTCGCGGGTGCGGGACATTACACTGAGAGAGCCATGAAAATGCGCTCGGGAAATGAGATACGCGAGCTGTTTCTGCGCTTCTTTGAGACGAAGGAGCACCGCAGGGTTCATTCGTCTTCGCTGGTGCCGGCGAACGATCCCACGCTCTTGTTTACCAACGCCGGAATGAACCAGTTCAAGGACCTTTTTCTCGGGGCGGAGAAGCGCGATTACACTCGGGCTACGACCAGCCAGAAGTGCGTGCGGGCGGGCGGCAAACACAACGACCTCGAGAATGTGGGCTTTACGCGGCGCCATCATACGTTCTTTGAGATGCTGGGGAATTTCTCGTTCGGAGACTACTTCAAGCGCGATGCGATCCAGTTTGCGTGGGAGCTGGTGACGAGCGAGGAATGGTTCGGGATTACCAAGGACCGGCTGTACGTAACGATCTTCGAAGGGACGGCGGACGTTCCGCGGGACGACGAGGCGGAGAAGTTCTGGATGGAAGTGGGCGTGCCGAAGGAGCGGATCGGCGAGTACGGGGTGAAGGACAACTTCTGGCAGATGGGCGAGACGGGGCCGTGCGGTCCGTGCTCAGAGATTTTCTACGACATGGGCCTGGAGGCCGCGGAGACCCCAGGAGTAGATCTGCCGTTCGGCAAAGACGATGCGCGGTACGTGGAGATCTGGAACCTGGTCTTCATGCAATTTGACCGCTCCGCGGTGGTTGACGCGGCCGGAAAGACGACGGGGTACAAGCTGGCGCCGTTACCAAAACCTTCAATCGATACGGGGATGGGCCTTGAGCGCGTGGCGGCAGTGCTGCAGCGGAAGGTGAGCAACTTTGAGACGGATTTGTTTACGCCGCTCATTGGAAGAGCAGCGGAGCTAGCGGGGTTAGGGGAGTCAGCGGAGCTAGTTCAAAACGCCAGCCTGCGGATTATTGCGGATCATGCGCGGGCGGCGACGTTCCTGATTAACGATGGAGTGGTGCCGTCGAATGAGGGGCGCGGGTATGTGCTGAGGAAGATTTTGCGGCGCGCGATCCGGCATGGGCGACTGCTGGGGCAGGAGAAGCCGTTTCTGTTTGAGATGGTTTTCGCGGTGCGCGATCTGATGAAGGGCGCCTATCCGGAATTGGCGGATTCGGCGGCGCGCGTGGCGAAGGTGGTGGAGGCGGAGGAGAGGCAGTTTGATCGAGTCCTGAAGATCGGGCTGACGCGGCTGGATGAAGAGATCAAGGCCGGCTTCACGGGTGACAAGGCCTTCCATCTTTACGAGACTTTTGGATTGCCACTGGACTTTATGGTTGATGCTGCGCGAGATGCCGGCATCGAGTTTGATATGGAAGGGTTCGAGCGCGCCAAGGAATCTGAGCAGGCACGGGCGCGGGCGAGTTGGAAGGGCGGAAGCCAGAAGTCGGCCAGCCCGGCATTCCGCGACCTGCCGAAGACCGTGTTCGAAGGCTACGAGTCACTGACCTCAACGAACAGCGAGGTGCTGGCGATTGTGAAGGGCGGCGTTGGCGTTCCGGCGGCGAAGGCAGGCGATGAGGTTGAGGTGGTTCTCGACCACACGAGTTTCTACGGCGACTCGGGCGGGCAAGTTGGAGACACTGGAGTTTTCGTGACGGTCGACGGGAATTCGACTGTGGCCGAAATCGTTGGAGTCGTGCTGCCGGTGCAGGGAGTGCGGGCGCACAAAGCGATTTTGAAACAAGATTTGGCAGTGGGCGATCGCGTGAATACGGTTGTGGATGGAGTGCGGCGCGACGCGATCCGGCGCAATCATACTGGGACGCATCTGCTGCACGCGGCGCTGAGGCAGGTGCTGGGCACGCACGTGAAGCAGGCGGGTTCGGCGGTGCATCCTGACCGTCTGCGGTTCGATTTTTCGCACTTTTCTCAGGTGGCCGATGAGGAGTTGCAGGAGATTGAGGACATTGTGAATCGCGAGGTGCTGGCCAACGCGAAGGTCGAAACGCTGGTGGATGTTCCCATCGACGTGGCCGTGAATGAGTACCATGCGATGGCGCTGTTCGGCGAGAAGTACGGCGATAAGGTGCGGGTGGTGAAGCTGTCAGACGGATTTTCGACGGAGCTGTGTGGCGGCACGCATACGGCGGCGACCGGCGAAATCGGGCTGATGAAGCTGACCAGCGAGGAGTCGGTTTCCTCGGGCGTGAGAAGGATTGAGGCGATCAGCGGGATGGGTTCGCTGGACACGTTCAGGAAAGATTTTGAGCTGGCGAAGGTGGCGGGACAATTCTTGCCATCGGCGGAGAACTTGCCGGATGGGCTGAAGGCGAAATTTGCAGCGCAGGACGACGAGCTGAAGAAGCTGCGGCGCGAGATTGAAGAGATGCGGATGAAGTCGGCCGCCGGCGGATTGGATGATGCGGTTTCGCGCGCGGTAGAAGTGAAGGGCGTAAGGGTGCTGACGCATCGTGCCGATGAGATGGAGCGCGGGCAGCTGCGGACGCTGGTGGACAACTTGAAACAAAAGCTCGGCGAAGGCGTGGTGGTGCTGGGATCGGCGCAACCTGAAGGACGAGTGGCGATCATTGCAGGGGTGACGCCGGGCCTGGTGAAGCGCATTCAAGCCGGCAAATTAGTGGGCGCAGTGGCAAAGATTGTGGGCGGATCGGGCGGCGGAAAGCCTGAGATTGCAGAGGCCGGCGGCAAGGATCAGACGCAGATTGATGCGGCGCTGAAGGCGGCGGCGGGGATCGTGGGAGAGATGCTGGGGTGATGCAGCGGAGCTAGCGGGGCTGGCGGCTTTATAGGCCCTTGGCAAGCGACCGAGTTACCCCACCCAAGCGAAGCTTGGATCCACCCCACAGACGAAGACCTGTCTGTGGGGACCCCGGTGATGGGGCACCCAGGCAAAAGTGCCATTCAAAACAAAGTCCGGGCCTGACGGCCCGGATTTTTGTTGGACGTGATCGGTCAGATGCCTGCAAAGTTAGCGGATCTTGAAGTTATAGCCGATGCCGAATGAAAAGATGGGATAGACCGGGAGCACGTTGAGGTCTTTCTGGTATTTCGCAACTTCGGCAGCAACGTTGGCCTGCGCCGTTGAGTTGGTCGCAATGTTTACGCAGGAGGGGCCGTTGATGGCCGCGTCGACGGCTGTAAGGCAGGCATTGCCAGTGGGGTTGAGGGCAAGAGTGGGCGAGCCCGTGAAGACTGCGCCGATTTCAAGAGGGAATGACCAGTGGCCGCCCCTGCGCGAGATGAGGTTTCCCCATCCGGTGGTCATGGAGAAAGCGGTCTTGTTCTTGTTGAGCCCGAGAGCCGCAGCGATGTTAAGCGGGTTGACGGTGTCGGAGTAGTATTTTTGCGATCCGAAGGTAAAGCTGGTTCCGGCGGCAGCGATGCCGGTGGCGGTAACAGCGTTCTGGTTATAAAAAACCGCGCCGGGGCTCAAGCGGAATCCGTGATTCGGGAACGGATAGAGATCCACTGAAGCGCCGGCAGTTGCGAAATTCAGTTTGCCGCTGACGCCAATGCCGCTCGATCCGTTGTTATTGTCGATAGTGAAATTCGACACGTTGTACGTGAAGTAGTTGCCGATGCCGCGAATGTTGATGTAGCGGTTAGCCTCAACCGCTACCTGCATATTGATGCCGTTGGCCCCGATGCCGCCAGACAGGGCGAGGCGAGAGAAAGGCGCAGGCGACTCTCCTTTTTCGCCTTTGGTCTGGGGTGGTGCGGGCTGGTCGGAGTTTTGAGCAAACAGGCCTGCGGGTGCGGCCAGCAGAATAAGCGTCAAAAAGCAAGCAAGTCGTTTCACGATGTCTCCAATCGATTCGCCAGCGGATGGTTCGATTGCATTGGCTGGTGACCCTTCAGCGTAGATGAACCGCAGTAACCTGGCCGGTAAAATCGCCAGTCGGCAGGCACACCTTGCCAGAATGGGAATGTAGGTTCAATCTAGCAACGCACTTATGGCGGGGCAATACACATTTCAGGTCAGAAGGGCCGATCTGGCGCGGGCTTGCGCGGCTCACGAATGCAGCGCAGGACGGCGCAAATGCCGTAATCTGAGCGCATGGCAAGGGCTGACGAGGGACGGGAGAAGCTAAGAACGGCGAGCGCGCGCTTGTTGGATTGGTACGCGCGCAACAAACGCGACTTGCCGTGGCGGCGGAGCGCGGATCCGTACGCGATCTGGGTGTCGGAGATCATGCTGCAACAGACGCGCGTTTCGGTGGTGGTGGAGCGCTACCGGGAGTTTATGGGCCGATTTCCCACTCTGGTGTCGCTGGCGCTGGCGCCGGAGCAGGATGTGCTGGCGATGTGGAGCGGGCTGGGCTACTACCGGCGGGCGCGCATGCTGCATAAAGCTGCGCAGTTTGTGAGCGCGAATCTGGGCGGCAATTTGCCGGTGAAGGCGGAGGAACTGCGCGGTCTGCCGGGGATCGGCGTCTACACGGCCGCGGCAATAGCGAGCATCGCGCACGGAGAGCCGGTCGCCTTGGTGGATGGAAATGTGGAGCGGGTACTTTGCCGCTTCGCGGGCTGGGCGGCGGGAAAAAGCGGCCGTACGGCGCTGCGACGCAAAGTGGAGGACCTGGCGCGCAAGCTGCTGGATCGCGCACGGCCGGGCGATTCAAACCAGGCAATCATGGAGCTGGGAGCGACCGTTTGCACTCCGCGGAATCCGCAATGCGCAGCATGCCCGTTGACAACCGACTGCAAAACGCGCGGCGAGCACAAAACGCTGCGGCGTGCGCCGATGACAAGCCGGGTTGTGGCCTACGCCCTGGCCGTGCGGACAAGTACGGCGGTCACCAGACGACGAGGCCCTGGCGCGCGCGAGGTGTTATTGGAACAGCGGCCGGCACACGTGACGGTGATGCCGGGGATGTGGGAGCTGCCGGCGCTGCGACGTCCCGAGGTTCCCGAGAGTGAGCTGCGCATGACGGTTCGGCACGCCATTATGCAGGTGAATTATTACGTGCGCATTCGCACGGTTTTTGAGGACGATGTAGAGGCGGCAACGGCGGAGGGCGGAGATCGGCGGTGGGTGCCGCTGAGCGAAGCGTCGGGCATGGCGTTGACCGGGCTTACCCGCAAGGTCCTGGTGCGGGCGCGGCTGCTGGCGTTGCCCGCGGCGGATGCAATTGCGCAGCGGCGCAGTGAGGCCGTAGTCTGAAGTGTCAATCCGGCAAGAGTTTTTGACGAAATTTGCGGATCGAGAAAGATTCGGAGGGAAGCGCCATGCAATCGAAGTTTATTCCGGCTTTTTTGACAGCGGCCGTTTTGGCCGCAACAGTTTTAACTGTGCCCGCGCAACAACCGGCGGAGAATACCGTACCGGCAATTGCCGGGCTGCCCGCTGAGGCGCGCACCGCAGCGGCAGCGATCGATGGCGAAAAGATTCGCGCGCACGTGCGATTCTTGTCGCTCGACCTGCTGGAAGGGCGCGGACCGGGAATGCGCGGAGGCGAACTGGCGGCGGAGTACATCGCAACGCAGTTTGCTCTGGCGGGCGTTGAGCCGGCCGGTGACAACGGCACGTACTTCCAGCGCGTTCCGCTTTACGCGGTGCACACGCTGGAGGACAAGACGAAGTTCAGCCTGGTGCCTGCGGATGGAGCGGCGCTGGACCTGGCCTATGGCGACGAGATCGTGGCCAAGGATCAGACCGGGCAGGCGACGGCAGAAATCGATGCGCCGATCGTGTTTGTGGGCTACGGCATCCATGCGCCCGAGTACCACTGGAACGATTATGCGGGACCGAACGGGAAAGATATTGATGTGAAGGGGAAAGTGGTGCTCGTAATTGTGAACGAGCCGCCCTCGAACGACGAGAAGTTTTTCAAGGGCAAAGCACTCACTTATTACGGGCGCTGGACGTACAAATACGAAGAGGCGGCTCGGCGCGGAGCAGCAGGGGTGCTGGTCATCCACCGCGAGGACCTGGCCAGCTACGGCTGGGACGTGGTGCGCAACTCACAGGCGGTGGAGAAGAGCTACCTGGAAGGCGACCCGAGCGCGACGCTGCGCGCGGCGGCATGGATCCAGCATGACGTGGCGCAAAAGCTGTTCACGATGGCGGGGCTGGGCGATCTGGACAAGGGGATTGAGCACGCCGGAGTTCCGGGGGCATTTCACGCGGTGGAATTGACGGTGCGGCTGAAGGCGCATATTGAGAGCCGGGTGCGCCGCTACGTGAGCGCGAACGTGGTGGGGCGGGTAAAGGGCGATGCGCCAGGCGGGAACGCGATTCTCTACTCGGCACATTACGATCACCTGGGCATTGATCCCGATATGAAGGGCGACAACATCTTTAACGGCGCGGCAGACAACGGGACAGGGTGCGGAATCGTGATGGAATTGGCGCGTGCGTTTGCACAGTCGCCTGTGAAGCCGCCGCACGACATGTACTTTGCGTCGGTGACCGCCGAAGAGCAGGGGCTGCTCGGCTCGCAATTCCTTGGGATGCATCCGCCCATTCCTGCCGGAAAGATGGGGCTCGATCTGAATTTCGACATGCTGCTGCCGATCGGAATTCCACGCTCAGTGAATTTGACCGGCGGGGAGCGAATCGATTTTTGGCCGACTGTGGAGCGAGTGGCAAAGGCTTTCGATCTGGAACTGCTTCCCGATCCAACGCCGATGGCCGGCCATTACTACCGGTCCGATCATTTTTCCCTGGCGCGCGTTGGGGTTCCGGCGTTTTCCGTGGACCAGGGCGATTTGTTCGCGGGCCACGACCTTGCGTGGGGTGAAGCGCAGATGGCGGACTATGTTGCGCATCACTACCACCAGCCGTCTGACGAATACCGTGCGGACTGGGACTTCCGCGGCAACGCAAAACTGGCGCGCTTCGGATTTGTGCTGGGCTGGCTGGCCAGCGACCAGGCGAAGCCGATCGAATGGCAGCCGGGCGATGAGTTTGAGGCGGCGCGGAAGGCGAGCGAAAAGTAGTGCGCGGCCAATAGCTATCGGGTGGAATTCCAGATTGGAGACGATGCATTGCAATGGAGCTGATGAACGAACAGGAAGCGTCAGGTCTTCTCGGCTGCGCCGACGTCAATTCGTTTTTCACGAGTGGCCTGTACCGACCGGACTCAAAAATGTTGCAGTTCTGGCTGCCAAGAGAGGCCTCAGGACAGACGATTTTGGCAAAGTATCTTGCGACGCTGTTTTGCTGTGAGAATCCGTGTTGGCTTCAGATTCCGTACTGGCTTGACAGCAGCTTTGCAAATGAAGATCTTTTCTATGGATACCGATCCGGTCGAGGCGATTCTCGAAGCCTGCAGGATGCATCCGTCTATAAGTTCACGCCCGAAGACTGCGAGCAATTCACGAGCATCGTTAGCATGGTTCTTTATTTTTCATGGGATGGGCGGGTCTTCGATGCTGAGGGGACATTCTTTATCAACATAAGTCACGATGAGATCATCGATTGTGTTGTTTCGTCTAGCAATTCTCTAGAGTTGCTTGTCTCAGAATTTTCACGGCTGGACGTGCGTCCCCTATAGCAGCGGAGGGCCGGAAGGGCGTGTGGCACAGCTTAGGAAGCAGGGAATGGGCCGCGGGACTGAGTGCTTTGGTCAGTAGTAGTCGGCGCAGCTGAGGTAGTAGCCGCAGTGGGTGCAGATCAGCTTGCAGTGGTGACCGGTGAGGCGATGGCTGCAGTTGGGGCAGACCTGGCAGTGGTGGTCGACGGGAAGAGCTTCGGCGCGCAGATCGTCACCGGCGGCGCAGATCGCACCACTTTGTGAGATTTCCGCCGCGGAATCGACTGGAAAGCCGGAATTCAGGGAGTAAGGAAGCTGCGGCAACATGGCGGACAGATTAGCATGGAGAAGTGGCGGCCTGATATGCGATTTTTCCGCAGGCGCCCGAGCGATCAACAGGAACGCGGCGCAACGGTCTTCCCCGAAGTGAAGCGCCCCAAGAATCCACTGACAACCCAGAAACAATGCATCCCAAGGAGGGACTATGGCAAGCAAAGCGAGCGCGGTTTGGACAGGATCACTGAAAGAAGGCAAGGGCACGATTTCAACGGCCACCGGCGTGTTGAAAGACGCCAATTATTCATTCGCTACACGGTTTGAGGGAGCGAACTCCGGCACAACGCCCGAGGAGATGATTGCGGCGGCGCACGCGAGCTGCTTTTCGATGGCGCTCGGAGCGCAACTGGGCGGGGCGGGATTGACGCCAACGAAGATCGAGACACAGGCTGCGGTGACGCTAGCCAAGGTGGACGCGGGCTTCGCGGTTACAAAGATCGCGCTGACCACAACAGCGAGCGTTCCGGGCGCGACGAAGGAAGCATTCGACAAAGCTGCGGCCGACGCCAAAGCGGGCTGCCCGATTTCGAAGCTCTTCGCCAATAATACGGAGATCACGCTGGACGCGAAGCTGGTGTAAGTGCCCAACAGATGCGGCCGGGGTGAAAGATCCCGGCCGAAATCGCAGGCGGGAATTTGACACCGCAAACCGCATTTGCGAGACTCAGAGTTGCTGCCCGCTCGGCGGATCCCGCCTGAGCAGTCTCTTGTGCCGAAGTGGCGGAATTGGCAGACGCGCGTGGTTCAGGTCCACGTACTCGCAAGGGTGTGGGGGTTCGAGTCCCTTCTTCGGCACCAAAAGTCCCACAGGCCATTGATTCAAGTGGGCCTGCAAAGAGTTGAGAAGGCTTCCGAACACTCTTCCCAGCAATTTTGCAAAAAGACTGCCTGAGGTTTCTCCAATCGAAGTCTTTGGTTTCACCAGAAAGAACTCTAGCGAACTATGCGTTGGAGACCTTCTGGATGCCTGCCTGCCGTTTGATTCTCGCCGTCCGTCGGCACGTAGTTTACCAAGAGCCTTCTGGATGATTGAGCAGCCGAAACGACAGTGATCTAAATTTCGTTCGCTCTGCCACTTAGGGTGGAGGTCACCATCCATCGTTACGCCGATGTGCCCGCGGCTCTTTCGGCGTACCTTCATACCGTCCATTCCCCGACATGAAATCCGGAGTGTGTTTCTGCAACAGGCACTTGTTGATGTCTGCTGCAGAAGCGGAGGCCATGTTTGTGCGCCAAAGAGCCGTCGCGGCTGGTTCCGTTTGGAGGCTGCGAACAGAGGGAAGGACAGAAGATGCGGAAGTTTGGAATTGCATTTGCACTGACCGTATTTGTGTTTGGCCAAGTCACGCAGCGGGGATTGAGTCAATCAAGCGCCTCAGTCGTCGAGGGCGTCGTTCAGGATGGCACAAGCGCAGTGATTCAGGATTGCGACGTTACCCTGCTGAACATCGATACTGGCGGAAGACTTGCGACTCGCACGAACGGAGACGGCGTCTACGCCTTCTCGTCGGTCCAGCCGGGGCTGTACTCGCTGGAGGTCTCCAAGCAGGGATTCAAATCGTATTCGCTGACCAACTTCAAAGTTACAGCCTCCGAGCGCGCAACGCAGAATGTTGTGCTTGGGCTTGGCTCAGCATCGGCTACCGTAACAGTAGATGCATCCGGTTCCGGCTCCCTTTGGGAGCCTACTTCGAGCGAGCTTGGAACGCTCATTGAGCAGGTGAATGTTAGAGAACTGCCACTGAACGGCCGCGATTTTCTGCAACTCGGTCTCCTATCGGGCGCTACACAAACTTCCGGCACAACGGTCTCGGACTTCACGACCCTTCAGGTCGGTCATCCCGACCGCACCATCATCATTGACGGAATTGAGCAGGACCTTACTGGATACTTGATCGATGGCATGTCCACAGCCGGCAGCCGCCTGGGGCAGGCATCTTTGAATCTTTCGGTCGCAGCCATTGACCAGTTCAAGATACATGAGGGGTTCTTTCTTCCTTCCGAAGGACCTAATGATGGCGGCGTGGTCAGCGTCGTAACAAAGGGTGGGAGCAACCATCTTCACGGGGAGGCGTTCGAGTTTGTCAGAAATACCGACCTTGACGCACACCAGTTCTTCGATCTGCCGGGCTCCGCGCTCAGTCCCTTTCACCGCAACCAGTTTGGCGGCGCAGTTGGGGGACCCATCTTGCGGAATCGCTTGTTCTTCTTTGGCCACTACGAAGGCCGGCGCCAGGTCCTTTCCAACACTGTAAAGGCGACCATTCCATCGGCGAAGATGTTTGTCGGAGATTTCTCAGAACTCAGCGCCAAGATCTTTGACCCGGCGACTTACGATCCATCCACTGGGCAGAGACAACAATTCAGTGGAAATGTGATTCCGCCGGGGCGCGTCAATGACATGGCGAAGAAGCTACTCGCCTATTATGTCTCCGCTCCGAGTTACGCATCGCAAAACCTCGTGGGCAACCCGGTAACCACCGACAACTACGATCAATACGGGGGACGCGTCGATGTGAGCCTCAACGCGAAGAATAGTCTCTTCGGCCAGTATGTAAACGAGAACTCACCAACCTTAAACGCGGCCCTGTTTCCTCTTGCAGGTTACGGCTTTCCACTGAGCACCAACTTTTTCATGACGCAACTTACCACAACGCTGACTCCCCATCTTGTGAACGAGTTTCGGGTAGGGTTTCTTCATACCTCGGTATTCAATGCCGGAGCCACAAAGGATGACGTGCAGGGTGGGTTGGGTTTTACGGGAACAGCGGATCCCAACGGCGTCCCCGGAATCTTTCTCAGCGGCTTCAATACGTCCGGCGCTACTGCCGCGACGCCCTCATTCGGCCGCTCCCAAGGCCTGATCGGAAACATCGACAACCAGTACCAGATGCACGAGGCGATCAATCTACTGAAGTCAAAGCACGAGATGAGCTTTGGCGTGGACATCAATTACGTTCGGACTGTGCAGGAGAGCTCGAACTTCTACTCCCGAGGCGGTGTGTACTTCAATCCCATCTATACGGCACAACTCGCTCCCAATAGTGCCGGAACGTTGGCGCCGGTGTCGGGAACGGGCAACTCCTTTGCCGATTTCCTGCTGGGAATGCCCCAGAATGGCACCGTAACCTCTATGCCGCGCACGCATTTTCGCTGGACCGCGGCGAATCCCTATGCGCAGGACACATGGCGAGTTCTGCCAAACCTGACCCTCAACTTTGGCCTGGGATGGAACATGAGTACGCCACCCAACGCGGTTGGGGCGAACAGCAAGTATCCTCATGCGTTCGACTTCAACACCGGTCAAGTGAAGTTTGCCGCATTGGGCGACATCAGCCCCGAGATCTATAAGATCGATCTCAACAACTTCGCCCCTCGCGCGGGGATTTCCTGGCAGCCGAGTTTCCTGCGGGGGACGATCATCAGGGCTGGCGGAGGTATTTATTATCCAGGGGAGAACGCCATTTATGAGCTGTTTGCAATTACCGCCCCGGGCGTCGCGATTGTTCAATCCATCACCAACTCGTCCTCGGTGACGCCGACCTACGTGCTTGGGCAAAACGTGTTCCCGCCGATGTCTCAAACGACCATCACGAAGACATTTGCGCAAAACATCAGCGGCACGATCTTCACGCTGGATCCCAATTTGAGAACGACCTACATTGAGCAATGGAGTCTTGCGATTCAGCATAATCTGACCAAGAGCACGATCGCCGAATTGGATTACATTGGCTCGCAGTCTCGCAAGCTGCCGATCCGGTGGAATGCCGACGATTGCTCTGTGGCAGGCTCGTTTGTTTGTAATCAATCGGTTCGACCCTATCCACAGTTCAATTACATCTACGCGGCGGCCAATGAGGGTTCATCGAGCTACAACGCCTTCGTCGCCAAGGTGCAGCGACAGTTTTCCGATGGCCTGAGCTTCGTGGCCAATTACACATGGTCAAAGGTCCTGAGTAACACCGAGCAGGGCGGAGCGCCCGTTGGGATCAATGAGAGAGGCACATGCCTCAGTTGCGACAAAGGGATGGCTGGGTACAACGCACCGCAGCGCCTGGTCGCAAGCGGCGTTTGGAACTTGCCGTTCGGCACGGGGAAACGATACATGACCGGCATCTCTCCTCTCATGGACCAAATTGTCGGTGGCTGGACCCTGGATACGATTGCGACCTTCAACGCAGGAAACCCATTCACTGTTTTAGCCGCTAGCAGTACGACCATGGACCCGATGACGCAATACCGCGCCGACCAGTCCTGCGACGGCCGCTCCACGTTGAAAAACAAAGATGTCCGCAGCAACGGCCACTACTGGTTCGATACCTCGTGCTTCGCTAAGCCCGCGGCGAATTTCTTTGGAAACTCCGGCCCGAATATCATTACGGGTCCGGGCGTAAACAATTGGGACATTGGCGCCGGCAAACTTATTGCTTTGCGCGAGTCGATGAATCTGCAATTCCGCGCCGATGCGTTTAATGCATTCAACCATGCACAGTTCCTGAATCCCGACAGCACGATGACGGATACGAACTTTGGCCGCATCACAACGGTGGGTCCCCCTCGCGAGTTTCAATTTGGACTCAAGCTGCTTTGGTAGCAGAGATCCAAGGCCGAGACGTGGCCGCGGCGTTGGGTCGAGTCTTTACGCTTGAATCAGGAAAGGGGAGCCATTGACGGGGGGCAGCCTACGGATTACTCGTCGACCTTTTCGGTCAGGTCTACCCAGCGCTCGTAGGCGGAATGGTGGTCGGCTTTTGCCGCTTCGAGCTCGGCGAGGGCGGCAGTGAGGGCTTCAGGATCGACGACGACCCCGGCATCCTGGATTTGCTGCTCGGCCGCACGGAGGCGCGCGTCGGCCTCATCGATGCGTTTTTCCAAAGAATCGTATTCGCGCTGCTCCATATAAGAGAGCTTCCTGCGAGTTCGAGATGCGGAAGATGCGGCTGGGACCGGGTGCGGCGCTTTCTCTGGGCCGGCGCCTGAAACGGCTCGAGCCTGCTGGTCGCGCCACGCTTCCCATTGGAGGTAGTCGGCGAAGAGCCTGGCGCTGCCACGGCCGTCGAGACCGAGAACGGCATTGGTGACGCGATCGAGCAGATACCTGTCGTGAGTGACGAGGATCAGGGCGCCGGAGAATTCGAGGAGTGATTCCTCGAGAATCTCGAGCGTGGGGATATCGAGGTCGTTGGTAGGCTCGTCGAGGATGAGCACATCGGCGGGTTGAAGCATGAGGCGGGCGATGAGAACGCGTGCCCGCTCGCCGCCGCTGAGGCGCTCTACCGGCTGATTGAGTTGCTCGCCGGTAAACAGAAAGCGCGACGCGTAGCCGGCGACGTGTACGACGCGATCCTGATAGATGACCGAGTCGGAGTCGGGCGCGAGGGTGCGGCGAAGGGTGAGTGACGTGTCCAGCTCACGCATTTGCGAAAAGTAGACGACACGAAGGCCAGGTGCGCGGCGGATTTCGCCCGCGCTGAGGGCGACTTCGCCCGTGATGGCGCGCAGCAGTGTTGTTTTTCCTGAGCCGTTGGCGCCGGCAAGCCCGAGCTTCAGGCCGTTGATCAACGTGACGCTAACGCCTTCGAGAATTTCGCGATCGCCAAAGGTGACGGAGGCATTATCGACCTCGATGAGACGTTTGGTTTGGCGACCGGTGGCGTCGAAGGCAATGCCGGCTGCGGCGATTCGTGAGCGAGATTCGGAGTCATGCAGCTCGGAGATCAGGAAATTTGCGTTGTCAATACGGGCTTTGGCTTTGGTGGTGCGGGCCTTCGGGCCACGGCGAAGCCATTCCATCTCGATGCGGACACGGTTGCGCAGGCTCTCCTGGGCACGCTGCTGCCACTCGACGTAGCTCTCTCGATCTTCGAGGAATTTAGAATAGTTGCCCTTTACACGCAATAAGCCGTCGGAGTAGATGCGGTTGAGCTCAATGATTTGGGTAGCGACGTTCTCGAGGAAGTAACGATCGTGGGTGACGACGACGAAGGCAAAGCTGGCGCTGCGAAGCAGTCCTTCCAGCCATTCGATGCCGTCAAGATCGAGGTGGTTCGTGGGCTCGTCGAGGAGGAGCACCTGGGGATCGGTGACAAGGGCTTCGGAGATGGCAAGCCGCTTGCGCCAGCCGCCGCTCAGGCTCGCCGCTTCGCGGTCCATGCCGGGATTGCCGGGAGTATCGCATTCGGTAAACCCGGCCCGGCCAAGTGTTTCGCGCAGCCGTTGCTCCCGGGCAATAGCCGGAACGGCGGCGTGCTCGAGTGCAGCTTCGATGACCTGGCGGACCGTAATTTCCGCGGCGAAATCTGAGATCTGATGAACGTAGCCGATGCGAACGCCCTTACGGCTGGAGACTTCCCCTGAATCGGGCTGCTCTTCCGCACCGAGGATGGCGAGGAGAGTGGATTTGCCAGTGCCGTTGGGGCCAATGAGGCCGATGCGATCGCCGTCGTGAACAGCACAGAAAATGTTGTTAAAGAGGGGATTTGCGCCGAAGCGCTTGGAGATATTCTGCGCAATCAGGATCGGCGGCATTCTTTCAGTCTACTGGGAAAAGATATCCAGTCGACCTAACCCGTATTCGGTCGCACACCGAGCAGCGTTCCCATGCGCAAACCAGCCGGATTCGCGCTTATTCTTAAAAGGATCGAAGTCGTCGAACCTGTTGCCGGCTTGCCCGAGTTCATTCCCTGATCGGGGTGTCCTCTTGGTGGTCGAACACGAACGATTTTCGGCGCAACGGAAGTGGACACAACCTCCATTCGAGACATTCTGCATTCATGCGGTACGATTGTTCCGCGTGATAAACATGGGTGATGCGCGTCCCGGAGCAAATTGCCTGGATGTTCATCGGCTCCAGCCGGAGCCTTGCTGCAAGTCATTCTGAGCAGGAAACGGGCGAGGGATGCAGGTGAACTTGAACCGCAGTTATCGGAATCTTCCGCCCATTCGCTACATGCTGGTGCTCTGGCTGTTTGTCATGAGCGCGGTGGCGTTTCTTGACCGGACCAACATTTCCATCGCCGGCGTTCAAATTAGCCGCGAATATGCGGTGGACAATACGCATCTGGGCTGGGTCTTCAGCGCCTTCCTTATCGGGTACGCCATTTTTCAAGTGCCTGCGGGCCTCCTCGCCCGGCGGATCGGCCCGCGTTCCGTCTTGACTCTCGGGATGGCGTGGTGCAGCGTTTTCGCTGCCCTCACCGCGCTGGTTCCACCTACGCTGCGCGGTGCTGTATTGGTATTGGCGCTGGTTCGTTTCGGCCTGGGCGCCGGCGAGGCCACCATGTACCCCGCCGCGAGCCAGTTTGTTAAGCGCTGGTTTCCTGTAGACGAGCGCGGAAAAGCCAATGGATTCGTCTTCGCCGGGGTTGGCATTGGCGCGGGGCTCACGCCTCCTCTTGTGACTGCGATCATCCTGCGTCATGGGTGGCGAGCGGCCTTCTGGTGCAGCGCCGCGATCGATGTGGCGGTCAGCCTGGTGTGGTATTTCGCGGCTCGCGATTATCCGGCGGAACACCCGCTCGTGGGAGAAGCGGAAAAGGCCCGGATCGGCAGAGCACAGAATGAACCAAGCCGCTCCGTCGTTCGACGTGAAGCTACAAGCGACGCCAAACCGTCGATTCCCTGGGCGAAGATCTTCGCCAGCAAAGAAGTCATCGTCCTGACCTTGAGCTATTTTGCATTCGTCTACGTCGCGTGGATTTTCTTTGCGTGGTTCTACATTTATATGGCGCAGGTGCGCGGCCTCAATCTTAAAACGAGCGCGGTCTTTTCCATGTTGCCATTTATCGCCATGACGATCGGCTGTCTCGGAGGAGGCGCCGTGAGCGATTGGATCGCTGCCCACTTTGGCTTGCGCTCGGGCCGGTGCATGCTGCCCGCCCTATCGCTCGGGCTTACGGCGATTCTTCTGGTGGCCGGCTCGCGTGCTCACAGCGCGGCCGCGGCCGCGGTGACTCTCAGCTGCTGCGCGGGCGTCTTGTACATCTCTCAGAGCGGCTTCTGGGCTGTCTCGGCGGATATCGCCGGAGAGAATGTCGGCGTGGTTTCCGCAATCATGAATATGGGCGGCCAACTCGGCGGAGCGTGCTCGGCTTCTCTCACTCCCCTCATAGCAGCACACATAAGCTGGGAGATGTCGTTCGTCACTGCTGCCTCGATGGCGGCGCTCGGCGCAGCTGGATGGTTGATGATCAACCCCTTGAAGAAGTGCGGCGAAGTTCCAATGATGGCGCATTCGGGAATCCGGTGATTCCGTAAGCCACCCGATCTGGATTTCTTTGGGATATATACTTGTCAAATTTGGATCGTCCCCCGCAGTTCGAATCGAGCCAGAAACAAGGAGATGCGCAATGTCAATGAATCGACGTGAGTTTCTTGCGGCCTCAGTTGCAGGCGCCGTCGTGTTTCACCAGGGAATGACGGCCTTTGCCGCTCCCGCCGGCGATCTGCAAGTCGCAATCGATGCGTCAAAAAGCGGCGAGCCAGTGAACCCGATGATTTTCGGGGGCTACATGGAGCCTGCTACCACACAGGTGTGGGCGGAGATCCTGACGGACAGGAAGTTCGCCAACCCTATTACAAGCGCGGTAGCCGCCACGCCAACGAACTCCTTTTTTCGCCGCTTTGCGGGCGAGCCATTCAAGCCAGTCGGACCGGAAGGCACGGTCGAAATGGACACCGTAAATCCGTTTGTCGGAAAGCATAGCCCGCGCATCAGACTTGATGGCTCTGAGCCGCGCGGCATTCAACAATCCAAGTTGCGCGTTGCAGGCGTGAAGACCTATGAAGGCCGCATCTATCTTGCCGGCGATCCCGACGCAAAGATTGTCATCCGTTTGGTATGGGGGACGGGCGCCAGCGACTCCCAGACCATCACGATCCCTTCGCTGGCGCGCGAGTACCGGAAATTCCCGCTCAAGTTCACGCCGGCGGCGGATACAGATGAGGCGCGCCTGGAAATCCTGGGAACCGGCGGCGGAACATTTCAAGTCGGGGCCGTTTCGCTTATGCCTGCCGATAACGTGCAAGGGTTTCACGCCGGCATGATTCGGCTATACAAGGAAGCGGGTTTCAAAATGTTCAAGTGGCCCGGCGGTAATTTTGTCTCCGCGTACGACTGGCGTGACGGCGTTGGCGACCGCGATAAGCGCCCTCCCCGTTTGCAACCGATGTGGTCCGACAGGGTGGAGTCAAATGATGTGGGTCTTCATGAGTTGATGGCCCTCTGCGCGCTCGTCGGAGCCGAGCCCGATTTGGCAATTGACAGCGGTTTCGGATCTGCACGTGAGGCGGCCGAGCAGGTGGAGTACTGCAATGGCTCCGTCTCGACGCGCATGGGCAAAATGCGCGCGGAGAACGGTCATCCGGCGCCATTCAATATTCGGCTCTGGACGATTGGCAACGAGATGTATGGACCTTGGCAATTTGGCCACATGTCGCTCGACCAGTACTGGGTGAAGCACAACTACATCGTTGAGGCGATGAAGAAGGTGGACCCCAGCATCAGGGTGACCGTGTCCGGCGCCAGCATCTGCGAAAAGTCAGTGGGCGGTGCGGAAAAGAAGAACGATTTTTTCCCCAGCAAGTGGGAGCCGCCGATTACTGAAACGCTGCCCTATGAGTTCGGCAGTAACTATGACTGGGACGGCTGGCTGCTGGAAAAGTGCGCCGACAATATCGACAATCTCTCCGAACACACCTACGCATATCCTGACCTTGCATTCAGTGCCGAAAAGCAGCTCTTCGTGGACGTCCACGATCCGTTGCAGTTCAGAGCCCGGAGGCTGGCAAACCGGATCGGCGGAGCTTTTGAGGCATGGGACAAATATGTTGCGAAAATGCCGTGGCTGAAAGAAAAGAACATCAAGTTCATCTTCGACGAATGGGGCAATCGTATGCGTTCGGCTTCGGGCAATGGAGGTGGGGGTTTCACGCAGCAAACAGGAATGCTGATGTCGCTCTCGTATGCGCTTTGCCTGCACGAGATGTTTCGCCACTCCGACATGATCGCGGCCAGTTGCGCAACAGGAGGGCTTCGCGTGTTGACTGACCACACTGGCGAGGGGGTGGGCTTTACCGCCGAGGGTGTGGTGATGAAGCTGCTTCAGACTCACTTTATCAATGCTCTTCCCGTTGCGGTCGACGGAGACTCGCCACAGCAATTGGTGCCCGGCACGCCATTTGTTGACAGAGGTACAAAGCCCACCGGCAGTTCAACCTATCCTCTGGATGTTCTGGCGGCCTTCTCCAACGATCGGAAGAAATTTCTCATTTCCGTCGTCAATCCGACGGAAGAGAGCCATAGCCTGGCGGCGAAGGTCAGTGGCGTCAAGCTGCGAGATCAGGGCAAGCTGTATCAAATTGCACCGCCCACTGCGAGCTCAACCAACGAAGCCGGCAAAGAGCCCGCCGTCAAGATTGTCGAGATCTTTCAGGATCGAGTACCCGATTCGATGCCGGTGCCCCCGGCCAGCATAAGTCTCTACGAGTTCGATGTTGCATGAAAACGTGTCACCCCCCGCTTTCACCCAACAGCAACCTAGTTAACGCGAAAAGGCAGTTCGTCTCGCCGACGCAATCCCCGATCGGGCTGATCGCGTGTGTGAATCCTGTCAGGTGCTAAACGGACATATGCGCGAAATATGTCCTTGACAGTCCCTTAATCTTCTTAGTAGCCTTTGGGACCTCCGGGACCTTTGTCCGGAGATAATCCCCATCCGCCTGGAAGAGCCCGTTCGACGGTATACGTTTTCTCTGGACAACAAGGCCGAGGCATACGAGAGAAAGGTCCTGAAGATCATGGCTCAAGTTTCAAGGAGGTCAGTGCTCAAAGGCGCTGCCTTTTCGGCATTAGGATCTTTTTCTGCTTTTTCACTGCCCGCCCTCGCTTCGGCTATTGAAGATCAGAGTTCGCCTTACCAGAGGCCCAAACTCAAAATCACGGATGTCCGGACGGCACAGGTGAGCGTGCACGGTCCGCAGACGCACGTCAGGATCTACACCGACGCGGGGATCTATGGCCAAGGTGAATGCACCGACGCCGCGGTTGGGGCCGCGTCGCTCATTCGCGGCTGGCGGCGCATGCTCGTTGGGCGGAGTCCGCTCGATGTGGAAGCGATCTGGGAGAGGATTCGCACCCTGGGAATCTTCGCTGGAGCGCAAGGCGGGCAATACATCACTGCTCTTTCGGGCGTTGAAATCGCACTGTGGGATCTCGCCGGCAAGGCTTTGGGCATCCCGGTTTACCAGCTCATGGGCGGGAAATTCCGTGACAAGGTTCAGATCTATTGCGATTCGGATATGGACGTTCCGATCGGCGAAGAATCGGATCGCAAACTTCCCTGGATCAAAGCGCAAGGCTTCAAGGCCATGAAGATCGATCTCGACGATGCCAGGGACCCCGCGCGCTGGGACAGTTACAACTGGACCGCAAGCAATGGCGAAATCGATCGGATGGTCAAGTGGGTTTCGAGCGTGCACGATCGGATCCCAGCCGATATGGCGCTGGCCTGCGATATGCATGGACGCTACGACGCAGCCACCGGGAAGAAGGTCGCGAAAGCGCTCGAGCCCTTCCGCCTGATGTGGCTTGAGGAGCCTGTTCCCCCGGAGGATATCGACGCCATGGCCGACATTCGTCATTCCACTTCGACTCCCATCGCCTGCGGCGAAAACCTCTACATGCGGTGGGGATATCGCGAGCTCCTCGAAAAGAAGGCAGTCGACATCATCCAGCCAGACTTTCAGAAGGTTGGGGGAATCGCCGAGGCGCAGAAAGTCGCCAATATGGCGCAAGCCTACTATGTGCCTGTTGCGCCACACTGCGTGGTTTCGCCCATCGGGCAAATGGCCACAGCGCATGCATGTGCGACCTATCCGAATTTCCTTTGCCAGGAATGGCATTGGATCAATCACCTGGACCTTTGGACAAACTGGGTGAAGGAGGGCCAGATCATCGTGGACGGTTACATCACTCCCCCGGACAAGCCCGGCCTGGGCGTGGAAATGAACGAGGAAGCAGCGAAGAAGGCCCAGATTCCCGGGACAACCTGGTTTGAAGCTGAGGCCTAATCATTCGGGGCGAGTCACGAGTTCATGGGAGCGGAGATGATGATGCGAAGAACGATGGCGGGCGTTGTGGCCGGGGCGATGATGCTTGCTTTGGGACTAAGTTCGCACCTCGCGGCCCAGCAGGCTCCTGCTGCTCAAGGGGACGCGGTTCAATCCACTCCCGAATTTCACGGAGAGTTTTTTACTCCCGAACAAGTGATCCATTACACCTCCTACTGGACCGGTGAGAGATTTCCTGACGGGCGACCCAAGGTGCCGGACGAGATTCTCGACCGCATGAAAACGGTCACACTGGAAGAAGCCTGGGCCACACTGCGCAACGCCGGGTTTATGCACCAATACGAAGACGGCTGGTATTTGATCCACCCCGACCAAGTACTGGTGGGCCGGGCGCTTACCGCCGTTTGGATGCCGGGAAGGCCCGATATTCAGAAGGAAGTTGAGGATCAAGGCAAGGAGGATCATCGCCAGGGCGCTACGAACGCGTGGCCAGTCGACATGCTCCAGGCCCGCGACGTTTATGTCGGCGATCACTTCGGACTCAAGCAGGACGGACCATCGATCGGCGATAACGTGGGAAACGCAATCTACGCCCGATCGGGAAATGGCATCGTGTACAACGGCGCCGTTCGCGATATCAATGGCCTCAACGAATTGCCGAACTTCACCTCCTTTGTCCGCTCCTACGATCCCTCCCACCACTTCGGCTCTCTGGCCAGCGGGCGGTTGCTGAACTCAACAATGGTGAGCATTAACGGCCCCACCCGGATTGGAGAGGTCCTTGTAATGCCGGGAGACGTCGTCCTGGGGCGAAACGGGGGAGTGATCTTCATTCCGCCGCAATTGGCCGAGCAGGTTGTTAAGTATTCCGAACGGACTCACCTTGAGGACACATTCGGCCACCTGCGTTTGCAACAGAAAAAATACACTGCTGGACAGATCGATGCCCGGTGGACGCCGGAGATCGAAGCGGATTACCACCAGTGGCTCAAAGAGAACGAGGGTCAGTTGCCGGTCCCAAAATCCACGATCGAGGAGATTCTGAAGGGTAGTAATCCATCAAATTAAGGATTTCCGCGGATGCTGCTGAGAGATTGGATCAGGTCAATGCACAACGGCTTCAAATCGGCTTCATTCTTCATCAATGGGGGAATCAAAGGTAAAGTGACTTTTCATCCCCCCGGGATAAGAGGTTGGGCTGTGTTGGCAGATCGAATTTGAAGGAGGCTGCTTTTAGCAGCGGAGGTGAATCACTCATGACGAACAATTGCGTCCATCATGCATCCCCAGGCGTGAGCATCGCGCCGTTCATTATCACAAACTGCTCGACGACAAATGAGTCATCGGGCCAAGGTCGCAGCGGGCGGGTAAACGTTTCCCCTCCGCGATCCCGCGCTCTGTTCATTCGCTTTCTATTGGCTCTGATGTTCGTTGCCACGTCGGCGGCCTACCTCTGTGCACAGACCTCCGGGTCGGTCTCCGGACACGTCGCCGATCCGACGGGAGCTGTGATTCCTGACGCCAAGGTCGCCCTGAAAAATGTGGGGACCGGCGCGGAACGCTCCACGGTCACCACCA
>Ga0265325_10000791_pt1 | contig 22847 bp, 21 predicted proteins | sample 41420metaG_FD_202090 | JGI IMG/M metagenome (GOLD analysis project Ga0265325, IMG submission 202090) | Rhizosphere microbial communities from Carex aquatilis grown in University of Washington, Seatle, WA, United States - 4-14-20 metaG | ecosystem: Host-associated > Plants > Roots > Rhizosphere... | reverse complement strand
GGACCACAGCGATTGGGCTCCGCGTGTAGCGTTCGCCTATGCACTCGATGGGCACAAAAAGGGCACGACGCCCAAGACCGTGCTGCGCGGCGGCTTTGGCTTGTTTTACGACCGCTTCGCCACCAACGATCTGATGGACCTGGAGGAGCTGAACGGCACCGCGAATAGCCAGAAGCAATTCATCATCACCGATCCTACCTGCTTTGACGGGACGAGCCTGAGCTCGATCAACGGCGGAGTGGCCTCATGCGGCTCGGGCAATGCGCGCACTTCGGCAATCTACTCGATCTCGCCCAGCTACCGTTCGCCCTATCTGGCGCAGCTTGGCGTGAGCGTGGAGCGGCAAGTGACCAAAGCGACGACGGTCACCTTCAATTACATGCACACTTCCGGTCTGCACCAACTGGTGGTGCGCGATTCGAACGCCTATCTGCCCGGCGATTACACATACAACGCCGGCGGGCCGCCGACGATTTCCGCGCCGCGGCCCAATCCGTCCGAGGGCATCGTGGATCAATACTTCCCCGAGGCGGTGATGAACCAGAACCAGGTGATTGTGAACATCAATGCCCGCTTGTCGCCGAAATTGAGCGTGATGGGCTTTTACGCCGCAAGCTGGGCGAACTCCGACGGCGGCGCCGGATCGAGCCCGTCGAATTCATACAACCTGCGGCAGGATTACGGGCGGGCCTCGTTTATTCGACCACAGTGGCTGTTCCTGATGGGCAACTACAACGGGCCGTGGGGAATCACCTTCAACCCATTTCTCATTGCACAGGCGGGGCACCCCTACAACGTCACTTCGCCCTACGATCTGACCGGCGACAACTTCTTCAACAGCCGGCCGTCGTACACGAGCGCGCCAGCGACGACGAGCAACGTGGTCGCCACGAGCTTCGGAACACTGAATCTTGTGCCCGGCACGGGGGATTCCATCATTCCCGTTTCGCTCGGCAACAGCCCATCTGCGATTGCAGTGAATCTGCGCGTGGGACGGACATTCGGGATCGGCCCGAAGGTGCAGTCGCCCGGCGGTCCGCAACAAGGTGGACCTCCTGGGGGCGGACCCCCTCCCGGCGGCGGCGGACGGGGCGGTGGTGGTGGTTTTGGCGGCGGATTCGGCGGCGGACCGTTTGGCGGTGGCGGCGGGCCTCGCGGACTAGGCGGGGGCATGGCGAACGCGAACAACAAAAAATACTCGCTAAACTTCAACGTTCAGGCGCTGAATCTGTTCAACGACATCGACCTCGGCACGCCGGTGGGCGGCATTCAGCCTACCTTCAATTCCGCGAGCGGAACATACGGACCCGGGCCTCAGTTCGGCAAATCGGACGGCCTCGCCGGGAGCATCTTCTCAACCAGCTCTGCGGCGCGGCGCATCTTTTTCCAGGCGGCGTTTCAGTTCTAAAAGCAGAGAAAAGAGATCAGAGAATAGGCGTCAGGAACACATTCTAGCTATTTGCCGATCGCTGTTTAGCGAATAGCTCTGATCTCTTATCTCTAAGCTCTTCATAAAGCGCGAGCCACCGGTCCGCAGTCGCGTCGATGCTGAAGTGATCGACGATGCGTTGGCGCGCAGCGCGGCCATTCGCAGCGAGCGCTTCCCTGCTCTCTTTCATCATGGCCGACATCGCATCGGCCAGCGCCGCGGAATCTTTTGCCGGAACGATGACGCCTGCGTCACCGACCAGCTCGCGCACGCCGCCCACATCGGTGGCGACAACGGGTTTGGCCATGGCCATCGCTTCGCCAACGGCCAGCGGCATTCCCTCCCACGCCGATCCTGAGACAAAGGCGTCAGCCGCTTCAAGCAGCGCGGGCATGTCGCGGCGCAGGCCGAGCCAGCGGACGGAATCGCCGATCTCAAGTTCGCTTCGCAATTGCTGGAATGCGGCAATCTGACCCACCGCAGCGTCGCCAGCGATCCAGAGGCGCGCATCGCCGCGGCCTGAGCGTACTTCAGCAAAGGCGTGCAGCAAATTTGGATAGTCTTTGTTCGGGACCATCCGGCCGACTGCGAGCCACACAAACTCGGCTTCTTCTGTTGCGTCTGAAACACCGATCTCCGTTCGAATCCGCGCACCGTTCTCTGCATTGGGGGCGAATTCATGGACGTCGATGCCATTGAGAATTACCGAGCACTTTCGACGCGGCACGGCGCCGAAGCGGGTGAAGCGATCAGCCGCGGCCTGGCTTACTGCGACGGTATGGCGGCTCAGGAAATCTGTGAGGCGGTAGGCGAGCATCCGGTGCGATCCGCCTTCGTATACGTTGTGCACGGTGGAGAGCACGACGAATGGTGGAGCGGCCAGCCGGAGCAGCCGGGCAAAGATGTTGGCATGAAAACCGTGGCTGTGGACCAGGCCCGGTTGAAACTCGCGCAGAAACGCGCTCGCCCGCTTGAAGCCTGCGATCACGCTTGTTGGCGTTTTGCGCACGTCGAGGTGAAGCGTGGGAATCGCTGTAGGCCACTCTGCGGCAAGCTGCGGCATCATCACCAGCAATTGGACAGTATGACCGCGCGCGGCCATTCGATCTGCAACGGCCAGCGCCTGCTTTTCTGCCCCGCCCACGCCAAGCGACGAGAGCAGGTAGACAATACGCATGGGACCCGAGCCTTAGAGCATTTCCGCAGTTGATCTAGCCATTTCCAGCCTGAATGCGAGGTGGATTCTTCTTGAGGAAGAATCCACTTGGCATTCACGGCTTCGTGATGCCGAAACTGCGGAACCGCTGTACTTGACGCCTATTTTTGTTTGAAGATTGATCTGACTGATGATAGCGCAGATTTCGCGGCCATGGCTGGGCGAGAGAAGCGAAGCGCCAGCGGTGTGTCGAGTGCGAACAGGCCGGGACCCAGAATCATGACCAGTAGCGCGGCGAACCAGTAGTTGTAGGCGTCGGCGGCCTGAAACTTGTCGGGGGCCGAGAGAACGGCGAGGAAGGCGGGTTTTTCCGCCGCCAGGAAGGCGACGGTCATGTTGATGAAGAGCACCAGCGCGGTGAGGCGCGTAGCCAGACCGACGGCGAGCAGGATGCCGCCAGCAAACTCGACGATGGAGACGAAAAGTGCGGTCTGATGCGGCATGGGCAGATTCAATGATTCAAAGTACAAGCCAACGCGTTGCAGATGATTGAGCTTGCCCCAGCCATCCGCTGCGAACTGCCAGCCCCAGTAGAGGCGAATCGCGAGGAGGAGCGGGCTTTCAAGTTTCTTGAGAAAGGCGCGCATCCCGCCATACGCGACGGTTGCGGTTCTTACAAGAGCGGACATAAAACTCCTATGCACTGCGGATTGGCGGGGGAGAGGCAATTCAATTGTGCGTCGGCGCGTTGTTCCGAGCGGCTCGTGAAAAACCATCCCTCAGGGGCTAAAGCCCCGGAGTTGATGATTTGCAATCGGCACGGCTAAAGCCGTGCCCTGATACAAAACCAGAGACAACCGCAGATCCTTCGACTCCGATCGCTTTGCGATCTCCGCTCAGGATGACAAACTGATCAAGTTGCGCAAATCCAGCCTAACTCGGCCCAACTGCCAAACCATTGTTGTACGCGCTCGGGACGCTGTTGCCGGGGAATGCGCGAGCCGGCGAAACCAGCGTCAAGCGCTTCGCCGAGCGCGCGACCATCACGAAGCGCGACGAGGGTCTGGAATTCTTCGCGCTCGATGCGACGGTAATAGACCGACAGATCGACGCGATGCACGGCAAGCCACGTGGGCTGCGGGCGCAGTTTCGGCACCGGGGCTTGTGCGGTGGATTCTTCTTCATTCCGGACGCCAGCTTCACTGGTCTGGCGTTTCTCGCGTTGATGCAACTCCAGCACCAGATCATCGGCGGGATAGCTGAGCGCCACAAGTTGCAGGCAGGGCTGCAGGGTGAGCTTAGACTCCCCTTGAAGCGCTGCAATCTGGCGCTGCGTGAGCGGATCGCGCTCCGGCGCATCAAATGCTTCGACACACGCCCACTCGATCCGGACCAGGTCCATAGCGAGCCGGTGACGGCGGCCAGCGTGCTCGGGATGCGCCGCGAGCCACTCGGGAAGTTTCGATCCCAGGTTACGCAGCGTGAACGAGCGGCTGGGATGCTCAGTGAGATACGCAATGCTCAGCGTTTCAAACCGTCGCTCGCCCACCAGCCCGCGCAGTGCGGGAAAATCTTCAGCCAATGCGCCAAGCACGCGATACCAATACTGCCGGTTGTAGATTTCCAGGCGATCGAATGCTGTGAGGCGCGAATTGGGCGCAATGAACGAGGACGCGACTTCGGCCATTGGCCGGCCGTCCGGCGAAGTCGAACGCATGTTGTCGTCCTTCGTCAGCGGCTGCATCACGGCGGCGGCCATCTCGCGCTGGAGCGACTCTAGATCCATGGTTTCGTCTCGATTGCAGAATTGAGTTTTGCGGCGTCCCACCCTGGCCGCAAGAACAACGGCGCGGCGAGGGTGGGGCACCCATTTTTTTGCTGGATTGAAAGAGGCGGAATTGCGGGTTTGCTATCCCACCCAAGCAAAGCTTGGATGGGGCACCCATTTTCGTGGGTTATTGTCGTCGCTGAGGTCACAATCATTTCGCCGCTCCGACAACTTCGACTGGAGACGAGTTCAGGTCCTTCAGCACAGGTTGCAGATAGCGTTCAGCTTTCTTCGCTTCGGCATGGACCTCATCGAAGCTGGGGATGTGGTCGTCCCATTCGAGCAGCGTCGGCGTGGGTCCGCAGCGCTCGATGGCGCGCGCATAAAGCTGCCACACAGGATCGATCACCGGATGATCATGCGTATCGAGAATATATTTCTCGTACTTGGAATGGCCGGCGATATGAATCTGCGCCACTCGATGCGCGGGCACAGCATTCACGTATTCCAGGGGATTGAACTCGTGATTCATCGCGGAGACGTAAACATTATTCACATCGAAGAGAATGCCGCAATCGGCGCGCTCGACTACTTCCGTCAAGAACTCCCACTCCGTCATCTCGGAACCCGTGAACGCCGCATAGGAGCTCACGTTTTCAACGGCGACTGGAATCTCCAGATAGTCCTGCACCATGCGCACACGCTCCACGGTGCGTTCGACTGCCTCCCAAGTGTATGGCAGGGGCAACAGATCGTGTGTATAGGAGCCGTCGACCGAGCCCCAGCAGAGATGATCGCTGAGCCATGGGGTCTTGGTGCGGCGGACAAGCTGCTTCAGGCGCTTCAAGTGCTCGGGATCGGGCGCGGTCACCGAACCGAAGTACATCGACACGCCGTGCTGGACAACTCTGTATTGTTCCAGGATGCGATCGAGGGTGGCCAGCGGGCGCCCCGCATCGATCATGTAGTTTTCCGAGATGATTTCAAACCAGTCGACGACCGGCTTACGGGAAAAGATGTGCTCGTAGTGCGGAATGCGCAGGCCGATGCCGACGCCGTGGTCCTGATACGCATTGAAGCGATTGCCGGGCATAGAGACAGAGATCAGAGAAGAGAGCTCAGAGAACCTGAACCGTGGTCCGTGATTTGTGAATCGTGATCAGGTGTCAGTGAACAGTGATCGGCGCTCGACCCGCGCGTTTTGCCGGTGAGCCTGCCACCGTTCACTGACAACTGAATTCGGTTCTTAGACCAGACCCGGCATCGCGGAGCCGTCTGTTGCACAGCCGCCCTTGCCCTTGCAGCTGTTCTTGCCCGAGCAACCGTTGTCGCCGGACTTGCAGCCGCCCTGGCCCTTACAGTCGTTTTTGCCTTTACAGGAGTGTTTGGTGGTGTCCTGGTCGAAGCTGGTGTAGCGAAGGCCGGCCTTGGCAGCCTTAACCTGGTTGGCCTGCGGTGTGGCTTGCGTGGCCGCATGGGCCGCGACTGCGCTGCCACCGGCGAGACCGGCGAGCGCAGCAGTGAGGAGCATTGCGTTGAACTGGTTCTTCATGGCGTTTTTTTGACCTCGTTTAGGGATGGCGCGGAGTTTCACCGCGGGGTTGGGGAAGGCAGGATGGTGACCGTTCGTCCACCCCGCAGTATTGGTGGTACGCAACCTTTGAGTGCCTGCGCGAGAAAAGGTTACAGGGGAAATCGCGCGGCAGGTTGAATTTATCATCTCAGGGCGTAACCTGGCTTGCGAAAATGTCATCAGATTGTCGATTGGCCGCGCGGACGATTGGCTGCCGCGCACGCTGTGCGTTACCCTGTTTGAGCCTCACTCTGGCCTGAGGGTTGCTGGAGCGTCTATTTGTTTTGGGGTCAGGCGGCACGCCTGGGTATTCGGGAGGTCGATTGCAAAGCACGAAGGGATTGGCAGCTGTTTCGGGCGTGGCCGTGGTGATGGCGTTGCTGCAAAGCTTGTGCACCGCGATTCTCACGATCAATGGAATTCGAGTTGGAATTGGAATTGCGGCGCTTGCGGTCAGCAGCCTTGCCGCGCCGCTGCTCTCATTTCACCGCGATGCGATTCGGATCCCCATGCTTTCGATCGCGGTGATCGGCGCGGTGGTCAATCTTGCCGTACTGGGGTGGGTGTGGCACCTGCGCGCTCGGCCCGAGTCACAGTGGCGCAAGCAGCCCGTGACGAAAAAACAGCGCTGGTCGGAGCGGCTGCAGGTGGCGATGGCCGTTGCCACACTGCTGCTCGCGGGGCTTGAAATCTACACGCATCCGATCGTGAACCACGGCGCATCGGCGTTCTGAAATCACGCGGCGCGACGTGGCGATCACGGCCCGGACACTTCCATTTCTTCTTCCAGCCGCTCGTGCAGGCGCTCGCTGAATCCCGCAGGCAGCTCGAAGACGCGATCATCCGCGTAGAGCACCACCACGTTGCGCGTGGAATCGAGCACTGCCGAGCAGATCTCGCACGTCTCAAGATGCTTGTCGATTTCGGCGCGCAACTCTGCGTCCACCGCGCCATCGATGTAGGCGGAGATGTGCTGCCAGACGTGTTTGCAGTCGATCCTCATCTCGCCTCGTCCTTCCTCACCGTGGCCCACCCAAACAGCTTGCTCCGCCTGGGCGCAAACCCTTTCAAGCGCGGCGCCAGGCTTCGCTGCAAAAGTGCCCGCGCCCGGTGAAGGCGGACCTTGACCGCTCCCTCGGCGATGCCGAGCGCGGCTGCGGTCTCGCGGACGTCCATCTCTTCGATGTCTCTGAGCAGCACGACGTTACGGTAAATCTCCGGTAGGCCGTCAATGGCCTGGCGCAACACGGCTGCCAGTTCCTTTTGCTCCAGGGCCTGATTCGGCACCTCTCGCCAACTTGTCAGGATGGCGGGGGTAAAGTCGCCGGCTTGATCGTCGGTGAGCGCATCGAGAGAGTCCTCGCGACGCGATTGGGTCTTACGCAAGCGGCCCAGGCCTTCATTGCGGGCGATCGAAAGCGCCCAGGTGCGGAATTGTGACTCCCCGCGAAACAGGTGCAGGTTGCGGTAGATCTTCACAACTGCCTCTTGTGCGGCGTCTTCGGCGTCAGCCTCGTTGCGCAGGATGGAAATTAGGAGGAAGAAGATGGGCCGTTCACAGGGGCGAATCAAATCGTGAAAAAGCTGCTTTTCGCCGGCTAGAATGCGACGGATACAGTCGGCTTCGAACTCCGGATTGGGCGCACTCTTCATCTTTTTCCGGGTTCGGGGTTGGAGTCGGAGGGGTGGCCCCCCGGGAAGGCCGAGGTGCCACTGGAGAAACTATACCGTGGCCGGGGCCGGAATCTTTGACAGCCCGGCCGAGTGTTTTGACACTCTGGATTGCCTGGATGAACAAGACTTTTTGCAGGTCGAAAAGAATCCTTGCAAAAAAAGCATGGTTTGGGCTGTACAATCCCCTCACAAGGAGTCTTATGGCCGGAGACATGCAAATTACGTGCAGCGACTGTGGGCAGGAATTTACCTTCAGCTCTGCCGATCAGCAGTTTTTTCAGGAACGCGGTTACTCGACACCAAAGCGTTGTAAGCCTTGCCGTCAGGCAAAAAAGGCCGATCAAGGGGGATCCGGCCACCGTTCGGCTCCTTCACAGGGAACGCCTGTGATTTGTTCGGGTTGTGGCCAGCCAACGACGGTTCCTTTTGAGCCGCGTGGCGATCGTCCGGTTTATTGCCGAGATTGCTACACGGCGCGTAAGGGCACCGGTGGCGGCGGTGGACGCGGGCGCTGACTGCGCATGAGCGCAGGCCAGAATGCTGGTTGAAGCGGCGGCGGCACGTTCTTTCGCCGCGGTTGATTCAGGACGACTACAGGAGAGCACTGTCGAGGCAGCGACTTCGACAGTGCTTTCTTTTCGCAATTTCGACGAACCCCTCCCTCTTCCTGTGTACCTTTCGGCTCAGTAAGTCGAAACGGGAGAGCGTAGGATTCTCCCTACGCGTGGGATCACACGGTTGACTGCGTGTGTTCGATGTCCTTTTTCGAGGCAATCGGAAATGGACAGATGGCCGATGGCCCGATAAACTACGCATACGGACCCCCCCTCGACATCCGTGTAGACAAGGAAATCTCCCCTGGCTATGGCCACGCAGCTCTCTTTCACCGGATTCGCCTGGAAGAATCTTCGGCGCCGACGCCTCAGAACCCTGCTTACCCTCTGCGGTATTACGATGGGTATTGGGGCATTTGTGGCATTAGTGGGGTTCTCGCGCTCATTTGAACACGAATGGCTGCGGCTCTATCAGAGCTCGGGCACGGATATTGCCGTTCTCCAGTCCAGCCTGTTCAACAGCTCGCTGGATGAATCGCTGGGCCCGAGAATCAAGGCTCTTCCCGAGGTGGCCGCGGTAGCGCCGCTGGTCTTCAATCTCATTGATCTGACGCCGGATGTGAACGCACTTGTCTATGGATGGCCGGCCGATTCCTACGAGATAGATTCGCTTCACTTCACGTCGGGCACGCGCTTCAAAGCCGGCCAGCCAGAGGTCGTGCTGGGCGATCTGCTGGCGCAGAACCTGAGCAAGAAAATCGGCGATACCCTCACCATTCTGGGCGAGACCTTCACGATCACGGGAATCTTTCACGGTGGTACGGCGCTCGAGACGGGTGCGGTGATCATGCCTCTCGATCAGATGCAGAACATCTCCAGCCGCCAGGGTAAAGTCACTGCGTTTCATGTGCGGCTTCGCCCCACGCCGGCCGGGGAATCGTATGAGCACTATGTGGCCCGAGCCCAGGCGGAGATCAACGCGCTGGAGCCAGGCATCCGCGCCGAGGCTGCCTCAGAACGTGCATCCAACAATCAGATCGTCGATATGGCCCACGCCGTGGCCTGGGGAACGTCTTCCATTGCCCTGCTCATCGGCATTGTGGGTATCGCCAACACCATGGCGATGTCGGTTTTTGAGCGCACGCGCGAGATCGGTGTTTTGCGCGCGCTTGGCTGGAAGGGGCGGCACGTGATTCTGCTTATTCTTACGGAGGCGGCTGGGCTGGGCTTTGCCGGCGGCTTGCTTGGCATTCTTGTGGGTTTAGGCGCCTTGTGGGTCCTCTCCATCATGCCGGAGACCGCGAGCGTAGTTTCGATTTCCGTCTCACCCGTTCATCTGGTTGAGTCGCTGCTCATCGCCATCGGATCCGGACTCGTGGCAGGAGCTTATCCCGCGTGGCGCGGCGCGCGTCTTTCGCCGGTGGAGGCATTGCGCTATGAGTAGCCCCATTCTGGAAGGGCGCGGGCTGACGAAAAGCTACGATGACGGCCGCGTCGCGGCTTTGCGCGGCGTGGACATCACGATTGACGCCGGTGAATATGTGACCATCAGCGGAGCCAGCGGAAGCGGTAAATCCACTTTGCTGCATTTGCTGGGCGGCCTCGATTTGCCGACGAACGGCCAGGTTCTATTCCGGGGATCTTCCCTGGGCACAGAGATGAATCTGGATGACTTTCGCTCCCGCCAGGTCGGATTCATCTTCCAGGCTTTTCACCTGCTGCCCACACTGCGCGCAGTTGAAAACGTTCAGGTGGCTATGCTGGCATTGAACGGGCGCGCCAATCACCGGGTCGAGCGCGCGTCCGCTTTGCTGGAGGAGATGGGCCTGAAGGACCGCATGCAGCATTATCCGAACGAGCTCTCGGCAGGCGAACGGCAGCGCGTGGCCATCGCCCGCGCCCTGGCCAACGATCCTGCCATTCTGCTCGCGGATGAACCCACAGGCAACCTGGACAGCGTGAATACCGGCCATATCATGGAGATTCTGCGCGGCATCCGCGAGCAACGCGGCATGACGCTGGTGATCGTGACCCATGAGAACGACATCGCCTTGAGCGCACCGCGCCACATTCGCATCCGCGATGGAAAAATCGAAAGCGAAAAGGCGGGGGCATGAGGGCGCTGCGCGCGGCATGGATTGCCGCTCTCGTTCCAGTTTTGTGGGCGCAAACCGCAAATGTCAACGATCTTTTCGCCACCGCTCGAAAACAAATCCAGAGCGCCGACTTTCGCGTCAGCGGCCACTTGGTCGCGATCGACCCGAGCGGGGCGCGCGTGAGTTATCCCATCACCGTCAAGACTCATTGGTTCCCAGACGAGCTGCGCATGTTTGTCGATCTCGGACAGCCGTCAGGGAAACATCGCGAAATGCGCCAGCATGTGCTTCTGGTGATGCGAGCCAACGGCAACAATGAGATTCAAATCGCCGACCCCGGCGACGCATCCGCACACCTGCTGCCTTTTGAGAAGTGGAACGACGATCTGCTTGGTCCGGGATTCAATTACGAGGACTTCCTGGAGCAGCAATACTTCTGGCCCGGCCAAACGTCAGAAGGGATGGCGAAGTTCGGCGCGCGCAATTGCAACGTGATCAAAAGCACGCCCGGTGCAGAATTTCGAACACACTACGCCGAGGTGAGGACCTGGATCGATCCCGCGATCGGGTTCCCTGTTTATGCGCAAAAAACGCTCAAACACACGGGGGCGGTGAAAGAATTTACTTCGTTCGGAGTGCGCCAGGAAGAGGGCCACTGGTTCGCGCACCAGGTTGAAGTGAAGACGCGCGGCCAGGCAGGGTCAACGTTGTTGATCTTCGACCGGGGCAGCGCCAAGGCCAAACTCACGGCCGCCGACTTCAGTCCGGCCGCGCTCACACACTTCTAGGAGACTCATGCACGCCGTTCTTTGGATCGCCGCCGTCGCAGCAAGCGTGCTCGCTGCAGGTGTGCTTTACCAATGGATTGGCGGTCGCCGCGACCGGCGGCGATTTACGGCTTCCGGGCGCTGGGCGACGATTGGAGACGGCTCCAAACTCTATCTATTTGAGATGGGCACGGGTGAGCCAACGGTTCTGTTTGAAGCAGGTTTTGGCGCAACCCACCTCAATTGGCGGGGTATTCAGGAAGCGATCGCCGACTCAGCGCGCACGGTTGCATACGATCGTTGCGGCCTGGGCTGGAGCAGCCCCTGCCGCACGGCCCGCATTCCCAGCAACATTGCCGCGGAGCTGCACGAGACGCTGAGCCGTGCCGGGCTCAAGGCGCCATTTATTCTGGTTGGACATTCGTTTGGCGGGCTCGTGATGCGCCGCTACGCGCTGCTTTATCCCGATGAGGTCGCCGGCGTCGTGCTCATCGATCCCATGCGTTGCGAACAATGGCCGCCGCTTGACCCCACAAAGCAATCTCAGCTCGATCTGGGCCGCAAGCTCATCCGCTTCGCCATGCCCGTCGCTTCATGCGGCCTGGCACGGCTGATGGTGAGCTTGTTGTTCAGTCGCGCAAGCCATCTCTCCGATCAGATCGTCGGGGCCGCCGGCGCCCAAAAACGCCACGTCCTGACGAGGATCAAGACCGAGGTAAGAAAAATGCCGCGAGAAGTGTGGCCGGCAGTTGCGGCGCACTGGTCGCGCCCAGGATTTTACTCTGGAATTCGCAGCCACATCTCGTCGATCGCAGAAACCGTAACCGAGATGGAATCAGTGGAACCCATCCGCAACATACCCGTTACCGTTCTGACTCCTGCCAATACCACCCCGCTGTCGCAACTGGATCTAGACCGCATTGCCGACTCGGCACAGCAGATCTTCGCCCTTAACAGCGAGCACTGGATTCACCTCGACGAGCCCCATCTGGTGATCGATTCCATTCGTGCCATGGTGGCCGCCACCGTGGCTGAAACCGCCGCTGCCGACTAGCGTCCTGGGCTCCGGCGCACCTCCTCCTTGTGTGCATCCGGCACGGTTCTGCGTTGAGCGTCCGCCGTCACATCTTTCTCCAAAAGCCCCGGCTATCTTGTAACAGGTCACCTTGTTCGTGACTTCTTTCCAGGAGGAGGCGAGGGTCCTATGGAAGTAAAAGTTTGCCAAATTGAAGGCGTAAAGTTCGATATTCAAGCTCGGTCGCACCGGATCGCCTGCGATCAGCCGGCGGAAAATGGCGGCACGGATTGCGGGATGACTCCGCCGGAGTTTCTGCTGGCGTCGCTGGGCTCCTGCGCGGCTTTTTATGCCGCGGAGTATCTGAGAACCCGCAATCTGGCAAAAAACGGACTCGAAGTTTCAGTCACCGCGGAAAAGCTGCTTAAGCCGGCGAGGCTGGGCAACTTTCATGTGCTCGTCACGAGCCCCGTTGCGCTCACCGTCGAGCAAAATGAAGGAATGATGCGCAGCGTGCACCATTGTCTGGTTCACAACACGCTCCTTTCGCTGCCTGAAATCGACATCGAAATCGCCGTCGCCACCCTTACGTAACGCCTCGCGAAGATTCAGATTCCGGTGACCCTGATGCCTCGCAACCCAATTTCATAGAAAGCCCACAACCGCCTGTTCCGCTATGCCGGGTGGCTGATGACTGAACGCTGGTCACTGACCACTCTTCAGGAGATGCGCACGCTTTTGCCGCGCGAGAGCACGGCGGCCTTGCGGCGGCCCTTCGAGGCGTGGTCAATCTGCTTCCAGAAACCGATGAAGTAATCGACCGCCGAGATGGTTGCGACCAGCGCGGCAAAATAAATGGCCGCGACCGCGTACCAGTATATCGGGATCGTAAGCACGCCAATCTGCCAGTGATGCCAACGATGAGCCAGCACTGCCGAAACCACGGAGACGATCTGAACTACCGTCTTCAGCTTGCCCAATTCGCTCGCCGAAATGGTGAACCCTTCGGACGCCGCGATGGACCGAAGGCCTGAGATGAGGAATTCGCGGCCGACGATGACCACTACGATCCAGACCTTGACCACCTGCGGGTTGTAGGCAACCAGGGCAACGAATGCGGCCGTCACCATGATCTTGTCGGCCAGCGGATCGAGAAGCATGCCCATAGTGGTGATCTGGCCGCGCTTGCGCGCCAGATACCCGTCCAGCCCATCAGTGATCGACGCCAGCACAAAGAGAATCGACGCCAGAATCTCCTGCGTTCCGCTCGGTCCAGCCCAGGGAAAATGCGGCGACAGGATCCAAAGGAACAACGGGATCATGATGATCCGCGTCATGGTGATGGAGTTGGGCAGATTCACTGTAAATCCCTTTAAATCAATAGATGATTTCCAGAGCTTTCGATTCGATCACAAAACGCTGAAGAATGACCGCATTCATAGAAAGTCTGTACGCCGGCTTCTGAGGCTGCTACCACAACTATAAGCGTGTTTGCTCGACATTCGCCACAGCACCCGCACCGGGAAAACATTCAGTCGCGGGCATGCCAGTGCCGGAAGTGCACTACATTTATGAGGGGAAAAGTCTGAAGTATCTCTGCTCTGACATGTTCTTGAGCGCAGGCACATGAGCCTGCCCGACTGGGACCGGACACGCCTGATCCGATGAAGAAGGCACTGGCGAGAATCGGCGAGCCGCCTTCTTTCCGGCTGCCCCAAGGCAGGGGCAACCGGACTTTAGGGCCGGGCTAGGCAGCCCTCATATCCGCGGCCTTGACTCGGAACCGCTTCATCGAGATCGACAGGGTCCGCTCGATCTTCCGCAGGTCACCGCGCTCGGCAGGAATCGCAAACGTCGATGCCACACCTTTCGCCGAAGCTCGCCCCGTGCGCCCTACGCGGTGAACGAAATCTTCCGCCTGCTTGGGCATGTCAAAGTTGATCACGTGCGCCACATTGGCAACGTCGATACCCCGCGCCGCCACGTCGGTCGCCACGAGCACCCGGTGATGGCCTTCGGAAAAGCTCTTGAGCGCCTGGTTCCGCTGCGCCTGAGAACGGTCCCCGTGAATCTGCGTTGCCGACCAGCCTGAACGGCTCAGGCGGCGCGCGACACGATCGGCGCCATGCTTGGTGCGCACAAACACCAGGAAGCTACCCGTCTCGGCGTCGAGCAGGTGCTCCAGCAGTTCCTGCTTCTTGTCGTGGTCCACCTCGAAAGTGCGCAGCTCCACGTTTTCGGCCGGCTTCAACACCGAGCCGATCTCGATCCGCACCGGGTTGTTGAGGTACTTGCGCGCCACATCCCTGACCGCGCCCTCAAGCGTGGCGGAGTAGCACAGTGTCTGCCGCGCCTTGGGCAGCACGCCCGCAATGCGCGCAATCGCAGGCTGAAAGCCCATATCGAGCATGCGGTCCACTTCGTCGAGTACCAGAATCTTGACCTGGTCGAGCCGCACCAGCTTGCGCTTGAGAAAGTCTTCTAGCCGTCCCGGCGTGGCCACGATCAGACGCGCTCCGCGGCGCATCGCGTCCAGTTGCGTGTGCTCGGACAATCCGCCCACAACCACGGCCGCCGTCGGTCCATTGCTTGAGCGCAGTGCGCGAAACGCGGCTTCAACCTGCATGGCGAGCTCGCGCGTCGGCAGGAGAATCAGCGCCTGAGCCCCGTGGCCTTTGGTCTTTTCGAGCATGTCCATGATCGGTATTAAGAAGCTGAGGGTTTTGCCTGTGCCCGTCTGCGCGGTGGCGAGTACGTCGCGGCCCTCGAGAGCCGGCGGAATTGCCGCCGCCTGCACTGGCGTGGGAATTTGAAACTTGTTGGCGTTGAGCCGCGCCATCAGCGCAGCCGAAAGGGAAAACTGTGAGAATTGAGTCGTCAAAATGTGTCTTTTCCTTCGATTCCGGAGCCCTTGTTTCCCGAGGGCTTGCAAACGGAACCTGACTGGAGGCGAACGCAGATCTATCCGCACTCGCCTGCACTAATTTATGCGTAAGAGAGAACCAATTTCGTCCCTGGGACTGGCTGACATGCACATTCGGTGCTTGCCGGCCCGGAGCTGACCCACGCTGCTGTTTTACGCCTGCCGACACACTGCCGACCGGCTACCCGCTCCACAATCGCCCGGTGCATCGCGCCAGTTCTCACAAACTCTGAGAGAACGAATGTTCGAGTCAATCAAGAGACTCGAGCGCTGAGCCTATTCGCCAACCGTTACACGGTTCCGAACGTAGTCGCCGGGAAGGAGACTGATGGGTACACGCTGTAGGGGCTTGGGGGAAATTCGTGCCAGGTTGACCGGCCCTGTAAGAGGCCAAGTCGCCACTCGCGTCCAAATCACTGAGCGTAAACCTATTATACCCCAAATGTCGCTGTTGATGGAGCTGGAGAGGTTCGTGTTGGCCGCGGCCTCTCGTTTCGGGAGGCCGGCGCCCAACACGAACCATCCACTAAGTGTTCTGTTGTTGGATAAGGAAAGGTCAGCTTTCAAGCGGGCAGATCGAGGCTTTCAATCCAATTTCTGTACTGACGTGTCCGCTCGCTCCAATATATGGGTGGAATGAAGGCCGAACGATCGTACTTCGCAGAACTCGCGATGGCATTTTCGCAGGCGTCCGCCATACTTTCGACGCTTCCGGGTTGATAGTAAAAGCCGGCATCGCCCAGCGCTTCGGCCACCTCGCCCACCCGGTTGGTCACGATGGGGCGATTATAGGCGATGTATTGGAAGAGCTTGGTAGGACAGCGGTAAAGATTCTGCGGACTTGCCGGAAATGGCAGCAGAAATACATTGGAGATTCGCAAATATGCTTGCAAATCGGTAAGCGAAACGTGCCCCGGCAGAAAGACGTTGCTCAGTTTGCGTGCCGCCACCAAGCTTCTCATGGCCTCAAGAGCGGGGCCGCCTCCGACCAACATACACGCAAAGTGTCGCCCGCGCCGATCAAGTGCCGCTGCAAGGTCGATGATCTGGTCGACTCCGAATGCCGGCCAGAAGCTTCCGACCCAGGTGATCACCGGGCGCTCCCCCACCGTCGCTCTCAGTTGCGAATCCAGGTTCTTACCAGCGCCCTCGAAACTCGGATCATAGCCGATAGGAAGGTACAGGAGCTTATTGCCCAAGTCGGGTCGATGCCTGGCGACCATGCGCTCCAAGCTTCGACTGGCGACCACGACTCCATGAGCACGCTGCCGGCTGAGACCTTCCAAGATTGAATAGTAAGCGCGCTTTGCTAGTGAATGGCTCTCTTGCAAGGTCATCGCCTCATCGTAATCCTGCACGTAGAAGGGGCGCCTGAACGGGCGTCCGATGAGTTGCAGCGAACGCGCTCCGATACCAACGACGTGGACTACATCAAAGCTGCCGGCGCGTATCTCCTGAAACTTAGTGAAGACCTCGGCGGTTGCCGACCCGTGTTTGAAGAAATGCATCGCAACCGCACTCTCTCGCGTCACGGGAAAATCTCGATTAATGGGATCATCCGGGACAACCGCGGTCACCTGATGACCTGCGTCAGCCATGCCGCGGGCTAAATGGTACAGCCGCACTTGAGAAGCATTGACTTCCGGATTGGATGTCCCCAGGAATGCGATATGCATGGCAACCGTTTCGTCGGCAGGCGATCCGGATGCTCGGCGTTCGCACCTGCGATCGTGCTATGACCAAAGTAGCAGTCTATCCGACCGCTCATTGTTCGATGTCTGCGCTGTCATTTATTCGACTGGCATCGCCCGATCTACCCACGAGGCGGAGATTTCCAGGAAGATGTCGTCGAGCGATTTCTGAATATCCCACGTCGGGTAATGTTCCTTCATCTTCCGCAGATCGCTGATATAGCAGATATGATCACCCGAACGGTTCTGTTCCTGATACTCGTAGACCATCGATTTGCCTGAGATCGCGGCTATCTTCGCAAAGGCTTCCAGAATGGAGCAGCTGTTCGAGCGCCCCCCACCGATGTTATAAACCTCTCCGGACCGGGGCCTGGCAATAAACGCCGCGATAAAGCGCGCGACATCGAGCGAGTGAATGTTATCGCGCACCTGTTTGCCCTTGTAACCGTAGACATTGTATTTCGTTCCGGTTACATTGCACTTGATTAAGTAACTCAAGAATCCGTGTAACTCGACCCCGGAGTGACTTGGTCCAGTGAGACAGCCGCCGCGCAATGCGCAGGTGGGCATGCCAAAATAGCGGCCATACTCCTGCACCATCACGTCGCAGGCGACCTTCGAGGCGCCGAAGATTGAGTGTTTCGACTGGTCGATCCGGAAGGTCTCAGGAATGCCGTTCCAGTAAGCTTCGTCGGCATATTCCCAGCGAGTTTCAAGCTCCTTGAGCGGGAGTTCATTTGGAGCGTCGCCGTAAACCTTGTTCGTTGACATGGCTACGAAGGGCGATTCCGGCGCGTACTGGCGCGCCGCTTCGAGCAGATTCAAGGTGCCCACGGCGTTGGTATCGAAGTCATCGAACGGAATCGAAGCGGCGAGGTCGTGGCTTGGCTGTGCCGCCGTGTGAACAATGGCGTCAGGCGCGACCTGCTTCAAAACGTTGAGCATTCCCTGGCGGTCGCGAATATCAAGTTCATGATGGACAAAGCCTTTTACTATGCGCTCGAGCCTGCGCTGATTCCAGCGCGTATCTCCCTTGGGTCCGAAGAATGCAGCGCGCTGATTATTGTCGATCCCGTGGATCTCCCAGCCTTCACCGGCAAAATAAAGACATACTTCGCATCCAATTAGACCCGAGGATCCTGTAACAAGGATTCGTTTCACCGAAATCTCCCGATTGCACAATTGTACAATCCGCTTCAGATCTGAATTCGAAGGCTTGTGAGCACGGGCGAGGGCTGGCAGATGCGCGCCCGAGGATTTCGATACTGCGCAAGGAAATGGCAGGAAAAGCTCTTCGCTCTTCCCGCCATACTCGTTACCCGACGCCTCCCGAGTTATGCGTAGAAACCGCGCTGCTTGATGGTATAGGCCACGCGATCGATAGCCAGCATATACGCCGCAATCCGGTTGTTCACATCGTGCGCATCGGCATAGCGGACCACGTCGTCAAAGCTGGAGCGTAGTATGCCCTCCAGTTGCTCGTTCACAATCGATTCCTTCCAGAAGAATCCCTGGCGGTCCTGCACCCACTCAAAGTAGCTGGCAGTAACTCCGCCGGCGTTGGCCAGAATGTCGGGCACGATGAAGATGCGCTTTTCTGCCAGGATCTCGTCGGCCACGGCGGTTGTGGGCCCGTTGGCTCCCTCGACCACGATGCGCGCCTTGATTTTGTCTGCATTGCGGCTGGTAATCACGTTTTCGGTCGCCGCGGGGATCAGGATTTCGCAGTCTGCCAGAATCAGTTCCTCGCTGGGCATGGCTTCAGCACCGCGGAATCCAAGAATCGTATTGTTGCGGTATTTGTACTCAAGCAGTTGATGAATATCGATTCCGTTGGAGTTGTACAAGCCGCCATCGCGCTCCGCGATGCCTACAATCTTGTATCCCTGCTCCAGCATCAGGCGTGCGGCGTTCGAACCGACGTTGCCAAATCCTTGAATGACGACGCGACAACCCTCAACATCCATGCCCAGTTGGCGCAGGCTCTCGTTGCACACCACCATCACTCCGCGTCCCGTGGCTTCAATGCGCCCTTGAGAGCCTCCCATGTTGATCGGCTTGCCCGTCACAACACTTGTCACTGTCTGGCGCATGTGCATGGAGTAGGTATCCATGATCCATGCCATCGTCTGCTCGTTGGTGTTCACGTCGGGCGCGGGAACATCCTTTTCAGGGCCGATGAACTCAATGATCTCTGAGGTGTAGCGCCGCGTCATGCGCTCCAGCTCGCCCTTGCTCATGCTGTGGGGATCGCAGATCACGCCACCCTTGGCTCCGCCAAAGGGAATATTCACCACGGCGCACTTCCAGGTCATCCAACTGGCCAGAGCGCGGACTTCGTCCAGGGTCACGTCGGGCGCGTATCGAATTCCGCCCTTGCACGGACCGCGCGCCATGGAATGCTGCACGCGAAAGCCGGTGAACATATCGATCATGCCATTGTCGAGGGCCACGGGAAAGTGAACAATCACCTCCCGCGACGGCGATCGCAGCACTTTCCACAATCCCTCATCGAGATTCAGCTTGCGGGCGGCAAAGTCGAAGCGCGCGCTTTGCGCCGCCCACGGATTGATCTCCTGGTCCAACGTGACGCTGGTATTCCCAGTTGCCATAAGGTCTCCCTATCCCACCGCTCTTCAGATTCGGAATCAAGGTCCGTTTCTCAAGAATATAGTCGATACAGCGATTTTCCCTCGATTTTTCGCGACCGACAGCCGAACTCGCGCGGCTCCCTGCTTTTGTCTGGCTGCCCAGATTCGGCTCACTTGCCGTCGATTTCTGGTCCAAACCTCAGTGAGTCTAGGCCACCTCAGGATTCCCGTCAAGGCAATAGAACACAGGATGACGCGACCGTCCCGCACAGGCTGGCTGCCCACGTCAGCCGGCCTGATGCGGGATGCCTTAACTTCGCTCACGATGCACCAACAGTTACACTTAGGCTGTGAAATCCTACGATCGCTCCGCCCAGCCCAGCCGCAAAGAGTTCCTGGACCTCGCCCGGACGCACACTCTCGTGCCCGTGTGCCGCACCCTGATGGCCGACCTGGAAACCCCGGTCTCGGCCTTTTTGCGCGCGGCCTGGCCGGAACGTGAGTGCTTTTTGCTGGAGTCTGTCGAGGGCGGCGAGCAGGTCGGGCGCTATACCTTCATCGGCCTCACGCCGTTCAAACGCATCGTGGCCCATGGGCGCAAGATCACCATCACCGAAGGGCGAAAGACCACGCACATTGAAGGCGACATCTTTGACACTCTTCGCGACGCGCTCAGCGGTCACAAGCCGGCGCGACTCAAGGGACTGCCCCCATTCACCGCCGGCGCCGTCGGCTACCTTGCCTATGACGCCGTGCGTCAAATCGAGCGACTGCCCACATTGGCCAAAGACGAACTGCGCATCCCCGATGCCTGCATGCTTTTCTTCGATGAAGTTCTCGCCTTCGATCACGTGCGCAAGGAGATCATGCTCGTGGTGACTGCGGATGTGTCGAAGGGCGCCGCCGCGGCAGCCTACGACCGCGCCCTGAAGCGTCTCGGGCGTTTGGAAAACCGGCTGACGCAGCCGCTCCCAGACCTTAACCGCAACCGGGACAAGAAAAAAGCCCGCCCATCGTCGAAGCTTAAAGTAAAGCATCGCACCGCGAAGAAGGACTACATTGCCGCGGTCGAGCGCACGAAAGAATACATTCGCGCGGGCGACGCGTTTCAGGTGGTTGTCTCGCAGCGGTTCGATGTCGAACCCGGCGTCGACAGCTTCCAGGTCTATCGCGCGCTGCGTACCGTCAATCCAAGCCCGTACATGTTCTTTCTGCGCTTCTCACCCGACGGTACACTTGGCGCGGTGGCAAACCCGCCGAAAATCTCGTCCAAAAGGTCAAAGGGTTTGGATGACTTGCCGCTGGAACTGGCGGGTTCGTCGCCGGAGTTGCTGGTACGCGTTCACCATGGCAAAGTTGAGTACCGGCCGATCGCAGGCTCGCGCCCCCGAGGCGCAACCGAGGCCAAAGACGATGCGCTGGCCGAGGAGATGTTGCACGACGAGAAAGAGCGCGCCGAACACGTGATGCTCGTCGATCTGGGCCGCAACGACGTGGGCCGCGTGAGCCGCTATGGCAGCGTAAAAGTCGATAAGCTGATGTTCGTCGAGCGCTACAGCCACATTATGCACATCGTGAGCTCGATCGAGGGCAAGCTGCGGCCGGAGTTGACGGCCGTCGATGCTCTCCGCGCCTGCTTCCCCGCCGGCACGCTCAGCGGCGCGCCCAAAGTCCGCGCCATGGAGATCATCGAAGAGCTCGAGCCCTCGCGGCGCGGCACCTACGGCGGAGCGGTACTCTACGCCGATTTCTCCGGCAACCTCGACTCCTGTATCGCCATCCGCTCCATGTTGAGCGTTGGCGGCAAAGGCTCCGTGCAGGCCGGCGCAGGCATCGTCGCCGACTCCGTACCCGAGACCGAGCACCAGGAGTCGCTCAACAAGGCGCAAGCCGTGCTTCGAGCCATCGAGCGCGCGCGGGAGATGTAGCTCGAACTCCTGCCCGCCATTCCGAAAATCCATGAGCGGCAGACAGCTTTTGCGCGTCCTTCAGGAAGGACATCCACTGGAGGAGGACGCAATGGAGAAAGTGTGGAATTGGGTGAGAAACGCTCTGGCACTCGGAGCAGTGCTGGCCTTCGGGTTCTGGCTTGGCGCTGGCCGCGCAGTCAAAGCATCGAGCAGCGATGCCGGCATGGGCGTGCAATTTCAGGTGGACGGCATCAATCCCGCAAGCGCGTTGCTCGTGTACCAGCCGGAGACGCGAACCGTGTACGTCTATCAGGGTGCAACGCTCGGCAACGCGAACGTGCAATGCACATTCAAGTTTGAGATGACGCGCCCCGGCGAAGTGATTCGCCGCATCCCATGCCCCGTGCAGCAGTTGAACCCGTAACAAACTATTCCGCGCCGAAGATGCGCTTGAAAAATCGCCCGATCGCGCGGAAGAATCCGGGCTTCTTTGGCGCGCCAGCTGGCGGAGCTGCTGGCCCAGTTGAACTCGCCGGAGCGGGCGGCTGCGGAATCGCGACCGATTGCGGCGCGTGCTCGCTGCTTTTGTAGACCAGCGTTGTGGCTGCCTCGCCAGAACCCGCGGTCGTATTCGCAGCTGCGGCTGGCGGCGACTTGGGCGCCAGTCCTTCGCTTGCGGCAAGCGGGAACTCGTTGGCCTCGGATTTCGCCGGCGGCGGGCATCCGCACGGCTCCTTTTCCTGGTCGACAACTTTCTGCAGGCTGCCATGCTCAAACATAACGCGCTGTCCTGGCTGCACGCGATAGAGGCCGCCCTCAAAGACACTGGTCACTACGACGTAGGGTGCGTTCGCTCCGGCGTTATCCACGCAGGTGTCGCCATCGTCGCCCATCCGCACGCTGACATCCGCCGCATTGGGGCCGCCAATCATAATGCGAAAGTAGGGTGTGAGCAGAGTGTCGGCGTTTTGCTCGCGCGCGGTGCTCGCCGCAAAGCTCATCTCCACCGCGCCGCGATCGAGCGCAACCAGCAGCCCGGGCACATTGCCTGACGCGGCGCTTGAGTCGGCCGCAAGCTTCACGGTGCTCGACGCGCAAACGTGCATGGTGCCGCGATACGGCAACGTGACCTGAGCTGTTCGATCGCCGGCTGTAATGCTCCCGCTGCCCGTGATGTATGCCCGGCCATTCCAAGCTTGCATCGGCCCCGCAACCGAAAGCGCGGCGCCAGAAATCGATTCGTCGATCGGCACGATGGCCACCGGCGGAGTCGGAAATGTGGGGGCTCCGGCAGAGGCAGACGGCTGCGAGGTTCCTGCGTCAGGCGTGGCTGATGTTGGCTGCGGTGCGGCGGGTGGTTGTGCAGGCGGCGCAGCGCTCGGTGCTGAGGGCGCCATTGGGTTTTGGGCATCGCTTGCCCGCGCGGCCAGAAGCGCAACCGCCATCGCCAGTAGCAAAATCCATCTCGAGGCGCGCCGCACATTCGATCCAGAAGATGCGGCGTTCAAAGGAGGGTTCATCGTGGCGTGCATCGGCTACATGTCCAGAAAGTTGCGGATCATCCGGTGTCCGCCCTCGGTGAGCACGCTCTCGGGATGGAACTGGACGCCCTCGATGGGCAAACTGCGATGCCGCAGGCCCATGATGACAGGTTCTTTTCCTGACCCCGATCCATTGCCTTCGTGCGTGTGCGCCGTTAC
>Ga0265325_10000790_pt1 | contig 22871 bp, 22 predicted proteins | sample 41420metaG_FD_202090 | JGI IMG/M metagenome (GOLD analysis project Ga0265325, IMG submission 202090) | Rhizosphere microbial communities from Carex aquatilis grown in University of Washington, Seatle, WA, United States - 4-14-20 metaG | ecosystem: Host-associated > Plants > Roots > Rhizosphere... | reverse complement strand
CTCAACCAATTTGCTTCGATCCTAGGTCTCTCACTACCTGATTCTGGCTGACACCCTCAAAGAGCGCTACGGCGAACTGGACGACGAGACGCTGAAGGACACTCTGGAGGGCATCTCAGACCTTCCCGAAGCGGTGGCAGCCGTGATCCGCTCAAGCCTGGACGACGAGGCCTACATCCTTGGCCTCAAGAGCCGCCTGGAGGATCTCCAGGCCCGGCTGGGGCGCTTGCGTGACCGGTACGAGAAGAAGCGGGCCCTGGCCCGTTGGGCCATGGTGGAGGCTGATCTGGACAAGGTGGTCTGCGAGGACCTCTCCGTCAGCCTGAGGAAGGGCGGCGAAAGGCTCGAGGTCATCGACGAGGGCAGGGTGCCTGAGGCCTTCTTCGTGCCCCAGCCAGCCAGGCTCGACCGCAAGGGCCTCATTGAGGCCCTCAAGCGGGGCGAGATGGTCAACGGCGCCCTGCTGGTGATGGCAGATCCCACGATCTCGGTGAGGGTCAGATGAGCGGATTTTCAAGCAGTCAGCTGAAGAAACTCACAAGCAAGCTGGATCGGGCGCATGTGCGCAGCCGCTGCGTCGAGGGTCGCCAGCTGGATTTCATCGAGGGCTGGTTCGCGCTCAGCGAGGCCAATGCCATTTTTGGCTTTGCCAACTGGGACCGCGAGACCGTCCATTTCGAGCGGCTGTTCGAGCGAAGCCGCGGCGAGATCACGAGCTGTGCCTATTCCTGCCGCGTGCGCATTCGAGTGCGGGCCGGAGACAAGACCGTGTCGCGCGAGGGCACCGGCTGCGGCACGGCGTCGAGCCGCAATGCCGCCGATGCGCATGACCTTGCCATCAAGGCTGCCGAGACAGATGCGACCAAGCGGGCCTTAGCGACCTTTGGCAACCGTTTTGGGTTGTGTCTCTATGACAAGGACCAGGCCGGCGTCAGCGAGCCCGGCTTGCGGTCGTTTGAGATCCTCTGTCCGGATGGAAAGCTGTTCGCGAACAGTCTCTCACCGGAAGGCTTCTGCACGGCGCTGCGAAAGATCATCGAGAGCGAGTCTGACGCGCGCCAGCTAACGATTTGGCATGAGCGCAACGCCGCTTCGATCGTCCGTTTGCGCAGCGTTGCGCCTGACCTCAAAACGCTGAAAGGCGAGCACTACGCTGACGTGCTGGAACGCCTGTTCCAGGCAAGATCGGTCGTTGGGGCGCCGGCCATCCCTGCGGTCATCCCCGTCGAGCCGATGCTGGCATCAGACCTCACTCCAGCTTCCGTTCCAGATGCCCCACTTGCGACGTCGCGCATCGCCGAGGGTCCGCGCATCGACAAGGCGGTACTGACGTTCAAGACGGCACGGCGTTTTCGGGACAAGGCGCATCTGGTTCGCGTCGGGTCTTGTGCCTGTCTGATCTGTGGCCGCCAGCCTTGCCACGCCCACCACATCCGCTTCGCTCAACCGCGCGGACTGAGCCAGAAAGTCAGCGACGAATTCGTGGTTCCACTCTGTTTTCTGCACCACAGGTCCTTGCATGACTCCATCTCTGAGATGGCCTGGTGGCAGGGTCACGGGATCGATCCGCTACCGACCGCGGCCAGGCTATGGGCCGAGAGCCGAGCCAAGTCGCGCGCCGTTGGCGAAGCGGCGGGCTCCGGACATGGATATCCTGCGGAGGTCGTTCCATGACCAATGATCACGCCAGTCCGACAGGATCTTTGTCAGAACAGCCTACTCCAGGGTGCTCGGCTCAGGACGATCCATCCATTCAGGCCGCTCGCGATGTGCTTGAGTTCGTAACGCGTGTGACGTCGTCGACAAAAATCGCAAGCAATCGCCAGAACGCAAAACGAAGCACCGGCCCCAGGACGACTCGGGGCAAGGCGAAGTCCCGATTGAATGCGCTCACACACCGCGGATTTGCAACGTTGCGGCTCATTCCCGGAGAAGACGAGTGCGCGTACGAATCGCTTTGCGAGAGGATGTTATCTGAGGCCGAGCCCAAAACGTCTGTTGAGCACATGCTCGTCGAACAGATTATCGGAGATCTGTGGCGCCTGAGAAGAGTGGACGAGGCTGAGGGCGCATACTTTGAACAGATCCGGCTGGCCGAACAGGCGCGCGAGCTGAAGTCGAGTTCGGGCGGCGTTGATCGGGCTGGGCCGCTAGCCGGTGAGCATGGGATTCACGCCGGTGCACTGCTGCCGGTCGCGTCCGTGCCGCGGGAGCATCGCTCTACGTTTCTGACTGCGCGGCTGGTCGACGAGCAAACGCGCTCGTGCCACGAGCTGGCGAGCTCAAAAAGTGACCCGGGAAAACTGATGCTTGACGGAATGGTCGATCCTGAGAGGGCGTTCCCGTTCGGGACGCTCGAAGCCATCCGCCGAGCGCTTGTGCGCGGGATCCTGCGAAAGAACGACAAGCTCGCCGAATTGCAGCGCGTCCGGAGGCAGAGTGCGGCTCATCCCTGGCGGGTCTAGGCCAAAAGTCGCCTTAAATCTATCGGGAGTGCAACGCACGTGAGCGGGCGCCAGTCAGGACCTCCGCCTGCGCTCCAAGTCGCATCTGCTTGTCGGCGCCAGCAAGCCCTGTCTGATCTGTGAAGCTCTGCCCGAGGGCCCACCACATCACCTTCGCGCAACCCCACGGGCTCTCGCAGAAAGTCAGCAATGAGTTCACCGTCCCGCTGCGCCGTCCGTCACAATGAGCTGCATGCGTCTGGAAATGAGGCGAGCTGGTTGAGGGGGAAGGGGGTTGAGCCGCTCGGCACGGCAAATGCGCTTTGGCAAGCGCATGAGATCCAGTAGTACTTTTTGTCATTTGCTCTCGATTGAATTCGCTTTTGGCAACCGTTCGATGCAAACGAAAAACGGCGACCGTGAGGCCGCCGTCTTCATACGCAATGTGTCCGGTTATGTTAGGCGGCTGTCCGCTTGCGGCGTCGCATCGCAGCAGCGCCAACAAGGCCTGCGCCAAACAGTGAGAGCGTGACCGGCTCGGGCGCCGGGAATGAGGGATCAGAGTAGAAAAAGAGCTCCGCTCCGTTTGCCGTATTGTCGGTGATTATGATGTCGCTTAGACTTCCGTCTGCTTCCAGAATATCCCAAGTGCCTATAGCGAGGGCATTCCAGCCGGTGGGCGAGAGAAAGTGTCCACGGGGCTCGCAAGTCGTCGCGTTCTCAACGCCGCATCCGAAAGAAGTCAAATTTGCCGGAAGTACCCAGGTCTGGTTCCCGAGCGATGTCCAAGCGCTGTCGGCAGCTTGAGTCCAAACAAATCCCACGGCACTGAAATTGAGACCGTCAGAGGTGTCGTAGCCGGCACCGAACGGATCGAAGGAGGATTCGCCATCGCTGGCGACGATGTATTGACCGCCTGGAAATACTGACTCGAAAATATTGCCCGTAAAGCCGGATACGGGGTCTTCTGTGCCGATAATTGTCGAGGCCGAGGCGGCGCTACCGCCGATCAGCCAAAGTGCTGCTGCTCCAGCGAGCAAAGCGTGCGAAAATTTCAAAGTCGTCATTGGAAGCCCCACCATATTCGACGCCGGAAACCAAGCAATTGATGGGCCAGTTTTTCAAGTGCTGCAAATTCAATGAGTTAGATGGCCCGCCTTCAGCCTTTGTTGCCGAAGTGTAATCCTTTTTTACAGTGTAAATGACACGCGGATGCTAGCGATTTGCGTCGAAAGAACGAGGAAGCGATGGCCCCCGACCACCGCCCCCAAGGCGGTTCCAATCAGCTTCTCAACCTTTGACATTCTTGCGTCGCCGAAGTGAAGCGGCGCCCACGAGCCCTACACCGAAAACCGATAGCGTGAGCGGCTCCGGTGCACGCGTCACAGAAACGTCGTCAAGATACTGAAAGCCCGGCACGTCCCAGCCGCCAAAATAGATGCTCGACGAGCTCGCCGTCGCAACGAAGCTGAAGTCTTCGTCAGTGTAAAAGGTAAGCGGAGTACCCAGGAAGGTGTCGACGGTAATGCCGCTGCCAGGTGTAAACGGTGCGGACTGATAGCCAGCAAAGAACAAGTTCGACAGTTCTCCGTCGCTGGCCCAAAAGTAGTTCACGTCATATTTAGTGCCGGGAGTTGTCGGGATGATCTGATATAGAATATCCCAATGCGGAGGGTGTGGGTCTGTAGCGCCGAATTTCCACCCAAAATCGCCGGATTCGGGATTGGTGCTGATGCCCTGGTCCGAACCTATCGCGGCGTTGATCGTTCCCCAATCAGTAGAATCTCCAGTCTCAAATCCGCAATTGTGAATCAGGTTGCCTGATATAGACGCACAGGCCGCTACTCCCGCTGATGCTGGGCTAGATAAGGCTACCGCGAGAGAAAGGGATGCCAATCCAGCGATATTCTGAACTGTCGTTGAGCGTTTCATGTTGCCTCCGCCTAAATTGTTTTTGATCTTGATGCCGTCCGGCAAGCAACATTTGCACCAGCCAATACTGCGCAATAGTGGTCAATGGGTTACGTCGGGGCCGAAACTTCTGGTCGAATATCTGTAAACACTTTTTACAAAGTCGACTGGCTTGTATTTCAGAGCGCGTCGTCGCAAATGCGACTTTGGGCTTTCCTGCGCAGGCCTAAACAAAAAAGGGCCACCATTGCTGGTGGCCCTGAGTTCTAGGTGGGTCGCATTGCAATTTAGGCCGTCTTACGGCGTCGACGCGCGGCGAACGCGCCGATCAAGCCTACTCCAAAGACGCTCAGTGTAACGGGCTCGGGCACGCCGTTGCCGCGCGTAGTCACATCGGTGCAGATGGCATGCCAGCCTATCGACTCGTTGCCATCGCTAGAGGAATTGACGAAGTCATAGCCGCCCGTGTTCAGGATTGAGCCGCAATCGGTGACGCTCATCGCGACCCCATTGAGATCAAAGGAGATCACGGGAAGATTGGCGGTACAGGTCGCCTGCTCACTCGGCGATAGATCGCCGTAATAGGTGCAGCCACCGATGCCGTTGAATCCGATTCCCTTGTCGCTGAAGAATTGATAGTAGTCGCTGGTGTCAAAATTCTCCGAGGAATTGGTTTGACCGAAGATTGCCTTGGATCCGTTCGGCAACCCGAGCACGTCGCCCCAAAGCTGATAGTTCAACGCGCCACCCTCAAGGGAGACCTTTATGTTGGTGATGTCGACAGCGCCCCCGGTGTTGTTATCAAAACGAAATACGCCGCCGTCGAGCTGATCCTGAGTGTCGACCTGGCAGGTGTTGGTAAAGCCGGTGCAAAATGGACTCGGAGCAAAGCCGCTGGCACGGAGAGTGTCCGTATAGCCAACGAAAATGTCGAGCGTGCCGGCTTGCGCCTGCGTCGCGACGAGACCCACAAATGCGGCGAGCAATAAAATTTTACGCATAAAACACCCCAATAAACATCCTCTGGATACGGACGAAAGCAAGGGTTGTGCCAAAATTGGGCACTCGTTGTAATTACTAGATAAAAGCGATTTTGCGCTGAGATCTGCGCGCCGAACGGCAAAATTTTTTACACTTTTTTGCGCTTCGACCGGTGGGCGATCGAAAACGAGGCGGACTCGCGCCCTTCGCCCCCTCCACCAGTTCCGTGCTTCCGGCAGTCGATCAGAGCACAAATGAAGACGGCGGCACGCCGGCCGCCGTCTCAACTGCTCCCCAACGATGCAAGTACTTTTATGCTTTCTTCTTCCGGCGACGCGCTGCGACTGCACCGGCTAGGCCAGCCCAAAAGAGGGAGAGTGTGATCGGTTCGGGAACAGTCGTGCGACTGCCATCGAGGCCTATTTGAATTCCGTGCCAGTTTTCGCTGCTGTCAGTGAACGACAAGCTGCTGAACGTGCCGGAGAACTCCAGCACGCCGACAACTTCGCCGATCCCGTCAAAGCCGGTGTTGCCACCAAAGGGAGCGAACGTGCCGCTGCCCCAGTAGGAGCCTCCCTGGCTAATGATGGTGAAGGGCCGATCGAAGGTGACATGATTGCCGTTCCAGGAGTTGAACGCCAGAAAGACGTTGGTCACCGGGCTTGTGAAGGTGATTGTCTTGGTCCCGCCGTCATTGAGCGCAATGACATCCGAATCCGGCAGCGGGGTGACCAGGCCTTGGGAATAATTGTCAGGAAGCCAATAGTTGGTTCCGGCACCGTTTGTTTGGGCGAAACTGTAGGAACCGCTATATTGCACCCCAACCCCATCGACCGTGCCGCTCACGATTCCTGCACTGGCATTCGTCAGATTTGCCCAGTCGACGATCGTAACCGCGCTGGCGGCGCTCGGTATTAGCAAAGCCGCCGCGAGCGGAATCACTGAAAATATTCCCAACGATCTCAATTTCATGTCGTCTCCAGGGTGCGCAGCTCGTGCGGGGTCAATGAGCTTCGGCTCGAATGACAAGCAAGTTTTAAGCCGCCAAGATAAAATTCAATAAATTCAAGACATCAACTTGACGCGAAGCTGGCCCCCCGACCAAATTGTAAATTGTTTTTACACCCCCGCCCAGCGCTAGGTGGCGCCCGGGTCTTTTACGCAGCGCTCGCGACGATGCTACCGACGCTTGCCTTTACTGGAGCGTCCGCGGACAGGACGCCCCAGCGGAGACCGTCGTATCAACGTTGTATTCAGCCTGGTTGTATTGGCAAACCCGATTGGAGCCTGAAACGAACGTCGCATAAAGAACCGGCACGCCCAGCGCGGAACTATCAACGGATGCGGTCGCAATTCCGGGCGAGCGAGGTCCCATTGGTGTCTCAAACGATACCCGTCCGATTGCGTCTGCCCGCATCGCCGCGTCCTGTTGAACGCATCGCGCGTAGGAGTCGGTTCCGGCCATGAATCCGATAGATTCGCAGCTCGATTGAGCTTCTTTTAGTGCCTGGCTGGCGCAACTCGAGAGAGCGACACAGCATGTTGCAACTGCAACAAAGGTTGCAAGCCTCATAGTACCCCACTTCCCGTCGGCCAAGTCTGTGCTTGCCGTTAGGGCGCAGTATGCCAATGAGCAGGTTGATAAATCGTTTAGCGTGCATCGCGAGACCCGAGGTCAGACTGTGTTCGACAAGAAAAAAAACCCCGTCACTTCAGCGACGTGCGGGTTGGCAACCCTCGAGAAAAGTTGGGTTTCTAGTGCTGAGCGGCGCGGCGCGGAAGATACAAAAATCGCGCCTACAAGCGGTGGAAGCACGCGCTCAGGTCACTCACGCGCAGCCGGATAGCCAAACTCGCGCGCCCATGGTTCGAGCACACCAAGTACAGGTGAGAGCTGTGACTGGTAGTTTCGCCACTGGCCGATGCCATTTGCGTTCAGTCCGCGAGCGAGTTGGGGATCGCTTGGAGTTATTCGTTTGGCCTTTGCACGTTCGGAGAAGTCAGATACAGCCGGATTCCAGTCGGCCCCGACAAAGTCTAGAATTTTTTTGATCTCTCCATCGAAGTCTGCGACGACGTCCTCGTGGCGTACGCGATAGATGCCGAGAGGCAGAAGCTGGCGATAGACATTCGCCAAGCGCATCGTCTTATCATAGTACTGCGCCGCTCCAGTCAATTTTAGAAATTCAAACATCGCGGCGTTCATGCGGAAACGTCGCCGGAAGCAACTAAAGACCACGTCTCGCGGGTCGCGAAGCGCAAATAGTATTTTTGCATCCGGAAATAGTTTGGCAATCAGGGGTAGTGAGGGCGTGTGAAGCGGTAACTTGTCGACAAGTACGCGGCCCAACAAACTCTCCCCCAGTGTCTTGCGCACCGCATTCCAGTAGGTCTGCCTGCAGGTCTCTGCGGCAGCTGCAGGTAGGTTCGCCAATCCGCTCAATCCGGCATTGCTGGAGAGAAGATGCCGGCCCGCAACGCCAAGGTGGTCGACTTCCTCCAGAGTCACAATTTCTGGATGACCAGCGAGCGCCTTTTCCAGCAGTGTCGTGCCAGATCGCGGAAACCCGACTAGAAAAACATGACGTCGTACTGTGCGCGAACCTAGCGAATCCCTAGAGGCGCTCCGCGCCCAAGGTTCCGCCGATGTCTCAGAAAAATAGGCTAAGAGACGTCGAACGTATTCAATCGGGCGCTCAGTTTCGCTTTGCCGCATCAGGGGTCCGTAGCGCTGGGCGAGAATTTCATTGCGCGCCTCGTAGTCGGCAAACGCTTGTGAATATTGCCCCAGCTTGTCGAATACGTCCGCGCGAAGATCGAGCGCGGCGATCCGGCTCTCGTCGCCGACATCGGACCGGGCGAGCAATTTTGTTGTACGCCGAGCCGCCGAGTCGGCATCACCTTCAATGAGATCTGCGCGAGCAATGGCCATGTGCCCGTTGATCGCGTTTGGTTCAAGTGCAAGTGCCTGGGCGGCCAAACCGCGCGCTGCCCCGCAGTCTTCGCGGCGGGCGGCGATGATGGCCAAAGTGGCCAGAAGCTCTGGCTGATTTGGCTCAAGATCAGCCGCACGCTGGTAGTAGGAATGCGTGGCTTCCAAATCGCCCATTCGAAAGCTCGTGGCGCCGGCAACCACAAGTGTCTCAAAGGACCTAGGCTCAAGGGTGAGCGCCGACTCCAGCGCAGCTAGAGCCTCAGCGTGCATTTCCTGGCTGGTCAGGAGATTCGCGAGACGCTTCCAAACCTCCGGTTCGTCTGGCGCCAAAAACGAGGCCTTGCGCAAAAGCACGAGGGCCTCCTTAACTCGTCCCGCTCCGACCCGTTGTTGAGCAACCAACAGGAGCACGAGCGTATCCTCGACGCCCAGCGCCAGCGCGTCAGCCGCCAGACGCATTGCGGTCGCCTGATCGCCGTCGAGCAGAGCGGCGTCCATGCCTTCGAGGATCGTATCGGTCGTGTGAGAAGCCATGGGTGTCGTCATTTTGCCAGATCATCGCTCGAAACAGCCGATGTTGTTAGCTGCGTCATGTAGCAACTCGCGCAAAAAACAAAAACGGCGGCCCCATTGGAGCCGCCGTGTTGCCTGGCCGCAAAAACGACTAGATCACGCTGCCTTCCGGCGACGGCGGGCCATGCCGACGAGCCCCGCAAGTCCCGCACCAAACAGCGATAATGTCAGCGGTTCGGGCACACCTTGTGTGCCGGGGTTGGAGCTTCCGAAAGTCACATCGTCGAAGATGATCTGATTCTCCACTCCGCCAAATTCAATCGACTCGGCCGTACCACTGAAGCTGACACCGACCGGTGCAAACGGACAGTACTGTGCCCCGTATCCAGGGCAATTGCTCGGCGTTAGAGATAAATTGATCGTCGCAAGCAGTGTCCCGGTCCCGTCGAGGCCGCTCCACACATTCACAATGCCGCCAGACTGAAATGGGTCGGCGTAGTTGAACGAAAATCCTGTATTAAAGCCCGCAGCTACATTTAGGACAGTGCTGCTACCGGACAGGAAGAAAAGGGCTCCCTCAGCAGATCCCGGTGCTAAGCCGCCGCGCGACGTGTTCGAGCAAGAGACTGTTAGCGAATTCAAGCAAATCGCCTGAGCATTCGAGGAAAAGGCGATGCCATAGTTGGGTCCGCTCGTGCCGTCGCTACTTGTCCCGCCATCGTAGAAGCCGTTGATGAACGCAAAGCCGGACGGGTAGGTTGCGTTGATGTTTTCAAAATTGAGCGAGACCACCCCAGCTTGTGCAGCACCTGCAGCCGCAACTGAAAGCAACGCTATGGCGCCGGCCGTCGCAAACTTGTTCATGGCTCTGCCCCTCGTATGAGATCTACGGAAGAATCAGCAATAATTGTGCCAATCCGGGAAAACTGCCATTTTTTGAGCTTTGTGAGCCAAGTTCGTGGCGGGTTGTAAACGAATTTTACATCCTGCCCCTACCGAGAGACTTATATCCTGCGAGTCGCGACTTCGTCGTGTCTGACAGCCAGTTGAACCTGCGGCCGACGAGTGAACCCTTCGGGTTGTGTTCGGATATTCTGCCGGACCAACGCGTTCCAGACACTCAATCGAATGCAACGCGTCGAGAACGGATGGTGCCGACAAAACGCACAGGACGTTAGATCAGCAAAAACGGCGGACCACTGGCCGCCGCCTTCGCTCAAGGCTCAAAATATGGTGCTTAGATCGGTGTTCTTTTGCGACGGCGCAATCCAATCGCACCGGCAAGTCCGGCACCGAACAGTGAAAGTGTAATGGGTTCGGGGGTGTTTTGTGTGGTGATATCGGGAGGGATGCCGACTTCAATCGCGTCGTTGCTGCAATCGCCTGTGCCCCAAAAGAGCGACAGGCCGTCGCCGAACAGGGACCCGAAAACGGCATCGCTGCCGGTAAGCGTCACGTCGACGAGGTACGGGTACGTGGGATCACCACTCGCGCCACCAAGGCTATTGACGACGACAGAAAAGTCGCCGTCAGCTGTTGCCGCATTGGTCACAGCCGTTGGAGAGGCCCGGTAAAGTCCGTCAAACGCGCTCTGGTATTCGCCGCCATAAATGTAGTTTGTGAGCGAGCTCCACTTGTCGATCGAAGTGCGGATACCGCCGCCTGACACGTCGAAGAAGCCCGTCAGACCCTGGGGACCGAGGGCGATCGCGTGATCAAAGACGTCCGGATGGGAAGGATCTGTACCCAGGAAGATATCTGCGTACGCTGCCGGTGAATCGCTGCCGTTGAACTGGGTGTAGTACTGGATCTCCATCGAGGTGTTGCCACCCGTGCTCGAAACGGTGACCGCCACGCGGTCGGTGTTGAAGGGATGATCTGCGCCCTGAACAGAGTCGACCTGTCCGCCGCCCCAGCCTGACGGGCTGCTACCGTTATAGGCTTGCACCAGCGTGGTGTCGGGGATGACCGTCATGCCGGCCGCAAAGGCCGGTGCGGCGAAAGCAGCAAAACCACACGCGACTGCAGCCAACAGGCCTGCGCGGTAACCAGTGCGAATGTTCATGATATCCCCAGAACCAGTTCTTGCTCTGTAAAATGAGCAAGTGTTGTGCCGCCGGAAATAAGCCATTGCTTTGATTGATGACGAAGACCGCACGCAGTTAACAGCATGGGGACGTCGTCAATTCTGATTACACTCTGGTTGGGTGCGTATCAGAAAACCCCGAAACTCGCATCGGAGGTAAGAGGCGTGAGTCCCAAAACGAAACAAGAATTCGGTGAGTTCATGTGCCGGGAAGCCGGTTCATCTTTTCCAAAGCTCGGATGGAAATCTCATCCTACTGAGATGCGCCGAGCGTTCGCTTACGGCCGTTCGATCACATTTTTGCTGATCGAAGTAGGCGGCGCCGTTGAGTGGAGTGGATAGACTAGTTGCGCGCCGATCGACGCGGGCAGCGTCGCATCAATCCCGTATTCAGCCGGCCATTGCCGATGCGGCAAATGGAATGTGCCAAAGATCATGTCCATGACAGGCAGCATCGAGGCATAATTGTGGTCTTTGTGATCGCTCAATGTGTGGTGCCAGTGATGAAAGCCTGGCGTTGCGATGAGCCATTCCAGCGGGCCGAACCGCCAGCGCAAGTTTGAATGAATAAAAAATCCCCAAATCGTCGCAACGACAACAATGAGCGCCGGAACAACGCTGCCGGATGGGGTCAACGGACTGGCGACACCAAGAACACAAGCTGGAATAAGACCGCAGAGCCTCGTAAATGCGTTGTCAAATGGATGGGCGCGTGAACTCACCAGGAAGTAGATGTCCTCTGGAGCGTGATGGATCGAGTGGAAGCGCCACAGAAATGGAATCTGATGCGTCCAGCGATGGCCCCAGTAGAATCCGATCTCGCCGACCACGAATCCAACGACGACGCGTTCCCAGAGCGGCCAGGCGGCGATCGTCGACTGTATCCGCCAGGGAACTATGAAATGGGCGCCGTATGCCACCAGCGTCAACGGTACGCCGAGCAATAGGCCGGGCACCAGCGCGTTGATGAAGTAGTAGCCAATGTCCCGTGGGAGCGTCCTAGAGACGAATTTTCTGGGGTGGAGAGCGAAAAGTCTCTCGAGCGGGACGAATATGAGGATGAGCAGTATGAGCCAAACGGCTAGTCGCGCGGATTCTCTCGCGAACGACAGGAGATGCTGCGGATCAAGAAACCCTGACAAGTGATACGTCCAAAGCCGACTGTCGAGTTCGAACGCTCATTCGGGGCCCGCCTGCGCGAGCCCCGAAGGCTTTCAGCGTTCAGGCCTTGACCTTAGACTTGTTGCGGCGGCGCATCCAGCCGCCACCCAATCCGGCGAGTCCGGCGCCGAACAGAGCAAGTGTTGCCGGCTCGGGAACATGGTTCAAGCCGCCCTGCGAATTGACGCCCGCCAGGAAGACGATTGGCGGCAAGTTCACAGTATTGCCGTTGTCGCCCCAGGCCAGGAAACTCAAAAGATCGGTCGAGGCATCAGCGGTCAGGCTGATGGTTACATATTGCCAGTCTGTGAGGCCGCCTGAGGCAGTGGTCATCAGATTGGTCGCAACAACTGAGGCTGTCGCATCGGTATTGAAGTAGGTGCTGTCATTGCCGCCGTAATAACCGTCGGCAGGCCCGCATCCATTGCAAAAGCTCATGCCCGCTGTTCCCAGCGAGACAATCCACTGCTCTGTGGTGTTGAGACCGCTTGCAAAGCCTCTCTGCTGACTGCCGGCCTGATAAAAGCTGAGCGTGTAGGTTTTCCCCGGCGTCAGTCCCGTAAGGAGGTAGTTAAAGCCACTCTCAAAGCTGGGATTGCCGTCGGCTTCGACCTGATTGTAGCCGCCTTTAATCGCCAAATTGCTCGGGCAACCATAGGTCGACAGATAGGTCGGACCGCACGCGGTCGTCGGGTCGCTGCTCGACGTCCCTGGCTTATCAATGAAGATCAATCCATTGCCGCCGGTCCATCCGGTCGGATTAACGGCCGTGAAGCTATCCTTCGGATTGTTGCCCGTGTAGCTCAGGAAATTAAGGTTGGTCAGGCCGGGGAGCGGATCTGCTTGCGCAACCGATCCCAAAGACGACAGAGCCGCAACCAGGGCCCCGAGATAAATCGATTTCCGAACAAGACTCATATGTCCCTCCCATTAACCATAGCTCGGTCCCGATGACCGTCGCTCATTAACCCGGCGCTAACAAAGCAACATTCGCGCCAATTATTTTTTTGACGCAAAATCAATAACTTCGACTTTGTTGCACCGCATGAGACCCCGCGGTTGTAAAAACTAATTACATTCTGGTGCTGAAGCGCACGTCAGCACTAGCGCGAACGCGCCGCAGTAGGCGCGCGGCTCGGAGTTGGGGATTCTTCGCGGGTTCGAGTGGGCTGGCACTCGGCCAGCTTGGACAAACCTGCCTCGAAGGCAGAGGCGAGGGCCTACCAGTATCTGCCGAGCTCAAAGTCGGTCGCGATGGTCGGACCAAATCTCTTTCTCCCCGCCCCTGGTGCGACGGTCATTTCTCCAAAAAAGATCGTGTCGTCGTCGAGCAGATAAAGATCGACGCGCATGAAATCGAACTCTCGCGACAAGTGTTCGGCGATGTCGATCATCGCATCAAGTTTCGCTGGCCGCTGGCGCACAGGCGCCATTGGGACGATCGTCGTGTAGTCCAGCGCGTTCCAATCTCTCGTGTAAAACCGTCTACCCTGTGGCGGAACACCGCCTTCATCGATCTGGATGATTTCACAGCGACCATGGAAAACGTGAAAACGATGATCGATTAAGGGATGGCCCGCCGTTTGTAGAAACCGTTCGACGATGAGACGGCGTGGAATATCTCCATAATGAAATTCGTTTTGCAAAATTCCGTATCGCGTGTTGAGAATCTGCGCACAGCGACGTCTGGCTTCTGCAATGTCCAGCTTTGTCTTGTCATCCACGATAACATTCATGCCCGAGCCGTGTGTGGCTCGAATTGCGAATTGGTTTGGCAATTCATCGAGGGGGATCGCGTCAAAGTCCGACTCGACGCAGTAAACTTCATTGAGAATGTTTGTCCCGACACGTTCGGCGACAAAACTGCGAACGGCCCACTTGTCTGCGACGGTGCCAAATCGGGGATCGCGGTCAAAAAACTTTCGGTGACATATTTTCTCACTGAACGTACGCGGCTGTTGCAAATGCGGGACGTAGTTGTGAATCTCGAAAAACTTCAGATGTTCGAAGAGGTACGAGCCGAGGAGTTTGTGCTCAAGAGGTGCGAAGGGTACGCCGAACGAAGTTTTGAAACTGCGATCGGCGTAGTAGTGGACAAGTCCGAGCCAGTTGCGCTTTGATAAGTCCATCTTCGCCCCCCGACCTGACTAAACAGTCTAGGTGTTACACGCGACGCCGCAAGCGGCCACACACGAAGAGATGGCTTCGTCGGATGCTGGGGGCTGACATCGGCCTCCAGTGCTCTAGTCAACGTTTCGTCAAGCGGGCTTGCGACGGCGTCGCGCCGCGGCGGCGACGACTAGACCAGCTCCGAACAGAGTGAGCGTGAAAGGCTCAGGGACGTGACTATTCGCGCCTGGGCCGTAAATTGGCGGAGAGCAACCGTCTTGGACAGGGCAGTTAGAATCATCGCCGGTTGAATCGTTACCAGGTTCGTATGGGTTGCACGCGGCGGAATTGCCGACCGAACAGCCGGAAGTGTCGCTGCTTCCGCTTGTGAGACCACTACCTCCGCCCTGACTGCCTCCACCGACATCGCAGTTTTCCGGATCCGTGATGGTGCAACCCAGGTTGGGATCGTTAGGCGAAGGGGTCAGGGTGAGTGTGTCACCACTGGAGCCGCTTCCATTACCGTTGCCGCCGAGCTGTTGTCCGGCGTCGCCAGAAGTGCTGCCCCCGGACGACGCGCCGTCCAAAGAACCGCCGCCAGGTGAAGCGCCGCTCGATGAACCGCCGCTGGAGGAGCCTGCCCCCAACGATCCGCCGCCAGATGAGCCGCTACCCGAGGGGCCTCCACTGGAAGCGCCGCCAGCGGATGAGCCGCCACCGGAAGCGCCACCACCAAATGAACCACTGCCAGACGAGCTGCCGCCGGACGATCCGCCACCGGAAGCGCCACCACCAGATGATCCACTGTCAGATGAGCCGTCGCCTGACGACCCGCCGTGAGTTCCGTTGCCGTCGATAGCGCCGCCAGCGCTGCCGCCTAGAAATTCAGAATTGAAGTTTGTTCCGTTACTGCTTTGATCGGCTCTGGACCCATTAAAGCTACCAGAAGTGGGATCGCCCGATTGGGAACTCCAACTTCCTGCGACGCCGGCGCCAATATCACTCCATGCGGTGAAGTGTTCGCATCGTCTCATGTGATGGTGTGCCGGGCGTGAGCAGCTCTCAACGCTTGGCGAAGACAGATGAGTTACCACCTTCGGAGCGATGATCCCTGGTCTAACGTTTGTGAAGCCTGGCGATAGATCAGTTGTCGCGCCCAGAATTTCCGGAAGCTGCAGAATTCCAGTTCTGGGGAGGTGCAAAAGATAGAGCTCGCTGAGAACAGCAAACGGAACAAAGATAAAAAGCAGGAGCAGCGCGATCGGAATGCGCTTGTGTTGGGTTCGGAAGTGCATGCTTGCGCTCGTTGACGCTGACCAAAATTAACCAATACTCGAACGGGTGCGTTGCTTACTTTACGCAATCGCCGTGCCAGCTATGGCTTAAGAGATCTGTCCAAATTTCGCTCGATCAGCGCGCAAACACCTTTAATTGGCCAACGATCCGGATGCAGCCGCCACCAGCCGTCCCGTAATGGGTGCGATCTGATCTTCAACATCAGCGTGATCGAATCCGTTCGCGGAGGACTAATTCCCGATCCTGGCCGAGGAAAGGTCCGACCTGCGGCACTCAAATTGTAGGGAACCGGCGAGTTCCAATACTTGGGCGATCAACAGGTCGTTTCGTCCAATTTCGCGGCGACACGCGGCGTACAAAAGAAAACGGCGGCCAAGTTGGCCGCCGTCCTACTGCCCCCCCAAGGAGGCGTCAGATATGTTTACTTCCTCTTGCGACGGCGCATTGCCGCTGCACCAGCGATCCCCGCTCCAAACAACGAGAGTGTGACAGGCTCCGGCACCTTTGATGGCGTGTCGTTCAGCGTAAAGGCCGAGTCGCTGGTTATGGCGCCGCCCGAGCCAAAAAAGATCTGATATCCAGCGCCATCACCAACTGAACTGTTTTCCCAACCCCACTGGGGCGGGAAGGCAAGGTCGGGCACAATCGAGAGCCAGTATTGCGTACCGGCAGCTGCCGAAAAGGAAATGTTCTCAGAGTAGCCGAAAACCAAATCACCCTGCGTGTCAGTGCCTAAGGATGTTTCACCACCCGAGCCACCGATGAATTTCGAATAGAGCTGAGCACCGGGAATACCGCTTGAGTCAGCGGAGATTGCGATCGTGAAACCGGTTATCGATCCGTGGGTCACCGGATTAAAGAAAGCGCCCGTAAAATCGACACTCTCAATTGTGGCTGCGCTACCAAGCGTGAAATTGTCGAAAGTGGTGACAAAATTTCCGAAACCGCCGCTTGCAGTGTCGTTTTGCGATGAGAAGGCGCCGAAATTATTCGACGGCTGGTCGTAAAGAACTGCTGCACTCGCCGAGCCCGCCAAGAGAGCCGTTGTCGCCGCACCCAAAATCACTCGCTGGAAGTTCATCTCTGGTCCCCTCGGAGCCGCCTCATCCGCGAGTGGAGCAATCTTCGTGCCACCGACCACCCAAGACGAGAAAACAAAGGGTTAGATGTGCAACGGGTGCCCAAAAAAGACAAAGTGTAAAGCCGGTTTACACTCGAGCCGTTGAACCGCAGCCCCCGCGGGGGCAATTCTTTCTGATCCGCTCTGGCCGATGCGCTAAGCTTGACGCTAGCAGAGCGGCAACGCGATGCGAGTCGCGTGCTTTCCCTTGCGAAGCTCCTTGTTGGTCAGGGGAAGAGCGCTCATTCCCCGCGACGGACTGGTCCAACTTCGACCGTTCAATCAGTCTGCGGTGTCGTTGCTACGTCTGCGCCGGCGAAGCGCCACTACTCCGGCCACTCCAGCGCCGAACAGCGAAAGCGTCAAGGGCTCCGGCACCAAATTGCCGTTGGTTCCGCATGTCGGACAGTACTGGTCTGGGCTGTACGCGACGTTGTCCATCTCGAAGGCGTACTGCGTGCTCGACGCGACAAGAGTGTCGAACGCGAATGTCGTACCAATGTTGAGGTAATACGTTCCGTTCGTGCCTTGATCGCCATTCACATTGTTGGCGAAATCGCTTTCCAGGACTGAACCGACGAGATTGCCGTGCGAATACAGATTGAGTGTGTTGTAGTTGTCGACGGAGCCCCAAAGCAGGCCCACATAGTGCATGTCAGAGCCGAAGCTCAGCTTTGCGCTGCCGATGCCTGAGGTCAAGTAAACCGAATTGTCCTGACCGGGGATCGGCGCATTGCCAAAACCCGTTCCGTTCGAGCCGCTGAGATAAGGAGGTGCATATTGGCCCGTCTGACCAACCACGGCCTGCCCATCACCCGTGAACGAAACGACGATGCCGGTCACTGTCGTTCCGCCTCCGTCACCAAGACTGAGAGCGTCGAGATTGTCCAAGATTGCACCAGTGGGCGCCCCACCGATCGACGCGCTGACAGTAATTCCCGCTGATGCCGTGCCGGCAAAACAGAACAAGATCGCGCCGAGCATGACTGCAGCAAATTTACGTGTCTTAGACGACATGACATTCTCCGCAGCCGCTCGTCGTATCGAAGCGAGCAACGGCGCGTCGCAAACTGAAGCGCCGATACGATTTGACTAATGAGACCCTTAGATATTAGCAAGCATTGATAGCCAGGGTGGTTAATCTCGAAACTCGAGTGCGTTGACGCCTCTACTCAAGCTATCGCCCGCCGGTTCTCCGGGTAGGAAGCGCTCGTTCACAACTGAGTGTCAACAGTTGCTTTATTGCGAGCTCTTCTTCTTGCGGCGGCGCACTGCGACGGCACCCGCAACTCCCGCACCAAACAGCGAGATCGTAATGGGTTCAGGCACCGCGCCGACGCCGTTTGGGAAGACGATATCGGTCCAAGACTGGCCGTAAGCTCCCTGGGCATTGTCGGCCCACAAGTTGATGCCGCCCTGATTGTAGAAAATAAATCCATCAAAGCTGTTGCTCATCGCTTCGAGCGTGACATCCAGTCCAAAAATGCCAGGCCCATCCTGAAAGCCAGAGCCGGGGACAAATTCGAAGAATGTATTGTCGGTGTGCGGCGCGCTGGTGACATAGTTCAAATCGTAATTGTCAGGGCCGATTTGAAGATCGAATGCGGTCAGATCTGTGAACGTAATTACGGGATTTGCTGACGAATACGAGAACGAGCCAGTTGCGACGTCTGCAGCCCCGTTCTTGATCGTGAAGTCGATCGTTGAGGCATCCACTGCGGTGACCGACAGAATCGTCAATGTGCACGCTGCGGCGGCAATATTGCGAACAGAACTCGAGAACATGTAGCAAATCCCTTGAACAACACAGTTGGGACAGCAATTTCTGTGCCTCTCGGCACCCTTGTTTTTCTTTCTTCCAATACAAGGAGTTACGGGGAAGCGATTTTGTGGGCATGGCGTTGTGTAAACGTTGTTTACACTTATCGTTCACTAGCGGTCGCAATTACACCAAGGGGCTGTGGGCGATCGGCGGATCGGGGCCGAGTGCGCCCTTCGAGCGGGTTCGGGAACTCAAAAAAAATATGGCGGCCCATCGGCCGCCGTCTTCCCGCCCCCAACGATCGCGCCGCTAGTCAAACAGGCTTCCGGCGCCGTCGTATCGCTGCGGCTCCGACGAGCCCGGCGCCGACGAGTGACAGCGTTAGCGGCTCTGGAATTGCTTGCGGCGTTGCCACGAGTTGAATTGAACCCCCGTCGCTGTTGCTCAAAAGGTCCACGAGAGGGAGGTAGATCGAAAAGCTGCCGCCGCTTGCGAGCGGATCGAATGAATATGCGTATCCACTGTCGAAAATCGTAACCAGCGGATTGGAGCCGAACTGATAGTGATAGTTCGAAGAGTCGCCGTAACTGGACAAATTCGGAGCAAGATCCAGCCCCGGCGTGTGCGCGTCGCCCGCGAGCAAATTTGCTGATGGAACGCTTATATCGAAGCCTGACCAGGCCTTCCCAGAATTGTTTGTAACGATCAAGATCAACCGATCATCTTGGCTCGAAGGTGCGGAACCATCAGCCTGCGTATCGAAACTGTTAGTATAGTGCAGCGAAAACGTTATCGGCGCAGTTGAGCCGAATGCCAGCGCTCCGACCGTTGCGTTGTAGGAGCCGCCATAGTCGGTGAACGCAAACAGGCCATCGGGGACGACGATCGATCCTGGTGGCGAAATACCATTGATGCCCGTCGTCGCCTGCGCACCCTCGGTTGAGGCTAGCGCCAACACGGCGGCTCCAATCGCGAGCCAACCAAGATGTTTCTTTGCCACGGGCGCACTCCTAGGTCGAAATTGATTGATGAAACGTCGCGCCCGCCGCACCGCGCACTCAGCGAGACAAATCACAATACGCAAACGAGCTTACCCAGAGGGATGCAGTCATGCAAATGACGATTGCGGTTGGGTCAAACGACTTTCTTCTTGCGATCCTGACTCGAGGCACCGCCGCTTGATCTAAGCGTCAGCGGTAAGTTTTGTTCGCACGAACTTCGAGCCGCGGGTTCGCGATCAACCGTCGCTGATCTCAAACGAAAACGGCGGCCCGGAGGTCGCCGTCATCGTGCTCAAAGTTGGCAATTTTGTTTAGGCCGCGATTTTCTTGCGTCGCCGCAGCGCAGCCGCACCGGCGAACCCAGCGCCGAAGAGCGAAAGAGTCAGCGGTTCCGGGACGGCGGTATTTTCATTGAAGCCCGTTACCAAACCCCAAGACGCGCAAACGTCGTCGGCACACTGGGGTCCGTTTGTTGCCCGGCTTGAAGTGTCTCCGAAGGTCCCGTTGTGCGCATCGAGAAATGTCTGCCCGCCGTTTGCATCGGCACTTAGGATGTCGAGCAACAAATTCCCGTTAGCGGGATCGTACGTAAAGGGCGAAACGAAAACATCAAAGAAGCTACCGAACGCGACAGTGCCTGGCAGTGTCCCCGAAAACACTTGCGTATTGTCTAAGCCAAGATTGTTGGCGAGGGTTGAGCTTAGGCCGTTAACAGGCGCCGAAGTTGTCGACAAGGAGAAGGTGAACGTTCCGCTATTCAACGTGCCCGCGTCGGCTGAATAGTTCAGGTGATAAAAGCGGATGTCTGTGATGGTGATCGGTCCCGAAAAATCAGTTGAGGCATACACTTGTTGGTATTCTGTGCCCCAACCGGTGCATCCAAAGGGATAGCAATTGCCGGTGTTGGCATCACCGGGAGCCCCTATAACCAGTGCCTGCGCTGGTGCAACGGAAACTGCCAATAGCGCTCCGCCTGCGACTATAAATTTTGAGAACAACTTCATGAAAATAGTCCCCCTCGATCTCGATACTCGGGTGAGCAATTTTCGTGCCAGTATAATAATATGTTCAAAATCAGAGACTTAACTGACGGTGGCTCTCGGAGTGTAAGACTTTTTTACGCTTGAGGGAGCCGACCCATCTGATTGTAGTCACAGTCGGGAGAATCCGATTTCAACTGCGGTTTCAACGGTTCGGGTGCGTTCAAGCGGGTCGTCAGTGCGCCGGCGCTCTTAAGAAAACGGCGGCACAGGGGCCGCCGTCGTCATCCACAGCATCCAGAGGAGTTTTTTCAGACAACGCTCTTCTTGCGGCGGCGGATCGCGGCAGCGCCGGCAAGGCCTGCGCCGAACAGCGAAAGCGAGAGGGGCTCGGGCACCGTCGAACCGATCAAGTTAGGACCAAAATATCCACCGAGGCCGCCATCAAGGAAGGTTGGGTCTGTGAGCGTTCCGCCGGCGATATACGCTGAACTGAGGTAAGTGATGCTCGGATCCGTTGTCAGACCGGTCGCGGCAAACACCATCGGATCGGCTCCATCGAGCCACACCGCACCGATAAAATAATCCTGACCGGCCACTAGCGTAACTGGCGCGACAGAGTTGTAACGAAACTGGTTGATCAGCGCTGCGCCGGTACCGCTCGCGATAGTCGTGGAGGCCAGTAGCACGCCGTTGGCGTCCCACAAGCCGACATCATGGCTCTCGTTCAGCCCATCCTGGCTGTCATCAAAAGCGCCCAATGCAGTGACGATTTCGGCGGTGTTCGCCTGAAATTCCCAACCCAACGTGAAGGGACCGTTCCCGAGCTGCTGGCCGGTCGTGTCGGAAATCGTCGCCAGCGTCGTTGCCGACGCCGACGTGGCGGCGAGCAAGGCAACTGCGGCGACTGCCGACAGTGTGCTTCCAAGAAGGAATTTTCTCACGCGAACCCCCGAACCTTTGCATCCCCAAAATCAATATCTGGCGATGAATGCAGATTTTGTGCCAATATTTTGGGGCTCAACCCTTTCAATAGGTTGGACGATGAGACCGCAGAGGTTGAGCCGAGAGTGTAAGATCTTTTTACACAATGGAGCTGGGATGACGGGCCACCCCCAATGTCCCTAAAGCAAAAAAAGCGGCGACCATTTGGCCGCCGTTTTCAAATTTCATTTCCCTGGACGAGGCCTAGGCCTGCTGGGCCAGTTTGCGGCGTCGGCGGATCGATGCCAAACCGGCTATGCCGGCGCCGAACAACGAGAGTGTAAGTGGCTCCGGCACGACGGTGTGCGTGTTAGCTTTGTAGGCGACCGCATAGATCACATCGTTGTAGTCCCAGTCGCTGGGATTGTAGCTGTGCTTGCCATGATCCTCCCAAGCCATAAAGACGATCGAATAGCCCTCAGTCGCTAGCGTCGTAACACTCGCAAGAGCAACACCCGTGAGCGGCCCCAAGCCAAAATCAGTGTAAATTGTGTCGAACTTCACGTGGTAGTTGCCATCGCCGTCCAAAGCATCCGACAGGTAGGTCGAGCCGGTCTTCGTGTTGTGCAACTGGAATTCGAGATTACCTGTGTAGTTGCCCAAATCGATGATCGCGCCGGTGGACGTCACATGGTTGTTTATGATCGGATTGGGAATCAGAGTCGGAACTGTTGAGATCAGATCGGTGTTGGCCGCGTCTTGCGGCTTCGAGGTGAACACGATCTGGATGTGTCCATCGACCGTGAAGGGGTTGAGCGCCGGATCGATTGTCGTCACGGGCGTGGCTGTGGCCATCGCGGGCGCTGCAGAAATCGCAGTCAGGGCAACCGCGGCGAGTGCGGCTTTTATGCCACCAACAATATAATTGCTCATAAATTCTCCAGACGACGGCGTGAGTGTGAGCATGTGCAACATACGTGCCAGCCGCTGAAAAGCTGGATTTCCGATCGTTCACCGGCTCACATTGTAAAATTCGTTTACGAATTTACCAAATAGCACGCGTGCTCGACCCCGTCGAGCGCTGCAGGGATACCCCGACTTGGCCGCAGCTCTCCCAACAATGGCTATTGCTCGGGAGGCGCCGATAACTCTTCACAGGCATTGTGAGGCCATGCGCTGTCGTTGCCAGTTCGTCGCAATTGGTGGACGAGCCCAGTGGGAAGACGCGCAACGCGACCGACGCCAGTAAATTTGGCAGGGAAAATCCCAAAAGTTATTGCGGGAGGGCGCACCCGATTTGGGTACTTCGATCCCGACAATCGATCTGTGAGCCGCAACGTCGCGGACCGGTAATTTTTTTTGTTCCGACTTCTGAGAACAGGAATGTAGTTGTTCGAATTGGACGGCCGCGTCTTGCTTGGATTGGCTGAATCGCTAAGTTGGTCAACTTGGTGGGATGGGGGAAACAATGAAAAATCATGGTACGGGCTTCTTAAAGCGACTGCGCTTGGCTGCTGTCTGCTGTGCAATTTCAATTGCGTTTGTATCACACGCGGAAGCGGCGGGAGTTCCAGATACTGTCGTCGATCCGGCGCTCAACCCGTTGGCGGTCGACGGGCATTTGCAAGTGGTGTTCACCTATTCGGAC
>Ga0265325_10000787_pt1 | contig 22950 bp, 16 predicted proteins | sample 41420metaG_FD_202090 | JGI IMG/M metagenome (GOLD analysis project Ga0265325, IMG submission 202090) | Rhizosphere microbial communities from Carex aquatilis grown in University of Washington, Seatle, WA, United States - 4-14-20 metaG | ecosystem: Host-associated > Plants > Roots > Rhizosphere... | reverse complement strand
TCGGATGGGCTGCTGAGTAATGGCCTCGTACCGCTCTATTCGTGATTTCGACTGGGCCCTGCTGATTGTTTCGCTGGGCATTTGCGCTCTTGGCGTGCTGCAGATTTTCAGCGCCACGCGCGACACTATCTGGCGCGATGCGTGGTGGAAGCAGGTGATCTATATTCTGGTGTCGGTACTGCTGATGTGGATCATCAGCCGCATCGATTACCACACGCTGCTGGCGCAGGTGCCGATTCTCTACGTGATTTCAGTGCTGGCTCTGGTGGCCACTTTCATCATTGGTAAGACCGTATTCGGCTCGCGGAGGTGGATTCCTATTGCGGGCTTCCACCTGCAGGTGTCAGAATTCGTTAAGCTGGTTCTGGTTCTGTTGGTGGCAAGATTCCTGACAGAACTCAAAACCGAGCAACTGGAACTGCCCGATTTGTTGAAGCTGGGCGGATTAATTGGCGTTCCGATGGTGCTGGTGATGAAGCAGCCGGACCTCGGAACGGCATTGACGTATCTTCCGGTTCTGGGCGTCGGTGTAGTGCTGGCCGGGTTGCGCTGGAAGTACGTGGCGGCCATAGCCGTTGTTTGCGCGCTGGTGATGCCGGTGTCGTGGTTTTTGTTGAAGGATTATCAGCGGGCGCGGCTGGTGAGTTTTATGGATCCGAATCAGGACCCGAAGGGGAATGGATATCAGGTGATCCAGTCGCGGATCGCCGTCGGATCGGGCGGAATGTGGGGCCGCGGAGTAACGCATGGGAAGCAGACGCAGTATGGGTTCCTGCCGGTTCCGCACACGGATTTCATCTTCTCGGCCTATGCCGAGGAGCACGGATTTGTTGGGGTAATTTTCTCGTTGGGGCTGTATTTCCTGCTGTTGATGCAGGTGGTGCAGAACGCGCAGATGTCTACCGACCGAGCGGGGATGTACATCTGTATGGGCGTGGCGGCCGTGTTGCTGTTCCACGTTCTGATCAACGTGGGGATGGTGGTGGGGCGGATGCCGGTAACCGGGATTCCCCTGCCGCTGATGAGTTACGGCGGAAGCAATACGATGTCCGTCTTTTTGATGCTGGGGCTGGTGAATAATGTGCGGCTCCGGCGTTTTATCGGTTAAGCAAAGCCGCTTTGGCGGTGGAATTAACGAACGCGGCCGGGAGTGGCCGCTCCGAGGATAGAGTCGCTGGTTTAGGCGGGTTCACGCTTCGAAGGAATTGAGCAGCCAGTAGCCGCTGTGGGCGGGACTGAGTTGCCGCAAGCTGCCGGGGAATGTGTAGCGGGGCGCTGAGAGGCGTTTCCGCGCTACCGGTGGCGACAAGTTTGATGAAGTGTGCGCCGGGGTAACGGTCTTTGGATCACCCGGCCTGATCACCGTTCGCTGGCTGTTCTCCCTCCTGCTCTTCTCCCGCCGTGACAACACGGAGAAGCGAATGACCAAGGAACTGGTGATTTCGGCGGATCGGCACGAGACTAAAGTTGCCATCCTCGAAGACGACCAACTCGTGGAAATCTATTTCCAGCGAGCCAATGAATATTCATTAGCGGGCAGCATTCACAAGGGCCGCGTGACGCGCGTATTGCCGGGCATGCAGTCGGCGTTTGTGAATCTGGGCCTGGAGCGCGACACGTTCCTGTACGTGACGGATTTCTTCGAGGAGAACGACGACATCGACGCTCTTCCCGACGATCGGCCGGAGCGCGGAGAGCGGGAAGGCAATCGGGAAGGCGGTAATGGCGGGCGCGAGGGAGGCGGCAGGAGATTCGACCGTGGTCCGCGCGGCGCGGAACCCAGGCCTCCGGTGGAAGCCGTGGCGCCGCCTGAAGTGGAGACGACCGCGGTGGATGAGCCGGCGGAAGCACCGGCGACGCATGCCGTTGAGGCGGTCGCTCCGGTAGCTCCGAGAAGCAATGAGCATGGCGAGCCTGGCGGAAATCGGGATCGTGATCGCGATCAGGGCCGCCGTTCGCGACGCCGCCGCAATCGTGGACGCGGCTTCCCCGATTCGAAATATGCCAGTGAAGTGAGTGCGCCAGCGGTTAACCATACTCCCAGCGACGTTGCGGAACCTTCCGTGGAACCGGCCAGTGTGGCTTCGGCGAGCGACGACGATTTCTTCGTGCTTCCCGGCGAGACTCTGGCGAAGTATCGCGGCGGTCCGGCCATTCCCGCTCTCGATGCCGACGAAGAGGAAGAGATTGCAGCGGCGCAGGCTGAGGCCGACACGCGCACCGGCGGCGAATTGCACGTTAGCGCGGCGGAGCCAGAGGACGTCGCGGTCGCGGAGCCGGAAGTGGAAACCGTGGTTGTGGCCGAGGCAGTGCCAGTGGTGGAACTGGTGGCCGACGAGGCTGAACCCGAACCCGAGACGGTGGCCTTCGTGACCGCCGAAGAGGTTGCCGAGGCCGCTGCCGAAGACGAGGCTCCCGAAGAATCTGTGGACGTTGAAGCGGAGCTTTCCGAGGGCGCCGAAGCTGTTGAAGAAGAGAGCCCGGCTGGGGAGTTGGAGAGTGCCGTTGCGCTGGCCGAAGGTGAGGAAGCGCCGCCGGTTGCGGGATCTGCCTCGGTGCGCGAACGCGGTGGACGCTATCCGCATCGCGCCTCGCGCCGCACACGCCGGAAGGGCCGTGGTGGACCGCCCGAGGCGCGCGACGCTCGTGAACCGGTCCGGGAAGCTGCCGCTGTAGTGGCGAGCGCACCGGCGCCCGCCCGGGTGGATCCGCGTGCGGCGAGACCTGTGGAGAAGGGCGCGCCTTCCATCACCGACATGTTGAAGGAAGGCCAGGAGATCATCGTTCAGATCGCCAAGGAGCCGCTCGGACAGAAGGGCGCGCGCATTACATCGCATATTGCGCTGCCCGGCCGTTATGTCGTGTACATGCCCACCGTGGAGCACATGGGTGTTTCGCGGAAGATCGGCAGCGATGAGGAACGGCTGCGGCTGAAACGGATTCTGCAGGCGCATCGCGCGGGCATTCCCGGCGGCTACATCATGCGCACGGCCGGCGAGGGCAAGAGCGAGGAAGAAATCGCCTCCGACATGAGCTTCCTCTATAACCTTTGGACGGACATTCGCCAGAAGGCCGAGAAGAAGCCCGCACCGCTGCTGCTGCACCACGATCTCGACATTGTGCAGCGGCTGCTGCGCGATCAGTTAACCGATAACTTCAAGGCCATCTGGGTGGACAACGAAGATGTCTATGAGAGCGTGCTCAACTTCGTGCAACGTTTCCAGCCCGCGCTGGTTTCGCGCGTGAAGATGTATACGCGGCCGGCGCCGATTTTCGAGGCGTTCAGCATCACGTCGGAGCTGGAGAAGGCGCTGCGTCCGAAGGTGTGGCTGAAGTCGGGCGGTTACATTGTGCTCAACCAGACCGAGGCGCTGGTGGCCATCGATGTGAACACGGGCAAGTACGTGGGCAAGTCGAACCGGCTGGAAGACACCATCGTCAAGACGAATACGGATGCCGTGAAGGAGATTGTGCGGCAGATTCGGCTGCGCGATCTGGGCGGCATCATTGTGGTGGACTTCATCGACATGGACGAGCGCAAGAATCGCCAGAAGGTGATGCAGACGCTGGAAGAAGCCATGCGTGCCGACCGCGCCCCGTACAAGATTCTTCAGTTCAACGATTTCGGTCTGGTGGCGATTACGCGAAAACGGGTGAAGCAGAGCCTGGAGCGAACGCTGTGCGCGCCGTGCCCGTACTGCGATGGCGCGGGTTATGTGAAGAGCCCAACGACTACCATCAGCGAGATCATGCTGGAGGCGCAGAAGATCGTCAAGGCGGTGGAGGGCGAAGAGGTGATCCTGCGAGTGAATCCGGAAGTGGCGAAGCTGCTGAAATCGCACACCACGAAGTATCTGGAGGAACTGGAAGGCATCCTGCGCCGGCCGGTGCTGGTGAAGAGCGATCCGCTGCTGCACCAGGAGAAGTTCGATCTGGCGTAACAATTCAGAGCCGGGCCGTACCGGCAAGCAAAGGGTCGTGGCCGAAGAGGGCCGCGCAGGTCTTAGCCAGTCGGCTCACAAATCCAGCTTCCACGTCTGGCCGACCAGGTCGTGGCCGAAGCTGTGGTGCCGGTTTTCTTCAATCAGCAGGAAGCCGGCCTGCTCGTAGATGTGCCGGGCGGCGTTCAGGCCCGCATTGGTCCACAAGGAAACTCTTCGATAAGCGCACTGGCGGGCGAAGCGGATGCATTCCTCCACCAGACGCTTCCCCACGCCGAGGCCGCGTGCCCCGGGTGTTACCAGCAACAGGCGCAACCGGGCCTCTTCGTCGGATTCGCGAACCAGAAAGACGCTCCCGACGTTCCTGCCGTCGCGCTCGGCAATCCAGCAGCGCTCGCGGCGAGGGTCGAATTCATTGATGAACTTCGCGACGATAGCGGCCACCAGCGCCTCGAAGTGTTCGTCCCAGCCGTACTCGCTGGAGTAGAACACGCCGTGCGTCTGGACCACCCAGCCCATGTCACCGGGCCGGTGCGACCGCAGAATGTATGGGACCTTTTCCTGCCGCTCGCTTCCGAGGAGGTTTTCAATCGCCGACATCGCGCCCACCAGGCGGTTTTGTTGTTCCTCTGAAAGGCGATCCAGCAGGGCGCGGACTTCACCGGTGGAGGCGGCATCGAGCGGAGCGAAAGTCTTCCGTCCCTTCGGCGTCAGAGTAAGCAGGCTCTGCCGTGCATCGTTTTCCGCCGTTTTTCTGCGAACCAGGCCGCTCGTTTCAAACCCGCGGAGAATGCGGCTTAAGTAACCGGCATCCAGTCCCAGGCCGGCGGCCAGTTCACTGGCAGTCGGCCGGTCGCGGTGAGCAAGTTCATAGAGGACACGGACTTCAGTCAGAGAAAACGGGCTTTGCAAAAGCTTCTCGTGGAGCACGCCGATTTGCCGGGTATAGAAGCGATTGAACCGGCGTACGGCGTCGGCGCGGGAAGGTACGTCCATAGTTGACATTGTCAACTAACTAGTTGACTCAGTCAACCGCCTATAATGACAGTTGGGCAGCCCATCACGATCACTCCGCCGTGCGCGGTCATGTCGCCCATGCGTGCCGCCGGCTGATCGCCAATAATCACCGAGGAAGAACCCTCGGCGATCATGTCGGGCGGCCCGGTACACGTCAGCATGTCGCCGATGCGCGCCGCTGCCAGAAAACCGATGAGCACGGTGGGCTCGCAGGGCGGTAGAATCGGTCCGCCGACGTGCGGCACGGGGCCGGGATCCACCAGCGGGCAGGTGTGCATGTCGGTGACGCGCGCTGCGGGAGGCATACGAGGAAGTGTACCCTGGGCGGACCAGAGGTTCAACTGCTGTCGATTGCCCCAGCGAGTCCTGGCCGGCCTGGTATCCCAGGTTACTCGGTGCGCAACGCCTGCATGGGATCCACTTGTGTGGCACGGCGTGCCGGCAGATAGCTTGCGAGCAATGCAACCCCACACAACACCGCAACGACGGCGGCAAACGTAATTGGGTCCCACGTGCTGACGCCAAACACCAGGCTCTGCATGAGCCGGGTCAGCAGCAACGCGCCGGCCACGCCGATCCCAACGCCCCAGGCGGTCATGCGCAATCCCTGGCCAAGCACCAGACGCCGCACCTCCCAGGCCTCCGCGCCCAGCGCCAGGCGGATTCCCATCTCGCGCGTTCGCAGAGTCACCAGATACGCCAGCACGCCGTACAGACCGAGCGAGGACAGCACAAGAGCCAATGCCGCAAAACCACCAAGGATCATCATCGAGAAACGGCGGTTCGCCGACCACTCATGCAGCGCTTCCTGCATTGTTCGGATCTGCTGAACCGGCATCGACGGATCGGTGCTCCACACCGCCCTTTCGAGAGCTCGACGTAACCGAGCTTCGTCACCGGTAGTCCACACGGCCAGATTAATATCGGAAAACGTGCGCTGCGGCAGATATAGTTCCGGTCTGACTCCGGCGTCGAGCCCCATCTGATGCAGATTGCCGATTACGCCAACCACGGGAACCCGTAGACTGTTTTCGCCGTCCGGCAGCAGGACCACCTTGCCCAATGGATTCTGGTTCGGCCAGTTCATGTTTGCGAACGCCTCATTCACGATCACGGAGCGGGGAACGTCGGCCTCCGTTTCGGCGCGGGAAAAGCCGCGGCCTTTCTTTATGGGGATTCCGAGGGTTTTGAAGAACGTCTCGGTCACGCGGTTGTAGCCGGCAATCGGCAGATCGTTTTCCTTAGGCCGTCCCTCAATGTTGTAGTTGGCCTCAGTGACGCTCTCCATCGGCAACCCACTGGAGATGCTGACCGCCCGCACACCGGGCAACTTCTCCACCCTCGCCAGCAAGGCATCGCAGAACGACCGGGCTTTCGCCCCGTCCACCGGACCTGTTTGCAGCGTGAGCAGATGATCGGTGCGGAAACCGGGGTCTATGCTCATCAGCGCGCCCAGGCTGCGGACCATCAGCCCCGCTCCCACCAGCAGCACCAGCGCGAGGGCCACTTCGCCCACCACCATCGCGCTCCGCAGCCATTGTGGACCTCTGCTGTTGGAACGCCCGCCCTGGCTGAGCGATTCATTCAAACTCTGCCCCGTCACGTGGAACGCCGGCACGAGGCCGAAGATTATGCCCGTCACGATGGAAACCAGAAACGTGAACGCAAATACCGAAAAGTCCAGGCGCAGCTCGTGAAAACCGTGTGTGTCTCTGGGCGCGAGAGCAGAAATCGTACCCAGACTCCACAACGCCAGCAGGATGCCCAGAGCTCCGCCAATCAGGCTTAGCAGGACGCTCTCGGTGAGCATCAAGCGCACGATACGGCTCCTCCAGGCCCCCAGCGCGAGCCGAATCGCCATTTCGCGTTCGCGGCCCACTGCGCGCGCCAGCAGCAGATTGGCCACGTTGGCACATGCGATCAGCAGAACGAAGCCCACCGCCACCTGCAGAATCGTAATACTGCGCCGCATTTCCGGGCCCACGTCTTCCTGCTCAATAGAAAACACGTTCACCCCGAACCCAATGTTCTGCTCCGGATACGCTTTGCGGATGCGCGACCCGATCACGTTCATTTCACTGCGTGCCTGCGCCAGCGTTATGCCCGGGCGCAGACGGGCGTATACGAACCACGACCTGCCCCATAACTCCTGCGGTGTGCCGCCGGTCGAGGTGTCGACGGGCATCCAGACTTCCGGCCGCCGCTGATCCGTCCCTTCCCAAATTCCGGGAAACACAAATCCCGCAGGCATCACGCCCACAACCGCGCGCTCCTTGCCATCGATGCGCAGTGTCTTGCCGGTAAGATTCGTATCGTTGCCAAAATGCTCATGGTAGAGGCGGGCACTCAACAGGATTGCTCCGCCGTTACGCGCATCGTCGGCCGTGAAAGGGCGGCCCAACCCGGGCCGGACGCCCAAGAGGCTGAAGAACGCCGGTTCCACCTGGATGGATTCCACACGACTGGGCGTCTCCGGCGCCCCGCGCAGGCGCCCGCCCACATAGCTGTTTGACGAGACAAAGGCGGTCATGCCGGAAAACGACTGGTTTTGCTTCTTCCATTCGCGAAAATTCTGCAGCGCCACGGGCATACGCTCGGCAAGGAACGCCATCATTGCCGGGTTCTTCTCCCACACCATGGTCAATCGCCCGGGATCGTGCAACCCGTGCAGCGCCACGGAGTTGAGCAACACAGCGTCCACCACGCTGAACATTGCAGTATTCGCGCCCATTCCCAGCGCGAGGGCGACCACGGCAGCGGCGGTTGAACCCGGGGTCTTGCGCAAGGTGCGGATTGCGTAACGCACGTCCTGCCAGAACGACATAATTGAACTCCTGTCGATTGATTGTCCAACACGGCGGCTACATGCACTTGTGTTGCCAGCAGGGGAACGGAATCACCGTGGTGGGTTGCTGCGAAAGAGGAGAGACTGCTCAGGCCTGTCTGTCCCCCTTTCAGCTACGAGGAAGTCTACGCCGAAGGTGATGGAAACAGCATCGCCAGGAGTGGCGATGCGGCACGCGATCAGCGCGTGCGCCACGCAGAGGCCGCAGGCCTGGTCTAGACTCCGCGGATGACCAGCAGCGTGATATCGTCGCAGCCAGGGCCGGCATACGTGGATACCTGGTTTGTGATGTCGCCCACAATCTGCTCTATATCGGCATCGCGGGCCGCGGCAATCGCCTTGATCAACCGCTCTTCGCCGAACTCCGCTTCGTTCTCCACGCCCGCTTCTGTAACGCCATCGGAAAACGCCACCAGCGTATCGCCAGGCTCGATCGTCAGCGACGCTTCCTCGCAATTCCAGACACTCAGCAATCCGACCACGGGCGCCGTCGAGTGCAGACGCTCCACGTCGCCGTTGGCCCGGACCAGCAGCGGTGCCGGATGGCCACAGTTCACGTAGCGCAGCGTGCGGGAATGGTCCTCATAATCCGCGAAGAATACCGTGGCGTACTGCTCGATCGGAGTGCTCGAAAAGAATAACCGGTTGATGCCCCGCAAGAGCTCGCAACCGTCGCGAACCACCTCCGTCTGGCTCCGAAACGCCGCCTGCAGACTGGCCATCAACAGCGCCGCCGCCATCCCTTTTCCCGAGACATCCGCGAGCACAAAGCCCAGCGCTCCCGGCGCCAGATCCAGAAAATCGTAGTAATCGCCGCTTACATCGCGCGCCGGCACGCAACGCGCCGCATATTGGATCGTCGAAAGCTGCTTCACCGGCTGGGGGAATAACTTCTCCTGGACATGCCGGGCAATCTCGACTTCCGACCGTGCCTGCCTCTGTGCGTTCCTTCGCGCCGCTGCCTCGCGCGCCTGCTTTTCGATGGTTCCCAACAGCCGCAGGTTGTCCCACGGCTTCTGCACAAAATCGGTGGCTCCGCGGTGCATAGCGTCCACCGCGAGTTCGACGTTTCCCCACGCCGTCATTACCACCACCGGCGCGCAATCGGGCCGCGCCCGCAGCTTGTCCAGCAAATCCAACCCTTCCTGACCCGAGGTCGTATCCCGCGCATAATTCAGGTCCATCAGAATCAGGTCGAACGCTTTTGCATCCAGAGCGCGCAGCAGAGCCTGCGGCGAATCCACGGTTTCAGCAACGTAACCGGCGCCCTTCAGCAACAGCCGCAGCGCTTCCAGAATGTCCGGCTGGTCGTCGCTGACCAGAACTCGCAGGCTTCCGTTCTGTGGACGCGGCATCGGTGTGGTCAAAGCGGCGGTCATACTCCTACCTCATTTACGCACGCGGGGGGCCAGCGGTTCGCATCTTCAGTTGATTGATGTTACGAACCGGTTCCAGCAAACCACTGTCCGTTAATGGGACGACCTGTTCGATGTAACCTTTGGCGGCAGGCGCCCTTCTGAATCGGGTATGATACTGTACCGGGATGAGAACGCTGCAACCAGTGATCTGGGCCAAAGGGACTTTTCTGAGCCCCCAGCATCTGCAGGCACAGGATCGTTTCATTGAAAGCGTCCTCCAGTTTCGTCTGGATGCCCTCAGTTTTCGCCCATGGGGCTTCAGCATGCTCCAGTTCAACCAGGAGCAGCTTGCCAACGGCATTTTCGAGGTGCACAAGGCCCAGGGTATGTTTCCCGACGGTTTGCCCTTTGAGATCCCCGAATCGGATCCGCCGCCGCCGGCCCGCCCCATTTCCGAATTCTTCTCGCCCGATTCGAACACTCTGGATGTCTACCTCGCCATTCCGTCTTATAAGGAAAACGGCCTGAACGTCTCCATGGCCGCGCGCGGGCTGGAAACGCGTTACCTGGCGGAAGTCGAAACCTTCCGTGATGAGAATACGAACGCCAGCGAGCGTCCGGTACAGATCGCCCGAAAAAATATGCGCATCCTGATCGAGGGTGAGAGCCGTCAGGGCCACTCTATCCTGCGCATTGGACGCGTGCAGAAGACCGAGGCCGAGACCTTTCAGTTCGACCCGCATTTCGTCGCGCCGCTGCTCGATATTTCCGCCAGCGACTATCTGATTTCTATCGCCCGCCGCCTCATTGAAAATCTTTCCGCGCGCTCCAGCATGCTGGCTGGCATGCGCCGCCAGAAAAACCAAAGCCTGGCCGAATTCACCGTGGCCGATATCGCCAACTTCTGGTTGCTCTACTCCATCAACACGCATTTCCCCCAGTTACGTCACCTTTTTGAGACGCACCGCGGCCACCCCGAGGAATTGTTCGCCATTATGGCCTCGCTCGGCTCCGCGCTGACGACGTTTTCGATGGACATCAAGCCGCGCGATCTGCCGGTTTACGACCACGACGACCTCGGCCGGTGCTTCAAGGAACTCGACGAGGTGGTGCATCATCTGCTTGAGACCGTGGTCCCGAGCAACTTTGTTTCACTGCCGTTACGTTTGGTGCGACCATCCATTTACGCGGCATCGCTGACGGAAGACAAATATCTCGAGGACACGCAGCTTTATCTCGCGGTGAATGCCGAAATGGGCGAAGCGGATATCATCACGAAGACGCCGAATCTGATGAAGGTCTGTTCGGCGAATCACATCGAGCACCTGATTCGCCAGGCGCTTCCCGGCATGGCCATGACGCACATCCAGCAACCGCCGGCGACCATTCCGGTGAAAGTGAACCACCAGTATTTCAGCCTGAGCCGTTCGGGCCTGGCCTGGGAAGCGGTGCTGCGGTCAAGGAATATAGCGGTGTACGCTCCGGCCGATTTTCCGAACCCGCAACTGGAGCTGATTATTCTGCTTCCAGAGCCGGTGACTCCGACGGCGAGCTCGTCGTCGTAAGGCAGAGAGGCGGTGCGCACCAAAAAGGGGACAGACGCATTTAATTCCTTGCTGTCCTCTGCGTTGGTGAAGGAAACACAGCAACTCTCGCGAAACCACGCGGGCTTCCCAGCGTTTGCCCCAGGGATGCGACGCCCCTTGTGCACAAATGCGTCTGTCCCCTTTTCCGTCCCCTTTTCCTCCCGCCTTTCTCAATGGGTCGCTGGGAAATACACCATCACGTAGAATTCCTTGCCTTCGAGATCGGTGCCCTCGAATCCATTATCGAAATTGAAGCTGTAATCGAAATCGGGCGTCCCGGGATGAAGATTCAGATTGCACGGCGACTGGCTGTTGCCCGGCTCATCGCGCTCGCAAGCCCAGTAGAAAAAGGGCTGGAGGTGCCAGAAAGGACCGACGCGGTCCTGGGCCAGCATGCGGGGGTCTCCCGCCTCCAGATTCAGATCCCGGAAAAGAGTTTGCAAATCCGTGATGTGTGGGAGCGCCCACTCGTTCGTGCCAGCATAATTGCTTTGGTTCATCGCCGCCAGCCATCCACCCGGCTGGTCCGCCGTCGAGAACAACATCGTGCCATCCGCATCCACCAGCGGGACGGTCAACGTGGGGCTGGGAGGTTTCAGGCCCGACGGAATCGTTGTGACTCCGGTGAGACCGAAAGTGTCCACAGCGGCCAGATTCGCGTCGAGTGTCCACGTGATACCGGTGTTCGTGTCATATACGGCTTTCAATGCAGCGCTGCCCGTCGTGTACGGCACTACGCCGGGGCCCTCCGGAGGCGTGCCGATTGCGTTCACCGTCATCGGCAGCACATGAAAATAGTTGTACTTGGTCGTGTTTGACCCGGTCAGGCCGGTGTCGAACGAGAAAGTCACCTCTCCCCCGGAGTTTTGATCCAGAGTCCAGTAAAGCGAGGGCTGCAGATTCAGGAACGGCGACACCCTATCCGTAAAATGTGGCGCCACACTGTTGGGGAACGCGCGGCCCAGTCCGATGGAATAGAGGTTCCCCAGCGCGCTTCCGGTGCATGCGACGCCGAAGTTTCCGTTATTGTTCGACGAACAGGTGCTGTCGTTCAGGGGTGTATCGGGAAGCTGCCAGTTTGTGTGACCCATATATCCCCGGCCGCTGTTGTACGTGTTCAGGGCGTTCACAAAGTTCAGCGCGGCCGTCCAGTTCATCGTGCCGTCCGGATTGATTCCGCTGACGTCCAGCATCGCCCGGATTTCCGGGTCGCCGGCCAGATTGGCGTCCGCCAGCCAGCACACGCCCTGATTCGAGTCATAAACGATCCTTCCGCGCTCCATAGGCGTTAACCCGTGGGTCGCGATCGGGTCGGGGTTGTCACCGCGCAAGACCGCTTCCGCCTGAGGCGAAGTCTCATTCCAGCGTAATTGGGTACCGCATGGGTCGACTCCCGGACCGGCAGCCTGAGCGGACGTGAAGGCGGCTGTGAACAGCAACGAACAGAAGGCTTTGCCGAAGTGTTTTCTCATCACGGTTCCCTGATCTTAGCGTGGAACAGGCGCTTTTCCGATATCGGATTATCTGAAGTAGATGTGTTGGCTGAACGATGCGGTTTCCAGCTCGCTACAGTCGTTTTTCCGAGTTGCGGGAAGCTATCATCCCCCTAAAACCCGACCGACATAGTCCACATTGCGACTGCTTGCTTTGCTTCCGGGAAGCGGGTAGCTTGAAGTCAGCGGGGAATTAATCCATTGGTAATTTTATTATTCGGCCCCCCTGGGTCCGGTAAGGGAACCCAGGCGCGGCTCATCACGGAATGGCTTCACATCCCGTCCATCTCGACGGGAGAAATGCTTCGGGCGGAAGTGCAGTCGGGCAGCGATCTGGGCAAGGCGGCACAGGAAATCATGCTGGCGGGCGGTCTGGTGAGCGATCATCTCATCAACCAAATGCTGGCCATGCGCATTGCGCGGCCCGATTGTGCCAACGGCTTCATGCTGGATGGCTATCCACGCACCGTGCAGCAGGCGGAATTTCTCGACTGCCTGCTCAAGGAACGCAACCTGGCCTGTCCGATCATCTTTCACCTTGACGTGCCGTATGCGGCGCTGATTGCGCGCACCACGTCTCGCCGCACCTGTCCGAAGTGCGGACGCATTTATAACATCCTGCACCAACCTTCGAAGGTTCCGGGTATCTGCGACGATTGCGGTAGCACGCTCATCCAGCGCAAGGATGATACGGAGGAAACTTTCCGCGAGCGTCTGGAAACCTACGACGAAGTGACCCGGCCGGTGCTGGCCTGGTATCAGGATCGGAACTACCACCTGATCTCGGGCGACCAGACGCCGGATCACATTTTTGAACAGATGAAGGATCTGCTCGAAGTGCATGCCGAGACGCAGGGAAAGCAGCGCTGCACGACGTGCGAAAAAGCCGGCGAGTGCCTGCTGGGCCAGTTATCGGACAAGGTCTGCGACCCGGTGCCGGTCCGCCGTTAGGGTTCGATCAGCGCGGCAATCGCATCGATTTCCACCGAGACATCGCGCGGGAGCTTCGCGGCCTGCACGGTGGAGCGGGCGGGTGGGCTGGCGCTGAAATACTGGCCGTAGATTTCATTCATCTTCGGGAAATCGGCCATGTCCTTGAGAAAGACGGTGGTGCGAAGCACCGAGTCGAGCGAAGACCCGGCCGCTTCGAGCACCGCCTTTAGGTTGTCGAGGACGCGGCGGGACTGCGTCTCTACATCCGCGGCCTCGAGCAGTTGATTCGTGGCCGGATCGATGGCAATCTGGCCGCTTAAATAGACAATTCCGTTATGAATTACGGCCTGGGAGTACGGGCCGATCGCTTTCGGCGCTTGTGGTGTCGATATGGTCTTTTTCATGATTCATCTGCAAGCTTCCCACAAGTTCGCTTACCGAAGCGAGGCGTTCGCTGGTAAGGAAGCTGTCCAGTTCCTGGGCGATGCGCAGTGGCGCGCGCGGATCGGCGAAATTCATGGTTCCCACCTGGACTGCCGAAGCGCCGGCGATCAGAAACTCGGCCGCATCCTCGCCCGTGCGGATTCCGCCCAGTCCTATCAACGGGATACGGATGGCCTGGGCGGCTTCGTACACCATTCTCAAGGCGATGGGCTTGATTGCGGGACCGGACAGGCCTCCGAAACCGGCGCCGATGCGCGGCCGCCGGGCGCGTGCATCAATGGCCAGGGCAATAAAAGTATTCACCAGGCTCACCGCATCCGCGCCCGCTTCCTCGGCCGCGATGGCCAGCGGCTGGATGCTGGAGACGTTCGGGGATAATTTAACGATGACCGGCCGCTGGGCAATTGTGCGAATATCGCGCACCAGTTTCGATAAAAGGGCTGGATCGCTGGAAAAGAAGATACCGCCGGCGTGGGTATTGGGGCAGGAGACGTTGATCTCGTAGGCCGCGATCCCTTCGGTGTCTTCCAACTGGCGGATCACTTCCGCATAATCCTCGGGAGCGTAGCCGAAAACATTTGCAATGATGGCAGTGCGGAAGGACCTTAGTTGGGGGAGCTTTTCCTGGATGAAAGCCCGCACGCCGATATTCTGCAGGCCGACCGAGTTGATCATGCCCGCGGCGGTCTCCCAGAGCCGCGGAGGGGGATTGCCGGCCATCGGCTCGCGTGATAAACCCTTCACCACGATGCCCCCGATCTCGTTCAGATCGAGCAGCTTGGCGAACTCCACGCCATAACCGAACGTACCTGACGCCGCCAGCACCGGGTTTCGCAGAGCGATCCCACAGAGCGTGGTGGCAAGGCGGTCCATTTGGTCACAAGTCTAGCAAATTGCAGGTCTTCCGCACGTAATGGTACCCCTGGACTAAACAAGAACCTGGAGTCGTGTAAGAGGATTTGCTTATAGTACTTGGCCACACCTGGGTCGATGTTATGGATGTGCGCCAGTTGACCACTGGTGAGGGGAAAGACTCTCGCCGGAAGCCGTTCCAGTCCCTATCCACCCGGTTTACCGCTTTCACGGGGGTGTTGCTGCTGTGGGTGGTAGCCGCGACGCTCGCGTATGACCTGCATCAGGGCACGCTGAGCGCCACCAAGGCGTTGCTGGAGTGCGGCGTAGTGCTGGTTGTGGCGGCGGTCATCTCTCTGTTCACAATCCGCGTCCTCGGCCGCCCGCTGCGGTATCTGCAGCAGGGGATCACGGCGGTACGCAAGGGCAAACTCGAACCCATACAAGTGAGCCGCACCGGGGATGAAATCGAATACCTGGGCGAAAGCTTCAATCAGATGATTGAGGCGCTGAGTTCCTCGCAGGAAGAGATTGGCCGGCATCAGGATTTGCTGGAGCAGCGCATTCGCCAGCGCACGGAAGAACTGGAAGAAGCGATGCTGCGGGCGCAGGCCGCCAACGAGGCGAAGAGCGAATTCCTGGCGAACATGTCGCACGAGCTGCGCACGCCCATGGCCGGCATACTGGGCATGCTCGACGTGACGCTGGAGAGCGAGCTTCCCGACGAACATCGCGATCAACTGGAAACCGCGCAACGGTGCGCGTATTCGCTGCTGGCTCTGTTGAATGACATTCTGGATCTCTCCAAGATCGAGTCCGGAAGGATGGGACTGGAGAAGATTCCGTTTGACGTGCGCATTGTTTTACAGGATTGCGTGCGCTCGTTCCAGCCGAAGGCCGATGAAACGGGCGTCGATCTGGTTTGTCAGATTTCCCCGGCGGTGCCCGACGAAGTGATGGGCGATCCGCTGCGGCTCCGGCAGGTTTTCGCGAATCTACTCAGTAACGCCATGAAGTTCACGGTCCAGGGGCATGTTCGGGCAACTCTGGACGCGACCCCCTCCGCCGGAGGAGAGGTTCTGCTGCGCTTCGCGGTGGAGGATACGGGTATCGGAATTCCTGCGGAGAAACTGCCGCTGATCTTTGAGAAATTCACCCAGGTGGATGGCAGCGTGAGCCGCAAATTTGGCGGGACGGGCCTGGGTCTGGCGATTACCCGCAAGCTGGTGGAGATGCACCGCGGCGAGATCCATGTAGAGAGCGAACCGGGGAAGGGCAGCACATTTACGGCAGAGCTGCGCTGCACGGCTCCGCAGCCCACAGCAGCCCACGCACAGCGTTCGGCTACGGGCCGCAACTCAAGAGAGTCCCATGAAGCGCTGCCCGCGCGCGTGCTTGTCGTGGAAGACAACCAGGTGAATCAGAAGGTCGTCACCACGGTTCTGCGTAAGCGTGGCTTTACCGTGGAGCTGGCGAACAACGGTGTTGAAGCACTGGAGTTGCTGGAACGCGACGACCGTTACCGTCTGGTGATTATGGACGTTCAGATGCCGGTGATGGATGGTCTGGAGACGACGAGGCGCATTCGTCTGAATCCGAAGTGGCAGAAGCTTCCGATTCTGGCCATGACCGCGCATGCGATGAACGGCGATCGTGAGAAATGCCTGAGCGCGGGGATGAATGGGTACATTTCGAAGCCTGTCCACCCGGCGCATCTGCTGAGTGTCATGGATGAGTACATGACCGAGCCCGAAGCCGCGAAAACCGAGGCTTGAGGGCGGGACGAGGGCGTCCCGCGCGGGACAGGGGTCCCGCCCTACAGCCGGCCGGTTACCGACGCGGATGAAGATCCAATGAGCGAGGCCATGCGCTGTAGAGGCGGCCTGAGAGGCCGCCGCAGGCCACGGGCCTACCCCACCTTCTGCAATCCTTCAGGTCTTACTCGCGCGTTTGCCGGCTCCTGCTTCCGGCTCGTGCGTATAGCGCTTCAGGGCGTGCAGTGTGAGGAACGACAGCACGCTGAGCGCGATGGCGATATCGTAGCTGTGCATTCCCACGCAGGCTCCGATCGCCGCCGTGCCCCACAGTCCCGCGGCCGTTGCCGTACCGATCACTGAATCTCCCGTTTTGAGAATCGCGCCCCCTCCGATAAAACCCATGCCGGCCACGACTCCCTGCAGCACGCGCGACACCACATCGGCATGTTCTTTTTTCAGATCGGCGGCGGCCATCAGAAAACCGCAGGTGGCGATGGCGACCAGCGGGAAGGTACGAATTCCCGCCGTATGTTCGGATCGCTCGCGCTCAATGCCGAGCGGCAGCGCCAGCGCGTAGGCGATCAGAATGTCGGACAGGCGCGAGAAGTCGTAGCTCATTTTATTGTTTCTCAGTCCAGGTTCGGATAAAGTCCCAAACCCTCTCGATATCGTGCCACGTTGTGCGCACGTTGCCAACTGCCAGGCGCAGAACGTATGTTCCGTTCAGCACCGTGTGTGAAAGAAAAGCGATGCCGCTGGCGTTGATGGCATCCAGCAAGGCCCGATTTGATTCGTCCGAGCCCTTCCGGCGAAAACAGACCACGGAGAGACGCACCGGCGCGAGGATTTCGAAACGGCCGTCGGCCTTGAGGCAATCCGCAAAGCGCTGCGCGAATTCGCAGTGCTCGCGGATGATTGCGGCCAGGCGCTGGTGACCGAAGTAACGCATGACGAACCAGAGCTTGAGGGCGCGAAAACGGCGGCCGAGCTGGACGCCGTAATCCATCAGGTTGATGGCGCCGTCGGGCGTTTTGAGGTACTCGGCCACCAGAGAGAACGCGCGGCGCAGGATATCGGGGTGCCGTGTATAGAAGACGCTGATATCCACCGGCGTCAGCATCCACTTGTGGGGATTGGTCACCAGCGAGTCGGCGCGCTCGGCCCCGCGGAGAATGTCGCGGAACTCCGGAACAATGGCCGCTGAACCGCCATAGGCAGCGTCAACGTGCAGCCAGATGCCATGGCGGTGGGCAATGGCTGCGATTTCGGGAATGGGGTCCACGCTTCCGGTGGACGTGGTGCCGGCGGTTGCAACGATGCAGAAGGGTTTTCGTCCGGCGGCGAGATCCGCTTCCACCATTTGCGCCAGCGCGTCGGCACGCATCTCGAAACGTTCGTTTGCCGGCACGTGCCGCACCTGATCCTGGCCGATGCCTACCGCGATCGCTCCTTTGTCGACAGAGGAGTGCGAGTGCTCGGAGGCATAAAGGACCAGGTTGCCGGATACGCCTCGCCGGCGGGCATCGGGATCGGCGAATTCGCGCGCTGCCGCGATGGCGTGCATGGTGGAAATGGAAGCTGTGTCGTAGATGATGCCAAAGAATTCGGGCGGCAGGCCCATCCACTCGCGCAGCCAGGCGAGGGTTACCTGCTCGAGTTCGGTGGCCGCCGGAGAACTGCGCCACAGCATGCCGTTCACGTTGAGCGCGGCGCTGAGCATTTCACCGAGAATACCGGGTCCGGAGCCGGAAACGGCGAAGTAAGCGAAGAAGCGCGGGTGATTCCAGTGGGTCATTCCGGGGACGATAATCTTTCGGAAATCCTCCAGGATTCGGTCCATCGGCTCGCCGGATTCAGGGGCGTGAGCGGGAAGAGCAGCCGCGATATCGCCGGGTTTGACGTTCGGCAGCACGGGGTATTCGCCGACGCCGGCAAGGTAATCGGCAATCCAGTCGACCACCTGATGTCCGGCAAGCCGGAATTCCTCGGGAGACATGTCCATATTCTTCATTGTTGAACGAACCCGGTGGCGTTACAATGAAGGCGATGGCACTGCCGTCCGCATCCCGCCCGTCTCTATTCGGTTCCGACTGAATTCTCTCCTACTGCGTTCAGGCCTACCGCATCCCGCGGCGAAACTTCCATTCTGAAAACAGCAGGAGAATACACATGCCTGGTATAGAGCTGGTCCGTCAGGATCTTCCCGAGATTTTCACTGAGCTTCCCGGAGCTCGCGCACGCGCAATTATCGAACGCGATCAGGCGGTTCTTTCGCCTTCTTATACGCGTTGTTATCCGTTGGTGGCGGCGCGCGGCGAAGGCGCGATTGTCGAGGACGTGGATGGCAATCGCTTTCTGGATTTCAACGCGGGGATTGCGGTGTGTTCCACCGGCCACTGCCACCCGCGCGTTGTGGAGGCGATTCGCCGGCAGGCGGGCGAGTTGATCCACATGTCGGGCACCGATTTTTATTACGAGAGCATGGTGACGCTGGGAGAGCGGTTGGCCGCCAGCGCGCCTGGCGGCGTTCCCAGGCGGGTTTATTTCGGCAACTCCGGCACGGAAGCGGTGGAGGCGGCGATGAAGCTGGCTCGGTATCACACGGGCCGGGAGAAGTTCATCGCGTTTTTCGGCGGATTCCACGGGCGCACATTCGGATCGATGTCGCTGACTGCCAGCAAGGCGGTGCAGAGGCGCGGATTCGGGCCGCTGGTGCCGGGTGTGAACCATGTGCCGTATCCCTATCCGTATCGATTCGCAGGCAGTGCGGACGAATGCGCGGATGCTTCGCTGGCGTCGATTGAGCTCCTCTTCCGCACCACCGTGCCACCCGAGGAAGTAGCTGCGTTCGTTGTCGAGCCGATTCAGGGCGAAGGCGGATACGTGGTTCCGCCTAAGCGATTTTTCGACAGACTGCAGGATCTCGCGCGGCGACACGGGATTTTGATTATCGCCGACGAAGTGCAGTGCGGAGTCGGACGTACTGGGCGCATGTGGGCGTCGGAACACTTCGGATTGGTGCCGGACATTCTGACGAGCGCAAAAGGAATCGCAAGCGGAATGCCGGTGAGCGCCATGATTGCGCGGGCGGAGTTGATGAACTGGACGCCGGGCGCGCATGCGTCGACGTTTGGCGGGAATCCAGTGGCGGTGGCGGCGGCTCTCACCACGCTCGATCTGCTGCAGGAAGGCCTGATCGAGAATGCTCACCGTATGGGCGATTTGTTGATGGGCAGAATGCGGGAATGGCCTGCGCGGTTCCGTCACGTCGGCGAAGTGCGCGGGCACGGGCTGATGATTGGAATCGAGTTTGTGCGCGATGGAGAATCGAAGGAACGCGCGCCCGAGGTACGGGATCGCGTCGAGGACATGGCGTTTCATCGCGGACTGCTGGTACTGGGAGCAGGACCGAACAGCATCCGGCTTTCGCCGCCGCTGATGATCAGCGCGGATCAGTGCGCTTTTGCGGTGGAGACGCTGGAAAGCTGCATCGCCGCCGTGGAATAGCGATCAGGCCTGCGGCTCGGTGAGAGGCTCTTCGAGCAACTGCTCGCGGTATTGCTCCAGGGCAACACGGACGAGTTGGCCGCGCGTGCGCACTCCGGTTTTCTGGAAGAGGCGCTGCAGGATGGCCTTCACGTAGCTCTCGGAGATTTTCAAACGCCAGCCGATCTCCTTGTTTGAGAGGCCTTCCATCACGAGACGGAGCACGCGGCGCTGCCGCTCGTTGAATTTGCGCGCAGAATCTTTTCCCACCGCGCGAACCGCGGAGGCGGCCATCGCTTCATAGCGCGGATCCAGAGAGATCCGTCCGCTGGCCACGGCGCGGATGCTGACGGCGAGGTCGCTGAGCGGCCGCTCCTTGAAGAAGACGCCACTGACGCCCTGGCGCAGGAGGCGGCGGACCTCGGTATCGCTGATCCAGGCGGTGACAATGAGCACGCGTCCCTCAAAGCCTGCCTGGCGGGCTGCGGGAAGGAATTGTGAAGCGCGCTCAGGCCCGAGGTCGTGATCGAGAAGAACGACGTCCACCTGGGAATTCATCAGGATAGCGAGGCCGGCGGTGATGGAGCCGCAGTGCTGCACCGTAAAATCGTCTTCAGTCGACAACACGTGGGCGACGCATTCCCGGAATACGGCGTGGTCGTCAATCAGGAGCGTGCGAATTTGTTCGACTGACGTTGTCATGCGGATTCACCGTCCTCGGAAGGCCATAGCTCGACGGCAAAGCAAGTTCCCTGATCCTGGGGTTCGTGACGCAGGTCACCGCCGCTGGCGCGGAGAATCGCGCGGCTGATGTATAAGCCGAGGCCAGCGGAATGCGCCCCGGTCTGGAAGGGCTCGAATAGTTTCTCTTCATGTGTAACGCCGTGGCCGGTGTCACGAAACCGCACGACAACGATGTCGCCCTCGCGGCTGGCTTCCACGCGCAGTTCCTTGCGCTGGCTTCCACGCATGGCCCGCTCGCTGTTTCGGGCCAGGTTCAGGAAAACCTGTAGAAGGCTATGCTGATCGGCGCGGACCAGGGGCAGCCCCGGCGAAATCTCCCAACTCATATTGCCGCCGATGCCGCGAATGGAATCCTCAACTACGATGCGCGTTTCATCCAGAACGGTTCCCAGGTCGGTGACCTCCGCCGTCTGTTTGGATGCGGCAGCCAGACCGGAAGAGGCAATCTTCTCCAGGCCGCGAAGCGTCGAACCCAGCACCAGGTAAGGCTCGGCGATTTCCATTGCCGGCTGATCTCCCAGACGGTGGTATGCGGCGAGCCCCGCAGCGGCGAGGTTGCGAATTTCGTGCGACACCGCGCCCACCAGGACGCGCGAAACGGACATCATCGAATCGAGTCCCGTTCCTTCACGGTCGCGCAGATTTTCCGACGCATCCCAGATCACCGCGGCCAGGCGCAGCCCGGACACGGTCATGTAAGTGGACAGCCAGATATGCGCGAGGAAAACTTCACCGTTCCTGCGATGGCCTTTGCATTCGAGCGCGGTGCGGAAATCGATTCGCGCCGGACCGCTGCCCACCAATCGCGAGAGGATAGGCAGAAGAAAGCTCACCTCCTGGCCCTGTAGCTCGCCTTTCGGAAAGGCGAGTAAGTCGTGGGCGGACTGATTGGCCAGTACGACCAGACCGGTATTGTCGAGGATCAGAATCGCCAGCGGGCTGGTTTCGATGAGGACACGGGTCTGTTGATCGGCTTCGCGGCGCAGGCGCATTTCCTCGTCGCGCAACACCAGTTGCTCCAGAACCAGACGGCGCTCGCGGTTTAATGCGGAAACGATGAAGCCGGCGAGAAGAAAGCCGGAAAAGCCCGTCAGGATGCGCCACCAGGCGCCGGGCCCCCAATCGCCGGGTGTGAATTGTTCGCGGAGCAGCGCACAAACAACGGCGAGGGCCAGCACCTGCAGGTTGCTTAGAAATCCGGAGACCAGAAGAATGGGCAGAATATAGAGAAAGCCGAGCGACCGGTCGAGGACGATTTTCCAGTCGAGGAACAGAATCCCGGAAAACAGAATGGCAGCGGTAGCGAAAACCTGTTTGCGGTGGACCTCAACGTATGCGAGGAAGCGTTCGAGTGGATGTGAGACGGCCGCCCGCATATTGTCGTTTGGTTGTGAATCAACCGCCTCTGGCCACACTAGCGCATTCGTGGCGTCGTTGGCGCACACCGGTGACATCCACCACTGTGGTGGATCCTCGCGCAACGGAGGTATGGGTCCCCTGGGCATGGCAAACTCACACGCATTTGGGACGAGGGATCCGACGGGGACTCGCGGAAGAGGAAAAGTTGAGGGGACAGAACACCGAGAAGAGCCTGTCCCCAACTCTCACTGGCAACGTGGCCACCAGATGCTGGGATTATAGCCGCCGATCTGAATAACGAACCGGCTATCTTTCGTATAGTCGCACACGAGGATTCCGGCAACTACTATCTTTCGTACACAACCGCGACTTCGGTGTACTTCCGCGCAGGACGAAATCATTGACGAATCGCGAGCCTCGCCGAGGGCGTAAGTAACTGGGGCGACGGTCTTTCCATATGCGCGGCGGTAATGAAATCGACATCGAATTCACCATAGCAATCACAAAAATCTATTTCCGACATAACCAAAAACGTCTTTGTGCTTTGGCTTCGTGTCGCTATGTTTGCTCAAGCAGGCACGAGCCCAGCCGCCAGGCAGCCGACTATCTGGCGCAATTCAGGCGAGTCGAAGGGCAACAACTGCGGAGGTGTGTCCATGCCGACGACACAGCCGCCACAGCTTGCGAAAGTGGGCGACGTTCGAACCGAAGTATTCAGGATGCACAAATTGAAGCTACCAGGAGCGACCCGTTTATGAACACAAAACTATCTTTTTCCGCCAAACTCTCCCGCTTGAAGTCGAGACTGCGAGACGCCGAGTGGCGCAGATACGGCCTGCTGATCCTGATGGGCAAAGGAACAGCGATCGGCCTGCTGTTTCTGATGGCCATTCTGATCAACCCGGATCAGTTCGGCTTGCGAGCGTTTGCCGCGGACCCGGTGCTGAAGGGCAACGACATCGTGAACCCCATCAATACCGTCTGGACGCTGGTGGCCGCGTTCCTCGTTTTCGGCATGCAGGTGGGCTTCACGATGCTGGAAGCCGGCTTCTGCCGCTCGCGCGAGACGGTCAACGTGCTGATGGAGTGTATCGTCGACACGTGCCTCTGCGGGCTTTTGTTTTATGCGTTCGGC
>Ga0265325_10000786_pt1 | contig 22952 bp, 15 predicted proteins | sample 41420metaG_FD_202090 | JGI IMG/M metagenome (GOLD analysis project Ga0265325, IMG submission 202090) | Rhizosphere microbial communities from Carex aquatilis grown in University of Washington, Seatle, WA, United States - 4-14-20 metaG | ecosystem: Host-associated > Plants > Roots > Rhizosphere... | reverse complement strand
AGCCGATATATGGACCGTGCCACTGGAGAGCGATAACGCGGGCCTACGCGCTGGAAAGCCAGAGGCTTTCTTGCAAACCCCAGCGGATGAGCGGTGGCCTACCTTTTCCCCCGACGGCCGATGGATGGCTTATTCCTCCAATGAGTCGGGGACCTACCAAGTTTACATTCGAACCTTCCCAGACAAAGGCGGCAAATGGCAAGTCTCGAGTAGCAGTGGCAAGTGGCCGATATGGTCGCGCACCGGACGCGAGCTATTTTTCGAGACTGTGGATGGGCACCTCATGGTGGCCACGTACACCGCGAAGGCGGATTCCTTTGTCTCGGATAAGCCGCGCATATGGTCCGACAAGCGGCTCGCGAATACTGGGAATCCCAGCAATTACGATCTTGCGCCGGACGGCAAGCGCATCGCCGCGTTAATGCGAGTCGAGACAGCGGAAGGACAGAAGGCGCAGAACCAAGTGATCTTTCTCGAAAATTTTTTCGACGAAGTGAGGCGGCGCACGGCAACGCAAGCGAAATGATCGGCCAAACCTACTCGTGCAGAACTGGTTTGAAGAGTTGAAGCAGAAAGTTCCTACGGGGAAAAAGTAATGGCACTTGCCATTGGCACAAAACTCGGCTCGTACGAAGTCGCTTCGCAGATCGGCGCGGGTGGCATGGGCGAGGTGTATCAGGCGCACGACATCAAGCTTGGGCGCGACGTGGCCATCAAAGTTTTACCGGAAGCATTCGCGCACGAGCCGGAACGGCTCTCCCGTTTTCAGCGCGAAGCGAAGATGCTGGCGGCGCTGAATCATCCTAATATCGCCACGATTTACGGGCTGGAGCAATCTGGCGGGACGAGCTATCTGGTGATGGAGTTGGTACCGGGCGAAACGCTGCAAGATCGCGTGAAGCGGGAAGGTGGCGTTCCAATCGAAGAAGCTTTGACCATTGCAAAGCAAATCGCGGAAGCGCTGGAAGCCGCTCACGAGAAAGGAATCATTCACCGCGACCTGAAACCGGCCAACGTGAAAGTTACGCCGGAAGGAAAGGTGAAAGTGTTGGATTTCGGCTTGGCGAAGGCGTTTGAGGGTGATGCATCCACGGAAAGCATGAGCAATTCACCCACGCTAAGCCATGCCGCTACAATGCAGGGAGTAATTCTTGGCACCGCCGCGTACATGTCGCCGGAGCAAGCTCGCGGTAAGACCGTGGATAAGCGAACTGACATTTGGGCTTTCGGTGCGGTGCTGTATGAACTCATTTCCGGCAAGCCAGCATTCCACGGCGAAGACGTGACGGAAATTCTAGCTTCCGTGGTGAAATCCGAGCCGGATTGGTCTCTGCTTCCTCGCGAAACGCCGATGCGGCTCCGCGTGCTATTGCAGCGCTGTTTGCAGAAGGATCCGAAACAGCGATTGCGCGACATCGGCGACGCGCGCATTTCGCTCGACGAAGTCCTGTCGGGCGCGGCAGAGCCATCTCCGGCATCCGCTGCACCCGCCTTTGCGCCAATGTGGCGACGAGTGTTGCCTTGGGCCGTCGCGGGAACATTGGCGGCAGCGCTGGCTGCGGTCTCCTCGATCCACTTCCGCGAAACGCCGGTCGTCCCCGAGCCAATTCGCTTTGAAATGCCATTGCCGCCAAAGTCGGCCGTTTCGTTCACCGGTACATCCTTCTTCGCGCTCTCGCCCGACGGACGTCAGCTTGCGCTAATTGGGACCGGAGCAAATGAATTGCAACGGCACCTGTGGATTCGTCCCATGGGCTCGCTCGATGCGCGCCCAATACCCGGCACTGAAATCCCATCCGGCCCGCCATTTTCCTGGTCTCCCGATAGCCGGTACGTCGTTTTTGACGGTGGCGAAAAGCTCAAGAAAGTCGATGTTTCTAGCGGTGCCGTCGAAACCCTGTGCGATTTGACCGAGGTCGCAGTCGGTAGTTCGTGGAGCCGCAATGGCGTGATCGTTTTCGGGCAAGCGGCAGGTGTCATCATGCGAGTTTCGTCAAACGGCGGGGCTGTGTCACCGCTCACGGCTCTCGATTCGTCGCGCGACGAAATTCGGCACGCCTTTCCGTCGCTTCTTCCGGACGCTCGGCACTTTATTTACATGCGCTATTCGAATAAGCCTGGGAATAGCGGCATCTACGTTGGCGACATTGACGCTACACCGGACAAGCAGGAATCGAAACGCATCCTGGCAACTGAATATAATGCCGCGTACGTTCCATCTTCCGGTTCCGGGATGGGCCAGTTGGTTTTTATGCGGGATGAGACGCTTATGGCTCAGCCATTCGACGCCAACCGGTTCGAACTCGTGGGCGAACCGGCTTTGGTGGCCGAACGCGTCGGGTCGTTCCGGCGAGCCGGTTTCTTCTCAGCTTCGGACAATGGTGTTCTGGTTTACCGATCGGGGGGCGACATCGGAGAAGATCAACTCACTTGGCTCGATCGGCAAGGAAAGCCTGCCGGTACGGCGGGAGAGACAGGTAACTACCGGGACTCGGCCCTCTCACCTGATGGAAAGCAGGTTGTCCTCGTCCGCAACGATTTCAACGGGAATGCGCTATGGCTTGTCGATCTTCCGCACGGCACGAACACGCGGTTCACGTTCGGAACCTTCATCTACCGGTCCCCGATCTGGTCCCCGGACGGAAACCGCATCGTCTATGCTTTCCAGTCCGGCGGTGCTTTCGATCTTTATCAGAAATCGGCGAACGGTGGGACTGGCGAGGAATTGCTGCTAAAAACAAGCGAGACAAAGTTCCCGACGAGTTTATCCCGCGACGGGCGCTTCTTATTATACTCGGCCCGTTCAGCGCTCGGCCCAGCCGCGAAGTTTGTGCTATCGGTGTTGCCGCTGAAGGGCGATCGGAAACCGTTCGTATTTCTGGGCGGCGACTTCAATCGAACGGACGGCCATTTTTCTCCGGATGGGCATTGGGTCGTCTATAGTTCGGATGAGTCCGGCCGTTCCGAGATTTACGTAAGGCGGTTTACTCCGGACGCGGCTTCCTCGGCTTCCGACACAGGCGGCAAGTGGCAGGTTTCTTACGGCGGCGGGGCCCAGCCGCAGTGGAGCGCGGACGGGAAGCAATTGTATTACCTCACGCTCGACTGGAAGGTGATGTCGGCTGACGTTACCACCAATCCGGATTTCCATGCAGGTCCGGCCCAATTACTTTTTCAAGCTCCCGCGCAAACTCGCGTCACCGAGGGTGACTACACCGTGGACGGCAAGCGTTTTCTTTTCGTGGCGCCGCCAGAGCAAACGGCGGAGAACCCATTTAGCGTGGTGCTGAACTGGCAAGCAGGTTTGAAGAAATGAAGTTGAAAAAATGACGCTCATTGCTGGGACAAAACTCGGCTCCTACGAAGTCGCTGCGCAGATTGGTGCGGGCGGTATGGGCGAGGTCTACCAAGCGCACGACACCAAGCTCGGGCGCGATGTGGCCATCAAAGTCCTGCCCGAAGAGTTCGCGCACGATCCCGAGAGGCTCTCCCGTTTTCAGCGCGAAGCGAAAATGCTGGCGGCGCTGAATCATCCCAACATCGCCCACATCTATGGCCTGGAAGAAAGCGCGGGCGCGGTTTACTTGGTGATGGAGCTCGTCCCGGGCGACACGCTGGCCGATCGCATCAAGCGCGACGGAGCGATTCCGGTGGATGAAGCTTTAGCAATCGCGAAGCAGATTGCCGAGGCGCTCGAAACTGCTCATGAGAAAGGAATCGTTCACCGCGATTTGAAGCCGGCCAATGTGAAGGTCACGCCGGAAGGCAAAGTGAAAGTATTGGATTTCGGGTTGGCGAAAGCGTTTGCGGGTGACGCAGCGAACGAAGACATTTCCAATTCACCGACGCTGAGCATGGCGGCGACAATGCAAGGCGTGATCCTCGGCACCGCGGCTTACATGAGCCCGGAGCAAGCGCGTGGAAAACCAGTCGATCGGCGCGCGGACATCTGGTCCTTCGGCGTACTTCTGTACGAGATGCTGACGGGTCGGCAATTATTTGCAGGGGAGACCGTCACCGACACGCTGGCGCAGGTCATCACGAAGGAGCCCGATTGGGAGCGGATTCCAGCCCGGCTGCAACGCCTCCTGCGCTGGTGTCTCGAAAAAGATCCGAACAAGCGCCTGCGCGATATTACCGATGGCATGGTACTCGCGGACGAAGTTCCCGAGCAGGAACTTGCACGGGGCGGTGCAAGAGCATTCTCCATTTGGCCGTGGGCTCTTGCGGCGGCGGCTTGCCTGGTTGCTCTGAGCTTCGCTTGGATACACTTCCATGAAAAACCGACGGCTCCCCCTGCGGCGTACCGTTTCACGATACGGCTCCCCGAGAATGTTTCGTTCACCAGGAGCGCCCAAGTGGTGCTGTCGCCCGACGGGCGTCGAGTCGCCTTTCCGGCACTCGGCCCGGACGGCCGGACGACAGTTTGGGTGCAGGACATGGACGGAGAAGATGCCCGATCTCTCCCGGACACCGATCCTCTCATCGATTCACCGCCCTTTTTTTGGTCTCCGGACAGCCGCTACATTGTATTTTCCAACCCTGTAAAGATTCGGAAGACGGATGTGATGTCTGGCGCGACGCAAGACCTCTGCGACAGCCCTTTTCTAATGATCGGCGGTTCGTGGAACCGCAACGGCGTCATCATTCTGGGAAGCGTCTCGACGGGGCTTTGGCGCGTCTCCGCGGATGGCGGAATGGCGGTCCCGCTAACCATTCTCGATGCGTCGCGGCATGAGCACGAACATGAACTGCCATCGTTTCTTCCCGACGGCCGCCACTTTCTATATTTTCGCCGCTCGGACGATCCGGACGACAATGGCGTGTACGTGGGATCGTTGGACGATCCCCCAGAACGTCAAAGCAAAACACGGCTCCTGGCCTCCCCATACGGAGCCGAGTACATACGCTCGGAAGACGGAGCGGGGCGGCTGCTCTATTTGCGCGACGGCGTATTGTCGGCCCAGGAATTCGACCCAGCCAGGCTCGAACTTCTCGGACAGCCCGCTGTAGTCGCCGAACGAGTGGGCTCGGCGTTCGAAACGGGCCACTTTTCCGCAAATTCCGGCGTGCTGGTCTATAGGGGACAGGGACCCCCGCGCCTGTTTCAGCTCACTTGGTTCGATCGCACTGGGAAAATCGTGGGGAAGGCAGGAGACCCCGGACCTATCGCGGCGGCACACATCTCGCCCGACGGAACCCGCGTGGCCTTCGTGAAGCAAGCGTCGGACACGAGCGACGGCGACATCTGGCTGCTCGACCTAAAGACAAACGCAAGTACTCGGTTCACGTTCGGATCGAGCGCGAACATAGGTCCAGTGTGGTCTCCCGACAGCAAGGAAATCGTGTTCTCCTCGAATCGCGACGGCGCCTATAACCTGTACCGGAAGCCCGCCGACGGCTCCAGGGCGGAACAGCTTCTGCTCAAGACACCCGAACACAAACGGGCTCTAAGCTGGTCCCACGATGGCAGGTTTCTGCTCTATGGAGCCAGCAAGAACGCCGGTGACGAGAAAATGTGGGCACTGCCGATGACAGGGGAGCCCAATCCCGTCGCGTTGACGCATAGTAACTTCGATGAAACCGATGGCCAGGTTTCACCGGACGGCCGATGGATTGCCTACGAGTCCAAGGAATCCGGACAGTACGAAGTCTATGTGCGCGAATTTAGCGCTTCCGGGGGCTTCAGCGAGACCGGCGGGAAATGGATGGTTTCCAAGGATGGCGGCGTGCTCCCGAGATGGAGCGGGGACGGAAAAGAGCTGGTGTACCTCGGTATCGATTTGACGACCGTCATGCACCTCAGCGTGAACTCGGAACGAACGTTTCAACCGGGGTCGCCGCAGCTTCTCCTCAAGATTCCGCCCGATCGCAGTCACGGAGAAGTAGCAGCGGCTCCCGATCTGAAGCGCTTTCTGCTGCCTGTCGCGGTTGATGCGAAAGTTCCGCAATCGTTCACGGTGATGCTGAATTGGGCTGCGGGATTGAAGAAGTGAACCCGGGAACCGGTCGCCCGAGAGTTTTCAGAAGTACGGAAGGGAATCTCGGAGGAATGAAGATGAATATTCAACTCACGCGTTCGGGCTGGAGGCTATTCATACTCAAAGTTGGAGTTCTCAGTCTCTTCGCAACAGTAGTTTGGCAAACTCGAACGGATTCCGGCGGCACTTCAGCCAAAGAGACATCGGGCTCCGGCAAAGTCGTGCTCTACGCGGCTGTAGGAGCCGAACTCACTCAATATGACGTGGATCTCGATGGCGCGGCTCTGATCAAGCGAGGTTCGCTGATGCTTCCGGCAAATGTGCAGGAGGCGGCGCTTCATCCCTCGAAGAAATATCTTTATGTTGCGTGGAGCAATGGCGGTTCTAGCGGTCTGCCTCCGGGCAGTCCTGCACCGAGCGGGAGCCAGCACGGGCTGACCGCGTTTCGGATCGATCCAGTCTCCGGGGCATTGCTTCAGCACGGTCAGCCTGCATCGCTGCCGTCACGCCCGATTTATGCGACCACTGACGTTCCTGGCACGCACATCCTGGCGGCATATAACGATCCCAGCGGCTTAACTGTCCATCGAATCGAGCCGGACGGCACCATCGGCACGCAGGTAAGACAGCCAGCGGCGCTGGACGTGGGAATTTACGGTCATCAGGTGCGTGTCGATCCCTCAAACGATATGGTGATCCTAGTGACGCGCGGTAACGGGCCGACTGCGACGAAACCGGAAGACCCGGGCGCGCTGAAGCTGTTCGACTACAAGGACGGCGTGCTGGCGAATCGGCTCTCGATCGCTCCGGGAGGCGGGTTCAATTTTCAAGTTCGGCATCTGGATTTTCACCCATCTCGGAAGTGGGTGTTCGTTTCGCTCGAACGGCAAAGCAAACTCGATGTTTACCAGAAACTGAAGGACGGAACCCTGAGCCGGGAACCTTTGTTTGTGAAAGACACCTTGGCCGATCCCGGCAACGTACGGCCTGGGCAAGCTCTCGGCACGATCCACATGCACCCGAACGGCAAGTTCGTATATTTGGCCAACCGAGCGAGCGGCACGGTGGATTTCAACGGGAAGCCTGTATTTGCCGGGGGAGAGAATAACATCGCAGTTTTCGCAATCAATCAGGACACGGGTGAGCCGGCGCTGATCCAGAATATCGATACGCGAGGAATTCACACGCGCACGTTTGCCCTGGACCCAAGCGGCAGGATTCTCGTTGCGGCCAACATGATGCAGCTCGCCGTGCGAAACAAGGACGAGGTGAGCGAAGTTCCCGCCAGCTTAGCCGTGTTCCGCGTGCGCAGCGATGGGAAACTTGAGTTCGCCCGCAAATACGACCTTAACGTGGGCAGCCGCAACTTGTTCTGGATGGGAATCGTCGGGCTGCCGTGATGCGGCGCTCGATTCGATTGAAAGCATTGATGCGCCTAGACCCGCGCTTTGCGGAGTTGCTTCGCGGAATGAATCTAGCCTGGATTTCTCACGACGATAGTTTTAGATATAGGGAAACTATGATTTGCATCGCGGTCGACTATGCTTTTAGTAGCGCCGGCGTCTCGCCGGCGGGTTTACATTGCACGCAAAAACATAAGAACACCGGCGGGACGCCGGCGCTACCGAGACCACGTCCGAAGCACTTGTTCTCATGCGGTGTAACCGCAGCACGAACTTTTGTGAGAAATGCAGGCTAGAGTCATGATCGGCCAAACCATTTCGCACTATCGGATCGTCTCGCAGCTCGGGGGCGGCGGGATGGGTGTGGTATACGAAGCCGAAGACCTCAAGCTGCATCGTCACGTTGCGCTGAAGTTTCTGCCTGCTGAGATGGAGAACGATCCTGCTGCCCGCGAACGATTCCAACGGGAAGCCTTTGCCGCCTCGGCGCTCAATCATCCGAACATTTGCACGATTTACGAGATCGACGAAGCGAACGGGCAGCACTTCATTGCCATGGAGTTGCTGCAAGGGCAAACGCTCAAGCACCGGATCGGCGGAAAGCCGTTCGCTATCGAACAATTGCTGGAGTTGGGAGCGGAAATTGTCGATGCGCTGGATGCCGCGCACGCCAAGGGGATCGTGCATCGGGACATCAAGCCCGCGAATATTTTCGTGACCGATCGCGGGCACGCCAAGATTCTGGATTTTGGTTTGGCCAAAGTTGAACAGATGGAAACGAATGTTGCGGGGGTCGGAACATCGGAACTGCCCACCGTTTCCGATAAAGACCTGACAAGTCCGGGCACGACGCTGGGGACGGTGGCGTATATGTCGCCGGAGCAGGCGCGAGGGGAAGTACTGGACGCTCGGACGGACCTGTTTTCGTTTGGCGTCGTGCTGTACGAGATGGCGACGGGAAGATTGCCGTTTGCAGGCAACACGTCGGCAGTCATCTTCAATGCGATTCTGAGTAAAGAGCCGACGCCGGCGACTCGCTTGAATCCGGAACTGCCTCCGAAGCTGGAAGAGATTGTGTGCAAGGCGCTGGAGAAGGACCGGGACGTGCGGTATCAGCACGCCTCGGAGATGAGAGCCGATCTGAAGCGGCTGAAACGCGATACGGATTCGAGTCGTTCCGTCGTCGGCGCGCCTGTCGCCGAAGCATCTCTGAAGCCTTGGTGGCGCGGCAGAACCGCCATGGCGATTGCGGCGTTTGTGCTGGTTGCTGCGGTGGCGGGTGCGGGATGGTTCTACCGGTCTCGCGTGAATGGTGGGGAAACGATCGATTCGCTGGCCGTGCTGCCTTTTGTAAACGCGGGTGGCGATCCGAACGCGGAATACTTGAGCGATGGTATCGCCGAGAGCCTGATCAACAATTTATCGCAGTTGCCGCATTTGAAAGTGATGTCACGAGATTCCGCGTTTCGCTTCAAGGATAAAGATACGGACCCCAAAATCATAGGTCGCGCGCTCGGCGTTCGCGCAGTCTTCAAGGGCCGCGTGATGCAGCGCGGCGATGACTTGGAAATCAGCACGGAACTGGTCGATGCTCGCGACGACAGCCACATCTGGGGCGACCAATACGAGCGCAAGGTCTCGGATATTTTCGCTTTGCAGAGCGATATCGCCAAGCAGATCACCACGGCGTTGCGCACAAGCCTGACCGGTGAAGACGAAAAGCGCATGACGAAGAGCTCCACCGCAAATCCCGAAGCCTATCGGCTTTACCTGCAAGGCCGTTACTGGCTGAACAAAAGAACCGAGGAAGGATTGAAAAAGGGCATTACATATTTTCAACAGGCGATCGAGAGAGATCCCGCCTACGCGTTGGCTTACGCCGGTTTGGCGGAATCGCACGCCGGGCTTGCAATCTACAGTTTTGTCCCCGCCAAGGAAGTTCTTCCGAAGGCGAAGGAAGCCGCGCTGAAGGCGGTTGAGATTGACGACACGCTGGCCGAAGCACACGCCTCGCTGGCGAATGCTAAAGCAGTGCATGACTGGGACTGGTCTGGGAGCGAGAGTGAATCCCGGCGAGCCATTGAACTCGATCCGAACGATGCGAACTCCCACTCCCTCTATGCCATGGATTTGCTGTACATGGGCCGTTCTGAGGAGACTATCGCGGAGACCAGACGAGCCTTGGAACTCGATCCACTTTCGGTCCCGGTGAATAGGAGTCTGGCATTGGATTTGTATATCGCACGGCAATACGACCAAGCGATTGATCAAGCACGAAAAACTTTGGAATTGGACCCAATTTTCGTGCTGGCACATCTGGATATCGGCAATACCTATGTCCAAAAATCCATGTACAAGGACGGAATCGCGGAGCTTGAAAGGGCGGTAGCAATCTCTCCTGGCAACTCAATCCCACTGTCACAGCTCGGACACGCCTATGCCGTGGCGGGCAAAAAGCCGGAAGCGCAGAAGGTGCTCGATCAATTGTATGTGCTCTCGAAGCAGAGATATGTTTCACCGAGACAGATGGCCTATATCTATGTTGGCCTGGGAGAGAAGGACAGGGCCTTCGGGGAGCTCGAAAGGGCTTATGAGGATCGCTCCATAGTGTTTTCATTCATCAAAGTGAATCCAGGTTACGATCCCCTCCGTTCCGACCCGCGCTTCGCCGACCTGCTCCGCCGCATGAACTTGCAGCCATAGCCGACCCATGCCAAACCCAAATTCCATCCCGGCGGGAGCAAACCTCGATACCTGGTCGAACGATCCGTGGACCAATGGCGTGCAAATCGACCGCAGGGAGGACATGGAGAAGCTGGCCATCCGGACCTGGAATAGCGTGTATGAGATTACGATCATTGAGGGGCGAAGCGGAGAAATTCTGCTTCGGGGCGGGCAATTCTTCCCGGAGTTAACACCTGCGCGGCTGACCGGGGCCACACTCGGCGGCAGCTTCTGCAAGATGCGCGGGATTTACGTGGGCTTCCGAATGGAGCTCAGCGTAAACGGACAGCGGATTATCACCACCCCGGTGGAGTCGATCGGAGTCGTGCTGTGAGCCTGCACGAATCACGTATTCCATCCACTCCGGCCCGCGCTTTTCTTGCCTCCTTCGCCGCTTTAGAGCCTCTGTAGCGACGTTGATATCCTCCACGAAACCGTGGGCGCAGAATTTGGCGCAGCTCAGTTGCTGTAGCCCGCCTCTTCAGAGGCGGGTCCTTTCGACGATAGCAGCAATCAAAACCCCGCCTCTGAAGAGGCGGGCTACAGCACGAAGGACGAATTTATGAGGATGTCAACAGAGCCGGCCTGTGTCAGAACTTAGCGATCTTTGTGGGTCGTGGCTTTGGCCACGACTTAAAGCCTGCAACATTAATACGAGTTCAGTGGCCGCGGAAACTACCTTCTTGCTCGCCATTCTGAGCGAATACTTCTTCATGATATTCAAGAACAGAGAGATTCTTCGCTTCGCTCAGAATGACAACGTGGACTATTTCCGCAATCTCTTCAGCCGCCGGGGTTCTGATTTTTTAGCTGTTACCCATCTTCGCGAAGCTTCAGTAATCCCGTAATACGCACAATATTTTTCTATTGGCCGAGGAATCCCTTTACCGTGCGAGATGTGGTATTGTGGGCGCCGTCATGGAACTGAGCTTACAAAATCAGTGGATCGACGACGTTGTCGTCATCCGGTGCGAAGGGCGCATTGCTGTGGGCGCGGAAATCAAGTCGCTTCAAGCTGAATTTGAAAAATTGACGGAACTGACCAAAAAAATGGTTCTGAATTTGGGGGAAGTCAGTTTCCTCGACAGTGTGGGACTGGGAGCGCTCGTTCGTCAGTTCGGCAGGCTGCGCTCCGAAGGCGGCGATCTCAAGCTTTGCCAGGTGTCTCCGTTCCTTCAGCAAGTTCTCAAAGTCACGAACTTGCTTCGCATATTCGCCATTTACGGTTCGGAAGCGGAAGCGATAAAGGCGTTCTCGAAAGGTCCCGAATTTCGAGAAGATACATTCTTAACTTCGAGAGCAAGAATCGTCTGTATCGATCCTTCCAACGATCTGCTGGCGTATCTGAGCGCCTTGCTCAAAGGCTCAGGCTACGAAGCCATCACGACGCGCAACCCATCCGATGCCCTGCTGCTGGTGCGGGTCACGAGACCCCAAGTCCTGATTTGCGGTCCCGGGATACAGACAAACGAGTCGGCGATGAAAGCATTTACCGAGATCATTCCAAAACTGCAACTTCTGCATATTCCCTCGGATTTCTCCACAGGGGAAGCAGGGCAAGCCGGAATCGACTTGGTCAATCGTGTCCGGTCACTTCTGCCAAGTCAGCAATAACGAATCCCGTTCCGGGATATTCCGCCTTGGAAGAGGTCCCGCCGCATACACTTGCAGCCGTAGTACGACTCAATCCGCGGAAGCTGACTTCGACATTGCGCTCACCGCATCCGCCTCGGTGTTCGAGACCTCGAAGATGGTGTAGAGCTTGGTAATCTGCAGCAATTCGTTAAACCGCGCACCGAGATTGCAAAGCCGCAGCGACGCTCCGCCCGATTTCGCGCTCGAATACGCGGTGACCATCGCGCCCAGGCCCGAGCTATCGATCATCGTGACATTTTTCAGGTCGAGCACGATCTTCTTCTTGCCCGCGCTGAGCAGGCTCTTCACGTGTTCTCGAAGCGAGCTGGTTTCCTCTCCGAGCACGATACGTCCGTCCAGCGCCAGCACAGCCACGCCGTCCATTTCGCGGTTCGTTATCTTCAGCGACATTTTTGTTCTCCATTCGATGGAAATAAATTCAACAGGCAACCTGGGATGGGCCCACGCGACACTTCAGCCTAAAATTTTCAATAAAGGCCGAACGCGGCCTGGAGTATATATCAATTTCCGCTCGATCAATACATTCGCCTCAATTGTCCCGGAGCGCCGAAAATTATTGCCATGTCGTGGCTCTGCTGACACCCTGTCGGATATCGCTATGTCTTCTTAGCGGCGGCGCCATTGCTGTAGTTCGCTTTGCTGTAGCTCGCCTCTTCAGAGGCGAGGGTTTTCTGCCGCATCACGCGAAAAATCCCCGCGTCTGAAGACGCGGGCTACAGCAATCGGCATTCGTGCATTCGGATGCCATCAGAGCGTTATTCCGTCGTCAGTCGTGGACACCGTCGCTGACTCTTGCGCTCCGCACTCCCTGTATGCTCTCCTTCGTTCATGCACAAGACTATCATCGAGCCGTTTCGGATTAAGAGCGTCGAGCCGCTTCGCCGCACCACACCGGAAGAACGCCGCTTCTTGCTCGAGCAGGCGGGTTACAACTTATTCTCCATTGCGTCGGAATCGATTCTGATCGACCTGCTTACCGATTCCGGCACGGCCGCGATGTCCACCGAGCAGTGGGCGGCCATGATGCGCGGCGATGAATCCTACGCCGGATCGCCGAGCTTTGCGCGATTCCGTGCTTCCGTGCAAGCCATTTTCGGTTTCCGTCACGTCATCCCCACGCATCAGGGACGCGCCGCCGAACACATCCTGTTCACGGTGATGTGCCGGAAGGGGAGCATTGTCCCGAACAATACGCACTTCGATACGACGCGCGCGAACTGCGAATTTAGCGGCGCCGAAGCGGTCGATTTGCCGATTCCGGAAGCGCGTGAGCCTTCGCTTGTGCATCCGTTCAAGGGAAACATGGATACCGAGCGCCTGGAGGCGTTGATCGAGCGCGAAGGGCGTGAGCGTGTTCCTCTGGTGATGCTGACGATCACAAACAACTCCGGCGGCGGGCAGCCCGTGTCGATGGCGAACATCCGGGCAGTCAAAGCAATCTGTACGAAATATTCGATTCCTCTTTATATCGATGCCTGCCGGTTTGCGGAGAACGCTTATTTCATCAAATTGCGCGAGCCGGGTTATGCGAACAAAACGCCGCGCGAGATTGCCCAGGAGATATTCAGCCACGCGGATGGATGCACGATGTCCGCAAAAAAAGACGGCCTCGCGAACATCGGAGGCTTTCTCGGAACGAACGACGATTTAATCGCGCAACAGCAAAAGGACCTGCTGATCCTCACCGAAGGCTTTCCTACGTACGGCGGGCTTGCCGGCCGCGACCTCGAAGCGATCGCCGTCGGACTGAACGAGGCGCTCGACGAAGATTACCTGAGCTACCGCATCGCTTCGACAGCGTACTTGGCGGAGCATATTTCGCGAGATGGCGTGCCGGTCATGCAGCCGCCGGGCGGCCATGCTGTTTATATCGACGCCCGTTCGTTCCTTCCGCACATTCCGCCCGCGCAATTTCCCGGTGTAGCGCTAGCTGCGGCGCTTTATATCGAGGGCGGAATCCGCTCGGTGGAAATAGGGACGCTGATGTTCGGCGAGCACGCCACGATGGATTTAGTGCGCCTGGCCATTCCGCGCCGGGTTTACACGCAGAGCCACATTGACTACGTTGTCGAAGTGATTCTCGATGTGTGGGCTCGGCGCGCGGGAATCCGGGGCCTGGAAATCACGTATCAGGCGCCGTTCCTGCGCCACTTCACCGCGCGATTCCGGCCCGCTTCCGCCTGATGCTCAAGCATGCTCGCCCGCTTATTTCTTTAGCTGTGCCAAAAACTCGGCTACTTCTAAGCGAAGGGCGAAATTGCGGGGAGCGATAGCCAGGACCAAGCCGTCCGCCCATTCGAGGTCTTGGTCTCGCGGTACGACGTATCCATCATGGATGGAGTTTTCGGTCGCTTCTTTTCCCAGGCGGCGCAATCGAATATCGCATTTGGCCTGGACCGCGCCAAGCGCGAGACTCAGCGCAAGCTGCTCACCATCGGCATCTTCGGAGTGGAAGATCACAAGGATGTTCATCGGCGACAATCGTCCATTCGGTGCTGAGCTATTTATGGGGCCTGGTATCAAAGTATATGATATAGGAGTTCCACGAGTTGCGGATGCGAGAGATATCCAGGGAGAGGATGAGTCATGATTAAAGTTCGGAGAAGCGAGGAACGCGGCCATGCAAACCACGGGTGGCTCGATTCGCACCATACTTTTTCCTTCGCCAATTACCATGACCCGGAACACATGGGATTTCGCAGCCTGCGCGTGATTAACGAGGATCGCGTCGCTCCCGGCAAGGGGTTCGGCGCGCACGCGCATCGCGATATGGAAATCCTCAGCTATGTGCTGGAGGGAAAACTCGCGCACAAAGACAGCATGGGACATGTGGAACAACTGAGTCCGAATGAAATCCAAGGCATGTCCGCGGGCAGCGGCATCATCCACAGCGAGTTTAATGGATCGGCCACCGAACCGGTGCATTTTCTCCAGATATGGATCGAACCTAAATCGAACGGAGGCGCCCCCGTATACGGGCAACTTCAACTCGACCCCGCCGCAAAGCGTGACAAGCTCGTGCTCATTGCCGGACCGGACCGCGTCGACGGAGCAGTCCAAATTAATCAAGACGCGAGCGTGTTTGTCACCGAGGTTTCTCCGGGCCACACGGTTTCGCGCGAATTGGGAAAGGGCCGGTATGCCTGGGTCCACGTAGTGCGCGGGGCGGCCAGCGTAAACGGCGCCAGAGTGACAACCGGAGATGCCGTGGCGCTCAGCAAGGAAGAGAAACTGACGATCGCCGGTGAGGGGTCCCAGCCCAGCGAGCTTTTGGTTTTCGACCTGAATTAGGCGTAGTGACTTTCGGCCAACACTGCGTGGGCGCTAGATCGCGGCTAAGTCCATCGCAATGAAATGGAAGCCCCGTTCAGACTCGAACAGCAGACCTCTATCGAATCAAATTCAAATCCCGTGGGAGATGGCGCGACACCGAGGAAGTTCGCGCGATAAAAAGAAGTCGGAGTCATCGTCGAGCACGGGACGTCCACCGTTTCCGGGCAGGCTCCCATGCACTCCATCGATTTCTCCAGCTATTTCCTTCTTGAGCCCGAATAGGGCTTTCCAACAACCTGCTTGACAGTCGTCCTACAAGCAAGATATAAGACAAAATCATTGTACTTATAGATTTACAGGATTAATTTTTTGAATGCTGTTTTCCCGGCCCGCTACTTTTTCAACGTAACGGAGCTTTCGCAACCGGTCGCGACACTTAGCTGGCAGCTTCTACTATAAATAAATAATGGATAGATTCCTGCGTTCGTGGGGTGGCAAGAGTCGAGGTTAGACAGGGGGGCGAGATGCTCAGGAGCAATCGTGTGTGGCAAGCTTGGCTTGTTGTGGTTGCTCTATTCCTCGTATTGGCGCCTCGTCTCGGGGCGCAGACAGCCACCACCGGTGCCTTGACAGGAACAGTGACAGACCCGACCGGCGCCTCCGTTCCAAATACGGCGGTCACGGCCACGAATACCGACACCGGTGCGGTGCGAACGATGACCACGGGCGCCGATGGCAATTACAGGTTTGGATTGTTGCGGCCGGGCAGTTACAGGTTGCGATTTGAAACTGCCGGATTCAGCACGGTCGAGGTGCCATCGGTAACGGTCAATGTCACTGAGACCGCCGTTTTTGACAGAAGCCTTGAGGTAGGAACCCAAACTCAGCAAATCACCGTGGAGGGCGAAGCGGAAACGGTTCAGACTACCGATGCAACCGTGGGCACGGTCTTAGTCGGCAAGGCGATCGCCGACCTTCCTCTCACTTCCCGTAATTACACCAACCTCCTGGGCTTGTCTGCCGGAGCCAATACGGGCGTCTTCAATGCTTCCACGCTTGGAAGAGGCACGCAGGATATCGCCGTGAACGGCGGCAGCTTGAGCCAGAACAATTATCTAATGGACGGAGCCCCAATCGGGAATTTTGCCGGGAATGGAATTGCCACAGACAATGCCAGTTCCGGGGGTATTGGGATTGCAAATCCAGATTCGATCCAGGAGTTTAAGATTCAGACGTCACTGTTCGATGCCGGCTACGGGCGCAAGCCGGGCGCGAATGTGAATGTGGTCACCAAGTCCGGCTCGAATCAGTTCCACGGGACTGCGTTTGAATTTTTCCGTAATGCCGCTCTCAACGCCAACGATTTCTTCCGCAATCAGTCCTACATCGGTACCACGCCCAACAATTCGCGGCAGGTCCTGAACCAGAACCAGTACGGTGGCACATTTGGCGGCCCGGTCAAGAAAGACAAGCTTTTCTTCTTTGTTTCCTATCAAGAGAGTTGGCAGAAGAACGGAATCGCCGCGCAGGGCTACTCGGCTCCAAGCCTGTTCCCGATTTTTCCGGGCGGCGACCGTTCGAACACGGCTGCCTTGCAGGCATCGCTCGGGGCGACGTTTTGCCCGACCACGGGAACGGATGGCGGGAAAACATCGAACGGTGGCGTGCAGGTCAATTGTAATGGATTGAACATCAATCCGGTGGCTCTCGCGATTCTGCAGCTCAAGAACTCGGACGGCAGTTATTACGTTCCCAGTTCGGGCCCAATTACCGGGAACGGCTCGACGACCTCAGTCCAGAACACCACTTTCAGCATCCCTGCCTTGTACAAAGAGCACCAGGCAGTTGCCAATATGGATTACGCGATCAATAGTAAGAATACACTCACGACGAAATACTTTTTTAGCACAGACCCAACACAGGCGACCTTCAATTGCGGCTTGAGCGGCGGGGCGCCCGGAACTTGCCTGCCCGATACGGCTGCAAAAAGTGAGTTTGGAGCCCAGGACGGCGTAATCAAGCTCACGTCGATTGTGACCAATAGTTTCGTGAACGAAGTCCGGCTTTCCGTCCAGCGCAATACGACGAGCATTTTCCCCGGCGTTCCTTTTACGAATAATCAGGTGGGCATCGCGAACATATTTCCGGGGATTAACAATCTCGATCAAATCATTATCACGGGCGGATTCACAATCGGCACCGTTTACACGAGCGACTTCGTCAAGTATGTGACTGGCGGGGAACTGGCCGATCAAGCTTCCTGGAGTCATGGGAAGCAAACGTTTCGGTTTGGCGGTGAGTTCGAGCGCCAGCGAATCAACTGGTCGGTCCCGGGCGATTCGATCGGCTCTCTGACTTTCCAAACCTTCCAAGACTTTCTTTTGGGTCTGCCGGGTTGCACCCCTGGCACCGCGTGCAGCGCATCCAGTCCCGGAGCTACGAATGGCACATCATCGAGCAATGTGTCGAACTCAGGACGGTTCGCGGCCGTGGGTCCCGCCACGGGAGGTTATGTCAACTTCCGGTCACCGGCAGGGAATGCCTTTATGCAAGACGATATCAAGTTTAGTCCACGCTTCACGGTGAACCTTGGATTGCGGTGGGAGTACTCTTCAACTGTGTACGCTCAGAATGGAAATCTTACCAACATCTGGCCAAATTTGATTAATACCGTGCCAATACCCGGCTCCACGCCCGCCACTGGAACCTTGGCCGGATACGTCGTGCCGTCCAATTACAATTTCGCTGCGAATCCCCCTCCTCCTGTGGGCGGCCTGTTTCAGAACAGCAGAACGATTGGAGTACAGCACAATACGCCCCTCGACAACTTTGCTCCTCGAGTCGGGTTTGCCTGGCAACCCACAAGCAGTAACCGGTTTGTGGTGCGCGGCGGATTCGGCTACTTCTACGATCGATTGGGAGATAGCTCCTACACGGCTTCGTTCGTGTTTGGCAGCCCTTACCTGAACCTGGTGCAGAAATCTGGAGCGGCAAACTATTTCTCGACGCTTGCACAACCGTACGCGCCGGCATCTCCTGGATGGGTACCTCGATGGGTAAATTTCACGGCGGGGACAAGCTCGAACATTACGAATTATGTGATGTCGCCAACATACCTCACGCCGCTTGTGGATGAGTGGAATCTGAACACTCAGTATGAATTTCTGCCAACGTGGGTGCTCGAGGTGGGTTATGTAGGGTCGCATGGAATTCACCAACCCGTCATTCAGCAACTTATCAATCAGGCGCAGTTGGTGGGCAATCCCCTGGGGAACAACATATTCAGTGCCCCGGGCATCGCCGCAGGCTTGGTTACGTCGAATACTGCTGCAAACGCGTCTCTGCGCGTGCCTTACCTTGGCTTTGCCCCCGCTGGCCTGATCAGCAACTCGACCAACGGTTCTGACAAGTTCAACAGTCTGCAGGTGACCGTGCGGAAGCAGTTGTCGCATGGATTATCGTTTCAGGCGGCGTACGCGTGGAGCAAATCGCTGGCGTCCGCGACAGGCTTTTACAACAATGACGCCAATAATTACGGCCAGCAATATGGTCTGAATTCCAGCTACCGGCCGCAGCGACTTTCCGTTAACTATAACTGGGACCTGCCCCTGGGCCACTCACAGGGGTTGACCGGTAAGCTTATGAATGGGTGGACACTATCGGGCGTGACGATCCTCCAGGACGGCACGCCTTTAACGATCTCGGACACTCGCGGGGGGACCGTCTATGGCTTTGGACCCGGGTCCTTGCAGGTCTCAACAGCTGAATATTGTCCGGGTATGGGGGCCGCAAACGCCGCATCGACTGGCAGCGACAAGCAGCGCTTAGGTGGTTTTAACGGTGGACAGGGGTGGTTTAACAAGGCCGGCTTTTTTGGTCTTGGAACGAACGGTGGTTGCAGTGCCGCTGGAGCGACAGGCACACCGGCGATCGGAAGTGACGGATCGACGGGATACGGGAACTCGTCGATCGGAATTGCGCTTGGCCCGGGGCAATTCAATTGGGATATGTCTTTGGTCAAGACGACAAAGGTCGGAGGCATTCGGGAAGACGCCACATTGCAATTCCGAACGGAATTTTTTAACGCCTTCAACCACGCTCAGTTTAGCAACCCCGCTGTGACGGACGTATCCAAAGGGACGTTTGGACAGATTACCAGCACGTCGGTAAATCCGCGCCTGATCCAATTTGCCCTGAAATATCTGTTTTAGGAGTAGAGTATAAACGCAATTGATTTCCGACCCTCGTTGGTAAAGAAGGAGCACAGCAATGCAAAAAACGTGGATGCAACGAGTCACGACATTCGTGGTGGTGACATTTTCCCTGGTTATGGCGGCTGCAATGGTCCAAACAAACGCAGGCCAGCAGGACTCAGCGGCTGCGGCTCGTCAGGCTGCGGACCAGGTTTCCATCGATTCAACCGACATCGGGGGCGTAGTGACGAGTTCAAAAGGTCCCGAAGCAGGCGTGTGGGTAATTGCGGAGACCCGGGATTTGCCGACGACGTTCCGCAAGATCGTGGTCACCGACGAGCGAGGGCGGTACCTGCTGCCTGAATTGCCAAAAGCGAATTATAAAGTTTGGGTGCGCGGATATGGGCTGGTGGATTCTGGGGCTGTCAATACGACTCCGGGACAACATGTGGCGTTGACGGCTATCGTGGCGCCGGACGCGAAGGCTGCCGCGCAGATTTATCCCGCCAATTACTGGCTCTCGCTGCTTCAGGTGCCGCCCAAGAGCGCTTTTCCAATGACCGTGACCATCCCGTCTAATGAGGACTTCCGGCGAACCATGACGATGGAGGACCCGACCGAGGCAGGGGATGGGAAGAAGTCGATTGTCGTTCAGAATCAGGCGAACTGGGTGGCAACGGTGAAGGACTGCGAGATCTGTCATCAACTGGGGAGCAAGATTACCCGCGAGATCAGTCCGCAAATGGGCGCCTTCGATTCGAGTGCTGAGGCCTGGGATCACCGCATCCGTATGGGGCAGGTCGGCAACGACATGCTCGGAATGGTGAATCCGATCGGCCGGCAGCAAGCCGACGCTATCCTCGGCAATTGGACGGATCGAATTGCGAAGGGCGAGCTTCCGGTTGCGCCTCCGCGGCCGGCCGGCGTCGAGCGGAATTTGGTGATCACGATGTGGGATATGGGGAAGCCCATTTCGTTTTCCCATGACCTTTACACGACGGACAAACGGCATCCGGATTCCAACCCTTACGGTCCGGTCTATATGGGCGATTTCAACACCGGCGAGTTGCATGTCCTGGATCCGAAGCAGCACACGACCGTTTCGGTAAAGTTGCCAACCCGCGATCCCTACGACAAGCTTGCGCCAAGCCTCCGCGCGCCGCTTACGATGGAATACCCCTCGCTCTATTGGGGCGATGAATTAATTTATACGGAGAAACAGCGCACGGAAGTGAAGAATGTCGACACGAAGGGCCGGCTGTGGATGGCCACGGTGTTCCGCGCGCCCGCGAATCCAGATTGGTGCAAGGAAGGCTCGAGCAACAAATTTGCGCAGTACTTCCCGTTGCGAGCAAGCAGCCGCCAGGTGGCCTATTACGACGGGAAAACGAAAAAGGAAACGTGGGTGGACACATGCTTTGGAGTCCATCATGCGGCGTTTGCCGAGGACAAGGACGACACCATTTTTTGGTCCGGGACGAGCTCGACGCTCGGGTGGGTCAATCCAAGTGTCCTCGATAACGGCGGCACTGTCGAGCAAGCACAGGGATGGTGCCCGGCCTACTACGATGTCAACGGTGACGGGAAGTACGAGAAGGGCGTGGACAAGCTGATTCCGGGAACGGGTTACTACATTGCGTACAACCCGGTGGATAAGAGTATCTGGTATACGGTCAACATCACGCCCGGATTGATCGTCCGCGTGGACCCGGGATCGAATCCTCCAGAGACCTGCCATTCCGAAGCGTATCAACCTCCATTCAACAACGCCCGGGCGCCTGGAAAACTGGGATATCTGCCACGAGGCATCGACATCGATCGCAATGGAGTCGTGTGGACAGGACTGGCGGGGAGCGGCCAACTGGCGACCTTCGATCGCGGGAAATGCAAAGTGATGACTGGTCCAGGGTCATTCGATCCGCAACATTGCCCGGAAGGGTGGACGATGTACGACGTGCCCGGTCCACAGATGAAGGGCATTCCCGACGGAGGCAGTGCGGACTTTCTGTACGGCACCTGGGTCGATCAATATAACACCTTGGGACTCGGCGCGAACGTCCCGATGGCAACGGGCACCGGATCGGACTCGTTGATCGCATTAATGCCAGACACTCACAAATGGGTCGTGCTTCGAGTTCCCTATCCGCTGGGCTTTTACACTCGGAATTTGGCGGGTCGAATCGACGACGCCAGCGCCGGATGGAAGGGCCGCGGCCTGTGGGCTGGTAACGAGGCCCGAAACCCGTGGCATCAAGAAGGCGGCAGAGGCATGACGCCAGAGGGTGTCCATTTCCAAATGAGGCCGGACCCACTCGCGAAGTAAAAGTTGCTGTTTCGGAAAAGCGATCGTGCGAAAGCGTTTTGTTCGTTGAGGGCGGAGCGCGCGCTGGATGTTCGCTCTCCCGTCACGGTTGAAGATTGAATGAATGAAGTCGCCAGCGCTAGAGCGATGCATTCATCTAGATGTCGGTAAATCACACATAGGGTGATGAGAAATGAAGAGGAAACACATCGTTTCGCTTGCGCTGCTTGCAGGACTTCTAATTTCATCGACTCCGCTGCTCGCACATCACGGGTACGCAGCCTACGATATGACGACGACGCGAACCTTGAAGGGTACGATCACGAATTTCAATATGGCGAACCCTCATTCGCAAATCGCATTCGATGTGAAGGACGATAAGGGAAATGTCGAACACTGGGTCGTGGAATGCGCGCCCCCGGTGCGAAGCATGAAACAGATTGGATTCGACTACGACACGCTGAAGCCAGGAGATGTGGCTACGATTACATTCAATCCCGGAAAGAATACGGCACACGTCGGCGTCATGTTCAGTGTCGAACTTCCCGACGGGCGAGTGATCAAGGAGTCGGACCGGCGCCGATGAAGAATGCAACGAAGGTGCGGTACGCACATTTTCTGATGATGCTGGTTGGGTTGGTCGGGTCCTTTTCGCTTTTACATGCCCAGGCCCCGAACGCCGCGAGCGGCATGAAATCAGGAGCGACTTCAAAACAGGCATTCGACCCCCGCAATTTGAGCGGCTTCTGGGCCGGCGACACGATACCAGGACTTCAGAACCGTGCCAGTGTCGATCAAAAGCTGCCCGAACCTCCTTTGACGGATTGGGCAAAGCAGAATCTGCTTTACAAGGCCATCTCTCATGATTCTTTGAGCGGCAAGGAATTGCCGGGATCTCCGTGCAAGAATGGCCATCGAGGCCCGTGCTTTTCGGAGGACCTGTATGGCGTGCGAGTGAATGACCCGGATGGGGAATACCCTGCTAAAGATTGCGAACCGCTGTCGTCCCCCGCGATGTATGACTATCCGTACTTGGGCGTTATTAATCTTGTTCCCGCGCCGGAGGGGGATCATATCGTAGCGCTGTACTCGTATCACCGTGAGTTCCGCACCTTTTGGCTGAACCGCGATCATCCCAAGAAACCGGATCCAACATATGAGGGCGACTCGACAGCCCATTGGGAGGGCGACGAACTCGTTGTGGATACAATCGGCTACAACGGTAAGACCATGATCAGCCAGGATATTGGGCACAGCAAAAGCGATGCCTTTCACCTGGTGGAGCGTTTCCGGTTGCTGGACCGCGACCATTTGGTGATCGATATGACGTATTCCGATCCGAAAGCCTGGGGGGACAAATCCTGGCCCGGATTCAAGAAATACTACAAGCGGACGCCGCCGGAAGACTTCGACGAGTTCA
>Ga0265325_10000784_pt1 | contig 23018 bp, 18 predicted proteins | sample 41420metaG_FD_202090 | JGI IMG/M metagenome (GOLD analysis project Ga0265325, IMG submission 202090) | Rhizosphere microbial communities from Carex aquatilis grown in University of Washington, Seatle, WA, United States - 4-14-20 metaG | ecosystem: Host-associated > Plants > Roots > Rhizosphere... | reverse complement strand
GGCGAGGTGGTGAAGCACCGCCTGTTTCCCTTTCGCGGCGTGATCTTCGACATCGACCCGGTGTTCAACAACACCGACGAGTGGTGGCTGTCGATCCCGGAGAACGTGCGGCCGAGCAAGGATCAACCGTTCTATCACCTGTTCGCCGAGAATACGGAGCACGAATACATCGCCTACGTCTCCGAGCAGAACCTTTTGCCGGACACTTCGGGCAAGCCGGTGCGGCATCCGCAGATCGCCGAAGTGTTCGAGCGCGACGACCATGGCGGCTACAAGCCGCGCAACGCGGTGATGAACTGATCCGCGCTCTCGCTGCGGCACCAGCGGCTATTTCTTTTCCCCCAGAAACGTAAGCAGGACGGCGGTCGCCTGCTGCGGTTGCTCCTCCATGATCCAGTGGCCTGAATTCTCAATGACGGCGCTGCGGACATTGGCGGCAGCAAAGCCGACTTCGGTTGCGAGTGCCCCGCCATAGGAATGATCGCCGCCAACCGCGAGCACGGGCATCGCCAGCTTGCCTTTCTCCAGCAGCTTCTGATTGTCGATCGCATCCTGCGCAAACGCCGCGAATTGCCCGCTGAACGCATCGTGAATGGCGCCCGGCCGGGCATAGAGCGCGGCGTAGTGCTCGCGAGTCTGCTCGTCGATGCTGGCCGGCGTCGCCGACAGTTCGTTGTAGAAGCGATCGAGCAGGATGCGTTCGCGTCCGGCAACCAGCCGCTCGACGTCCGGCCCCCGGAAGTTGAAATGCCAGACCTTGGGATTCTTCAGCTGCTCGTCCCAGTGACCGATGCCCGGCAGCGGCGCGTCCATGACCGCCCATCGGCTCACCCTTGCCGGATATAGCGCGGCGAAGGCATACCCAACCATGTTGCCGATGTCGTGAGTCACCAGCGCAATGTCCTGAACGCCGACTGCATCCAGAATGGCGGCGAGGTCCCGCGCCTGGGCGGTTTTTTCGTAGCCGCCGTCCTGATGGGACGACAGGCCCATGCCGCGCAGGTCGGGGACGATCACGGTGTGATCCTTGATCAGTATCTCAGCAAGCGGGATCCACATGTCGCCGGTGTCACCAAATCCATGCAGCAGCACCACAGCCGGCCCATGACCGCCGACGCGGACGTATTGAGTGCCGCCGCTGACGTTCATGCTCCGGCCGACAAAATCGGCGGGCCAGGGTTTGAGCGATGCTTGAGTTGGCATTGCGGCAAAGCATACGGCCGTCACCGCAAGGACAACAACAGACAATGCAAGCTTCGCAGCAATGCGGACCATGAGCGTCAACGACGCGCGGTCGGGCGCGGACAACAAAAAAGCCCGCCGTGACAGGCGGGCTTTGCTTTTTCGGTGTTGCCTAGGTTAGCGCGCCGGCGGAGCCGCTGCTCCCGCCTGCGGCGGCTGCTGGCTTTCGAGGCGCTTCCTCGCTTCTTCGGCGCGCTTCTGCAGCTCTTCCTGCAGCTTCTTCTGCTGCTCCTCGAACACCTTCGGATCGGTCGGCGGGCCGTCGTAGGCCTTGGCGAAATCCTTCAGGTCAAGCTGCGGGCTCATGGCTTGGCCGTTCATGTGGATCGCCTGAACGGTGAGGATCTGCGCCTTCTTCATGCGGGTGATCAGGTCGGCCGTCGCCTCGTAGTCGGCGATGCAGCCGCCGGGCGGCACCACCGGCGGCAGGCAGGTCACGAACGGCGCCGTCGCCGGCGTGCCCTGGTCGACGATCAGCCGGGTGCCGTGCTGGAGCGCGACGCCGTACGGCAGGCTCATGCGCAGGAGCTTGCGCTGCTCGCCGTCCATCTCGATGATCGCGACGCTGACGACCAGCAGTCCGGATTCGACGCGGCCGTCCTTCACCGTGACGCAGACGCGCTTGGCCTTGGGATCGGCATCCTTGTTGCAGAGCTTCACCCACGGCGAAAAGATCAGTTGCGGGCTCTCGCCGCCTTGCGCCTGCTGCTGGGCAGGCGGAGCCGCCTGCGGCGCGGGAGCAGGCTGCGCCTGCGCTGGCGCGGGCTTGGCCGGGGCGGGCTTGGCTGGCGCGGGCCTGGGCTTGGGCTGATTGGCCGGCTGCGCCATCGCAGTCGAGGCGGCGAACGCCCCCGCGAGCGCTGCCACCGCGAGGCTGGCGAGCAATTTGGTGGCTGTCCGCCCCGACGCGGACATGATCCGGGTGTTCATCAGTTGATCCTTCTTTTCCACCGCATATTCACGGCGTTGGCCCGTGCGGGGCGCCCCACGGCCTGTCTCGACGCTCAAATCAAGGCGGCAGCGTGACTTGGCACGCGCGACTGATTAGCCGAATTCGGCTGCGGGATAAAGCCTGTTGGACCATTGGTGGCCGCGGAAACCCTCGACCTGGTCTGAGGCGATGGCTTGCCTCGGTCTGTGCTAGACCGATTCCAGACCAACGATTCCCTCGACGGTGCAACGGCAAACGTGGTCGCCTCCCGCCCCTGCCCGAGACGGATCGCCCTCGCGTTGTTCGCCGGCGCGATCGCGCTGATCGCCGCCCGCGCCATGGCGCAAGCCCGGCCCGGCGTGCCGGAGTACGGCATCGCCATGCACGGCGAGCCTGCGCTGCCGGAGCGCTTCGATCATCTGCGCTACGTCAACCCGCAAGCGCCGAAGGGCGGACGGCTGACGCAAGGCGTGCTCGGCACCTTCGACAGCATCAATCCGTTCATCGTCAAAGGCCTCGCGCTGTCCCAGATCCGCGGCTACGTGGTGGAAAGCCTGCTCGCCCGCGGCTACGACGAGCCGTTCACGCTCTACGGCCTGCTCGCCCGCACCGTCGAGACCGACACCGACCGCACCTATGTCACCTTCGCGCTCGATCCCGCCGCGAAATTCTCCGACGGCCAGCCGGTCACCGCCGAGGACGTGATCTTTTCCTGGCAGCTCCTGCGCGACAAAGGCCGGCCGAACTTCCGCACCTACTACGCCAAAGTCGCCAGGGCCGAGGCGCTGTCGGAGCGCACCGTGCGCTTCGATCTCACCGGAGCCGACGACCGCGAGTTGCCGTTGATCCTCGGCTTGATGCCCATTCTGGCCAAGCACGCCACCAATCCCGACACCTTCGAGGACACCACCTTCGCGCCCGTCGTCGGCAGCGGCCCCTATACGGTCGGCGCCGTCGACGCCGGCCGCAGCATCACGCTCAAGCGCAACCCGAACTATTGGGCCCGCGATCTGTCCATCAACCGCGGCTTCTGGAACTTCGACGAGGTGCGCTTCGAGTTCTATCGCGACGCCAACTCGTATTTCGAAGCCTTCACCAAGGGCCTCTACGATCTTCGCGCCGAAACCGATCCGAGCCGCTGGGAGACCGGCTACGACGTGCCCGCCGTCCGCGACGGTCGCATCGTCAAGGAAGCCTTCCCCTACGGCCTGCCGAAAATCTTCTCCGGCCTCGTCTTCAACACAAGGCGGCCGATCTTTTCCGACATCCGGGTGCGCGAGGCGATCGGACTGTTGTTCGACTTCGAATGGCTCAACCACAATTTTTTCTTCGACCGTTACAAGCGCTCGGCGAGCTACTTCGAGGGCTCCGAATTGTCCGCGCGCGGCCGGCCTGCCGATGCGCGCGAACGTGCGCTGCTCGCGCCATACCCGAATGCGGTGCGCGCCGATTTCATGAATGGCACCTGGCAGCCGCCGGTGACCGACGGCTCCGGCCGCGACCGCGACACACTCCGGCGCGCGCTGACGCTGCTGGAGTCCGCCGGCTATGAGTTCGCCGGCACCGTGCTGCGCTCGCGCACAACCAAGAAGCCGTTCGCCTTCGAAATCCTGGTGACCACACGGGAACAGGAGCGACTGGCGCTCGCGTTTTCCCGCGACCTCAAGCGCGCCGGCATCACCGCGCGGGTGCGCGTCGTCGATGCCGTGCAATACGACCGAAGGCGGATCACCTATGACTTCGATATGATCGAAAACCGCTGGGATGAGTCGTTGTCGCCCGGCAACGAACAAGCTTTCTACTGGGGTTCTGCCGCCGCCGATGTCGAGGGCACCCGCAACTACATGGGCGTCAAAAGCCCCGCGGTCGACGCCATGATCGCGGCGCTTCTCGCCGCGCGCGAACGCCCAGACTTCGTCGCCGCGATCCGCGCGCTCGACCGCGTGCTGATGTCCGGCTTCTACGTCGTGCCGCTCTATCATCTCTCTGAGCAATGGGTGGCGCGCTGGAACACGGTGGCGCATCCCGCCGAAACCTCGCTGTTCGGCTATCTGCCGGAGACCTGGTGGCGGATTGAGCCAAAACCAAGCCGATGAGGATGCGTCCATGATCCTTGGCGAGCCACGGAACGAGCAGCATGGCGCCGTCGACCCGATGACGATGCTCGACGTGCTGTTCCGTCGCGTCGCAAAGCTCGATCCGGATGCAACGGCGTTGGCCGATCCGCCAAACCGCGAAAGCTTCACCAGCGGGGCGCCCCGCCGCCTCACCTACGCCGAGGCCGATCGCGCCATTTCCGCGATCGCGGCGCAGTTCGCCCATATGGGTCTGCCGGCCGACAGCGTGATCGGCGTCCAAATGCCGAACACGGTCGAACACGTACTCACCATCCTGGCGATCCTCCGCGCCGGCATGATCGCGGCCCCGCTGCCGCTGCTGTGGCGGCGCGCGGAATTGACCGCGATCCTGCCGCGTCTCGGCGCCAGGGCTCTGATCACCGCAAGCCGGGTGAACGGCACCGACCATGGCGCGCTGGCCGCCGGAGTCGCCGTCCAAATGTTCCAGATTCGTCACGTCTGCGGCTTCGGCGACGACCTGCCCGATGGCGTGATCGGCCTCGACGAGCTTCTTTCGGAAGATCTTGGCGATCCGGCGCCGCTCGGCCGCGAGCGCCCGGCCGAACACGTCGCTGTCATCACCACGGAAATGACGCCCGAAGGGCCGATCCTTATCGCACGCGACCACATGGAGCTCATCGCGGGCGGCCTCGTCACGCTGCTGGAGGGCGGACTGAAACCGCAAACCCGCCTGCTCGGCTGCTGCGCCATCGGATCGTTCGCCGGGCTGTCGCTGACTCTCGTTCCCTGGCTGTTGTCCGGCAGCCTGCTGTCGCTGCACCACGGCTTCGATCCGGCCGTCACCGTGCAGCAATGCCGCGACGACAACTGCGACGCCGCCGTGTTGCCCGCTCCGCTGCTGCCGCTTGTCGGCGATATCGGGCTTCTGCACGATACGCCGCTGCGCAATCTCCTGGCGCTCTGGCGCGCGCCGGAACGCTTCGCCGCAAGCGCAGCCTGGGACGTGGCGAACGTGACGCTCACCGACATGCTGGCGTTCGGCGAGTTTGGTTTGCTCGGCAGCCGCCGCGGACCGGCCGGCGCTCCTGAGCCGTTGCCGGCGGGAGCCATCACCATGCCGCGCGGCGCTGCCGGCGGCATCCTGCTCGCCGAGACCGCAAGGACCGAAACCGGAAGCCTCGCCCTGCGCGGTCCCATGGTGCCTCGGCACGCCTTCCCTCCCGGAAGCGAGCGTGGCACTGGCCCTCGCCTGAACGCCAGCGCCGACGGTTATGTCGACACGCGCTATCCCTGCCGGCTGGTGCCCGCCGACGGCACACTCGTCGTGACCGGCTCGCCGCCCGGCCTCGTCGCCGTGGGAGGCTACCGCTTCGCACGGATCGGCTTGGAGAGCGACGTGCGTCAGGCCGACCCGGAGGCCTTGATCACTGCGCTGCCCGACGCTCTTGTGGGTCACCGCCTAGCGGGCGTCCGGGGGTCGGCCGACACGCGGACGAGGCTTTCCGAAATGGGCGCCAATCCGCTGGTCGCGGAGGCGTTCGGCCCCGCACCCGGCTGAGCAGAGAACTGTGTTGACGCGGCGTTAATGGCGAACGCGTAGCCTTTGCCCTTTCGTCGCGTGATGCACCATGTCGTTGCAAGGCCCCATCCTCGTCATTGCCGATAATTCCGGCCTCGCCCAAGCGCTGGCCGACGCCGGCGCATTTCCCATCGTCGAGTCGTCCTGGGCCGGCGCTCGCACCGCGCTAGGTGAAGTGAAGCCTTCGGCGATCGTCGCCTCCGCGCCGGCCGCGGCAGAGACCGATGCTGCCATGGCGTTGGCCGAGCGGGCGGCCAAGTTGACACCCTTCGTGCCGTTCATGTCTCGCGTCAGTGATGGCGCCACCGTCGCGATGCCGCACGCGATGGCGGTCGAAGAAAGCGCCTCACCCGCGCGCGTGGTCGCCCGGCTGTCCGCGGCGCTACGCTTGCGCACGTTGCACGCCACCACCCTCAGTCGGGCCCGCGCCTTGAAAGAGGAACGCAACATCGTCGCCGAACTGCCGGCGGGCGATCCGTTGGACGATGCCACCGTGCTGCTGATGGGCCGCGGCCGTCATCACGCCACGCTGAGCGTCGCCGTCGGCGAGCGCATGGGCGTGATCGGCGCGCTGAGCGTCGAGACCGCCGCGCGCTGCCTCACCGCCCGCGATATCGACGGCATCGTCATTGGCGAGGGGCTCGGTGCCCCAGCGGTGGATGCCTTCCTCACCATCCTCGCCGACGATTCCCGTTTCCGCGATCTGCCGGTGGCGCTGCTCGGCTCGGGCCACGATATCGCTGCGCTGCCGAATTTCGTCTCCGCCTGCGATCCGATGGTGCTGTTGTCCCACGTCACTCCGCTGGTCCGCTTGCACGCCTTCGAGACCGCGCTCAAGCGATTGCTGGCCTCGATCGAATGCAAAGGCATGCTCGACCCGCACACCGGGTTGTTGCGCAGCGATGCGTTCGGCCGCGCCCTCGATCTCGCCATCGAGGATGCCGCCGGACGCGGCGCCGTGTTCTCGCTTGCCCGCTTTTCGTTCGATGAGCCGATCGACCGCCGCTCCAGCATCGATGCGGCCCGCCTCGTCAGCCGCCTGATGCGCGACAGCGATTTCGCCTGCCGGCAGGACGACGGCTCGATCCTGTTCGTGTTCGGCGATACCGAGCTGCGCCACGCCCACGTCGTGGCGCGGCGCCTCGCCAGCGTCCTCAAGCACACGATGGTGCGGCCGAACCGCGAGCAGCAGGGCGTCAGTCCCTCAATTACCTTGGCGACGCTGAAGCCATCCGACACTGCGCTGACATTGCTGACCCGCGTCGCGCCACGGTCGGTTGCCGCCGCCTGAGCGCAGGCATAAGTGTGGCGGGACCAACCAGGGATTCCGCCATGTCCGACACCCAGACCGCCGTCACGCCTGTCACGATCGACGTTGTATCGGACGTGGTTTGCCCCTGGTGCTTCATCGGAAAACGAAGACTTGAGAAGGCTTTGGCACTGAAACCGGATATTCCGGTCGAGGTGCGTTACCATCCCTATTTCCTCAATCCGTGGGTCCCGCGCGAGGGCATGACCCGCGACGAATACCTTACTGCCAAGTTCGGCTCGCCCGAGCGCTACAGCGGCATTGCCGGGCGGGTGGCGGCTGCTGCCGCCGCCGAAGGCCTCACCTATGCCGTCGACAAGATGCGGCGGCAGCCCAACACGCTCGACTGCCACCGCCTGATCCTGTGGGCGCAGTCGACCGGCAAATCGGCGGCGATGAAGCAGCGCCTGATGGACCTCTATTTTACCGAAGGCGCCGACCTCTCCGACCGCGAGGTGCTGGTCGGAGCCGCGGCCGATGTCGGCATGGATGCGGCCAAGGTCCGCGACATGCTGGCGAGTGACGCCGATGTCGAGCGGGTCGAGACCGCGGCCAGTGCCGCGAAAGAGGCCGGCATCGACGGCGTGCCGACCTTCATCCTGGGCGGCGTCGCCGCCGTCAGCGGCGCGCAATCGCCTGAGGTTCTCGCCAACGCCATCGAGCAGATCGCGACCAACCGCGAGCGCTTTCTGGCCGAGCAGCGCCAGGCCGCTTCGGCCTAGGTTCAGCTCACGACCATCAATGCCAGCACGATGATGGCGCTGGCTGCGATCCACGATCCCACCACGCGGATGCCGATCCGCTGCCAGTCACGGCGGAGCAGCGTCGCGAGCCACGCCAGCACGACCAGCAGCGCGACGGCGCTGAGCACGGTGCCGAGCAAGGTGCGGTTGGCCTCCGCGACCGAGATCGATTCCGGCGGCGAGTCGAGGCCGATGGCGCAGCCCGTGGCCGCGCCAAGGAGCGCCACCGCCATCCATGGCAGCGGCCGCGCCCAGGCCACCAGCAGACCGAGGGCTGCGGCGAGCACAAGCAATGCGTTCTCCGCCGAGGTCGGCACGTAAGCGAGCGCAATCGCACCAAGCCCCGCCATCAGCCCGACGGCAAAGGCCATCGCCTCCCGGATCCAGTGCCGCTGCGGAGCGATCAACAACGCCAGCGCAACGATCGCCATGGCGTGGGCCGGCACCAGCATCGGATGCAGCACGCCGCCGGAAAATCCGGTCACGGCAGCCGGCCGAGAAACATCAGCCCCGCGAGCGCGATGACGCCGCCCGCCGTGCGGACCGCGATCCGTCCCATCGGCCAATGCGCCAGCAGGCCGAACGCGATGCCTGAGAGATGCAGGCAGCCGGTGGCGACCACGAAGCCCGCGGCGAACGCCAGCGCGTCGACGTTCGGCGGCAGTTCCGCGCCATGGGCGTGGCCGTGGAAAATCGCGAACGCCCCGACGATGACCGCAGCGACCGAGAGCGGCGGTTTTGCCGCCAGCGCCACCATCAGGCCGAGCACCGCGGCCGACACCGCAATGCCGATCTCGACCGCAGGCACCGGCACGCCGAGAATGCCGAGCACCGCGCCGCCCGCCATCACCAGCGGAAACACGATCGGCAGGATGTAGATCGCTGGCGGCCCGAGAAACGCGCCCCACAGCCCGACCGCCACCATCGCGGCGATGTGGTCTGCACCGAACAGCGGATGCGCCAAGCCGCCGAGGAATCCGCCGCTGACGCTGCCGCCGTGGGCGAGCGCTGCGCCGGACCCGACGAAGCAGCCCAGCAATGCGAGAATTCCGATTACAGCGCGCCGCATGTCGGTCACTATAGCCGGCACAAAAGCACGCACCATCGGGGAGAACGATGCCCACCACCATCACCAACGTCGATGCCATCCAGATTCGCGTCCCGCTCGACATGTGGGCCGAGCCGCCGCTGTTCGCCGGCCGGCCGCGCACGCATGTCGAGGCGGTCTACGTTCGCGTCGCGACCGACAAGGGCGTGGTCGGCTGGGGCGAGTGCAACGGCTTCAGCGGCACGGCAGCGGCGGCCGCGGTTGAGACGATCCTTCGCCGCGTCGCCGTCGGCCAGGACCCGACCGACACCGGGCTGATGCCGCGGATCGAGCGCATGCTGCACGGCCTCGGCCGCGCCGGCGTCATCATGCACGCGATCAGCGGCCTCGACATCGCGCTGTGGGACATCCGCGGCAAGCTCGAGGGCGTTTCGGTGTCGAAGCTGCTCGGCGGACCGAAGCGCCAGCGCCTCGACACCTATGCCTCGCTGATCCAGTACGCCGGCAATATCGAAAACGTAAAACGCATCACCGCCCGTGCGCTCGAGCGCGGCTACCGCCACATCAAGCTGCACGAGCGCACGCCCGAGGCGGTCGCCGCGGCCCGCTCGGTGACCGGCCCCGACATCCCGATCAAGGTCGACACCAACTGCGCCTGGCTGCCTGGCGAGGCGGACGCCCCGGTCGCCGCCATGAAGGCGTCGAACCCGCACTGGGTCGAGGAGCCGATCTGGCCGCCGGAGGATTTCGAGTCGGCCGCGAAGCTCCGCAAGGCGACCGGCGTTCCGATCGCGATGGGCGAGAACGCCACCAGCCCCTCCGATTTCCGCAAGATGATCGCCGCCGGCGCGGTCGATTTCGTGCAGCCAAGCGTCAACAAGATCGGCGGCATCACGCATCTCTTTCGCATTGCCACCGAAGCCGAGAAGGCCGGCATCACCTGCGTGCCGCACATGTTCTATTTCGGCCCGGGGTATCTGGCGACCTTGCATTGCATCGCCTGCAAGGAGCGCGACGTGCCGCTGGAGCGGATGTTCGCCGATGTCGCCTGGGTGCCCTACGCGAAAACGGTGCCCGACCTAAACGGCGGCGTCGACGTGCCCGACACACCCGGCCTCGGCGCCGACCCCGAGCTCGACATGATGGAGAAGTACAAGGTTTAACCCCGACTTTCCGGAGGGCGCGGCATACGCACTTCATCCCTCCCCGTCTTCGGGGAGGGTGGCCGAGCGGAGGCGAAAGCCGAGCGAGGCCGGGCGGGGCGAAGTATCCTGCAGCCTCACCCCACCCGGCCGCTCGCTACGCTCGCGTCCACCCTCCCCCTTTCGGGGGAGGGATAAGCGAGCTTGCGGCACCGCTATGAAGAAGTTACGCCGCCTTCGCCTGTTCGGCTATCCGCACCAGGTTCTTCAGCACGGCCGTGGTGCCGTGCAGCCGCTGCATCGGCTGCTCCCAGTCATGGAACAGCACGACCTTCATGTCGGGCCGCACGCGGGCGCCCTCGCCTTGCCGGCTGATGAACGAGATCAGGCCCTCCGGATTGGCAAACGTATTGTCGCGGAACGACAGCACCGCGCCCTTCGGGCCGGTCTCGATCTTCTCGACGTTCGCGCGCCGGCACAGCCCTTTGATCGCGACAATCTTCAACAGATGTTCGACCTCCTCGGGCAGCGAGCCGAAACGGTCGACCAACTCGGCGCCGAACGCCTCGATGTCCTGCTCGTCCTCGAGTTCGGCGAGCCGCCGATAGAGCGCGAGCCGCACCGAAAGGTCGGCCACGTAGTTCTCCGGGATCATCACCGGCGTGCCGACGGTGATCTGCGGCGACCAGCGGTCGGCAACCGGCGCTGCGATGCCGGCCTTCAGACTCATCACCGCCTCTTCCAGCATCTGCTGGTAGAGCTCGAAGCCAACCTCCTTGATGTGGCCGGACTGCTCCTCGCCCAGAAGATTACCGGCGCCGCGGATGTCGAGATCGTGCGAGGCGAGCTGGAAGCCCGCGCCCAGCGTATCGAGCGATTGCAGCACCTTGAGTCGCTTTTCCGCCTGCGGCGTGATCTTCTTTTTCTCCGGCAAGGTGAACAGCGCATAGGCGCGAAGCTTCGAGCGCCCGACCCGGCCGCGCAACTGGTAGAGCTGCGCCAGGCCGAACATGTCGGCGCGATGCACGATCAGCGTGTTCGCGGTCGGGATGTCGAGGCCGGATTCGATGATCGTGGTCGACAGCAGCACGTCGTACTTGCCGTCGTAGAACGCCGACATGATGTCCTCAAGCATCTGCGACGGCATCTGGCCGTGCGCCACCGCGACCCGCACCTCGGGCACGTTCTTGTCGAGAAAATCCTTGGCGCCGGCGATATCCTCGATGCGCGGGCAGACGTAGAACGATTGCCCTCCCCTGTAGCGTTCGCGCAGCAGCGCCTCGCGCACGATCAGCGGATCGAACGGCGAGACGAAGGTGCGGACCGCAAGCCGGTCGACCGGCGGCGACGCGATGATCGACAAGTCCCGCACGCCGGTCAGCGCCAGTTGCAGCGTGCGCGGGATCGGCGTCGCCGTCAGCGTCAGCACATGGACCTCGGCGCGCAGCGCCTTGAGCCGCTCCTTGTGCGCCACGCCGAAGTGCTGTTCCTCGTCGACAATGACCAGCCCCAGGTCCTTGAACTTGATCGCCTTGCCGAGCAGCGCGTGGGTGCCGACGACGATATCGACCGAACCGTCGGCGAGGCCCTTCTTGACCTTGCTGAGATCGGCCGCCGACACCAGCCTTGAGGCCTGTCCGACTTGCACGGGAAAACCGCGAAAGCGTTCGGTGAACGTCTTGGTATGCTGGCGCGCCAACAGTGTGGTCGGCACCACGACCGCAACCTGCTTGCCGTCCATCACCGCGGCAAAGGCCGCGCGCAGCGCCACCTCGGTCTTGCCGAAGCCGACATCGCCGCAGATCAGCCGGTCCATCGGACGGCCCTTGGCGAGATCGTCGAGCGTGGTGTCGATCGCGTTCTGCTGATCGTCGGTTTCCTCGTAGGGGAAGCCGGCGCAGAACTCATCGTAGATGCCATGGCCGACAGCGAGCTTCGGCGCCTCATGGAGTTGGCGTTCCGCCGCGATCTTGATCAATTCATGCGCGATCTCGCGGATGCGGTTCTTCATCCGCGCCTTGCGGGTCTGCCAGCCGGTGCCGCCGAGCCGGTCCAGCTCCACGCTGGTCTCCTCGGAGCCGTAGCGCGACAGCAGCTCGATATTCTCCACCGGCAGGTAGAGCTTGGCGCCCTCGGCGTAGTGGATCTCCAGGCAGTCGTGCGGCGCCCCGGCCGCCTCGATGCTCTGCAAGCCGGTAAAGCGGCCGATGCCGTGGTCGACATGCACCACAAGGTCGCCGGCCGACAGGCTGGTGACTTCGGCAATGAAGTTCTCGGCGCGCTTGGCCGCGCGTCGCGGCCGCACCAGGCGGTCGCCGAGAATGTCCTGTTCGCCGACCACCGCCGCATCGTCGGTCTCGAATCCTGCTTCGAGGCCGAGCACCGCGAGCGCCACCTGCGGCTTCGGCAACGCCAAAGCCTCCGGCCACGACGCAACGTTGGACAGGTTGTGCAGCCCGTGCTCGGCCAGCACATGCCGCATGCGCTCGCGCGCCCCCTCGCTCCACAGCGCAACGATGACCCGCTTGCCGTCGGCCTGAAGCTTTTCGACATGACGGTTGGCGGCGTCGAAAACGCCGGCCGCGTTCTCGGCGCGCTCCGCCGAAAAATTCCGCCCGGCCCGCGCTCCGACGTCGAACACCGCCTCGGTCTCCGGCACCGCGAACGGCGTCAACCGCGCCAGCGCCGCGGTCTTCAACCGCTCGGCCCATTCGGTGTCGGGCAGATAGAGCCGGTCCGGCGGCAGCGGCTTGTAGAGCGAGCCGCCCTCGCCCGCCTGCGCGTCCTTGCGCGCCTCGTAGTAATCGTTGATCTGGGCGAGCCGCTCGCGCGCGGCGTCCTCAACCAGGTTCTCCAGCACCACGGGTGCGCCCGGCACGTAGTCGAACAGCGTGTTGAGCCGGTCGTGGAACAGCGGCAGCCAATGCTCCATGCCCGGATGCTTGCGGCCTTCGCTCACCGCCTCGTACAACTGATCCTCGGGATCGGCGGCGCCGAACGCCGCGACATAACCGGTGCGGAACTTGCGGATGGTGTCGCTGGTCAATTGAAACTCGGCGACCGGCACGAGATCGAGGCCGCGCACGTCCATGACGGTGCGTTGCGTCTCCGGATCGAAGCTTCGGATCGATTCCAGCGCATCGCCGAAGAAATCGAGCCGCACCGGCAGGTCCATCCCGGGGGCGAACAGATCGAGGATGCCGCCGCGGACCGCGTAGTCGCCGGGCTCGCGCACCGTCGAGGCGCGCATGAAGCCGTTCAGCTCAAGCCAGCGGACGATGCCGTCCATCGGCAACACATTGCCGGGCGCAGCCGACAGCGCGAGCTTGCCGATCAGGTCCTTGGCCGGCACCCGTTGCAACGCCGCGTTCACCGTCGTCAGCAGCACCGCAGGTTTGTCGCGACCCTTGATGCGCGCCAGCCGCGACAGCGTCGTCATGCGCTGCGCGACGATGCCGGCGTGCGGCGACACCCGGTCGTACGGCAGGCAATCCCAGGCCGGGAATTGCAGCACCTCGATCTCAGGCGCGAAGAACGAAAGAGCGCGCGCCAGCGCCGCCATCCGCGGACCATCGCGGCAAATCACCAAGGCGCTGGTCGCAGGCGCATCCTTAGGCGCGGCCGTGGCACGGGCCAGGTCCGCGATCACCAGGCCTTCGGCGCCGTCGGCGACGTTGGCCAGCGTCAGCGGCCGGTCGGGCGCCAGCAATTGGGCTGGAGACTTCGCCATCAGCGCCGCGCCTCGAAATGGAAATCCCGCACCCGCCGGAACATCGGCGTGTCGTGCTCGGCCGGCACCTCGGACACGCCGGTGACCCAGCCGAGCAGATCGGTCTCCAACGCCTCCAGAAGGTGCTCGTATTGGTCGAGTTCGGCGTCGCTGAACGCGGCGATATGCGCATCGGCGAAGCGCCCCATGATGAGGTCGGCCTCCCGCGTGCCGCGATGCCACGACCGGAACAGCAGCCGCCGCCTGCGGGAGTCGAGGCCGTCGCTCGAAATCGTGCTGCCGGTCATGGATTCTCCACGCCAAAAACCCGGCGGGGGCCGGGTGCGGGATTTATATAGAGCGGCAAGGGCCGAATGTCAGCGGTGCTGATGCGTTACGCTTTTTACGCTATGATGCGCTCTGGTTCGGCGCGGTAACGCCATACCGACCCGGGGCTTGGGGATCTTTTGATGCGACCTTGGTGGTGGGCCTGCATTCTCGCAGCGGCCGTGACCTGCTCGGTAACCTATCTGCTCTTCAATCAACCCCCGATGCCGGACCGGCCGCCGGGCACGTCCGACGAGTCTGAACAGCTTTCACTCGATCAAAACCCGGGCCGGCCGGTCACTGACAAGGACCAGGCGCGGTTGCAGGACGTTGAGCCAGCCTCTGCTGCTTTGAAGCAAGACCAATTGCCAGTTCCTGGGGAGGAAGCGCGTCTCGAAGACGCTTCCCGTCCCGTAGCGATCGAACCCTCCAGCCGGAGCGATACAAAGCAAAATCTCGCGTGGCTCGCTTATTACGCTTATTCGGAACTGCCCCCGGACCCTAAGCCGGCGGATGTCGTTCTCGGCGCCCTTAGCAGTTCTCCGCCGGGGACACCGGTCGATGAAATCAGGCGGGTGGCCGACATATTGGGACTGGACTCCACGTTCATGAAGGCTGTCGCAAAAGTCGAGTCTGGCTTTAACCCCAAGCAGCGCACTGGTTCGTACATCGGTCTATTCCAACTGAGCCAGGCTGAATTCGCCAAGTACGGATCCGGCGACATTCGCGATCCGCGGGACAACGCTGTCGCTGCAGCGTTGAAGGTCATGACGGAAGGGATCCTGTTTGAGATGTTCACTCACAGAAAGCCGACCTTGAACGACCTGTACCTCATTCACCAGCAAGGTGTTGACGGCGCATCAGAACACATAAGCCACCCGAACCGGCTCGCATGGCGATCGATGTGCGCAACAGACGAAGGCAAAGAAAAGGGCGAGAAGTGGTGCAAGCGCGCCATCTGGGGCAATACGCTTCCGGCAATCAAAAAGGCCTGGAAAAACGTCAACAACGTCACCTCCGCCGCCTTTGTCGGTATGTGGCAACAGCGTGTGTCCCAGTTTTATTCGCGATATTCCGCTGCCGCGAACTGAAACGCGCGCGCAATCTGTTCGCTCCTATGTCGGAACGCGTCGACATGTCGTGATTGATACAATTGCTTTCGCACCGGAGAGACCGTAGGTTTAACCTCCACAAGCGTCGCGCCATTTGCAGGATAGAACTGTGTTGACACGTCGCGTTGCCACGCTGGTTGCCGTCGCCGTCTTGGTTGGTCCCATCAGTCTCGTGCACGCCCAATCCGACAACGAGCGGCAAGACATGCTGCGCGGCGGCTCGACGAAGAAGGGCAGCTACAACATCCTTGGCTTCGACGGCACCGACCTCGGCCGCACCACCGTGCGCTATCCTGGTAAGTATCCGCCGGGCACCATCGTCGTCAGCACGTCAGAGCGGCGTCTCTATCTCGTTCAAGAAGGCGGCACGGCGTTACGCTACGGCATCGGTGTCGGCCGGATCGGCTTCCAGTGGAAAGGCACGCACAAAATCACCGCGAAGAAAGAATTTCCGGATTGGACGCCTCCGCCGGAGATGATCGCGCGGCAAAGGGATGTGCCGAGGCACATGAAAGGCGGCGATCCGGACAATCCACTCGGCTCACGCGCGATGTATCTCGGCAGCACGCTCTATCGGATCCACGGCTCGAACGATCCGGATTCGGTCGGCGAGGCGGAATCATCCGGCTGTTTCCGGATGAGGAACGAGGACGTGGCGGATCTTTATAAGCGAGTGCCGGTCGGCACGACCGTGGTGGTGCAGTAAGAGGCAGCCCAATCGCTCGGCATCATTATGCCGACTTCGGGTCGTCTGCGCGCGGCGCGTTCATCGAATCGGCGTCTCGTTCTGGTCGCTTTTGGCACATCGCGTCATATCCGGCAGCCCAGTATTCGGTCGCTTTTGGGGCAAAGCGGATATTCAGCACGCTTCGCTTACACAAGCGGCGTTATGAGGACGCGCCCTGGCCCTTTGGTGTCTCTACGGCAGCACGGTGACAAACTGGTGCGTGCTGCCGATCTGCTGCCGCAGATCGTCCAGCGCGACGTGCGCGTCCGGCGACCAGTTCAACGCCATGAACACCGCGGTGCCATCGGGCGAGCGATACGCATGCGAGACCACCGAGGCTTCGGTCGGCTTGCCGTCGGCGTCCTTGCCAACGGAATGCAGGATGCCGCCGTGCGACACGGTCCAGCGCCCCAGCCCGCTCCAGACGTTGATGCCGAGGCTGTACCAGCGATCGTTGTTGGTCGGCGTCCATTTGGTCTGGGCGCGGTCGATCCAGCCCTTGACGGTGTCGTTCAGGAACGGATGGCGCGGACTGAAGATGTCCATGAAGGCGAGATAATCCGGCCCGGGAATCGACCAGCCGCCGGCGCCCGCCAGCATCCGCCAGTTCGGATTGAGCCTGGGCTCCGCGATGCCGAGCTTGCCGAACACCGCCTCGCGGCAATAGTCCTCGTAGGAGCGTCCGGTCTTTTCCTCGATCATCGCGCTCAACACCTCGTAGCCGGTGTTGCTGTACGAATAGCGCTGGCCCGGATCGCGGATCAGGTGAAGCTTGGTCAGGTACTCGCTCAACATGGACGAGACCGCGGCCAGATAGCCGCGGCCGCTCCGGGCGCGCTCGTGCACCGCGCCATAGATCGGATCGTCGTCGTCGTTGCCGAGCAGGCCCGAGCGATGAACCAGGAGCTGCTCGACCGTGACCTTTTCCAGCCGCGGATCAGCCGGCGTGCCGTATCGCCTGAAAAAGCGCGATAGCCCGTCGCGCAGCCGCGTCGTGAACGACACCTTGCCGTCGCGGATCAGCGTCGCCACGCAGGCGCCGGTGATCGGCTTGGACAAGCTCGCGATCATGGTCGGCTTTTCCGGGTCGGCGTTATGGCCTTTCATGAACACGGTCTTGCCGCCGCGCCGCACCACCAGGATCGCGATGTCCGGATGCCACTTCTGCGCCCACGCGTCGAACACCGTGCCGTAGCGCTCGACCGTGTTCGGCAACTGGTCCTGCGACAGCGCAACCGGGGTCACCTGCGATTGCGCGATGGCGGTTGCGGCCGGCAAAACCGCCAGCATCGCCGCCGTGACCAGAACGCTTGGGAAGACGTGGTGCTTCATCCCATTCCCCGACGGGGCAATTATATCCGGATCGCGCGGTTTCTCCACCGGGCTTGTTGAAGGTGTGACCAATTCGGAGCAGCTTGCTCGCCATGCGCCCGTCGCTGCTCGACCCGTTGTTCGCGGTGTTAACCACGCTGCCCGGCGTTGGTCCGAAGTTCGAGAAGCTGTTCCGGAGGCTTTTGGGGCGCGCGGACAATCCTGCCCGCGTCGTTGATCTGCTGTTCCACCTGCCGAGCAGCGTGGTCGACCGCCGGGCAAGGCCGAAACTGCGCGACGTGATTCCCGGCACCATCGTCACCATAGCCGTCACCGTCGATTCTCACCGTCCGTCGCCGCCGCACCGCCCGCGCGCGCCGTATCGAATAGAAACCTACGATGACACCGGCACGCTAACCCTGACTTATTTTAATGCCCGGCCGGACTATCTCGAGAAGCTCTTTCCAGTCGGCGATGTTCGTTACGTGTCCGGCACAACAGCGTTGTTCGACGGCATGCTCCAGATGGTGCATCCCGACCGCGTGGTCAGCGAGCAGGAGCTCGACAAGCTGCCGATGATCGAGCCGGTGTATCCACTGACCGAAGGGCTGACGCTCAACGTCGTACGCAGAGCCGCGGAAGCGGCCCTCGGCCGTATTCCCGATCTGCCGGAATGGGAGGATGCGGCATGGCTGCAACAATCCGGCTTTCCGGCCTTCGCCGATGCCTTGCGATCCCTGCACCACCCATCCGAGCCCGGCGATGTAAGCCCTGAAAGCCCGGCCTGGTCGCGGCTCGCCTATGACGAGCTTCTCGCCGGACAGATGGCTTTGGCGCTGGTCCGGGCGCATCAACGAAAGCTGCCCGGCCGCGGCAGCTCCGGGGAAGGATTGTTGCGGGCGAAGATCGTCGCTGCGTTGCCCTATTCGCTGACGCCGTCGCAGGGTGGCGCGGTCGACGACATCGTCACCGATCTGGCCCGGCCGCAACGTATGATCCGACTGCTGCAAGGAGATGTCGGATCAGGCAAGACCGTGGTGGCGTTGCTCGCGGCAGCGACGGTCGCCGAAGCCGGCCGGCAGGCCGCACTCATGGCTCCCACCGAAATATTGGTGCGCCAGCACCTCAACACCATCGCGCCGCTCGCCGATGCAGCCGGTATGCGCGTGGCCATCCTGACCGGGCGCGAGCGCGGCAAGGAACGAAAGGACGCGCTCGACCGTCTGGCACTGGGCGAGATCGATCTGTTGCTCGGCACTCACGCTCTGTTCCAGGACGAAGTCGCGTTCCGCGATCTCGCGCTCGCCATTGTTGATGAGCAGCACCGTTTTGGCGTCCACCAACGCCTGGCGTTGGCCCGCAAAGGCGAAGCCGTCGACATGCTGGTGCTCACCGCGACGCCGATTCCCCGCACCCTGGTGCTGACCTATTTCGGTGACATGGAGATATCGGAGCTCCGCGAGAAGCCCGCGGGACGGCAGCCGATCGACACCCGCACGATCCCGCTCGACCGTTTGTCCGAAGTCATCGAAGCGATCGGACGCGCCATCGACCAGGGCCAGCGTGTCTACTGGGTCTGCCCTCTGGTCGAGGAATCCGAGGTGAGCGACCTAGCCGCAGCCGAAGGGCGTTTCGACGACCTGGAGAAATATTTCGGCGGCAAGGTCGACCTGGTGCACGGCCAGATGAAAGGCGCGGATAAAGACGCGGCCATGGGCCGCTTCGCCAGCGGAGAAACACAGCTTCTGGTGGCTACCACGGTGATCGAAGTCGGCGTCGATGTGCCCGCCGCGACCGTCATGGTGATCGAACACGCCGAGCGCTTCGGCCTGGCGCAGCTTCATCAGCTTCGCGGACGCATTGGCCGCGGCCGAGACCGATCGACCTGTCTGTTGCTGTACAAGCCGCCGCTCGGCGAAACCGCCAAACGCCGGCTTGCGATCATGCGGGAAACCGAGGACGGCTTCCGCATCGCCGAGGAGGATTTGCGGCTGCGGGGCGAAGGCGACCTGCTTGGTACGCGCCAGAGCGGCACGCCGGGTTTCCGCCTCGCGAGAATAGAATTCCACGGCAGGCTGATCGCTGCCGCGCGCGATGACGCCGCGCTTGCGCTGTCGCGCGATCCCGATCTCGTCTCGCCTCGCGGCAACGCGCTCCGCGATCTGCTGTATCTGTTCGAGCGTGACGAGGCGATCCGCCTGTTGCGCGCAGGCTAAGCGGTGCCGCCGGCCAACGGGTCCGGTCCGAACCGGTTCGGGCCGATCGTGCCCCGGAAACAGGCCCAGATAATCAACAGCACGGCACCGATGAGCGTCAGCACAATCAGGAACCACCAACCGGTGCGGTCGATGTCGTGCAGGCGGCGAACAGCGATCGCAAGGCTCGGCAACAGGCACGCGAGGTTGAACAGCGAGTTCAGCGGCGACACCGTGCTTTCCGGGAACGCCACATAATCGACGGCCCCCGTAACGATGCCCGCGATCAGCGTGAACAACACCCAATACCAATACTCGGAACGACAGGAACGGCTCGAAAAATTCACGTAATTGCTAAAACCGGATGCGATGGCTTGCGTGAAACCCATGCTGGCCCCCTCGGCAATGAACGCCGAAACAGCCTAGGTCACTTCGCTCTGCTGCGGCAAGATCGGTCTGACCGCTTCGGCACGCCCGGAACGTCCCTGCTCGATGAGGGAGGCCAGCTTCTTCTGCGCCTCCGTGTTGGGCTGCGCCATGCCGGCCGACATGATCAATGTCATGGCTTGCTCGACGGTGATATCGAGTTCGATCACCTGGGCGCGTGGGGCATAGAAGAAAAAGCCGGTGGTCGGATTGGGCGTGCACGGCAAAAAGCACGACACGTAGTCTTCGCCCGGCAGGCTCGCTTCAATCTCGCCGGACGGCGGCGTCGCGAGGAATACAACGGACCACATTCCGGTTGGAAATTCGGCAAGCGCGACCTTGCCGAAGCTTGATCCGGACTTCGAGAACAGCGTTTCGAAGATCTGCTTCATGGTCCGGTAGATCGGCCGCACGATCGGCATGCGATGCAGCAGGTTCTCGCCAAACTCGACCATCGTACGACCGACCAGGCCGGCCGTGAGGAAGCCCAGGAGCGTCAACGCGAACAACGCGATGATGAGGCCGTAGCCGGGAACTCGGAACGGCAAATAGGTCTCGGTGCGCAGCCCCACAGGGATGAACGGCCGCATCGCGTCGTCGACCCAGTTTATGAACCACCAGGTCAAGCTGACGGTGATGTACAGCGGCCCGACCAGGATCAAACCAGTCAGGAAATAGTTGCGCAACCGTGCGATCACGCTGTGCTGCGTAGGCAGCGGCTCCGGTCTGCCCGGGGGCGAAAACGCTGAATTCAGATCGCTCGCCGTCATTGCGTCACTCGACGGTCACCGATTTCGCAAGATTGCGCGGTTGATCCACGTCGGTGCCCATGTTCACCGCGGTATGGTACGCGATGAGCTGCACCGGAATGGCATAGACGATCGGTGTCACGGTGTTGGCCATGTCCGGCAGCGTCAGCGTGGTCAGCGAGGGAACGGTGGCTGCTTCCGCCCCTTTTGGGTCCGTAATCAAGATAATCTTGCCGCCGCGCGCTGCGACCTCCTGCATGTTCGAAACGGTCTTTTCGAACACGCCTTCTCGCCGCGCGGACTTGTCGTAGGGCGCAACGATCACCACGGGCATGGTTTCATCGATCAATGCGATGGGGCCGTGCTTAAGCTCGCCCGCCGCGTAGCCTTCGGCGTGGATATAGGAGATTTCCTTGAGCTTCAGCGCCCCCTCGAGCGCAATCGGATAGGCTGTGCCGCGGCCTAGATAGAGCACGTCGCGGCTCTTGGCGATCTCGCGCGACAGTGCCTCGATCTCAGGCTCCAGCCGCAGCGCGTCGGATATCAGCCGAGGCACCTCCACCATAGCCCGCACCAGGTTGCGCTCATCCTCTTCGGTCACGACCCCGCGGATGCGGCCTGCAGCCACGGAAAGGCAGAGCAGCGCGGCGAGCTGGCAGGTAAATGCCTTGGTCGAGGCAACGCCGATCTCGGGGCCGGCCAGCGTCGGCATCACCACGTCGCTTTCGCGGGCAATCGTCGAGGTTGGCACGTTCACGATGGACAGCACGTGCTGCTTCTGCTCCTTCGCATAGCGCAACGTCGCTAAAGTGTCGGCCGTTTCACCCGACTGCGACACGAACACCGCAAGGTTGCCCGGCTCGAACGGCGCTTCGCGATAACGGAATTCGGACGCCACATCGATCTCGACCGGCAGCCGCGCAAAGCGCTCGAACCAGTATTTGGCGACGAGGCCCGCGTAGTAGGCCGTGCCGCAGGCCGAGATCGACACCCGCTCGATGCTCTTGAAATCGAACGGCAGCGTCATCGGCAGCGAGACACGCTCCGCGGTCATGTCGAGATAGTGCGCCAACGTATGCCCGACGACTTCGGGCTGTTCGTGAATCTCCTTCGCCATGAAATGGCGGTGGTTGCCCTTGTCCACCAGGAAGGCGGAGGCATTGGATTTGAGGACTGCGCGCTTGACCACACGGCCCGAGGCGTCGTGGACCTCGACCCCTTTCCGCGTCACCACAGCCCAGTCGCCGTCTTCGAGATAGCTGATCGTATCGGTGAACGGTGCAAGCGCGATCGCATCCGAGCCCAGAAACATCTCACCCTGACCGTAGCCCACCGCAAGCGGCGAGCCCTTACGGGCGCCGATCATGAGATCGTCCTCGCCGGCAAACAGAAATGCCAGGGCGAAGGCTCCGCGCAGCCGCGGCAGCGTCGCCTGCACGGCTTCGATCGGTTTCTTGCCCTTCTTCATCTCGTCGGTGACAAGATGCGCCACCACTTCGGTGTCGGTTTCGCTTGCGAATTTCGCTCCGGATTTCTCCAGCTCGATGCGCAGTTCACGAAAGTTCTCGATGATGCCGTTGTGCACGACCGCGATACGATCGGTCGCATGCGGATGGGCATTGTTCTCGGTCGGCTTGCCGTGGGTGGCCCAGCGGGTGTGGCCGATGCCGATCGTGCCTTGCAGCGGTTCGCTTTGGAGGCGAGCTTCCAGGTTTCGAAGCTTACCCTCGGCTCGGCGGCGCGTTAGCGCACCATGCTCGAGCGTGGCAATCCCGGCCGAGTCGTAGCCGCGATATTCGAGCCGCTTGAGGGCGTCGACGAGCTGCCCGGCCACCGCCTCACGGCCGAGAATGCCAACAATGCCGCACAAGAGCGTAATCCCCCTGAAGCTAGTAGGCCTAGCGCATCATGTATGCGCCCCTGACGGTTTCCGGATAATCAAAATCAATATCCGGATGTGACAAAATCCATGGCAATGGAAAAATCCAGCTTTGATAGGCAGTTAAGCCTTCTTCTTAATCGCGGTTTTGAGGTCTCGCAGGCGTTTGGCCCAGCCCTCCTTAACCGTCTGTCGACCACGTCCGAGCGCAAGCGCGTCTGCCGGCACATCTGCGGTAATCACTGAGCCAGAACCGACGTAGGCGCCATCGCCGATTTTGACCGGCGCGACCAGGGCCGAATTCGAGCCGATGAACGCGCCCTTGCCGATGTCGGTCCGGTGCTTGGCCTCCCCGTCATAATTGCAGGTGATGGTGCCGGCGCCGATGTTCGCACCCGCCCCAACCCGTGAATCGCCGATGTAGCTCAGGTGATTGACCTTGGCGCCGCTCTCGATCAGCGCCTCCTTGATCTCGACGAAATTTCCAATGTGCACATCGGCCTCAAGTTTC
>Ga0265325_10000782_pt1 | contig 23019 bp, 24 predicted proteins | sample 41420metaG_FD_202090 | JGI IMG/M metagenome (GOLD analysis project Ga0265325, IMG submission 202090) | Rhizosphere microbial communities from Carex aquatilis grown in University of Washington, Seatle, WA, United States - 4-14-20 metaG | ecosystem: Host-associated > Plants > Roots > Rhizosphere... | reverse complement strand
TGAGGCTGCGCTATGAGAAGGTCGTCGGACAGCTCGATTTCAACAATTTCGTCGCCTCCGCCAATCTGTCATCGACAGGCGTCACCGTCGGCAACAAGGACATCAAGCCGGACCAGCACTCACAATACGAACTGTCAATAGAACGGCATTTCTGGGACAAGGGCGCGGTTGTCCTGACCTTCATGCACGAGGATATCAAGGACGTCGTCGACTTCGTGCCCATCAAGGACAGCATGGGCAACCTGTTCGATGCGCCGGGCAACATCGGAAACGGCCAGGACAACCAGATCACGTTTCAGGCGACACTTCCGCTCGACCGGCTCTTCATCCCGAACGGCCTGCTGACGACGACGAGCATCTTCAACCTGACGTCGGTGCGCGATCCGGTTACAGGCGTGCACCGCGTGATCTCTCTGCAGCGGCCCCAGAACGTCAATGTGAGCTTTTCACAGGACATCGACAGCCTGAAATCGACCTGGGGCATCAACTACTACAATTGCTGGGACGAATACTCGTACAGGCTCACGACGTCGCGCCACCGAAAGGTTACGCCGACCTATTTCCAGGCCTTCTGGGAATACAAGCCGAGCGCGGCCTGGAGCTACCGGTTTCAGTTGAACAACTTCACCAGCTTCGTCTATCACGACGACAACTTCACGTTCGGCGGACCGCGCAACACCTCGCCGCTCATCGGAGTCGATGAGTATAACGGGCAGTCCATCCCGCAGTTCGAATTCCGGATCAGGTGGACGTACTGACGCGGGGCGCTTAAGCGAATTCCAGGATCACGTCGTCGAGCGCGAGGCTGTCACCCTTGGCGGCGTTGACCTTCTTGATGGTACCGTCCCGCTCGGCCGTCAGAACGTTTTCCATCTTCATCGCTTCGACAACGGCGAGCGTTTCGCCCGCTTTGACTTCCTGACCGACGGCGACATTGACCGAGACCACCAGGCCAGGCATCGGACAGAGCAGCATCTTGGATGTGTCTGCCGCGAGCTTCTTGGGCATGAGTGCGGCGAGTTCTGCAGCTTCTGGCGAGCGTACGATCGCGGTCACCGTGCGTCCGCCCTGCCCGAGCTTGTAGCCGCCCTGCACGCGCGTAAGCTGAATGGCGTGGTCGCCGTTCTGCGTCGACAACACCATGATGGGCTGACCGGGTTGCCACTCCGTAATGGCTCTGAACGGACTGCCGTCGATCAGAAGATGAAGATTGCCCGCCGCCAAATTGGCGCCCGAGACGTTGAAGTTCTGTCCGTCGATGGTCACGACGAACTCGCCCGCAACCTTGTGCGCGCCGTTCATGATGCCGGAAATGCCGCTCGCGCGCAGCGAACGCGCGAGGCGCGCCGCAACGGCGGCGGCGACAAAGCGGTGACGTGACGCATCGTCCAGAGGCTGGCCGTGGAAGCCGTCCGGGAACTCCTCGGCGATGAAGCCGGTGGTGATGGTCCCGGCGCGGAAGCGCGGGTTGTGCATGATCGCGGTCAGGAAGGCGATGTTGTGGTTGATGCCCTCGATGCGGAACCTGTCCAGCGCGACGGCCATCGCGTCAATGGCTGCGATGCGCGTCGGGGCATGGGTGCAGAGCTTGGCGATCATCGGATCATAGAACATCGAGATCTCGCCGCCTTCATAGACGCCCGTATCGTTGCGCACGGTGATGTCGCCATGCGTGCCTTCCGCCGGCGGTCGGTAACGCACAAGACGCCCCGTCGACGGCAAAAATCCGCGATAGGGATCCTCGGCATAGATGCGCGCTTCGACGGCCCAGCCGTTGATGCCGACATCGCTCTGCGTGATCGGGAGCTTCTCGCCGGCGGCGGAGCGGATCATGAGCTCCACCAGATCAAGGCCAGTGATGAGTTCGGTCACGGGATGTTCGACCTGCAGGCGCGTGTTCATTTCCAGGAAGTAGAACTTGCGGTCCTTGTCGACGATGAACTCGACGGTTCCGGCGCTGTCGTAGCCGACGGCCTTGGCCAGCATCACGGCCTGCTCGCCCATCGCCTTGCGCGTGGCGGCATCAAGGAACGGAGACGGCGCTTCCTCTATGACTTTCTGGTTGCGCCGCTGGATCGAGCATTCGCGCTCGTTGAGATAGAGCACGTTGCCGTGCTTGTCGCCCATCACCTGGATTTCGATGTGTCGCGGTTCGGTGACGAATTTCTCGATGAACAGGCGGTCATCGCCGAAGCTGGCCTTGGCTTCGTTCTGGGACGACTTGATAGCCTGAACGAGCTCGTCTTCCTTGTGGACGATACGCAGGCCCTTGCCGCCGCCGCCGGCGGACGCCTTCACCATCACCGGATAGCCGATCTCCTTGGCGATCTTACGAGCGTGCGCATCGTCCCTGATCTCGCCGATGAAGCCGGGAACCGTATTGACCTTGGCAGCCTGCGCCAGCTTCTTGGATTCGATCTTGTCGCCCATCGCCGCGATGGCCTTGGTATTCGGGCCGATAAAGGCGACGCCGACCTTGGCCAGCGCCTCCGCGAACGCCTCGCGCTCGGAGAGAAAGCCGTAGCCCGGATGGACGGCCTCGGCGCCGGTGTCGCGGCAGGCCTGAACGATCTTGTCGATGACGAGGTAGGACTGCGCGGAAGGCGGCGGGCCGATATGGACGGCTTCGTCGGCCATTTCCACATGCAGGGCGTCCTTGTCGGCGTCCGAATAGACGGCGACGGTCTTGATGCCCATCTTGCGGGCCGTCTTGATCACGCGGCAGGCGATTTCACCGCGATTGGCAATCAGAATTTTCTTGAACAAAGTTTCCCCCGGCCGGCATCAGAAACGCCTGATGCGGCTAGGTTTTAGGGCGAAGAATTGCATCCGTAAACCGTGCGCGGCGTTTACGCAGGGGCCGCCACGCCGCACCCCGCGAACGCGCGCCCTGATTGCTGCCTATTTGCGGCCCGCCATCGTCTTGTCCCGGATCGCCCGGAACTCATTGTCCTTGTACCAGTTGGGCCAGCGATCCGAATTGGCGAGGGTGTCGCCCAGCGTGTAGAGCGCAAGAAGATCGTCGACCGGCCCCCTCATATCCCAGTTCGGATCAAATTCATCCGATGGCTGGTGATAGTGCTTGGTGCGGTATTCGTCGCGCACGGCCTGCCCTGCTGCCGTGCCGCCCTTGACCAGGTCGAACCCGCCGCCCGGATCGAGCATCGGCACGCCGACACGCGACAGGCTGATATGGTCGGAGCGGTAGAAGCCGCCCTTCTCCGGTTCGGGATCCGGCGAAATCGTCCGGTTCTGGGTCTTCAGCACGTCGGCCAGAAGATCTTCCATCTCCGATGCGCCGCTCCCGACCAGGATCATGTCGTGCGCCGGGCCCTGTGGCAGGTTGGCGTCCAGGTTCACGCCGCCCACGATGTGCGATAGCGGCCAGATCGGATGCGCCGCAAAGTAGGCCGAACCGAGCAGTCCCTGCTCTTCCAGAGTCCAGCAGATGATCGCGACGGAGCGCTGCGGCCTTGGCTTGGCATGCGAGAAGGCCTCGCCCAGCTCCAGAACGCTCGACACGCCCATGCCGTTGTCGATCGCGCCGTTGTAGATCTTGTCCGGTCCGGCGACGTCGGGCTTGATGCCGAGATGATCCCAATGCGCGGTGAAGAGGATGTAGTCATCCGGATGCGTGCGGCCCGGGATGACGCCGACGACATTGCGCGTGTTAAGATGAGCGAAGTTCGAATGGGTGTGCGCATCGAGCGTCTCGCCCGCCATCTCCACCGCCCTGAAGCCGTGCTTGTTCGCCGCGAGCTTCAGCGCGTCATAGTCTAGCCCGGCGCGCTTAAAGAGATCGCGCGCCGTGTCGAGCGTGATCCAACCCTGCACCGGCACCATGTCCAGGTTCTTGGTCTTGGTGTCGAGCCAGAGCTTGTTTCCCGAATTCGAATTGCGCACGACCTGCCAGCCATAGGCGGCCGGTCCCGCCTCATGCACGATGATGGCCGCGGCGGCGCCGTGACGCGCCGCCTCTTCATACTTGTAGGTCCAGCGGCCGTAGTAGGTCATCGCCCGGCCCTTGAAGAAAGCAGGATCACCCGGACGATCCTCGTTCCCCGGATCGTTGATCAGGATGACCACCGTCTTTCCCTTCACGTCAATGCCGGCGTAATCGTCCCACTGATATTCCGGCGCAACGACGCCGTAGCCGACGAATACGAGCGGCGAAGCCTTCACGTTCACATCGGACGCCGCAAACTGCGGTGTCCAGTAGACCGTCTCTTCCGGGAATTCCGGTGACAGCGCGCCCTGTGGCGTGTGGAACGTCAGCGACGAATGTGCCGCATCCAGCGCGATGTTCACCGCAGGCACCTGCTGGAAATAGCTGCCGTGATTGCCGGGCCTGAGGCCAATGCGCTTCATCTCGTCGGCGATCCACTGCGCTGCGGCTTCACCGTTCTTCGTGCCGGGGCCGCGCCCTTCAAAGACGTCGTCCGCAATGGCCCGGTCACGCGCCAGAATGTCGGCGCCAACAATCTGCGGGCTGGTGACAGGGTGAGCAGGATAGACCGACGATGAAGCGGCCCAGATCGCGACCGGCGCCAGCAAGCCCGCGACCGCAAGATATGAAACTCGGCGAAGATTCATGCGAACATACCCTTCGATGGCCCACTGCTTACAATGCTGAAACTTTCTCGTGAAGCTTCGCATTAACGCCGTGTAACATGACCACTGGGATATCCGAGATGCACAAATTCGGGAGCAATGCATGATCCGGTTTATCAATTCGCCTGCGGCCAAGTCCGCCAACCTGCCGTTCAGCCAGGCCGTCCGTGTTGGTGACGTTGTCTACTTGTCAGGCTCGATCGGAAACGTCGCCGGCAAAATGGAGCTCGCGCCCGGAGGCATCGAGGCCGAGAGCCGTCAGATGATGCAGAACATTGGCTCCGTCCTCAGTGAAGCCGGCCTCGGGTTCGAGAACGTCTTCAAGGCCGTCGTCTATCTCGCCGACATGTCGGAGTGGGGCGCCTTCAACAAGATTTACGTTCCCTATTTCAAGTCGGGTCAATACCCGGCGCGTACCGCGATCGCCGCGCACCAGCTTATCCTGGGCGCGCGCGTGGAGATGGAATGCTGGGCAGACGCGAGCGGAAAGTGAGAACTAGCCATCGGATGACGGCGGCCCGTCGCCGTTCGACAAGCTCTGGGTGAGGATCCAATGATATCCTCGTCTTGAACTTGCCGAAGGATGGATGGAGGGCGCCGTCCGAAATGGGCGTTTCTTATCCAACAGCGGCAAAGCAGTTTTTCAAGAATTCCGCGAGCGAAGCGCGACCGAGCGTTGGATAACTCTCACACGCTCGAATCTTTTCAACATTTCTCTTGTAAAATTCCAGCCGCGACTTGAACCGAGTCGGTCAGATCACCACTTTCGCTATATCCCGACGAATACGCCCGAAACCAGGCCGCTCCGCGTCACAACGGAATATTGTCGTGCTTCTTCCAGATTTGCGCGACCTGCTTGTTCTTGAGCATGCGCAGCGAGCGCGCGATGCGCCAGCGCGTCGAGTGCGGGCGGATCACGTCGTCGATGTAGCCGCGTGAGGCGGCGACGAACGGATTGAGGAAGCGGTCTTCGTACTCCTTGGTGCGCTCGGCGATGGCTTCGGGATTGCCGCGTTCGTTGCGGAAGATGATCTCGACCGCGCCCTTCGCGCCCATCACGGCGATCTGCGCCGTCGGCCAGGCATAGTTCACATCGGCGCGCATATGCTTGGAGGCCATGACGTCGTAGGCGCCGCCATAGGCTTTGCGCGTGATGACGGTGACCTTGGGAACAGTCGCCTCGGTGAAGGCGAACAGGAGCTTTGCTCCGTGCTTGATGATGCCGCCATGTTCCTGCGCCACGCCGGGGAGGAATCCGGGCACGTCGACGAAGGTCACGATCGGAATGTTGAAGCAGTCGCAGAAGCGAACGAAGCGCGCCGCCTTGCGCGATGCGTCGCTGTCGAGCACGCCGGCCAGCACCATCGGCTGGTTCGCGACGAAGCCGACGGTCGAACCTTCGATGCGGCCGAAGCCGGTGATGATGTTCTTGGCGAAGGATTCGCCGATCTCGAAGAAGTCGCCCTCATCGGCGACCTTCAGGATCAGTTCCTTCATGTCATAGGGTTTGTTGGGATTTTCGGGAACCAGGGTGTCGAGCGAGAGTTCCTCGCGCCGGGGATCGTCCTGCGTCGGCCATGTCGGCGTCTTGTCGCGATTGTTAAGCGGCAGGAAGTCGTAGAGCCGGCGCATCTCCTCCAGGCAGACGACGTCATTGTCGTAGGCGCCGTCCGCGACCGACGACTTGGTCGTGTGGACCTTGGCGCCGCCCAGGCCCTCCGGCGTCACGTCCTCGTGCGTCACGGTTTTCACGACGTCGGGACCGGTGATGAACATGTAGGAGGTGTCGCGGACCATGAAGATGAAATCGGTCATGGCGGGCGAGTACACGTCGCCGCCCGCGCACGGACCCATGATGACGGAAATCTGCGGCACGACGCCGGACGCGATGACGTTGCGCTTGAAGACTTCGCCGTAAGCCGCGAGAGAACCAACGCCTTCCTGGATCCGCGCACCGCCGGAATCGAACAGGCCGATGCAGGGTGCGCCGTTCTGCATCGCCATGTCCTGGATCTTGCAGATCTTCTGGGCGTGCCACTCTGAGGTCGAACCGCCGAGCACGGTGAAGTCCTTGGCGAAGACATAGACCATGCGGCCGTTAATCGTGCCCCAACCGGTGACGACGCCGTCGCCCGGGAAGCGATTCTTGTCCGTGTCGAAATCGGTGTTTCGGTGTTCGACGAACATGTCGAACTCCTCGAACGAATGCTTGTCGAGCAGGAGTTCGACGCGTTCGCGCGCCGTCAGCTTGCCGCGCGCGTGTTGCGCTTCGATGCGGGCTTCACCGCCGCCAAGGCGCGCCTTGCGGCGGCGTTCGTCGAGATCCTGGATGACCTGTTTCATGGAGAACCTGCAAAGAATGGAGTGGCGGCAATCTGTGGTCGCGGGACGCGCCGGTCAAGCCCTTGCCAACTCTATGAATTTGCCGGCCATTTCCAGTTCGGCCGCGTGGAGGCGGGCGCGTCTTTCCGCTTCGGCGTCGAGACCCCATTTTTCAGCCTGAAACGCCTCATCGATGCGCGACAGGGCGAACGCTTCGGCGGGCGACAGGTGGCCCTTCGCTATCGCAAGGGCAAGAACGAGCGAACCGGTAATCGATGTCGCAGTCTGCAGCCCCGTCAGGGTCCAGGCGTCAAGCTCGCGCAAGGCACGCTCGAAAGCGGCGATCGCCTCTTCGTCCTGCTCGACGAAGAGGACGCCGTGCGTCGTCTTTAGCCGCGCGCCGAAGGTTTGGTGCGCCCAGTCGAGAACAGGATCCCACAGCGCCTCTTGGCGCGTGCGCAGCGAGATCGGGTCAAGAGCCCGGTAGGACAGAAGATCGCTGCAGGCGAAGCGCAGGAGTTCGCCCGCGATGTCTTCGCGCAAGGGTTCGGCGCGGTCGATCGCGGTGTTGGCCAGCCTTGTGAGATGCATGGTCGAGGGAACAACGCTATCGCCCTGCTCGCGCCATTCCTGCGCGATGGCTTCGGCAAGCGCCCGCGACGGAGCGACGAGCTTGACGCTTGACGGAGTCTTGATCGGCTTTCCGTCGAGTTGAACCGAGTGATCGTCGCCGACCGACACGGATTTGTAGAACCGCTTCACTTTCGTTTCTTCTTCTTGGCGGCAAACAGCTTCAGTGCTGCGGTATTGGCGGCGAGACCGGATTTGCGCGCAGCGGCCGGCAGGCGCTCGCGGATGGCATCGGGCAGACCGTCATGCGGGCCGAGCTTCGGAACGGGATGATCGTCCCAGTGATTGGGTCCCATCTCCGCCTTGCGCGAAGGATGATAGGGATACCAGCAGCGGCCGGCCGCGCGCGACGCTTCGCCGCCGACGAGAAGGACAGCGTCTTTGTCGCTGTTGTTCATGATCACATGGGTGATGCCGGTTCCGGCTTCCCAGCCGACGAAATCGCCGTCGCTCATCGGGTAGACCTGACCGTCGAGCCAGCAATCGATCTTGCCGGAGACGACATAGGCGAATTCCTCCTCGTCGCCCTCCGCGTGCGGATAGGACGTCCGGCGACCGGGCTTCAGGACTTCGACATGGATGCCGATGCGGGAAAACCGCGCGCGCTTGCCGAAGCGCGCGTTTAGACCCTGCCATTCGGTGCTGCCACGATAGGCTGCCGCCTTCGTGTCCATGATGTCGCGCCAGTTCGCCACGAAGTCCGGCTTGCGGGACTTGCGTGAACCTGGCGGCGACGGACGTCGGCGCTTCAGGTCTGTGAAGCCGTCATGCGGTCCGAGTTTGCGTTTCGGCGGGTCCTTCCAAAGCTTGCGCAGCCCATCTGCACGCGCTGCAGCAACCGGATCAGTCGGGAAGTGGTACTTGGTGGAGAAGCGCGAGCCTTCCTTGAACATGAAAAGGCGTACTTCTTCGTTGGAATTGTTGAGGAACGCATTCGCCATGCCGGTCCTGGAATGCAGGGCGACGCCGTCGCCCTCTTTCAGGCGATGGAGATAACCGTCGGCCCACAGATCAGGCGTACCCTGCAGCACGAAGACGAACTCTTCTTCGTCTCGCATCGCTGCCGGCGGGCCGGTCCGCGCGCCCGGCGGCAGACGAAGATGCCCGACGCCGAGACGCGACAGGCCCGTGTCTTCGCTGAGATTGGAGAAGGCCGCGGCGTGATCGACATCGGCGGAATTGGGTACGCCGGCATATTCGGTCTCGCGCCAATTCGTGATGATGGAGGGACGCGTCGTCATTTTTTCTTTCTCGGTTTCTTCTCGAACGGATTGGTCGTCATGTCGGCATCGAAGCCCAGAAGCTTCCACGTCTTCAACATGTGCGGCGGCAAAGGCGCGGTCACCGCAAGGCGCCCGCCGTCAGGACGTGCAATGTCGATCGAGCGCGCATGCAGATGCAGGCGATTGTCGATCTCTCCCTTCCCGCGCACGTCGGTGCCGCCATACTTGAAGTCGCCAACGATGGGCGTGCCGATGGCAGCCAGATGCACGCGGATCTGGTGCGTGCGACCGGTAAGCGGCTTGACGGCCACCCAGGCGAACTCTTCGCCAGCCGTGGCGACGACGGCATAGTCGGTGACCGCGTCCTTGGCGTCCTTCTCGTTGACAGCGCCCTTTTCGACAGTCGTCATGCGCTCATCGCGGCCATGCTCGCCGAAGCCACCCTCCTTGATGAGGGCCGCCTTGATCGTGCCGCGCTTCACCTTTGGCACACCCTTGGTGAGCGCCCAGTAGATCTTCTGCGCATCATGTTCGGCAAGCGAGCGTGAAAGCTGCGAAGCGGCGGGAGAGGTGCGCGCGATGACGAGCACGCCGGAGGTGTCGCGGTCCAGGCGATGCACGAGCTTTGGCCGCGTGTTCTTTTCGAAGGCGAGGCTGTCGAGCATCCCGTCGACATGCTGCGTGAGGCCGCTGCCGCCCTGCGTCGCAAGACCGGGCGGTTTGTTGAGGACGATGACGGACTTGTCCATATAGAGGATCATGTCCTGAAGGCTGCCCTGCGCGACGGGAGCGGTTTTGGCCCGCGGCTTTTCCTCCAGGTCGCCATGCACCACTTGCGGCGGCAGGCGAACAGTCTGGCCGACGACGACGCGATCGGCCGCCTTCACGCGCTTGCCGTCGAGCCGCACCTGTCCGGTGCGCAGAAGCTTCTCGAGCCGGCCGTGCGTCAGCGCCGGATAGTGCCGCTTGAACCAGCGATCCACTCGGATGCCGTCTTCGTCGTGGTCGATGCGCGCGGTTTCGGTCATCAGATGGATCGTATCAGCCACATGCCCGCAAACAGGGCAGTAATGGAAAGAAGTGCGGAGCCGGAAACATAGAGCGCCGCGCTGACATAGGCGTGGCGCTCGATCAACAGGGCGCTGTCGAGCGAGAAGGTCGAAAAGGTCGTGTAGCCGCCGAGGATTCCCACCGTCAGGAAGGCGCGAACCTCCGGCGTCATGTTCAGCTTCAACGCAGCCAACTCCGTGATCACGCCCATCGCGAAGCCGCCGGTGATGTTCACGACGAATATGCCCCAGGGAAAGCCCGGCCAGGCGGCAGACTGCACCGTTCCGGCCACGAAATAGCGCAGCAGCGAACCAAGTGCGCCGCCGAGTGCGACAGCGAGGAGTATTCCAAATTGCATGGGTTGAACCGTGAGTTATCTGGCCCGGTCTATAGCAGATTCCACCGATCCGCTGTCATCCCCGACCGCGCCAAGCAACGGTAATGGGATCACAGCTAGGTCTGGCTCGACTTCTTGGCCCGCAACTTGGCCCAATATTCCAGACGCTTGACGATATCGCGCTCGAAACCGGTCTCGCGCGGCTGATAAAACTGTTCGCGCGCCATGCCGTCCGGGAAATAGTTCTGGCCGGAAAAACCTTCCTCGGCCTCGTGGTCATATACATAGCCCTTGCCGTAGCCTAGGTTCTTCATCAGCTTGGTGGGCGCGTTGAGTATGTGCGCCGGCGGCATCAGCGAGCCATGTTCCGCAGCGGCGCGTTTGGCGGCGCTCAAAGCCGTGTAGACGGCATTCGATTTCGGCGCCGTCGCGAGATAGATCACGGTTTGCGCCAAGGCGATTTCGCCTTCCGGACTGCCGAGAAAGTCGAACATGTCCTTGGCCGCCAGAGCCTGCACCAATGCGTTGGGATCGGCCATGCCGATGTCCTCGACGGCTGCACGCACGAGGCGGCGCGCGATATAGAGCGGCTGTTCGCCGCCCGCCAGCATGCGTGCGAGCCAATAGAGCGCCGCGTCGGGATCCGAACCGCGGATCGACTTATGTAGCGCGGAGATGATGTTGTAGTGCTCTTCGCGCGACTTATCGTAGAGCGGCGCGCGTTTTTGCACGGCCGTGACCAGTGCGGCCGAATCGAGCGGCTTCACCGTTTTGATGATCGATAGTTCCTCGACCAGATTGAGCAGGTAGCGGCCATCGCCGTCAGCCATCGCGCGGAGCGATGCGCGCGCGTCTTCGGTGAGCTTCAGCCTCTCGCCGAAATGTGACTCGGCGCGCTGGATGAGCGTTTCGAGCGCCGCATCGTCCAGACGGCGAAGCACCAGAACCTGCGCGCGCGACAGCAGTGCGCCATTCAGTTCGAAAGATGGATTCTCCGTCGTTGCGCCGACGAGAACGATGGTTCCGTCCTCGACGACTGGGAGAAATGAGTCCTGCTGGCTGCGGTTGAAGCGATGGATTTCGTCGATGAAGAGAAGCGTGCCCTGCCCCATCCGGCGGCGCTGGCGTGCGGCGTCGAAGGTCTTCTTGAGATCGGCGACGCCGGTGAAAACGGCCGAGAGTTGCTCGAAATGGAGCTTGAACGCCGTCGAGAGCAACCTCGCGATGGTCGTCTTGCCCGTGCCCGGAGGGCCCCAGAGAATGATCGAGTGCGGCCTGCCCTGCGCGATCATGCGGCCAATGGGTCCGTCCGGTCCGATGATGTGGTCCTGACCGACGACCTCGCCCAATGACTTGGGCCGGAGCCGGTCCGCCAAGGGACGCGGCGCGTCGTCTTCCAATCCACCGGCTTCGAACAGATCGCTCATGGCGCAGACTATAGAGGACCGCGGCGCCGGTTCGCATCGCCCACAGCGCGCCTGCAACTTGCCGACAAAAGGAAGTTGAGTCTCAGTGTTCGTCAACATATTAAAGTATTGCGTCAGTATTGACGAAGATAATAGCAGAGATCAGTCTCCGCGGCACTTTTGGATTACTTCAAGCCATTAGGGGGCTCAGATGATACAGGTAACGCGCCGACTCCTGTCGGCACGCAGTTGGAAGTTGAGTCTTGTTGCGTCCCTTGCCGCAGCGTCGCTTGGCGTCGCCGCTTTTGCCCAGGTCCTGCCGCCCGACGCGCAGCCGACCTGCACTGTGGCCTCGGCGGAGTTCGCCGGCTGGTTCACGTCCGGAACACCCGCACTGAACGGCGTCGTCAACCCGGCCAATAGCATTACGTTCGTCAATTCGGCCAACAACTGCATCTTCTACAAATGGTCGGAGCAGATGTTCATGTGGTTGGCCTCGCCCGCGCCGTCGATCTATGGGGGCGGCGACCGGATTTTCAATTCTCCGGTCTTCTATGACGTCTCGCCGCCCGCGGCCGACGGTTCGCGCACGCTCATTCCGCACGCGGTCGGTCTGCCGCGCTTCTTCCCCGTCCGGTTCGCGCAGGTCGGTCCGCACAAGCTTCCGGTCGTGATGGACGTCAAGGGCAACATTCTCGAGGTCGTCACCGCCCCCGCGGCGCCGAACGGAAACTCCCTGATCCGCAACACCGCCGGTCAATCCGTCGCGATCGAGCGCGTGACGATCGGCAAGGACAACAAGCCATCGTTTCTGGATCGCGCGGGAAAACCCATCGCGACACGGCTCGCTCTGACGCCGGAGCTGTTGCCGAGAAGCCTCGTCGCGCCGCGGGAAATTCGTGAGTTCAGGGCTGTTCCCGGCCAGAAGGCGGCACTCAATGTCAGGCTGGAAAACGCCGAGGAACTCGCCGTGCGAACCAGGTCGCTTGTCACGACGCTGAACAAATTCCCGGTCGCGGAGAAGTTCATCGTCAACCGGTCGCCAATTTTCGTGAACTTCAATACCGGCACCGTCGTGCCCGTCGAACAGGGACAGGCCGACGGCTCCGTCCTGATCGCGCATAACGGCTCGCTGGTTTATTTCGCGACGATCGTGAACGATGTCTATGCCTACTACCTCACGGGGCGAAAGGACGGCGCCATCGGACCGACCTGGCCGACACCTGGCCAATTCCCGGTTTCACAGGCAGCCCTGAACCAGATCACGGGTTTTGCCGGAAAGACGTTCGTCGACGACATCGCCCTGGCAATCGAAGTGAAGACGGCGTGGGTGGAATCGTCGACCCTTTCCGATCCGCAGGACTACATCCAGACGACGGCGCAGGTGCCGGTCTACAACACTTCGAACCCGAACTTGTGGGTGCCGACGGGCGCGATGAAGACGGTCAAAGTCGCACTACTGGGCATTCACGTCGTCGGCAGCGCGAACGGCCATCCCGAGATGATCTGGGCGACGTTCGAGCATAAGGACAATGCGCCGCGCGCTCAGTTCCAGTACAACGCGACAAGCGGCGCAAACCCGCACACGGTCAGCCCGAGTACGGTCGGTGCCTGGGCATTGACGGCAAACGGTTCCGCCGGTCCGTTCAACCACGCGCATGCGGATTATCTGGTGGCGCCGAATATCGAGAGCGCGGGCGGCTTTACGATCAGCCCGAGCGACACGTTGCAGGAGAAAGCTTTCGGCGGCGGCTTCAACCAGTCGCCGAATCCGGTTGATCCGACGACGGCAGCCTCAAATACCGAGGTGATCGCGATCAACAACAGCGTCCGCAGCATGATGGCAGCGGCCGGCGGCAGCGCCGATCTGCGCGACAACTACATCATGACGGGCGCGACCTGGACGATCGGCGGCGCATCGCCGACCGGGCGGTTTCCCGGCGGCAATGAAGTCGGAACCAGCCGCCTCGCGAACACGACTATGGAGACCTATCAGCAAGGACCCGATCACAACGCCAACGGTTCGAACTGCTTCATGTGTCACACGAGCAATACGACCGATGTGAGTCACGTCTTTTCGGACTTGAAACCGTTGTTCTGAGAGTAGCGACGGCGTCCTTTTGCCGGCCCGCAAGAGGACGCCGCTCGTTCTGCCTAGCCTTCGACGCTCAATGTCAGGCGCTGGCCGCCACGGTCGATGACCAGATCCCAGTGGGACCCCGACAAGGCGCGTTGCAGCTCGCCGGCATTGTGAATTTCTGCGCCATTCACACCGCGCACGATGTCGCCGGGCTGAAAGCCGTAATTGCCTGACGGTGTGCCGGGTGAGACCGACACGATGACGACGCCCTTCTCCAGCAGCGGCATCTGCAATTCGGTAGCTGTGGCGGGCGATAGGTTCTCGACACGGGCGCCGGTCAATGGATTTCGACCACCAATGGTCTGCAGCTCCCGTGGCGGATTCTCCGGCGGCAAGGCCAGCGTTACCGCAATGTCCGAGGCCTGCTTGCCCAGATGGACGTGCATCTTCACCACGTCACCGGCCTTGTGGGTGGCGATGCGGTAGTTGAGCGACTGCATGTCGTTCACCGGCTGCCCGTCGACGGAGAAAATGACGTCGCCGGTCTTGAGCCCTGCATTCGCCGCCGGGCCGCCGGCATAGACGGAACGCAGCAGCACGCCGTTGGGTACGGAAATACCCAGACTGTGCGCGATTTCGGCCGTAACCTGCTGACCATCGGCGCCGATCCAGGCGAGCTTGACGCCGCCACCGAGTGCACCCTCGAGAACCCGGCGCGCGAGATTGGCCGGGATCGCAAAACCGATGCCTATGGACTCGCCCGTACGCGAAAGGATCGAAGTGTTGATTCCCGCAAGATGGCCATCGGTCGTAACGAGCGCTCCGCCAGAATTGCCGGGATTGATCGCCGCGTCGGTCTGGATGAAGAACTGATAGTCAGACGCGCTGACCTGCGTACGCGCCAGTGCCGACACGATGCCCATTGTCACCGTCTGGCCGACGCCGAACGGATCGCCGACGGCGAGCACGAGATCGCCGACCTGCACCTTGTCGCTGTCCGCAAACGGAACGGTCGCAAGCTGTTCTCCCTTGGTATCGATCTTGAGCACAGCAAGATCGGTGCGCGGATCGGCGAGAAGCACTCGCGCCTTGAACTCGCGCTTGTCTGCAAGAGCCACGACAATGTCCGTGCCGCCCTGCACGACATGATTGTTGGTGAGGATGACGCCGTCGCTGCGCACGATGACGCCGGAACCAAGAGACTGCTGCACGCGCTGGCGCATCTGCGGACTGCCGAACAACTGTGCGAACAGCGGGTCGGAAAACATGGGATTCATCGGCGCCTGCACGACAGAACGTGCATAGACATTCACAACGGCAGGTGCGATGCGCTTGACGACGGGAGCGAAGGTGAGCTGCACCTGCGGCATCGCTGACGGCACCGCGCGCGACGGCTCCGCGCTCGTGGAACAGGTGAGCAAGAACGCACTCAGAATCAACGGGATATGGCGAAACGTCATGACGGATCCTTCATCATTGCCAAAGAAAAAGGGCGGCAAAAGCCGCCCTCAATCTAATTCAAACGATGGCAAAAATGAGGACTAGTCCTCGCCTTCATCCTCGTCGCGAATTTCCACCGGGCCCGAGTCCTGCCCCTTGGCGTCTTCGTCGCGGTCGATGAACTCGATGAACGCCATCGGGGCATTGTCGCCGTGACGGAAGCCGGCCTTGAGGACGCGTGTGTAGCCGCCCGGACGCGCCGCATAACGTGGACCGATGACGTCGAACAGCTTCTTGACCTGGTCCTCGTCGCGGATCTGCGCGAGCGCCTGGCGGCGGGCGTGCAGGTCCTTGGGTCCGCGGCGCGAAAGCGTCACGAGCTTCTCCATGACCGGGCGAATGGTCTTGGCCTTGGGCAGCGTCGTCTTGATCTGCTCGTGCTTGATCAGCGCCGCCATCATGTTCGCAAACATGGCGACGCGGTGAGATGAGGTTATGTTGAGCTTACGGCCCGAATTGCGATGGCGCATGGCACTTCCGCTTTCAAAAAAATCAGTACTGGTCTTCGTAACGCTTGGCGAGATCTTCGATGTTCTCGGGCGGCCAGCCGGGCACTTCCATGCCAAGATGCAGACCCATTTCCGCGAGCACAGCCTTGATCTCGTTCAGCGACTTGCGTCCGAAGTTCGGCGTGCGGAGCATTTCCGCCTCCGTCTTCTGGATGAGGTCGCCAATATAGACGATGTTGTCGTTCTTCAGGCAGTTCGCCGAACGCACCGAGAGCTCGAGCTCGTCGACCTTCTTCAGCAGGACCGGGTTGAAGGCGAGATCCGGCTTGGCTTCCTCGGCCACGCGCTCGCGCGGTTCCTCGAAGTTGATGAAAACCTGAAGCTGGTCCTGCAGGATACGTGCGGCATAGGCGACCGCGTTGTCCGGCGTGACGGCGCCGTTTGTCTCGATGACGAGCGAGAGCTTGTCATAGTCGAGAATCTGGCCTTCACGGGTGTTCTCGACCTTGTAGGAGACTTTCTTCACCGGAGAGAACAGCGAGTCGACCGGAATGAGACCGATCGGCGCGTCTTCGGGACGGTTGCGGTCGGCCGGGACATAGCCCTTGCCGGTCGCGATGGTGAGTTCCATGCGGAACTCGACCTTCTCGTCGATCGTGCACAGGACGAGTTCAGGATTGAGGATTTCGATGTCCGGTGTGCCCGAGATCATGCCGGCGGTGACTTCACAGGGTCCCTGCGCCTTCAGCGACAGACGCTTCGGACCCTCGGCGTGCATGCGCAGCGCCATCTGCTTCACGTTGAGCACGATGTCGGTGACGTCTTCGCGGACACCGGCGATCGAAGAGAATTCATGCAGCACGCCCTCGATCTGGATCGAGGTGACAGCCGCGCCCTGGAGGGACGACAGCAAAACGCGGCGCAGCGCGTTGCCGAGCGTCAGGCCGAAGCCGCGCTCGAGTGGTTCTGCGGTGATTGTTGCCGACTTGCCGGGTTCATGGCCCGCTTCGATCTTCAACTTTCCCGGCTTGATCAGTTCTTGCCAGTTCTTCTGAAACATAGGTTCCTCATCGTTTCCCGGACGCGTCGGACCACGCCCATTTCGTTCGACGGGTAGGCTCACTTCCGAAAGCAAACTCTCTAACTAGACGCGGCGACGCTTGGGCGGGCGGCATCCATTGTGCGGGATCGGCGTGACGTCGCGGATTGATGTGACGACAAGACCGACAGCCTGCAACGCGCGAAGGGCGGACTCACGACCCGAACCGGGACCGGTCACTTCCACTTCCAGCGTGCGCATGCCGTGTTCCATCGCCTTCTTGCCGGCGTCTTCAGCGGCAACCTGCGCCGCGTATGGAGTCGACTTGCGCGAACCCTTGAAGCCCATCATGCCAGCCGACGACCAGGACACGGAATTACCCTGCTGGTCGGTGATCGTGATGATGGTGTTGTTGAAGGTTGCGGCGACATGCGCCACGCCGACGACAACGTTCTTCTTTTCTTTCTTGCGAGCGCGACCCGCTTTTTTCTCTGCTGCTGGGGCTGCCATGGGACTACTTCGTTACCTTCTTCTTGCCGGCGATCGCTTTCGCGGGCCCCTTGCGCGTGCGCGCGTTGGTGTGAGTGCGTTGGCCGCGGACCGGAAGGCCCTTGCGGTGACGAAGGCCGCGGTAGCAGCCAAGGTCCATGAGACGCTTGATGTTCATCGCCACTTCGCGGCGCAGATCACCTTCCACGAGGTAATCGCGGTCGATTGCTTCGCGGATCTGGATGATTTCCGCCTCGGTCAGGTCGTGCACGCGGCGCGAGGTCGCAATGCCAACCTTCTCGCAGATCTCCTTGGCCTTTGCCTGGCCGATTCCGTGAATGTAGCGAAGTCCGATCTCGACCCGCTTCTGGGTAGGAATATTGACGCCGGCGATACGTGCCACGAGGTTCTCCGAATGCCTATAAGGCCTTGAAACAGCTTCTTTTTTCTCGCCGAAAGATTTCTATGCAAATGACCGGGTCGCGGCTCGGTACGGCACGCGTAAAAACACCGGAAATTTCCAGGGAAATCGTCCGCAAGGGCGCGGATTATATGAATCGCGACCCCTCAGTCAATGGCCATTAACATATTGTTTCTCGGGGCGTTTTTACCCCGTTGGGACGGCATCGAAACGGACCTGTTCCGCCGCCAGAAGGCTGAATTGCTATCGTGCCGCCTTGTCCAGCGCCTTGGCGATCTGCCTGGTGACCTCGCCGATCGGCGCCATTCCGTCGATCGTTACGACCTTCCCCTGCTTGCCGTAATAGTCAAGCAAAGGCGCCGTGTTCTTGTAGTAGACGCCAAGCCGGTGCTGCAGGGTCTCCGGCGTGTCGTCCGAACGAAGGATGCCGCCTTCCTTGATGCGCTGCTCGACGCGTTCGAGCAGCACCTTGTCGTTGACCTTCAGCTCCAGAACCACGTCGATTTTCTTTCCGCGCTGGGCGAGCATGGCGTCGAGCGCCTCAGCCTGCGGAATCGTGCGCGGAAAGCCGTCAAACACAGCGCCTTTGGCGCAGTCCGGCTGGTCGTAGCGCTCCGCAATGATGTCGATGACGATCTCGTCAGATACAAGCTCCCCCTTGGTGAGCAGTGCATCGACCTTCTTGCCGAGTGTCGAGCCGGCCTTGACCGCGGCACGCAGCATGTCTCCCGTGGAAAGCTGCGGGAGACCGCGGCTGTCGACCAGGACCTTTGCCTGCGTGCCCTTGCCGGCGCCAGGCGGTCCGAAAAGTACCAGATTCAACGACGCGCTCCCCGAAGCTTCGCCTTCTTGATGAGGCCTTCATATTGCTGCGCAATCAGATGGCTCTGGATTTGCGCGACTGTGTCCATCGTGACGCTCACCACAATCAGGATCGATGTGCCGCCCAGATAGAACGGCACGCTGTAGTAGGCGGACGCAATTTCCGGGATCAGACATACGGCTGCCAGATAGAGCGCGCCGATCACGGTGATGCGAGTAAGGACGTAGTCGATATGCTCGGCCGTCTTTTTTCCGGGGCGAATGCCGGGAATGAAACCGCCATACTTCTTGAGATTGTCGGCAGTTTCCTCGGGGTTGAAAACGATCGAGGTATAGAAGAACGAGAAAAACAAAATCATGAGTCCATAAAGGACTAAATAAAGAGGCTGGCCGTGGCTGATATATGTCACGATCGTCTGCAGCCAGTCGGGAATGTTCTGTGCATTGAATCCGGCAACCGTGGTCGGCATCAACAGAAGCGACGATGCGAAGATCGGCGGAATGACGCCCGATACGTTGAGCTTCAGCGGCAGATGCGAGGATTCGCCCCCGTACATTTTGTTGCCGACCTGTCGCTTGGGGTACTGCACAAGCAGCCGCCGCTGCGCCCGTTCCATAAAGACGATGCCGGTGACAAGCGCGGCGATGAAGGCGGCTCCGCCGATGATCATGAGCGGTCCGATCGATCCGGTACGCACCGACTCGAACGCCTGGCCGATATATTGCGGGAAACGCGCGACGATGCCGGCGAAGATGATGAGCGAGATGCCGTTGCCCACGCCACGGCTGGTGATCTGCTCGCCGATCCACATCAGCAGGATTGTGCCGCCAGTCAGAGTGATCACTGCCGACATGCGGAAGAACAGTCCTGGCTGGATGACGACATGGCCCCAGTGCTCGAGGCCGAGCGCGATGCCGTAGGCCTGGATGGCCGCCAGTCCGACGGTTCCATAGCGGGTATACTGGTTGATGACCTTGCGGCCCGCTTCGCCCTCTTTCTTGAGGTTCTCAAGCTCGGGGAACACGGTCGTCATCAACTGGATGATGATCGAGGCGGAGATGTACGGCATGATGCCGAGCGAGAAGATCGCCATGCGGCTGATGGCGCCGCCGGCCAGCACGTTGAACACGTCGAGCAATCCGCCGGACTGCTGCGTCAGCTGTCGCGCCAATTCAGCCGGATCGATGCCCGGCATTGGGATGTAGGTGCCCAGGCGCGCAACTATGAGTGCACCCAGCGTGAACAGGATGCGCTGGCGAAGCTCTGTGGCCTTGCCGAAACTGCTGAAATTGAAATTGGCGGCCAATTGTTCGGCTGCTGACGCCATGACGTTCTCCCGAATCAGGCCGACTTTATATCGGGTCGGTCCTGTCCTGCGACAAGCTCAGGACAGGGCCAATATAGCCTATGCGTTGAGGGCTGCGCGCTTTTCGGCGGCCTTGGCGCGGCGCTGCTTCCTTTTGCCCGGCTCGCCCTTCTTGTTCATGTAGTTGGCCTTCTTGAAGGTCGTCGTCAGCGTGCCGCCGGCCTTTTCAATGGCCGCGCGCGCGGATGCGGACGCACCGGCCACCTCGATGTCGATCTTGGACTTGAGCTCGCCCGAACCGAGAAGGCGCACGCCGTCGCGGTTCTTGTGGACGATGTTTGCTTTGCGGAGCGATTCGCCCGTGATCTTCTGGCTTGCGTCGAGCTTCTTGTCGTCGATCGCCTTCTGCAGACGTCCCAGATTCAGTTCGACGAAGTCATTCGCGAAGATATTGTTGAAGCCGCGCTTGGGCATGCGCATGTGCAGCGGCATCTGGCCGCCTTCAAAGCCGTACACCTTTGTGCCGGTACGGGCTTTGGCGCCCTTGACGCCGCGGCCCGACGTTTTGCCGAGACCGGAGGACGAGCCGCGGCCGACTTTGGCCTTGCGCTTATGCGCGCCGGGATTGTTGTGAATTTCGTTGAGCTTCATTGCAACTCTCCATGACCGGGCGGCCTCGCCCGGACATTCAAATTATTTCTTGTCTTCGACGATCTCGACCAGGTGCTGGATCGCCTTGATCATTCCGCGAACCGACGGCGTGTCTTCGAGCGTGCGGGTAGCGTGCATCTTCTTCAGTCCCAGGCCGCGCAGAGTCGCCGCCTGAATTTCAGGCTTGCGTGCGGCGCTGCGGATCTGACGCACGGTCACGGTCTTCTTGGTTTTCTTGTCCGGCATGATTCAGTTCCTTACGAAGCAGCTGGCTGCTCGCCTTTCTGGCCTTCACGGCGCGCGATGATTTCCGTCACGCTGCGGCCCCGGCGCTGCGCCACCATGCGGGGGCTTTGCTGGTTCTTCAGCGCGTCGAAGATGGCGCGCACCATGTTGTACGGATTGGAGGTGCCGAGCGACTTGCACACGACGTCGCCGACGCCGAGCGCTTCGAACACGGCACGCAGCGGTCCGCCGGCGATCACGCCGGTACCGGCCGGAGCCGGACGCACTATGACTTTGCCTGCGCCGTGATGACCGCGTACTTCGTGATGAAGCGTGCGGCCGTCCTTCAGCGGAATGCGGATGAGCGCGCGCTTGGCGGCTTCCGTCGCCTTGCGGATCGCCTCAGGAACTTCGCGCGCCTTGCCGTGACCGAATCCGACGCGCCCGCGCTGGTCACCGACGACGACGAGCGCCGCAAAACCGAAACGACGGCCGCCCTTGACCACCTTGGCCACGCGATTGATGTGGACAAGCTTGTCGACGAACTCGTTATCGCGTTCTTCGCGATCACCGCGGTCACGCCGTCTGCCTTCTTCACGCGCCATATCTCAGTTCTCTCTCAAAATTCCAGGCCGCCTTCGCGGGCTGCGTCTGCAAGCGCCTTAATGCGCCCGTGATAGATGTAGCCGCCGCGATCGAACACGACCTGCTTGATGCCCTTGGCAATCGCGCGTTCGGCGATCTTTTTGCCGACCGTGCTCGCCGCGTCGATATTCCACGTCTTGGGCGCCTTCTCTTCCTTCTCATTCGTCGAGGCGGCGGCGATGGTAGCCTTGGCCGTGTCGTCGATGACCTGAGCGTAGATGTGGCGGCCCGAACGGAATACGGACAGGCGCGGACGGCCGGCCGCATTGGCGACAATGCGGAAGCGTGTGCGCTTCTTGCGGCGGTCGAAAAGCTTCGTCGTCATTTCTTCTTGCCTTCCTTGCGGCGGACATACTCGCCCTCGTACCGCACGCCCTTGCCCTTGTACGGCTCCGGCGGACGATAGCTGCGTATCTCGGCGGCGACCTGGCCGACGAGCTGCTTGTCGATTCCGGTGATCGTCAGCATCGTCGGCTTCTCCGCCGTGATCGCGATGCCGGCCGGGATGGGATACGCCACGTCATGGCTGAAGCCGAGTTGCAGGTTCAGGTTCTTGCCCTGCACTGCTGCGCGATAGCCGACGCCCTGAATCTCCAGCTTCGATGTGAACCCGGTCGTCACGCCGACGACAAGGTTGTTCACAAGCGAGCGCGAGAGACCCCACATGGCCGGAGCGCGATCCATATTCTTGCGCGGCTGCACGGAAACGCCGTCGGCGCCGAGGCTCACCTCGACCTCCGGAACCAGCGTAACCTTCAACTCGCCCTTGGGACCCTTCACCTTGACGGTCTGACCTTCGACCGAGGCGGTGACGCCCTTGGGCAGTGCAACCGGCTTTTTGCCGATACGTGACATCATGCGCTCCTTAGAACACCTGGCAGAGGACTTCGCCGCCCACATTCTTTTCCCGGGCATGGGTGTCGGTCATCACGCCCTGCGGCGTGGAGACGATCGACACGCCAAGACCCTGGCGATGCGGCTTGAGTTCCTTCACCGAGGTATAAACCCGACGGCCTGGCGTCGAGACGCGCTTCAGTTCGCGAATGACGGGTTGGCCTTCGTGGTACTTCAGTTCGATTTCGATTTCGCGGGCGCCGGTCTTCAGCTCGACTTCCGTGTAGCCGCGAATGAAACCTTCGTCCTTCAGCACATCGAGCAACCGCGCGCGAAGCCGCGAGTTCGGCGACTTCACCTTCGCGAGACCGCGAAGCTGGCCGTTACGGATGCGCGTCAATAGATCGCCAATGGGATCGGTGATCGCCATTTTCTTCGTTCTCCTTACCAGCTCGCCTTGGTCATGCCAGGGATCTGGCCAAAATTCGCAAGATCGCGAAGTGCGATGCGCGACAGCTTAACTTTGCGATAGAAGCCTTTCGGACGGCCGCTGAGATCGCAACGATGATGGATGCGCACCTTCGACGAGTTGCGCGGAAGCTTGGCCAGCTTGAGACGGGCCGCGAAGCGTTCCTCGGTGGGAACCTTCATGTCGTCCGCCTTGGCCTTCAGCGCCGCCCGGCGGACGGCATATTGCGCCACCAGCTTTTCGCGCTTCTTGTTCCGGTTGATCTGGCTCGTTTTCGCCATTTCGTTCGTCCTCAGTTCACAAACGGGAACTGGAAGCCCTTCAGAAGCTCTTTGGCTTCCGCGTCGGTCTTCGCAGTCGTGTTGAAGATAATGTCCATGCCCCACACCGTCTCCGTCCGGTCATAGTCGATTTCGACGAAGACGATGTGTTCCTTCAGGCCCATGGCGTAGTTGCCCTGGCCGTCGAAGCTGGTGCCCTTGATGCCGCGGAAGTCGCGCACGCGGGGC
>Ga0265325_10000780_pt1 | contig 23067 bp, 21 predicted proteins | sample 41420metaG_FD_202090 | JGI IMG/M metagenome (GOLD analysis project Ga0265325, IMG submission 202090) | Rhizosphere microbial communities from Carex aquatilis grown in University of Washington, Seatle, WA, United States - 4-14-20 metaG | ecosystem: Host-associated > Plants > Roots > Rhizosphere... | reverse complement strand
TATTCCCTAGTATCGTGATGGTGCTGCCCAGGATGGCGTTTCCAACGTAGAGGGGTTCAGTCATGACGGTTCGAGTGAGGCTTCTCGCGGCGTTGGCCGGCGCGCTGGCGCTGGCGGCGACCCAGGCTTCGGCGCAGACCAAGTGGAACCTGCCGAGCGCCTACCCCAACGACAATCCGCACGTCGAGAACCTCAACGCCTTCGCCAAGGACGTCGCCGACGCAACCGGCGGCAAGCTGACGATCACCGTTCACGGCGGCGCTTCGCTGTTCAAGGGCCCGGAGATCAAGCGTGCGGTCGCGACCGGGCAGGCGCAGATGGGCGAGGTGCTGATCTCGATCCTGGAGAACGAGGACCCGATCTACGGCATCGACGTGGTGCCGTTCCTGGCGACGAGCTTCCCGCAGGCGAAGAAGCTTTGGGCGGCGTCGCGGCCGGCGATCGAGAAGAAGCTCGCCGCGCAAGGCATCACGGTTCTGTTCGGCGTGCCTTGGGGCCCGCAGGGCATCTATTCCAAGAAAGAGCTCAACACCATGGACGACCTGAAGGGTCTGAAGTGGCGGGCCTACAACGTCGGCACCGCGCGGATCGGCGAGATGGTCGGCGCGCAGGCGGTGACGGTGCAGGCAGCCGAGTTGCCGCAGGCTTTGGCGACCGGCGTGGTCAACGCTTTCATGTCGTCGGGCGCGACGGGCTACGATTCCAAGGTGTGGGAGTCGCTGACCTACTTCTACGACACCCAGGCCTGGATCCCGAAGAACGTCACCTTCATGAACAAGGCGGCGTTCGATGCCCTCGACAAGCCCACGCAGGAGGCGGTGCTGAAGGCCGCCAAGACCGCCGAGGAGCGCGGCTGGAAGGTCTGGGAAGGCAAGACCGAGTGGTATCATCAGGAGATCGCCAAGAAGGGCATGAAGGTGCTGAAGCCTTCGCCCGCGCTGGAGGCCGGCTTCAAGAAGATCGGCGAACAGCTCACCGCCGATTGGCTGAAGAAAGCCGGCCCCGACGGCCAGGCCGTGGTGGACGCCTATAAGAAGATGTGAGGGCAACGTCGCGTCGGCAGTCATGCCCGCGAAGGCGGGGCATCCAGTACCCTCTGACCTTCGTGATGACTGGATCACCCGCCCTCGCGGGTGATGACCGCTCTGCATGGATGCTCGCCATGCCCGACACGACCGTGGTAGGAAACGCAACCCGATTTTCCAGACCAACCGATAGGACAGGCAATGGCTAACGTTGTGGCGATTTGTGGCTCTCTGCGTAAAGGTTCGTTCAACCGCATGCTGATGAATACCTCGATCGGGCTGGCGCCCGAGGGCATGACCATCAAGGAAGGCCCGTCGTTCGGGAGCTTCCCGATCTACAATTTCGACGACCAGCAGGCGTCCGGAATTCCCGCGGCTGTCACGGCACTGGGCGAGGCGATCCGCTCGGCCGACGGCGTACTGGTGGTCTCGTCCGAATACAACTGGTCGATTCCGGGCGGCCTCAAGAACGCCATCGACTGGCTGTCGCGTATGAAGGAAGTGCCGTTCGTCGGCAAACCGACCTGCATCCAATCGGCGGCGCCGGGCCTGCTCGGCGGCTCGCGCATGCAGTATCACCTGCGTATGGCGCTGCACGCGGTGGACGCGAGCTTGTTCGGAAAGCCCGAGGTGATCGTCAATATGGCGGCCTCGAAGTTCGCCGAAGGCAAGCTGACCGATCAGGGTGCGATCGATCTGATCAAGCAGCAGCTTGCGGCGTTCGGCAAATTCATCGAGCGGCACGGCCGCTGAATAAAACAAAAGAACAGGGAGTAACGCCATGTATGCGGTCGTGGGCGCCACCGGAAACACCGGACGAGCGGTCGTCAAGGAGCTGAAAGGTCTGGGCGAAAGCCCGGTCTGCGTCGTGCGCAACGCCGACAAGGCGAAGGAGGTGCTTGGCGCCGACACCAAGACCGCCATCGCCGAGCTCGACGATCGCGCCGGCATGGAGAAGGCGCTGGCCGGCAGCAAGCGCGTGTTCGTCGTCACCGGCCACAATCCGAAATCCGACGTCCAGCAGATCAACGTGATCGACGCGGCGAAGGCTGCGGGCGCCGAATACATCGTCAAGGTGTCGGGCGGCCGCGACGTCATCGGCCCGAACGTGGAATCGGTGAACGGCCAGGCGCACTACAAGATCGAGGAGCATCTCAAGAAGAGCGGGTTGCAATGGTGCATTCTCAGTCCCGGCCTGTTCATGCAGAACATCCTGGGACAGGCCGCCAACATCAAGGACCAGGGCAAGATCATCCAGCCGTGGCCGAAGGATCTGCCGGTGGCCCTGATCGACGTGCGCGACAGCGGCGCGCTCGGCGCTCGCGTGTTGCGCGATCCTGCCAAGCACAACGGCAAGCTCTATACGTTCTCCGGCGTCAGCACGACGTTCGGCGAGTTCGCCAACGTTATCGGCGAGGTCATCGGCAAGCCGATCACCTATGTGCCGATCACGATCGAGCAGGCCGAGGCCGGCATGAAGTCGCGCAACATGCCGGACTGGCTGGTGGCGCACCTGGTGTCGATTGCCCGGGCCGGCGCCAACGGCGCGTTCTCTCACGAGAACACGCAGCCGATCCGCGACATCGTCGGCCGCGCGCCGATCACCACGCGGCAGTTCGCGCAGGACTACAAGGGTGCGTTGAGCTGACGCGCAACGCCGGCCTTACTTCGCGGCCCATGGTTCGAGACGCGGTCCTGCGGACCGCTCCTCACCATGAGGTCGCGATTTCTGGCTTGCCGAGGAAGCAGCTCTCATCCTGAGGAGCGCGCCATGAGCGCGTTCACGCGCGTCTTCGACGCGCTATGGCGCGCGTCTCGAAGGATGGACCGCGCGTGCTCTCACCCCACCGGCTCTTCGAACTTGAAGCCGATGTTCTGCAATCCCTCCAGCGCCTTCTTGCCGTACTCGTTCTCGATCTCGCGGCCGACGCTCGGCGCAAACAGCACCGGGTCGACCTGCTGTTCGGTCTCCGGCACGATCAGCACCAGAAGCCGGCCGAGCTCGTTGCCGACGTTGCGGAAGGCGCGGTTCTCGCCGCGGGGCACCGAGATCATGTCGTTGGGTTCAAGCACGGTGCGGTTCTCGCCGTTGTCGCCCCAGGTGATCTCGAAGCGGCTCGACAGGCAGAAGAAATTCTCGACGGTGTTGAGATGCCGGTGCAGGCCGGGACCATTGCCGGGCTCGCACTCGGCGATGCTGACGATCAGCCCGCGCGGCCCCTTCACGGGGGCGCCGGCGCTTCGTCCCTGGTAGTCGACCGGCGTCATCACCGGATAGACCCTGCGCGCGGCCACCTTCTCGACCGCGCCCGGCGGGATGTTGTGCTTGTCGAAGTTCTGCTTCTGATAGCTTTCGAGTTTGTCGAAGCGGGCGATGCGGGATTCCATTTCGGCAGGTGTGAGGGTCTTCGCCACGGCTTTCCTCCCATGCTGTGTTTCTGCAACGAGCATAGCCCGGCGACGACACCGAAGGCTACGTGCGCGCGACGTTCGAAATGCGCGTCGGCACGCCGAATTCCTTGTGGCAGACCTCGGCGAGGACGGCGATGCCCTGGCGGATTTCATCGTGGGTCGGGCCGGCGAAGCACAGCCGCATCCGGCTCTTGGAATGGTCTTTGTCGATGGACCACTCCGGGCCGGGATTGATGGCGACACCGGCAGCGAGCGCGGGCTGAAACAGCTTCATGGTGTCGACGTTGTCCGGCAGCTTGACCCACAGGAACATGCCGCCCCGGGTGTCCTCGAATTCCGCCGCGGTGCCGAACTGCTCGCTGAGCGCCTCCTTCATGGTATCGCGCTTGCGACGCAGTCCTTGCTTCAGCGCGGAAACCCGCTCCTTGAAATGAGGCGAGCAGTATTCCGCCAGCACCATCTGCTCGATCGCGCCGGAGCCGGCGTCCTGCTTGAGCGGCAGGATGCGGGACATCAACTCCCACGGCGCGACGATATAGCCGACGCGCAACGCCGGTCCGATCGATTTCGAAAATGAGCCGATATGCACGACGCCGCCATGCTGGCTCATGGCGTAGAGGGCAGGGGGCCGCGTGCCGTCCCAGATGATGTCGCAATAGCAATCGTCCTCGAAGATCGGCACGTTATGCGCTTGCGCGAGATTCAGGAGCGCCGCGCGCCGGTCTTCCGGCAGGATCGTGCAGGTCGGATTGTGCACGGTCGGAATCGTATAGATGAACTTCGGCCGCACGCCGCGACGCTTGAGGTCGTCGAGCGCGTTCGATAGCGCATCGATCCGCATGCCGTCGCGGTCGAGCGGGATGCCGACCGCGTTCACGCCCAGCCTGGCGTAGCGGGTGAGCGTGCCCTGATAGCAGTCGCGCTCGATCACGACGGTATCGCCCGGCGCAAGGAATACGCCGTTGACCAGATCGAGCGCCTGCAGCGAGCCCGATGTGATCAGGATGTTGTCGATGGCGCAGTCGATGCCGGCGTCGGATTTCAGCTTCCTGACCAGGAATTCGCGCAGGCCGCGGTGGCCTTGCGGCCCATCGACGCCAAATCCATAGGTGGCCAGCGTCCGGCCCTCGCGCCGCAGCGCCGAATTCGCCGCCGCGATCACACCGTCGACCGGAAATTGATCGGGGTCGCCATGCCCGCCGACGAAATTGTATTTCGGTACGCCGGTGAACTTGGGCGCCGCCGGCGGCAGGCCTGTGCGCAGCAGCGGCGCGAAATCGAAGGCATCGGTCATCGAACAAGGTCCCAGGTTGTGCCGATCATCCTACTCGGAGGACAGCGTCACCGGATAGCGCAGGAAGCCGCGGAACCGGGCGCGCCCCCCGCGGGTCGGCGCATCGGCTGGTTCGATGCGCGAGAAGCGCTGCACCAGCTTGCCGATGGCGACCTGCGCCTCCATGCGCGCCAGCGAGTTGCCGGCGCAGGTGTGAATGCCGAAACCGAATGCGAGATGGCGGTTGGGATGGCGGCGAAGATCGAGCCGGTCCGGTTCGAGGAATTGGGCAGGATCGCGGTTGGCCGCGCCGATGCAAAGATGCACGTAGGTGCCGGCTGGCATGGCGATGCCGGCAAGCTGCGTGTCGACCGCGGCCTGGCGGTTGCCGAGCTGGTTCGAGCTTTCCATCCGCAGGAATTCCTCGACCGCGGTCTCGATCGCTTCAGGATGCGCGGCGAGGTCGCGCAAAGTATCGGGATGGCGCAGCAGCAGGTCGACGCTGTTGCCGATCAGGTTGGTGGTGGTCTCGTGGCCGGCGTTGAGCAGGAAGATGCAGTTGTGCAGAAGCTCCGCCTCCGACAGTCGGTCGCCGCCGCTGCCGGCGAATTCGCTGGCCTCGATCAGGGTCGAGAGGATTTCGCCGCTCGGCTGCGCGCCCTCCTTCTGGCGGCGCGCCACCAGATCGAGCAGATAGCTCTTGAACTGGGCGACCGCGTGGGCGCCGCCCTCGAACTGCTCCTTCGACAGCACCGGCTCCAGTCCACCGAGGATTTTCAACGACCAGTCGCGCAGCGGCCCGCGCTCGTCCTGCGGAATTCCGAGCAGATCGCCGATCAGCTGCACCGGGATCGCGGCGGCGAAGTCCCCGATCAGGTCGATCTGGCCGCGCTGCTGCGCCCGATCGAGCAGCCGGTCGACCAAGGCCTCGATGCGCGGCTGCATCGCGCGCAACGTGCGTGGCGTGAACGAGGGCGATAGCAGCTTGCGGACACGGGTATGGATCGGCGGATCGTTGAACACGAGGCTGGTGGTGTGGTGCTCGTAGAGCAGGCTGTCGCCGAACGGGCGCTTGAACTGGGCCTTTTTGTCCGAGCTCCAGGTCCGTGTGTCGCGATAGACCTCGACCAGGTCGTCGTAGCGCGTCAGGAAATACGAGCCATCCGGCATGCGGTGCACCGGATCGTGTTCGCGCAGCGCACCGTAGGTGGGGTAGGGGTCATCAAGGAAGGCGCGGTCGAGCGCGGCGAGGTTGAAGGATTCCGCCAGCGCCCCGGCTCCCATGGCGCTAAGCAAGCCCGCTCGCCCGCGCCTGTTCCAGCGCCATCACCGCCCAGTCCTTGTCGGCATCGCCATGCGCCGAAGCCCCGACCAGGCGGTCGCGCCAGACATTGCCGCTCGGCAGCGGCACACTGGCGAGGTTGCCGGCTTCGAGTGCGAGGTTGGCGTCCTTCAACCCGAGCGCCGCCATCTGCCCGACCTTGCTGTAGCTCTCGTCGACGATGATCTTGCCGTACACCTTGTAAGCCGAACAGTTGAACAGGCCGTCGGTCATCACGTCGTAGAACACGCTGGTCGGCACGCCGTATTTGCGGGTGAGGGCGAAGCCTTCGCCCATCGCCTCGATGGCGCAGCCGAGCACGAAATTGTTGGCGATCTTCATCGCCGTGGCGGCCTCCGGATCGGCGCCGCCCTCGAAGGTGCGCCGTGCGATCGCCTCGAACAGCGGCTTGCATTTCGTGAGCGCTTCGGACGGCCCCGAGGCGAATACGCCCGCAGTGCCTGATGAGACCAGTTCGGGCCGCCCCATCATCGGCGCGGCCACCAGCAGATGGCCGCTCTCGGCGTGGGCTTTCTTGAGCTTGCGGATCACGGGAATGCCGTGGGTTCCGGCGCAAAGGTGAATGCCGCCTTTGGGCAGCGATGTGAGCAGGCCCTGGTCGAACACGACGCTTTCCAGCGCCGCGTCGTCGGCCAGCATGGTGTAGGTGACATCGCCGAACCGCGCCGCATCGGCCACCGAATTGACGATCTGCGCGCCCGCCTCGGCCAGCGGCGTCACCTTTGCAGGCGTGCGGTTGAAGACCCCGACCTGGTGCTTGGCTTCGAGCAGGCGGCGGACCATGGCGCTGCCCATCCGGCCCGTGCCGATAAAACCGATTTTCATGGCTTTTCCTTCCGCCTCGCACGATTGCATCGACCCGTCATCCTGAGGTGCGAGCGCAGCGAGCCTCGAAGGATGAACGGCCTCAGTTCCGGGCCGTCGACCCTTCGAGGCCTGCCTTCGGCGGGCACCTCAGGGTGACGGAGCTAGTTTAGCGATTGCGGCCGCCTATTGAAGCTGCCCGCGCACCCATTCGATCTCGCGCGACACATAATCGACGATGTCGCCGGTCTTCAGATGATCGGGCAGCACGTCCCAGGTGTAGGTCTCGATCTCGAGTTGGCGCGACAGCGGCTGCCGCTTGTGGAACTTCAGCGCGTCCTCGATGGCGAAGCGCGTGGTGCCGAACTCGCCGAGGTCGTCGAGGAACACCGGCACGTGGAAGTGCGTGCGCCATTCGCGCGGGCCGGGATCGCTCTCCCAGGCCTTGAAGGCGTCTTCAAGATTGAGGAAGCGGTTGAGCTTGCCGTCCTTCTTCTCGACGGTCTGGGTCAGATAGATGGTCTTGGCATAGCGCTTCAGCGTATCGACGATCTTCTGCGTCACCTCCGGCACGCGCATCGCGGCCGCTTCCTGGAGCTTGAAGATCGGGATGCCGGCATCGACCAGCTTCTGCAGCGAGACCGAAATGTCCTCGTACACCACCGCCTGGTGGCAGATGTCGAACACGGTGCCGATGAATTCGCGCTGGGCGACGATCGCCTCGGACACCGGGATGTTCGCCAACTTCGCCAGCGTCTCGGCGGATTTGCCCGTGTAGAGATGATTGGTGAAGTAATCGACCGTCTCGTCGGTGGTTTCGAGAAAGCAGAACGGCTCCGGCTCCAGCGCCAAGGTCACGGTGCGGCCGGTGCGCTTCTTCAGGTCGATCAGGCGCGCCGCCACCCGCATGACGTGCTCGGTGTAGCTGTCGACCACGGCCTTGCCGGTGACGTTCGGCTTGAAGCCCAGCGGTGCGCTCTGGATCGATGGCGAGATGCTTTGCGGCACCACGTCGGCCAGGATTTCGGCGACGTTCATGGTGTATTGCGTGCGCTCCTCCGAGCGCCAGTCCGGCTCGTACACCTGCTCCTTGACGATCTGGTTCTTGAACGGCCCGTACGGAAACGCGTTCACGGTGTAGAGATACATGTTGTTGTCGGCGAGGAACTTCTTAAGCTTGTCGCGCTCGCCCTTGTCCTTGACCAGCGTCGAGGCCGACGCATTCGACAGCCGCAGCGACACGCCGAACGGCGCGGTGGGGCAGACCCGCTTCTGCACCTTGGGCACGTAGGTGGTGAGCGACTCCCACATGTCGGCCCAGGTGTCGCCGGGATGCACCAGCGTCGAATAGGTCAGGTGGCCGAGGCCCTTGCCGAGGTCCATTGCGGTTCTGTCTCTCCGTTACGAAATCTTTTCGGTCTTCCCACTCCCAGCCGAGCGGATGATGGCCTCGCAGGCCGACGAGCCGTGAACGATCTGTTCGGGCGTGATCGGGAACGGTGCGCCGTCGTCCGCCGCCCGCGCAAAGCTCTCGAAGCAGGTGCGGATGATGTCGAGCTTGTCCGCCTCCCACACCTCCACCGGCCCCTTGACCGGCGTGAACTTGCAGGCGCCGAACAGCCGCGTGCGGCGCTCCTCGGAGGAGGCGCCGGCAACGTGGGTGACGCCTTCGAGGCGATAGCGGCCCTTCGAGCCGAACACCTCGATCGAAAATCCAGGACCGGTGGTCGTCACAGTCCCGAGATAACCCGACATGCCGGCCTTCATGCGGAACAGCATGGACGAGGTGTCGTCGGTCTCGCCGTCCAGCACGCGCCGAAAGCTCTGGCAGAACACGTGATCGAATTCGCCGCAGAGGTCGATCATGGCGTCGACCGCGTGCACCCCGAGCGGCGCGAGCCCACCGACCGGCGCCTCGTCCTTCATCGCGCGCCACGCCGTGGGCTTGAGAAACAGCGCGTTGGGAAACGTCATGGTGCATTCGACGTGCTGGATCACGCCCAGCTCGCCGGCCTTGATCTTCTCGCGGAGCTTGACCATTTCCGGATGGAAGCGGCGGTTGTAGCCGACGCCGACCACCTTGCCGGCCTTGCGCACCGCGTCGACCGCAGCCTGGGCCTCGGCCTTGGAGAAGGTGAACGGCTTTTCGCAGAACACGTGCTTGCCGGCGGCCGCAGCCGCGGTGATCTGCCGAAGATGACCGGACGGCGGCGTCGCCAGCACCACGGCATCGATCGACTTGTCGGCAAGGACAGCCTCGTAGCTGTCGGCGAGTTTCAGCGAATATTGCTTGGCGAAAGCCTTGACGTCATCGTTGACGGTCCGCGTCTGGAGCGCGGTGAACCGCATCGCATCGCTGCCCTCGGCGAGCGACTCCACCAGCGTCTTGCCCCACCAGCCGAGCCCCACGATGGCGGCGTTGATCATGCGCTCACTCCGAACTCGACCCGTTTCAGTGCGGCCACGTCAGCATGGCGAGTGCGATGCACGTGAGCATCCAGAATACGCAATACTCGATGCCGCCGATCACCCAGATCCATTTCTTGGTGACCTTGTAGGTGGCCGCCGCCGCGACGAACAGATGGAACGCCGCAATGCATGCGACATACGGCGTATAGACGTCGAACACCAGCAGGATGGTCAGGATGGTCTCGATGGTGCCGGCGATGTACATCCACGTCGCCGGCGGATTGAATTTGGCTGCCTTGAAAAAATTGAGCGTCGCCGGCTCGGTGAACTTGCCGACCACGTGCGGGACGAAGTGCAGCGCCACGGTCAGGCGCAGGATCACCAGACCGTTCAGCAGATTGAATTTGTCAGCCCACGACATGCGTTCCCCCGTTGATTTTCAGGGCATTTCAATGGATTGGCCGCGATCACGCAAGAGCTTGTCTCGGACGCAGCGCGCGCTGCGCGCTGCACCGCGTCCGAACCTCACCACCCGATCTTCTTGACGCTCACTCCCTTGAGCCAGTTGGCCCCGAGCTTGTAAAGCGCTTCCGTTTCCGGCCCATCGACGCCTGGCATGTCGTCCTTCACCTTGTAGCCCACCTTGGTCTGCAGGTAGGCGAGGTGGCGGTAGCCGATCGGGAAACGTGCCAGGAGCTTGGGGTCGAGCTTCGGCGCCTCGGCGGGATTGACCGGGACGATCTGGTCCTTCTCGTAGGTCAGCCGGCGCCAGACAATGCCCCACTGGCCTTTGCGCTTCTCCAGGAAGTCGTAGAACCGCCCGATGCAAAGCACGTCGCATTCCACGCCCTCGACCTTGGCGCGTTGCGAGATCGACATTTTGGTCTGGGTGACGGCGCGCTTGCCCTTGATGTCGATCGCGGTGCCACCGAGGAAGTGGTAGATGCGGACACCTTTGTCGTAGCCCGCGATGTTCGCTGCGATGAATTCCTCGTAGGTGCCCTGGAACCAGGTCGCCCACATCCGGCCTTCCTTGTGCCAGACGGTGCGGAACTGATCCCACTGAAAGCTGTCGCGCCACACCACCCAGTTGTCGAGCAGCTCGCGGATCGCGAGCTTGTCCTGCAGTTTCTTGACCGGCATTCCCTCACTCCGTCTCTGGCGCAGGCCGCAACACTGCCCTAACGTCGGCGCGGACGCCAGCAGGAGTGAGCACCATGGCAAGGCTCGATGGACGCACCGCGATCGTGACCGGCGGCGCAAAGGGGATCGGCGTGCACTATTCCAAGGCGCTCGCCGCCGAGGGCGCCCAGGTGATGATTGCCGACATCGCCGACGGCTCGGCGCTGGCCGGCGAGATCGCGGGGAAGCACGGCCGCAACTCCACCGACAGCATGGTGTTCGACGTGTCCGACGAGGCGCAGTGCAAGGCGCTGGTGGCCAAGACCCTGGAGCGTTTCGGCAAGATCGACATCCTGATCAACAACGCCGCGCTCTACGCGCCGCTGCCGACGCTGTCGGTCACCGACATCGACGTCGAGCTCTGGGACAAGGTGATGGGCATCAACATTCGCGGGCCGTTCCTGATGGTCAAGCACGTCGCCCCGCACATGAAGGCGCGCAAGTACGGCAAGATCGTCAACATCGGCTCGGGTACGGTGGCCCGCGGCATCCCGGAGTTCTCCCACTACGTCACCTCGAAAGGCGCGGTGACCGCATTCACCCGCTGCATCTCCCGCGAGCTCGGCGACTTCGGCATCTGCGTCAATACGCTGGCGCCGGGCTATACGCTCTCCGACACCGGCCTCACCAACGCCATCCACGTCGAGAAATCGCGCGGCCCGGCCGTGCAGCGCCGCGCCATCAAGCGCGACCAGTACCCCGAAGACCTGCTCGGCACCCTGCTTTTCCTGTGCTCGCCGGACAGCGACTTCATGACCGGCCAGGTGCTGGCGGTCGACGGTGGAACCAACAACACCTGAGCCCGTCAAACCGGAATATCTGCCGCCTCGTTCCGCCCCTGTTTTTGACCGAGGCGCGCCTTTATCTTATGGCGAAGGCCAAGTCGGTTTCATGGAGACAGCAATGGATATCGCCACCGCCGCCAAGGCAGGCAAAGGCAAGAACGGCGGCAAGACGGGCGCCCGCGAGGCTTATTACGAGAAGATTTCCAAGCTCGACATGGCGCCGCTCTGGGTGGTGTTGAAGGACATCATTCCCGACGAGCCGAAGACGATCTGCGCTCCGGCGATATGGCGTTTCAAGGACGTAAAGCCGCTGGTCGCGGAGGCCGGCGCCCTGATTTCCGCCGAGGAGGCCACACGCCGGGTGCTGGTGCTGGAGAACCCGAAGCTGCGCGGCCAGTCGCGCATCACGCAATCGCTCTATGCCGGCTTGCAGCTCATCCTGCCGGGCGAGGTCGCGCCGCCGCACCGCCACAGCCCCGCGGCGATCCGCTTCATCCTCGACGGCGAGGGCGCCTACACCCAGGTCGACGGCGAGAAGACGCTGATGTCGCCGGGCGACTTCGTGCTGACGCCGTCGGGCACGATCCACGACCACGGCAACGAATCGAAGAAATCGATGATCTGGCTCGACGTGCTCGACGTGCCGACCGTGAATTTCTTCGAGACCTGCTTCTACGAGCATTTCGACTATGAGCGGCAGAACACCCGCCGCGATAACGGCGACTCGATCGACCGTTACGGTTCGGGCGTGCTGCCGGACGGCTCTGCGCACCGCAACAGCCCGATCGTCAACTACCCCTACGCCAAGATGAAGCCGATCCTGGAGCGTCTGGTGCGGGCTGGCGACATCGATCCGCGCCACGGCGCGCGCTTCCGCTACGCCAATCCGCTGACTGGCGGGCCGGTGATGCCGACCATGGGCGCGCATCTCGCGCTGCTGCCGAAGAATTTCAAGGGTAAGGACTACCAGGCGACCGACAGCACGATTTTCGTCTGCGTCGAGGGCGAGGGTGTGACCAAGGTCGACGGGCAAACCCTGGAGTGGGGACCGAAGGACGTGTTCGTGGTGCCGTCCTGGATGAAGCACAGCCATCAGGCCAAGAAAGAATCGGTGGTGTTCTCGATCTCCGATCGCCCGGCGCAGGAGGCGCTCGGCATCTGGCGCGAGAAGGCGTAACGGAGACGAGCGCTCTCGGCCGCGATCGAGAGACGGTGGGGGACACGCCATTGACCACGATGATCGCAGCGCGGCTGCACGACTACGGCAAGCCGATGACGCTCGACCGGATTCCGGTGCCCGAGCCGCGCCTGACCGACGTGCTGGTCGAGGTCAAGGCCTGTGGCGTGGTGCCGAACATGACCCGCGTCGTCTCGAACTTCTTCGGCAACCTGTCGACCGAGCGCAAGCTGATGCCCGACCTGCCGGCGATCTTCGGGCTCGATCCGACCGGCGTGGTCAGCAAGGTCGGCTCGCAGGTGCGTTCGATCAAGCCCGGCACGCGTGTCTACATCAATCCGGCGCGGCGCTGCGGCTCCTGCCGCGCCTGCCGTAGCGGCAAACCGCTCGATTGCCCGGACTTCACGTTCCAGGGCTATTTCGGTCGGTCGCAGGACATCATGAAGGCCTACCCTTACGGCGGGTTCTGCCAGTTCATCACCGCGCCGGAGGATGCGCTGGTCAAGCTTCCCGACAACGTGAGCTTCGAGAACGCCGCGCGGCTCGGCTATCTCGGCACCGCCTACGCGGCGATGAAGAAGCTCGGCGTCGGCCCGGGCGTCACGTTCCTGGTCAACGGCATCAGCGGCCAGCTCGGGCTTTGCGCGGCGATGCTGGCGCTCGCCATGGGCGCCACGCGGATTCTCGGCACCGGCCGCAATGTCGCGCTGCTCAAGCGCGTCAAGGCGCTGTCGCCCGAGCGCATCCATTTGTTCGCGTTCGACGAGAAGACTGCTTCGACCGCCGAAATTGCCACCGGCGACCAGGCCGCGTTCATGGCCTGGACCAAGTCGCTGACCGATGGCTATGGGGTCGACTGCATGCTGGATTGCCTGCCGCCCGGCGCGCCGGCTGCCGCGATGATGCGCGCGCTCTACACGCTCGGCCGCGGCGGCAAGGCCGCCAACGTCGGGGCCGTGATGGAGGTGCTGCCGCTCAACGCCTTCTGGCTGATGACCAACCGGATTTCGCTGCAAGGCTCGGTCTGGTTCACGACCGGGGAGGGCGAGGAAATGGCCGCCATGATGGCCGCCGGAACGCTGGACCTGTCGGCGCTTCAGCACAAAATCGCGCCGCTCACGAAGATCAATCAGGTGATCGCCGGCATGGACGAACGCGACGGCGGCTTCACCAATTTCATCATCGACCCGACGCGCGCCAGCTGAATTATGCGGGCGCCGCGGTGACGGCTCGCCGCCGCCGCAGGTGGTCGAACACCAGCAGCGCGATGGCTGCGGCGATGCCGACGAAGTTGATGGTATAGCCGCTGGTGAAGCTTTCCGGCGGCAGCGCGACCGGCAGTGCCAGCGCGCCGTAGACGCAGCGCCAGAACATCGTCAGCGGCGTCAGCGCATAACCGACGATCGCGGCGGTGCCGACGAACAGCGCGAGCAGGATGCGCACGAAGTTCCACACGATCAGATAGCTCGGGCCGTCCATCAGCAGGCTCGGCGTCAGCACGAACAGGAACGGCAGGATGAAGGTCGACCAGCCGACCAGGCAGGCGATCCATCCCGTGGTCCAGCCGTCGGTCTTGGCGATATTGGCCGCGGCGTAAGCGGCGAACGCCACCGGCGGCGTGATCATCGACAGCATGCCGTTGTACATCACGAACATATGCGCGGCCATCGGCGTCACGCCGAGTTTGACCAGCGCCGGCGCGAGCAGCGTCGCGGTCAGGATGTAGACGCTGACTGTCGGCAGGCCGATGCCGAGCACGAAGGCGAGAATGGCGATCAAGAGCAACAGCATGAACACGTTCTCGCCCGATAGGGCGAGCAGTTGCATCGTCATGCCGAAGGCGAGGCCGGAGATGCTCATGATCCCGACCATGATGCCGGCGGCAGCGCCGATCAGGATGATGTCCAGCGAGACACGACCGGACTCCATCACCGCAACGGCGATCTGCTTGATGGTCGCGCGCTTGCCGCGATAGCCGAAGATCAGCGCGAACACGATCAGGATGGCGGTGGCGGCGACCGCCGCCTTCTCGGGCGTCAGCAGCAGGATGTTCGGATAGATCAGGGCGACAACGAGGAAGGCGATCGGGACGATGAAATGCCAGCCCGATTTCAGCACCTCGGTGAGCGACAGCATGGTCTCGTCTTCGACGCCGCCGATGCCCTGCTTGGCAGCGTCGAGATCGACGTGAATGAACAGGCAGGCGTAGTAGAGCACGGCCGGAATCGCAGCGGCGATGCAGACCGTGCCGTAGGACACCTGGAGGAACTCGGCCATGATGAAGGCCGCAGCGCCCATCACCGGCGGCATCAGTTGTCCGCCGGTCGAGCCGACGGACTCGATCGCCGCGGCCTTGTACGCGGAAAACCCCGACTTCCGCATCGCCGGAATGGTGACGATGCCGACCGCCAGCACGTTCGACACGGCGCTGCCCGAGATCATGCCGAACAGCGCCGACCCCACGACCGCGATCTTGGCGGCGCCGCCGCGGAACCTCCACATCGCCGACATGGCAACGTCGGAGAAGAAGTCGGCGCCGCCGGTGCGCGCCAGCACCTGGCCGAGGATGGTGTAGGGAATGACGACGATGACGGCGACTTGCAGGATCGAACCGATCATGCCGTTCACGTCGAGCCCGACGTAGGCGACCATCCGCTCCGGCGACACCCAGCGGGTCTGGAAATCGCCCGGCAGGAACGGGCTGATGTAGACGTAGACGGCGATCGCCAGGATGATCGCGACAAAGCCCCAGCCGGAGATACGCCGGCTCGCATCCAGCACCAGGAACGTCAGGATGGCGCTGCCGATCACGCCTTCGAGCGGCAGCATGGCTAGCTCATAGGTGAGCTGCTCGTAGCGCACCGTGATGTAGGCGCACAGCAGCAGCGAGACCGTCGCGCACAGCCAGTCGAACCAGCGGGCGTAGTTCGCGCGGTTCGCCGTCATCGTCCAGAAAATCCCGACGACCAATGCCCCGACCATCGGCCAGGACACCTCATGCTGGGCGTAGTAGTGATAGACGAGGTAGACGATGACGGCGATCACCGCGAACGCGCCACCCCAGTCGATCGCGCCCGGCTGCCGAACCGACTCCGTGATGAAGGCGAGCGCGAGCGTCAGTCCGAGCGTGACCGCCAGAAGCTGCTCGGTGTAGAACGAAACACCGAGCACCTGCCGCGGGATGTCGAGCACCCAGAGCACGACGCAGCCGACCAGCAGCCCTTGCAGGATGTTCGTCGCGAGCAGCGTGGCCCGCGACGATTCGGAGGCGAACTCCTCCGTGCTTGCGATGAAACGCTCCTCCGATGCAGCGGAAATGTGCACCGGAGCGGGGCTGTTCGGTTTGTCGTTCACTGACTTTCGTCCCGTTCTTCGGAGTCTGAGTATCTGGAGTCCTGGACCGGTAGCTTCGCCGTCATCGCGAGGAGCGTAGCGACGAAGCGATCCAGAGCAGCGTATGCGGCCCTGGATTGCTTCGCTTCGCTCGCAATGACGGCGTCATCGCTCTCTCCGATCGCAGGTACTAGTAAGTCTTGGCCTCGATCTTGTGGTCCTGGAAATACTTCAGCGCGCCAGGATGGTAGGTCATGTCGTGCTTGCGATACATCGTGTCGAGCGAGAAATCGTTCAGTGCCGGCGCCACAGCCACCATGTCCGCCTTGTTCTTGGCCATGGTGTCGATGATCTTCTCGACGACGTCGTTCTTCACCTTGGAGTTGGTGAACAGGATGTAGTCCATCGCGTACACCTTCATCGGCTCGGCAACCCCGACATAGGCCGGGATCGGCTTGACGTCGCTGAAGTAGCCGTAGGGGAAGATCTTGCGGCTCGCTTCCAGGTTTTCGCCGATCTTGACCGCGCGCACGCCGCCGACGGTGGCGTCGGCCTCGCGCACCTTCGGCCCGCCGAACGAGAACATGAACATGTCGTTGGCGCCGGACATGAAGTCATCGCCGCCACGCAGAACGTTCGGCACCATGACAGGTTTCACGTCACTGAGCGTGAGGTTGGCGGTCGCGAGCATCGCCAGCGTGTTCTTGTCGAGCGTGCGCATCGCCGAATAACCGGCCGGCACCCGCTTGCCTTTGACATCGGCCATGTTGACGATGCCGCTGTCCTTGCGGGCGAAGAAGCCCATGCGCAGCACGTAGATCGAGCCGATCACGCGCAGGTCGTTCTGCAGCTTGCCGGTCTCGATGCCCTCGACCACTTCGAGCATGTTGGCCATGCCGAGGTCGATCTCGCCGTGCGCCACCATCGGGATCAGCACCGACTCGCCGGCGGTCGCCTGCACCAGCGTGTTGAGGCTGCCCTTCTCCTTCAGTGTCTTGGCGATGGCGGACGCCACCGTGTTCGCCAGCGTGCCCGGCTGCATGGTGGCGAGACCGTAGGTTTGCGCCGCAGCCGGCTGCACCGCGAGCCCGAAGCCCACCGTGATCATCGACCCGAACAACGCACTCCGAAGCATCTTGCCGAACATGATACGACCCCCTTGCGGTTCCAGATGCGGTGACGCCTGTTACTGCAGCGCGCCTGCCGTCACGTTATGCTCCTTGAAATACTTGATCGCGCCGGGATGGTACGGCACGCCGTATTGCTTGTAGGCGAACGCTGGCGAGAACTCGCGCAGCACCGGCTGCACGGCGACCAGGTCGTCCTTGTTCTTCACCATCAGGTCGATGACCTTGTAGACGAAGTCGTCCGACATTTTGGCCGAGGCGATCAGGACGTTGTCGAAGCTGTAGACCTTCATCGGCTTTTCGACGCCGGTGAAGATCGGCCCCGGTCCGATTTGGGTCAGGTAGGCCCACGGCATGATTTTCTTCGCGGCCGGCCAGCCAGTCTCGTCGATAGCCAGCGCGCGAATGCCGCCGACGGTGGCGTCGGCCTCGCGGACCTTCGGTCCGCCGAAGGCGAAGGAGAACATATCGGCATTGCCAGCCATGAACTCGTCGGCGCTGCGCACGACATTGGGCACTAGCACCGGTTTGACGTCGTTCCCCGTGAGACCGCCGCTCGCCAGCATGGCACGGACGGTCTTGTCGATGTTACGCATGGCTGAATAGCCCATGGTCACGCGCTTGCCCTTGAGGTCGGCGTTCGTGATCATCCCGGAGTCCTTGCGCACAAAGATCGGCGTGCGTAGCGCATGCACCGCGGCGACGATCCGCAGGTCCTTGAACTGGCCGTCGAGCGCATCCTGCGCTTCCATGATGTTGGTGATGCCGATCTCGACCTCGCCGCGGCCGACCAGCGGGTTGATCACCTGATCGCCGGCGGTCGGCTGCACCAGCATGTTCATGCCGCCCTTCTCCTTCAGCACCTTGGAGATCGCCGAGGCCGTGGTGTGATTGAGCGTGCCGGGCGGCAACGTGGCGAACCCGTAGGTCTGGGCGCTGGCGGCAACGGCGCTCATGGTCAGCGCGGCCATAGCCGCCGCTGCATGGCGCATCAATCCGATGGTCATGGTTCTGGTCCTCCCCTGTGCCGCGATCATTGCACAGCATGGAGAGCAACACCACGCGCCGCAAATGCGCGAGGCGCGTCCCGGCGTCGTTACTCGCGACGGCGGGAGATCACGTAGGATTCGTCGAAGAACCACAGCCCGCCATGCTGCTGCAGGACCTCGGCGGTGGCGTCGAGATAGCGGCTGTCGTTAGCGGCTTCGGCCACCCGGTGATCCTCGACCTGGGCGACGTAGATCGCCGCGTTCCAGGCCGCGAACAAGGTGGAGGTGCCGATCGAGGATTCCTGACTGATCTCGCTCGGCAGCGTGTGCATGTCGTAGCGGAACAGCGAGCGGTTGTCGGCGTAGGCGTTGAAGTTGAGGTCGCGTCCGGCCGGTCCGAGCTCGTGCTTGACCGCTTTCATGATCATGTGGCGGTCATGGACGAACGGGTTGTCGCCCGGCCAGACCTTCTGGATGATCTCCTGGCCGGGATCGTTGCCGTGCGAGTGGATCGCGATCAGCCGGCCGCCTGGTCCGAGCGCTTTGGCGAGCGGCGTGATGACGCGCTTGGCCTTGAAATCGAGCGAGGCGCGCGCGCGATACGGCTGCGAGGCGATGACCAGATCGTAGTCGGCGCGGGTGCCGCCGGGCTTCGGCACGATCGGATCGAGCAGGAACTTGTGGTCCTCGCGATACACGACGAGTACCACCGGGCGTTCGTACACCGGATTGCCGGTCTTGGGGCTCACGCCGGCCCTCCAGTTCTGATTGAGGAACGGCACCAGATTGGTGATCTGCTCCTCGAACTGGTGCGCCGAGCTGCCGGCCAGCGCCACCTCGTGCCAGACCATGCTGGACGCAGCCGACAGCGATTTCACCGCCAGCCACGGCGCATCGGCATAGGCGAGATTGGTCAGCACCAGCACGGTCGCCGGATGCTCCATGAAGCGGTCCGACATCTTCTGCATGGCGAGGCGCACGTCCTCGAGGCTGATCTCCTTGCCGACCACATAGAACGGCGTGTGCGGAAAGCGGTCGTGCATCGCGCGCATCACCCGCAGCAGCACCGTGCCGTCGCCGACGCCGGCATCGAACAGGCGCAGCGCCGGCGGTCGCGGATGGATGTTGGCAAGCTCGAGCGAGACGCGCTGCGCCACCACCCACTTTTCGGAGCAGGTGTTGACGAACAGCAGATACTTCTGCCGGTTGTCGAAGAAGCGGAAGTTGCGCTGTGGATCGGCGCCGTTGCCGGCGGTGGCGGGTTGGGTGGATGAGGCAGGTGTCATCGATGGGGACATCGCGATCGGTGAGAGGGGCCGGGCGGTTGATGGGGATTGCGGAGCGAGAGTAGGGCTGCTGGTCTGCGTCCGGGCGATCACCGCCGGCCGCGCAACGGCATTGCGGTTGTTTGCCATGAAGTTGCGGATGCGGTCGAGCGTTTCGGTGGTGATGCGGCCGCCGTGGCGAAGACGGCTGGCGAGCTTGCCGTCGTTGACGGCACGCCGTCCGAAGGTCGATTCCGCAAGGCCGGTCTGCCGGCAATAGTCGGCGATTTCCTGCAACAGTTCTTGCGCATTCATGACGGGTGTCCCGGTGCTTCCTCCGGTCCCGCGCCATCTGGCCCGATCTCGTGGATCGGTGTGGCTTGGCGCTCATCTCATGGGGCGCGGGCCATACGCTCGAATGGCACCAATTTTGCCGGAAAGGGTCAACCACAAAATTGCCCACTGGCTGAGTGGGCAAATATATGGGCAATTGCCCAAAGATGCAAATCCATGAAAGTCCGCGCTTTTGCGCAAACGCGCTATGGCATGCTCCATCAACTGCACCCGGAAATCCCGACATGCCCCTTCTCGCCGCCAACCTTGCGTACCTGTTCACCGAACGCCCGCTGCTGGAGCGCTTTGGCGCCGCCGCCGCGGCTGGCTTCAGGGCCGTCGAATTGCAGTTTCCCTACGATCAGGCGCCGTCGGCGGTGCGCGCCGAGATCGAGCGCCACGGCCTGACCCAGCTCGGCGTCAACACGGCGATGGGCTCCCGCGAGGGCGACAGTGGGCTTGCCGCCATTCCCGGCCGCGAACGCGACTGGGAGGCGGCGTTCAAGCAGGCGCTGGACTACACCGTCGCGATCGGCGGCCGAGCGATCCACTGCATGACCGGCAAAGTGCCGCCGGAGCAGCGTCCGGCGGCCGAGAAGACCTTGATCGCCAACATCTCGCGCGCCGCCGAGCAGGCGCAGGACAAGAACGTCACGCTGCTGCTTGAGCCGCTGAACACCCGCGACCGGCCGAATTATTTCCTGACCCGCGTCGAGCAGGCTGCCGACATCATCGGCAAGGTCGGGCGGCCGAACGTCAAGATCCAGTTCGATTTTTATCACATCCAGATCATGGGCGGCGATCTCATCACTCGTTTCGAGAAGCACCTGCCTTTGATCGGTCATGTGCAGATCGCGGCGGTTCCCTCCCGCGCCGAGCCCGACGAGGGCGAGATCAATTATCCGGGTGTGCTTGCGGCGCTCGACCGCCTCGGCTGGTCGGGCTGGACCGCCTGCGAGTACAAGCCCCGCGGCCGAACCGAGGCCGGCCTCGGCTGGGCCAAGCCTTACGGCATCGTCGCCGGCTGAGCTTTTCCACAGCCCTTGATTTGCCGCCGTGGTGTGCGCTGCTAGCGTTTAGCCATGGTGCGTAGACCGCGTCAGATCGGTGAAGCGGACGGGTCGGACGAAGCGCCGGCCCATCCGCTGCGCGACGCCATCCGCCGCACCCGTGTCGAGCTTGCCGAGAAATCCAGCGTCGTGGTCGATCTCCGCGATGCCGAGCTCGCGCGCCTTGAGCTGCTCGACGAGGCGCTCGATCCGCTGTTCCGAGAGCTGCCGCCGCAGGTCGAGCTGTTCGACCGCGGCATCAGCCAGGGCGACACGCCGCGGCTTTGGCTCGACGCCGTCGCCCATGTCGAGATGGGGCGCGACAAGCGGCGCTACCGCTTCGTGCTCGACACGCGTCATGGCCGCAAGGTGCTCGCCGAGAGCACCGAAATCCCCGAAACGGTCGAGGCGATCGCCCACTATGTCGCGAGCCGCGTCATCGAACGCGAACGCGCGCTGCTCGACAGTGAAGGTCCGCTCGGCGAGCGGCTTTACAGCAGTGCGCTTGCCATGCGCCGCCGCTGGCGGTGGCGCATGCTGCGCGCCTTCCTGCTCGGCCTGCTGATCGGAGCGGTCGGGATTTTTGCCGTGCTCTGGATCGTCGCGGCGCGGCTGCCGCATTAAAGCATGATCCCGAAAAGTGGGAACCGGTTTTCGGAAAAGATCATGCTCAAACAAGAAGCTAAAGCGGAATGACGATTCGAAGAAAAGTCATTCCGCATTAGCCGGACAATATCTCGCGGCCGATCTCTGCGATGCCGGTGCGCTGCCAGCCGCGCGCCACCAGCATGCAGCGCCAGGCGCCAGGCTCGCCGTCGATCTCGTAGAGATTGTAGCCGGCCGGCTCGTCATGGCTCCGGTCCGGTGCGCCGGATGCCGACGGCACGCCGACGCAGGGGATCGCCGCCCACGGACCCGCAAGCCAGACCAGCGATGCCTCGTGATGATGGCCGTGCAGCACAAGTTCGGCGCCGTGCTTGCGCAGCACCTCGCGCACGGCCGCGGCGTCGTGCAGGCGGCGGAAGCGGTTGGCGCCTGGCACCGGCGGGTGATGGATCAAGACGACGCGAAACGTGCCTTCCTCGCCAAGCCGCGCCAGCACATCGCCGAGCCTCGCAAGCTGATCGCCATGCAGGCGGCCGGTCGCGGCAAACGGCAGCGTCGGCAGCGAGGTCGAAAGCCCGACCAGCGCCAGCGGGCCGCGCCGGCGCACGAACGGGAAATCCTCGCCGCCGTCGCCGCGCATGTAGTCGCCCCAGTCGCGCGCCGCGAACTGCTGCGCGCCGCGCACATAGGTGTCGTGATTGCCCGGCACAAAGGTGACCGCTTCGGGTGGGCCCAGGCGCTCCAGCAATGCACGCGCCGGAGCGAATTCATTGCTGAGCGACAGGTTGATCAGATCGCCGGTGACCGCGATGTGGTCCGGGGACTGCGCTTTCATATCCTCGACCACCGCATCCAGCATGTCGGTGCGATGGATCAGCCGCCGCTTGCGCAGCCAGTTGATATAGCCGAGCCCGCGCTTGGACAGCAGTTCGAGCGGATTGGGTCTGGGCAGTGGCGCAAGGTGGGGATCGGAAAGATGCGCCAGCGTGAACATCAAGAGCTGCCGATCAATATCCCGGCGATGAAGACCAAAGCTCCGCCCACCATGACCTGGAACGAGGCGGCGAGGAAAGAGGTGTCCATATATCGGTGGCGAATCCAGGAAATGGCAACAAGTTCGGCGGCCACCACGACGATGGCAAGCATTGTCGCGGTCCAGAAGTCGGGGATCAGGTAGGGCAGGGTGTGGCCGAGCCCGCCGATTGCGGTCATCAGCCCTGTGACCCCGCCGCGCAGCCAGGGCGCGCCGCGTCCGGTGAGCGAGCCGTCATCCGAAAGCGCTTCGGCAAATGCCATGGAGATGCCGGCGCCGACCGACGCGGCGAGGCCGACCAGGAACGTTTCCCACGGATGATGGGTGGCGAAAGCTGCGGCAAACAGCGGTGCCAGCGTCGACACCGAGCCGTCCATCAGTCCGGCAAGCCCCGGCTGCACGTATTGCAGCATGAACATGCGGCGCTCGGTCTCGTCCTCCTTGGCGCGCGCATCCTTGGTGAGGATGGTCTCGCCCAGCTTTTGGGCGAGCGTTTCGTGTTCGGATTCAATCTCGGCGAGTTCGGTCAGCAGCTTGCGGGTCGAAAGGTCGGTCGCCTTCTCCGCGGCCCGTCGATAGAACCGCTCGGCCTCGTATTCCATGTGGCTGGCGAACTTGCGGACCTCCTCGAGGCCGAGCGGACGCATCAGCCATAGCGGCTTGTTGTGATGGACGAAGCCCTTGACGTCCTGGCGACGGATCAGGGGCAGGAACTCGCCGAACTTGGAGCGATGCAGGTCGATCAGCATGGTGCGGTGGCGGATTTCCTCGTCCGCCATCTCGTCGAACACTTTTGCCGATGACGGAAACGAGTCGCGCAGGCCGTGGGCGAAGCCGCGGTAGATGCGGCTGTCCTCGTCCTCGCTGGTGATGGCCAGCGCCAGGATTTCCTGCTCGGAAAGTTCGGAAAAACGCTTCACACT
>Ga0265325_10000777_pt1 | contig 23082 bp, 19 predicted proteins | sample 41420metaG_FD_202090 | JGI IMG/M metagenome (GOLD analysis project Ga0265325, IMG submission 202090) | Rhizosphere microbial communities from Carex aquatilis grown in University of Washington, Seatle, WA, United States - 4-14-20 metaG | ecosystem: Host-associated > Plants > Roots > Rhizosphere... | reverse complement strand
TTGCGAGGTCATGAAAAACCGCACCCCAGTCGTCGCCATCTTCGCACTGATTCTGATGCCATTTTGTCTTTTTGCTCAAGCGCCTTCGCTCACTATTCAGGTTGACCATCCAACCGCGAAGGTCAGTCCAACGTTCTACGGCCTAATGACCGAGGAGATCAACTACTCTTACGAAGGAGGTCTATACGGCGAGCTGATTCGGGACCGCACGCCGGTCCGCGTCTGGGATGCGACCAGGGTGTGGCCGATCGTGGCGCGAGGCGACTCCATCGCAAACGTCTCCATCGACGAGTCCGATGGTCCTAGCCAGGCGCAACCGCGCAGCCTGCGCCTGACGGTGTCGAAGGCTTCTGCACCATCGCCGGCCGGCCTCGAGAACGACGGTTTCTGGGGTATCCCTGAGCGGCCGAACACTGTGTACTCCGGGTCGTTTTACGCCAAATCCGACACTCCGGGAATTCCCGTCACCATCACCCTCCAAAACGATCAGACCGGCGTAGTTGCCGCAACGGCTGTAATCTCCGCTCTCACCAAGGAATGGAAGCAATACAGCTACTCACTCCATACCGGTGATGTACCCGTCTCCGTCGACAATCACCTCGTCTTGACCATCGCGCAGCCGGCGACCGTTTGGTTCGATTTGGTCTCGCTCTTTCCACCCACTTACCGCAATCGCCCCGGCGGCGACCGCGCTGACATCTCTGAACTACTTGCCGCCATGCACCCGACATTTCTGCGCCTTCCCGGCGGCAACTATCTCGAGGGCGATCATATTGCCGATCGCTTTGATTGGAAGAAGACCATTGGCCCCTGGGTTGATCGGCCCGGCCACATGAGCCCGTGGCATTATCACTCTTCTGACGGCATGGGCCTCCTCGAGTTCCTCGGGTGGTGCCAGGATCTCAAGATGCAGCCCGTACTCGCTGTCTATGCCGGCTATTCCCTCGCTGGGGAGCACGTCGATCCCGGCCCCGCGCTCGAGCCCTACGTGCAGGACGCGCTCGACGAGATTGAGTACGTGACCGGCAGCGCCGATACAAAATGGGGCGCCGAGCGCGCCAAAGCCGGCCATCCCGATGCGTTCCCGCTCCACTATATTGAGGTCGGTAACGAAGACGGCTTTGACAAATCCGGCTCTTACGACGGCCGCTACGCGCAGTTTTACCACGCAATCAAGCAGCGTTATCCGGATCTCCAGATTATCGCTACGACGCCCGTCAAAGGCATCAACCCAGACGTGCTCGACGAACACTTTTACATGTCGGCTCAGGAGTCGTTTTCCCAGGCTCATCACTACGATGCCGCCGACCGCAAAGGACCGAAGATTTTTGTCGGCGAATGGGCCACCCGCGAGGGCGACCCCACGCCGAACCTCGAAGCCGCATTGGGCGATGCCGCCTGGCTTACGGGCCTCGAGCGTAACAGCGATCTCATCATTATGACCAGCTATGCCCCGCTCTTCGTCAATGTGAATCCCGGTGCGATGCAGTGGGCGCCCGATCTCATCGGCTATAACGCTCTCTCAAGCTACGGCTCGCCCAGCTACTGGACGCAGGTCATGTTCTCTTCGCATCTGGGAACAGAGCTTGTTCCCGCCGACCTCGCCAACGCCCCCGCGCGCGTCTTCGCTTCCGCCACGCGTGACGAAGCAACGCACAAGCTCTTCGTCAAGGTCGTCAACGCAACCTCGAATGCGCAGCCCCTCGCTATCGACCTTGGGGGCGCTGGCAAAGTGGGGCATAGTGCCAAGCTGACGACCATGAGCGGCAAAACACCCAACGCGACCAACACCATCGAGGACCCCAATGCCGTCAAGCCGGTCGCGCGCACAGTCGAAGTCGCCGGTCCGAAGTTCACGCAAACTTTTGCGCCTTACTCAGTCAATGTCCTGGAGCTGAGCTACTGATTCCCGACATCGAGCGTGATCGCCCTGTCTAACGCGGTTTCCAGTCCTCGCTGGGAGTCGGGTAAAGTAAAGTCATCGTGATTATCGACTTCGCCAGGCGCGCGCATGACCACAACTGGGAGATGGATCCCATCACGCGCTCTCTGCTTGACACCGACTTCTACAAGCTCCTCATGCTCCAGTTCATCTGGAAAAACTTCCCGGAGACGCGTGCGACATTCACGCTGATCAATCGCACAGCATCCATGCGCCTTGGCGAGATGGTCAGCACCTCTCAACTGCGGGACCAGCTCGACGCTACACGCCGCCTGCGCTTCCGCAAATCTGAGTTGGTCTGGCTTGCCGGCAACACATTTTTTGGCCGCCGCGGCATCTTTGAGCCCGCTTTTCTCGATTGGCTCGAGCACGATTTTAAGCTTTCCGAATACGAGCTCTCCATCCACGATGGCCAGCTTCAGATTCGCTTTGAGGGGCTCTGGTCCGGGACGTCGATGTGGGAGATTTACGCGCTCTCTGAAATCGGCGAGCTCAAGACCCGCGCCGCACTCAAGCCTCTGAGCGAACTCGAGCTCGACATTCTCTACGCACGCGCGAAATCACGGCTCTGGGAAAAAATGGAGCGCCTCCGCGACGTCCCCGATCTCAGCATCAGCGACTTTGGCACGCGCCGCAGGCATAGCTTTCTATGGCACGAGTACGTCGTCAACGCCATGCGCGATACCATCGGCGAAGGCTTCTCCGGCACATCCAACGCCTACCTCGCTTACAAGCACGATCTTGAAGCCATCGGGACCAACGGCCATGAACTGCCCATGGCCATGGCCGCTCTCGCCCGCGACGACGAGGAGTTACGCAAATCACAGTACGCCCTGCTTGAACTGTGGCAGCGCAGCTACCAGGGCGAGCTGCTCATTTTGCTCCCTGACACATTCGGCACCACTCAGTTTCTACGCGGCGCTCCCGATTGGGTGGCCAATTGGACCGGCCAGCGCATCGACAGCAAAGATGCTTACGTCGCCGGCGACGAATACATCGCCTGGCTTGAGCGCCATGGTCGCGACCCGCGCCAGAAGCGGCTCATCGCCAGTGACGCTCTTGATGTCGAGCAGATCCTCGGCCTCCATGCCTACTTCGCCGGGAAGTTGCTCAATGGCGCCTCACCCGACGACTTCCGGTCTGCCGCTGACTTTCGCGATCCGGAGCGATGGATTCCCAATCGCCGCATTCGTTTCAGTACTGGTTGGGGCACCCTGCTCACCAATGACTTTCGCGCCTGCAACCCTCAGGGCAACGACGGATTCAACCCTGTGGGTCTGGTTTGCAAGCTAAGCGAAGTCGACGGCAGGCCTGCAGTCAAGCTTTCCGACAACTACTCCAAGGCCATGGGCGATCCCAGAGAAGCCGAGCGCTACCGGCGCGTGTTTGGCGAGGCCGGCGTTGCCGACATTCCCGTGTTGACGTGATCTCTCCAGGACTTTATGCGGCGCAGCTTCGGCAGGAGCTAATACTCCGCAATCGCATCTACGCGCGCGGCCGCGCACACGTCGAGAGCTACGGCGGCGCCCCGGTCATCGTGTACGAGCCTGAAAACGGCCGCCACGGCAACTTCTTCGATCCCACATATGACGCCGTCACGGCAAACCCCGGTTGGATACGCCGCTTTGAAAAAGTTCACGCCCAGGCCGCGCGTTCCCTGCCCCGGCCGCAGCTCGACCCTGCGCGCCGCTGGTGCGAGCTCGATTCCTCCATGAGCTCCGACGCACTGCTGATGAACATCTTTTGTACGCCCGGCGTAGCCGAATCTGGTCAGGTGCGCGTCGCGCTCGGCATCGAGGATCCAGCCGAGCCCATCTTTGGTTGGAAAGCTCGCGTTCCGCTCACCAATGGGCGCTTTGATCGCACAGAGGTCGATATGCGCTTCGGTTCGCTGCTGGTCGAGGCAAAGCTTACGGAGGTTGGATTTCAAACGCGCACGGCCGCAGTCGTCGAAGCTTATCGCGATTTCGGCACGGTCTTCGACCGCGACCGGCTTCCGCGCGTTGAAATCCCGGCATCGCGCTGGATGAGGGCCAGCGAATTCCCTGAAAATCAATCGCAGGAATTCGAAAGCATCGTCGCCGATCCTGCTATCGTTTCCGCCGTCGACACAGTCTTTCGCCCGCCCGGTGAGCCTGGCTACTCTGCTTATCAACTCATCCGCAGCGTACTGGCAGCGCACGCCGCCGAGTGCAGCTTCTGCGTCATTCACGATGCGCGCCGCCCCGATCTGCGTGAGGAGTGGTTCAAGGTCATGGCGGCGGTCAAAAGCTCCGCATTAAGTGTCCGCCTCAAAGTCCTGACCTGGCAGGAATTGGTTGCGCTGCTTCCGGAGGAACTGCAGGAATTCCTCGACGTGAAATACGGCATCGTGGCGCCCGGCAAGATGCCCTCGCCGATTGGTGACTCAGCAGAACTGGCTGACTGATTTTTGCCGCTCTACAATCCCAGAATCTTCCGGTTTCGCTCGTCGTCCGCGTCACCGCCCGCAAAGTTGTCGAAAGCCCGATCGGTCACGCGAATAATCTGGTCGCGCACAAACTCTGCGCCCTCAGCCGCGCCCTGCTCGGGATGCTTGATGCAGCACTCCCACTCCACCACGGCCCAGCCCGGATAGTCGTATTGCGCCATCTTGCTGAAGACCTGTCGAAAATCAATCTGCCCATCGCCCAGTGAACGAAACCTTCCCGGCCTGTCGATCCATTCCTGATAGCCGCCGTATACTCCCGAGCGTCCGCTTGGCCGGAACTCCGCGTCCTTCACGTGAAACGCCCGCACGCGCTCGTGATAAAGGTCGAGGAAGGCAAGATAATCCATCTTCTGCAGCACCATGTGACTCGGATCGTACAAAATATTCGCGCGCGGATGATCGCCGACCGCGCCGAGAAAGCGCTCGAACGTCGCGCCGTCGTGCAAATCCTCGCCCGGATGCAGCTCAAAGCACACATCCACTCCTGCATCGTCAAACGCATTCAGAATCGGCAGCCAGCGCCGTCCCAGTTCCTTGAATGCCTCGCTTATCAATCCCACTGGCCGCTGTGGCCATGGATAGAAAAACGGCCACGCCAGCGCGCCAGAAAATGTCGAATGTGCATTCAATCCCAGGTTCCTGCTCGCCTTGGCCGCCCACCAAAGCTGTTCCACGGCCCATGCGGTGCGAGCTTTTGGATTCCCATGCAGTTCCGGCGGCGCGAATCCTTCGAGCAGCCTGTCGAAGGCCGGATGACTTGCGACCAACTGGCCCTGCAGATGCGTCGAAAGCTCCGTGACGGCAAGCCCGGCCTGCGCGGCGATGCCCTTCACCTCGTCGCAATACGCCTGGCTCTCAGCCGCGCGCTCCAGATCGAACAGCCTTCGGTCCCAGCTCGGAATCTGGATCCCCACATAGCCATGACCGGCCGCCCATTTGGCCATTCTCTCGAGCGTGTCGTAGGGCGCTTCATCGCCGGCGAATTGCGCCAGAAAAATCCCAGGTCCGTTGATCGTCTTCATCAATCCTCCTCACGACATCGCGCGAGAACCTAGAAATCAACCCAAGCTTCCCTACGGTTGCTCTCAATCACCCGCTCGATGAAGCGCATTCCCCGCACGCCGGCCCGAATTCCTGGCAGCGTGGCCGGCAAAGAATCTGCCTCTCCTTCGTTCCATGCGATCAGCGCATCAGCAAATTCTCGATAGAGAACGGCGAACGCTTCAAGATATCCCTCCGGATGACCCGCGGGAGTGCGCGCCACCGCTTTCGCATCCGCGCCCAGGTACCTCGTTGCCGCGTGGTAAATCTCCTCTGGCTTGTCCAGCCACTTCACAATCAACCGGTTCGGATTCTGCTGCCGCCACTCGATCGAACCCTCCTCGCCGTAAATCCGCAACAGCAGCTCATTCATTTCGCCCGCCGCTACCTGCGAACACTCGAGAGTCCCAGCCGCGCCGTTGTTCAACCTCACAAACGCGTTGCAATCGTCGTCCAGTTTCCGACCCGGCACCACTGAGCGCAGCGTCGCGTTGATCTCCGCTACTTCCAGCCCGCTTACGTACTCGAGCAGATGAAACGCATGTGTCCCGATGTCTCCAATCGCGCCTCCCGGCCCGCTCCGCGCCGGATCGCTTCGCCATTCCGCTTGTTTGTGTCCGGTGGTTTCGATTGGTCGGCTCAGCCACCCCTGAAAGTACTCGACCGCCACTTTGCGAATCTTTCCCAGCTTGCCAGCGGCGCAGATCGCCCGTGCCTCGCGCACCATCTGGTAGCCGGCATAGGTGTGCGTCAGCCCATAAGGCAGCCCGGCCTTCTCCACTGCGGCTTCCAGCTTCAGCGCGTCTTCATACGTCGCCGTCGCTGGCTTATCGCTCATCACCGGAATGCCCGCTTCCAATGCCGCCAGCGCCACGGGCAAATGCAGATGATTCGGCGTCACAATTGCTACGAAGTCGATCCCGTCAGGCCGCTTGCGCTCGGCTTCGAACATCGGCCTGTAATCCGCATAGGCGCGCGCCGGATCAAGATGAAATTTCGCACCCGCTTCGCGTGAGCGCTCCGCCGACTGCGAGAACGCACCCGCAACCAGCTCGATCTTTCCGTCCATCTCCGCCGCGATGCGATGCACGGGGCCAATGAACGCGCCCGGTCCGCCGCCCACCATCCCCATCCGCAGCTTGCGCTCTTCCGCCATCGCTTCCCGTTCCGCGACCTTCCGTCTATCGCAAGCTCGCTTGTTCCCTCGGTCCTTTGTCCCCTGCTTTTAAACGTTCACGCCGCTCGCAAGATAGCCGCCATCCACGGCGAGCACTTCGCCGGTCACGAATCCCGCCGCCTCCGACGCCAGAAAAATCGCCGGCCCCACCACTTCGCGCGGCTTTCCGAAGCGATGCATCGGCGTGCGCGTCAGTAGCTCCTCGCCGCGCAGCGTATTCTTCACCATGGGCGCGCTCATTTCTGTCGAAAACACTCCCGGCGCAATCGCGTTCACATTCACGCCTGACTCCGCCAACTCAATCGCCAGCGTCTTGGTCAGAGAGGCCACCCCGCTTTTGCTGGCTCCATAGGCGGCAAGTTGGTACGACCCGCGAAATGCCGTCGACGACGCAACATTAATGATGCGACCGTAATGTGCAGTGACCATGGTTCGCCCAAAAATCTGGCAGGTGCGCATAGTTCCCGTTAGATTCGTATCGACAATCTTCAGCCATTCGCCTTCGTCCTCATCGAGCGTTGGCACTTTTTTCGCCATACCGGCGGCATTCACCAGGATGTCCACCTTGCCGAACGCCGCAATCACCGCGTCGTGCAATCCCTGAATCGACGTCCGATCCAAAACGTCGCACGCCACCCGCAGCGTGCGCCTTCCTAACGCTTCGATCTCCCGGGCTACCGCATCCACGTGCTCCTTCGCTCGGGAACTCGCTACAACATCCGCGCCAGCCGCGGCAAAACCCAGTGCAATCTCGCGCCCCAATCCGGTTGTCCCACCGATAATGACCGCAACGCGCCCGTTCAACTCAAAAAGCTCTTGCCCCTTCAATCGTTCCTCCCGCCGTCCGCGTCCAAAACACGATACCCGCCGCGCAAACACCGCGCCCAATCTTCAAACACCCCTAGCCTAAATGATCTCGCTTCGGCTCATCGGCCGCGCTGCGCGCTGACCGCCTCCGCCGGCTTGCGCTACAGTATTCATTGACCATGAAACCCCTTTCGATTCCCGATTCTGGCCGCCGCTGGGATTGCGTCAGCCTCGGCGAAGTCATGCTTCGCCTCGACCCCGGCGAAGGCCGCATCCACACCGCGCGCCAATTCCAGGTGTGGGAGGGTGGCGGCGAATACAACGTCGCACGCGGCCTGCGCCGCTGTTTTGGCATGCGTGCCGCCGTCGCCACCGCGCTCGCCGACAATCCAGTCGGCCGCCTCGTCGAGGATTTCATCCTCCAGGGCGGCGTCGACCCATCGCTCATTCGATGGGTTCCCTACGACGGCGTCGGCCGCGCTGTTCGCAACGGCCTCAACTTTACCGAACGAGGCTTCGGCGTTCGCGCTGCAGCCGGCTGCTCCGACCGTGGCCATACAGCCATCAGCCAGGTCAAACCCGGCGACTTCGATTGGCAATCGATCTTCGGTCCATCAAACGGCTCACGCTGGCTTCACACTGGCGGAATCTTCGCCGCGCTTTCCGCCTCCACCGCCGACGTGGCCGTTGAATCCATGGACGCCGCGCGCAAATATGCGACTCCCATCTCCTACGATCTCAACTTTCGCGACAGCCTTTGGAAGAGCATCGGAGGCAAACCAAAGGCTCAGGAAGTCAACCGCGCCATAGTTCGTAAAGTTGACGTCCTGCTCGGCAATGAGGAAGACTTCTCTGCCATGCTAGGCATCGCCATTAAAGGCGTCAGCGACGACTTCTCCGAGTTGCCCATCGCTGGCTACGAAGAGATGCTTCGTGAAGTGGCCGCCACATATCCCAATCTGAAGCTGGTCGCCAGCACCCTGCGCACCGTGCACTCTGCCAGCCGCAACGCCTGGGGAGCAATTGCGCTCTACGAAGACAAAATTGTCCACGTTCCGCAGCGCGACATCGACATCCTCGACCGTGTGGGCGGCGGCGACAGCTTCGCCTCCGGCCTCATCTACGGCCTGCTCACGAATAAGGGAATCGACTGGGCCGTCCAATGCGGCGTGGCCCACGGCGCGCTCGCCATGACCACTCCCGGCGACACCAGCATGGCTACGCTCGCCGAAGTCGAGCGCATCATCAAGGGAGGCTCAGCGCGCATTGCACGATGAGATAGCCGTTAGCCTTTGGCCATTAGCTTGCTTTTTGCTAATGTGATGCCTTACTCCTTCCAGGACGAAGCTAAGAGCAAATGGCTTGAAAAAGGCAGCACTAGAATTGAAGGAAAAACAATGTCCGAAACTACCCAGCAAATCATCGAGCGCGTTGGCCTCATTCCGGTGCTCCGCGCAAAAAGTATCGCGCAAGGCCGCGCTGTTGTCGACGCCATGATCGCCGGCGGCGTCACGGTCGTTGAAGTCACCATGACCGTTCCAGGCGCCATCGACCTTTTGAAGGAATTGAAGAAGGCCTACCCATCCGACCTGCTTCTCGGTTCCGGCACAGTGACCACCGCCGATCATGCCCAGGCCACCATTGACGCGGGTGCGGAGTTCGTTGTCAGTCCCAGCCTTCACCCCGAGGTGATACACACGACCAAGATCAACAAAAAGATTTCATGCCCCGGAGCGCTCACACCAACCGAAGCCATCACGGCATGGAACGCGGGCGCAGACTACGTAAAGATCTTTCCCTGCTCCGCGGTCGGCGGCGCCGGCTATCTAAAATCGTTGCTCGCTCCCTTTCCGCATCTTAAGCTCATACCCACAGGCGGCGTCACGCTCCAAACCGCGGCGAGCTTCATTCAGGCCGGTGCACGCGCACTCGGCGTGGGCAGCGATCTCGTCAATCTCGCGGCCATCGATTCCGGACATCCAGAGATCATCACCGAAGCTGCCCGCGCGTATTTGAAAGTCCTCGCCGACGCGCGAAGAGTCTAGACCGCCTCACCCACCTTCGCCTCGGCAAATAGCCACGCGTAGAGCGCCACGCCCACGTAGCACGCCACCGGCACCATGTATGCCGCGCGCAACGGCAACACTCCCATCAGTTTCGTCAGCACCGCACCGCCCAGAATCGCCATCACCAGCAGTGATCCCGCGGTCTTTGTCTTCTCGCCCATCCCCTTCAGTCCAAGCGCAAAGATGGTCGGAAACATGATCGACATGAAGAGGCTCGTGGTGAGCAAGCAGCCCACGCCCACCCAGCTTGGATCAGCAACCGCAACCAGGCAGAGCACAATGTTAATCGCTGCATAGGCCGCCAGCATCATGCGCGCATGAAAGTGGCGCATCAACCATGCCGAGCTGAATCGACCCACTGCGAATGCCGCGAGCGTGCCCGTCAGCATATAGCCTGCGGCCTTGTCGCCCACGCCCGTAGCCGACTCCACATAGCTGATGAAATAACTCCACGTGCCCACTTGCGCGCCCACGTAAAGAAACTGCGCCAGCACAGCGAACACAAAGTGCGGTTGCCACAGCCGCACGTGCATCGCCCCGGATGGCGCGCTCTCTGTTGTATCCTCCGTCCCGATCTCGGGAAACTTCGTCATCAGAATTAGCAATGCCCAAAGAAACGCGATACAACCCAGCACCAGGTACGGCGTCACCACGCGCAGCGTCTCAGAGTGCAGATACGCCTGGTAGGTCCCCGCCGCCTGCATGGTTGCAACCTGCGCGTCGCTCAATTTCACGCCCGAAAAAATAAATACCGTCCCAATCAGCCCGGCGGTGATCGATCCCAGCGGATTGAATGCCTGCGACAGATTCAGCCGCCGCTCGCTCGATCCGGCCGGCCCAAGTTGCGCGATAAACGAATTCGATCCCGTCTCAAGAAACGACAATCCGCTGGCGATCACGAACTGCGCGACCAGGAAAAACGCATACAGTCCCGCCTGAGCTGCCGGATAGAACAGCAGGCATCCGCTTCCCAACAGGCACAAGCCGGTTACGATGCCGGTCTTGTATCCAAAGCGTCGCATCAACTGTCCCGCAGGAACGGCCAGCAGAAAATAGCCCAGATAAAACCAGATTTGCACTCCCGCGGCGCTCGACCGATCGATGTTGAACGACTTCATGAACTGGCGGATCAGAATGTCGTTCAGGTTGTTTGGAATCGCCCACAGAAAGAACAGCACAGTCACGACCAGGAAGGGCACCAGTCGTCCGGCGGGAATCAAGGGCGCTTCAATATCTTCACGACTCGGCATGTTCTTTTTCCTGTAAAGGCTTTCACCGTTGTACAGAATTTGACGCTTCACTGGCAAATCACTTCCGCCGGCGACTTCACATGAATCCTTTGTCAGCGCCACCGCCTATAATCCCTGCGTAAGGCGGCCTCATTCCAGCAAATCTTCCTGGGAGTCTGAGCCGATCAACACGATGCAGCCGCTTCAAGCCGCTTCAATCGAATTCGCGCGTCGCTCTTTCGCCGAAGAGCTCTGCAGAGCCAACGGCATCTCAGCGCCCGCAATTCTTGCCGCGTTCTCCACCGTTCCCCGCGAACGATTCGCCGGTCCCAGCCCGTGGATGATCCAGCCCAGCGGCGAACAGTCCTTCACTGAAAGTGCCGACCTAAGCAACGTCTATCAGGACGCCCTCATTGTTCTCGACGCGGCGAAGCACCTCAACAACGGTCAGCCTAGCCTTTGGGCGATTCATCTGAGCCTGCTCGACGTTCATCCCTGCGACCACGTCCTTCATCTTGGTTGTGGCGCAGGCTACTATTCGGCCATTCTCGCTGAACTCGCCGGCCCCAGTGGTCGCGTCGTGGCCGTCGAAATCGACCCAGCCCTCGCCGATCGTGCTCGCATCGCGCTCGAGCCCTGGCCTCAGGTCACCGTCGTTCATGCCGACGGGGCGCGCGGCCCATTCGATCCAGCCGACGTGATCGTCGTCAGCGCGGGCGCCACACATCCCCTCCCCGCGTGGCTCGCAGCGCTCAACCCTGAAGGCAAGCTCCTCTTTCCGCTCACTCCCACGCGCGGCGCCGGCGCCATGGCATACATTTCCCGAAAAGGCCCGAAGGCCTTCGCGGCCACACTCTGCGGTTCAGTTTTCTTTGTCGATTTTGAAGGTGCGCGCGACCCCGCAATCAGCGATGGGCTGGCCAGGGCGCTGAAACGCAACCACGGCTTCAGCGTGCGCTCTCTGCGTTGCGATACTCACGAAAGCGACGATTCATGCTGGCTTCACGGCAACGGCTGGTGCTTCTCGCGCCGCTCGCCCATAGCAGATCCTGAATAATCTTCTCGTTCGCCCCGCGCGCATCATCTTCACAACACGCGCGCCAGCCACTTTCCTGTGTGCGAGTGGAGATTCGCCGCAATCTTCTCCGGAGGGCCCTCCGCGACAATCCGCCCGCCGCCCTCGCCGCCTTCCGGACCCAGATCGATCACCCAATCCGCGCTCTTGATCACGTCGAGGTTGTGCTCGATCACGATCAGCGACCCGCCGCCGTCGATCAGCTTGCGGAACGCAGTCAGCAGTTTCGAAACATCGTCAAAGTGCAGTCCAGTCGTCGGCTCGTCCAGAATGTAGAGCACGCGGCTCGCTTGCGATGGCTTTGCCGTCGCATTCACCGCACGCACCGCCGACAAGTGTGCCGCCAGTTTCACGCGTTGAGCTTCGCCGCCTGAAAGCGTCGTCGCAGACTGCCCCAGCCGCAGATAGCCCAGCCCGATTTCATCCAGGACTGCCAGCTTTTCCACGAGCCTGGTCTGGCCGGCAAAAAATCGCAGCGCCTCCTTCACCGTCATCTGGAGAATTTCGTGAATGTTCTTGCCCTTGTATTGCACACCGAGAATTCTGGCCTGGTAGCGCGTGCCGTTGCAGTCTTCGCATGGCAGTTCCACATCAGCAAGGAACTGCATCTCCACCGTCACCGTTCCATCGCCCTCGCACGTGTTGCAGCGCCCGCCCGGCACGTTGAACGAAAAGTGTCCCGGCGTGAGCGAATGCCTCTTGGCCTCTGGCTGCGCTGCAAACAGTTCGCGCACCAGATCGAATCCTTTGATATATGTGATGGGATTCGAACGTGGCGTACGCCCGATCGGCGTTTGATCCACCAGCACCACGTCGTTCAGCCGCTCCACGCCGCTCAGCGAACTGAAGACGCCCGAAGGATCGCTGCCATCGCTCTGCCCCAACGCCCTGGCCACCGCGCGATACAGTACCTGGTGCACCAGCGTCGACTTCCCCGAACCCGAAACTCCTGTAACCGCCACCAGCATTCCCAGTGGAATTTCCACATCGAGCCCGTGCAGATTGTTCGCTCGCGCCCCGCGCAGCACCAACTTTTCGCGCCCCGGTGCGCGTCTACGCGTGGGTACGGGAATCGAAATCTTCCCGCTCAAATAGCGCCCAGTCAGCGATGCCGGATTGGCTTCAATCTCCGCTAGGACTCCTTCCGCAAGCAGCTTCCCGCCGAACTCGCCCGCGCCCGGCCCCAGATCGAGCAGATGATCCGCCGCGCGGAGAATGTCGGCGTCGTGCTCCACCACCAGGATCGTGTTTCCCAGGTCGCGCAGCTCTTCAAGAATATGGATCAGCCGCGCCGTGTCGCGCGTGTGCAGTCCGATCGACGGCTCATCCAAAACATAAAGCGCTCCCACCAGCCGCGACCCCAGCGAAGTCGCGAGTTGAATCCGTTGCGCCTCGCCGCCGCTCAACGTCGACGCCAACCGGTCGAGCGTCAAATATTCGAGACCGACTGCCACAAGGAATCCCAGCCGCTGCCGCACTTCGAGGAGAATCGGCCCTGCGATCTCGTCTTGCATCGGCGAAAGTTTCAGCCTGTCGAAGAAATCCTTCGCCTGCGCGATCGTCAGCGCAGTCGCCTGGCAAATGTTCTTCCCAGCGATGCGCACGGCCCGCGCCTCTGTTCTCAGCCTTTGTCCGCGGCAATCTGGGCATTCCGCGTAGCCGCGATACTTGCTGAGCATCACGCGCACGTGCAGCTTGTACTTCTTGCGCTCCAGCTGCGCAAAAAAGCCGTACACGCCGGCGAATCCGTCCTTCCCGTCCACCGCGGGCTTGCCGCGCAGCACCGTCTCGCGCACTGCCTCGCTCATGTCGCGCCACGGAACATCCAGCGGCACGCCCAGCTCCGCCGCGCGCTTGCGCAACTCGCCAATCCAAGGCCGGTACTTCGGCCGGTTCCACGGATCGATCGCACCGCCAGCCAACGTCAACCCCTGGTCGGGAATCACGAGGCCCAAATCGTAATCCACCGTGTTGCCGAAACCCTGGCAGCGCGGGCAGGCGCCAAATGGATTGTTGAAGCTGAACAAGCGTGGCTCTGGTTCCCGAGCCGGCCGATGGCAGTTCGTGCATTCATACGCGCCGGAAAACCGCAGCCTTCGACCACCTGACTCGCCTTCGCGAAGAGCCTCCTCAAAGATGATCTCGCCCGCCTCGCGATATCCCGTCTCCACGGCATCCACAATCCGCGCGCGATTCTCGGCACTCACCACAATCCTGTCCAGCAGAACAAACACCGGAACCGACAGTTCCAGATCGATCAGCGACTCGGGGGTTGAAAACTCGAACAGCCTTCCCTGTTGCCACAGGCGGTTGAATCCGCTTGCCCGCAATTCCGCGAGGCGCGCCTTTACCGTTTCCGCATGCAACCCCTCGCTCGCCTTCCCGACAGCCTTCGGCCTGGTAGCGCTCTTTACCGCGCGTCCCACGGCCTTTCCCGCCTTGGCTTCCGCCTCCGCCCCAAGACTTCCCGCGCTCATTGCCGGAAACAGCACATTCAGCCGTGTTCCATCGCCCAGTGCAAGAATCTTCTCGACAGCCTCGTCCACCGAATCGCGCTTCACGATCCCGTCGCAATAAATGCAATGAACCTCTCCGCAGCGTGCATACAGCAGGCGCAGGTAGTCATAGATCTCGGTCGCCGTTGCCACCGTCGACCGCGGATTCCGCGTGGTGTTTTTTTGCTTGATGGCGATGGCCGGCGCCATTCCGTCGATCTCGTCTACATCCGGCTTCTCAATGCGCTCCAGAAACTGCCGCGCATAAGCCGACAGCGACTCCACATACCGCCGCTGTCCTTCGGCATAGATCGTGTCGAAGGCCAGCGAACTCTTGCCCGAGCCCGATACGCCGCTGATCACTGTCAGCTTGCCGTGGGGTATCTCGCACGAGAGGTTTTTCAGGTTGTGCGTCCGCGCATTGCGGATGATGATGGCATCGTTCAAAGGGAAGGCACCGATCAAGACTTCCGGTCGCGTCACAGTGCTCTCTGTGAGCCTAAGGGCGCAACCATCCATCCTTGATTATAAATTGTGCCGCAACCCCTGTTTCTGGACGAAACAAGCTTCCATCGGTAATCGGCCCCTCAAGGAATCTCTCCCCACAGATCCACTCCATCTTTGTAAGGACGGAGAATTCCGTGCAAGCAGGCGAGGAATGGAGCTGAATTCGGAAGGAATAGAAGGAATTTGGGTCTCTGGGGGAGGGCCCGGCGAAATCGTCGAACCTATTTAGCCTGCGGCGCCTTCGCCCAAACCGATTACCGCTTCATCGACCTCGCGCTGCGCCACTAGCCACGGCGCGTGACTGCGGGCGCCGCTCTTGATTGCGATCGGCGTAGGCGCTGAGGTTTGCGAGCGAACGGCCTTGAGCTTTCCGGGAATAAAAAATCCGCGCCGGCCCGTGTGTTGATTGAAGGTGTACGGCAGAACCGAATCCATCTCCGCTTTGCGATCGAGGACATTGGCCAGCGCCAGCAGAATGAGCGAGGCGCATGCGGGGCATTGACCCGCGCAGTTCCCGATGCTGTTGCAGTCCGGGCATAGGTAAGCAGACGCCAGAGGGATATGCTGCATTTGGATGAATTCCATTTTTTCACCTGAATTATGAATAATCGATGCGCTAAAGAGCACAGGAGAACGTGACCCCGAGTCTTCCCTGCTGTCTAAGTGGATGCCGCTTTCTGACGGGCAGTTGTTTCTCATCCAGGCCGCGCGAACAGCCGGGGTTCACGGCCCTCGCGGGCCGTGCGGCTGCTGACAGCCGGTAAACTACTTATGCGAGGCAATTTGTGGTTCGATTCGCCCTTTTCGTTTTGTTTGCGGCAGTGATTTCCTGTCAAACCACATCTTTTGCCCAGGGTTCCTCATCGCCTGCCGGTTCCAAGGCGCCTGCTGGCTCCACTCCCGCGCCCGCCAACGAAGCCTCCACCTCATCTCCAGGACCTCTTGCTGCCGAATTGGCTGCGGGCGAATCGGCGATCGCCGCATCCGACTGGAAGACTGCTGAAGCCAAACTCGATCTTTACCTCGCCGCTCATCCCAACGACGCGCGAGCCCTCTTTGACGCCGGCTATGTCGCCGACGCCCAAAGCCGCCTCGACGACGCTGCTGCTCTCTACCGCCGCGCCCTAACCGTCGATCCCAATTCGTTCGAGGCTCACATTTCTCTTGGCATGCTTCTCGCGCGCCAAAACAAGCTTGCCGAAGCCCGTCCCGAACTCCTCGCCGCCACCACTCTCGATCCCGGCGTGGCCGATCCAACTCTTAAAGCTCGTGCATGGCGCGCGCTAGCCCGCATTGATCGCGACTCCGATCCCCCTGCCGCTTCCAACGACCTGCTTCAAGCTCTCAAGCTCACGCCGGAGACTCCCTCCGATACGCTCCTTGCCGCCGAGCTTGCCGAAAAAAACGGCCAACCTGAACGCGCCGCGGCAGCTTATCGCCGCCTTCTCGACAAAGATCCCGATTCCGCGCCCGCCTCCGCCGGCCTCGCTCACTTGCTTATCGTCGGCAAGAGGTATCCCGAGGCCGAAACGCTCCTGCGCGCGGCGCTCGCCAAGAACCCCGACGATCCCACGCTCACTGCTCAGCTCGCTACCGTGCTTGCCGATCAAGACAAAGCCGAAGCGCTCCCGCTCTTGCAAAAACTTCATGCCGCCCATCCCACCGATCCCGCCGTCACGCGCATGTTAGCTGCCGTGCTCGCTGACGCTGGAGAATTCGCCGGTTCCGACCAGCTCTTCCTTCAGCTCCTTGCCGCTTCGCCCGGCGATCCCGAACTGCTCGTCTCCCATGCTCAGAACCTGGTCCACGAGGGCCAGCTGGACCAGGCCTACGCGGTCTTCGACAAGGTTGTGCAAATCAATCCAACCAATGTAGATGCCTGGAGCGGCCTCGCATTCACCGCCTCTCGTCTGGGCCACCCCGATGTCACCCTGCACGCGCTTGCTATTCGCTCCCGGTACCTTCCCGATAACGCGTCAACCTTCTTCCTTTGGGCTACCGCCTACGACTCCATGCACCAGAAAACTCAAGCCGCAGCCTATTACCACCGCTTCCTCGAGGCATCCGGCGGGAAGCTGCCCAACCAGGAATGGCAGGCCCGCCAACGCCTCCAGATCCTCGAGAAATAGCCCCCAAGTGCATTTCCCAGTCCCCCTCGGGCGTCCTTCAAGTCCAGGAATCCATCGTCTTTCTCGTACCTGAGTTATTCGCCACATGAAAATCGTGCATCATAGTGCTTGCGGTTCGTTGCGCAATGTGCGTACTATAGGGTCAATTTGGGGGCAGAACCGCGTTACAGGAGTTTCCCCATGCGGACTGTATTTCCCATCGCCGCGCTCCTTGTTCTCAGCCTCAACGTCGGCCCCCTGCGCGCCGCCTCCGCTGACAGTTCCATGCCCGATCAGCAATCGATTGAAGCGCTCGAGGCCCGCGCCGATCAGGCACAGCCGCGCGAGCGGTGCTTCCTCTATTCGCAGGTGGTGCAGCAGATGACTGAGCTGAGCATCCGCCAATACCAATCCGGTGAGGTGGTCAAGGCGACAGGCCTGCTTCAGCAAATCCAGCGCATCGTAAAAAAAATTCACCTTTCGGTTAATGATGACGATAAGCGCCTCAAGAACGCCGAGCTCATGTTGAGCCACACAGCCTTTCGGCTTGGCGAAATGCTCCGGGCCAGTAGCGTTGAGGACCGTCCGCTCGTCGAGCAAACACTGTCTCAGGTGACCGACGCCAAGAATGCGGCTTTAATGCAGGTTTTTCGCAAATAATTCGCTGCACTCGCCAATACATAGCCCAATCGTCTAATCATGGCAGCCTTTGTGCGTCTAACGCGCATAAGCTCCAGGCGCCAAGCGCCTCCATGCTTTCAGCAAGGTCCACGATTCACCCGCCACTTGCTGCGAACCTGTGCTTGAATAAACTCGTTGGAGTCTGTCTGCCATGCGCGCCCTCAATGCGATTCTCGTTTCACTCCTGATCTACGCGCCGCTCGCCGCGCAGAAAGAAAAGCCCGAGCCGCTGACTGAGGGTCAACAGGACCAGATCGCCGAGGCCGGCATCGATCCCGTCGCCCGCGTCACTCTTTACGTCAAGTTCATCGATGATCATTCCGACACCATCAAGGGCCTCATTACTCGCGCGCATACAGAGGCGAGGATCCGGCGGCTCAACGGGGAGCTTCAGAGCTTCTCGGCTCTCGTGGACGAGCTCGGCGATAATCTCGACGTCTACTCCGAGCGGAAGGCCGACATCCGCAGAGCGCTCAAGCCGCTCACTGAAGGCCTCACGCGCTGGCAGCAGACACTGCACGGCCTGCCCAGCGAGCCCGGCTTCGAAGTCTCCCTCAAGGACGCGCTCGACAGTGTCGGCGATCTCTCCGATCAGGCGAAACAAATCAGCGCCGACCAGGACGCTTACTTCAAAGCCCACCCTGACGAAAAAGGCCAGGACCGCTACGAGCCGAAGTGAACCTGGCGGTCACAGCGCACTGTTATTCTGCTTTTCGTGACCCCTGACGTCGCCCCCATCTTCCAGAATGAGTATCGCGCCCTCCGCCCGCGCGCGCCCATGCCGCCGTTTCACATTCGCTTTCGACGCTTCACCTCGCTCAACACCACGATCCGCCTGCGCGACGGCGAGATCTTCGTCAGCCTCTCCGATCTGCTTGAAGGCGCGCCCGAGCTGGTCCTTCACGCTATCGCCCACATTCTCCTTGCCAAGCTCTATCGCAAATCCATTGACGCCGGTCAGAACCTGCGCTACAAGCGCTTCGCCTCCTCGGCCGCAGTCACGCGCCAAACGGAGCTCATCCGCCACGCGCGCGGCACTAAGCGCTACTTCGGCCCTGAGGGCCGCTTCTTCAATCTCGAAGAGGTCTTCGACTCACTCAACACGCGCTTCTTCGGCGGGCTTCTCGGTCGGCCCGACCTCACCTGGAGCGAGCACCATGCCAAGCGTTCGCTCGGCCATTACGACGCTGCCCACAACACTATCGTCGTGAGCCGCGTGTTCGACCGACCCTCCAGCCCTCGTTACGCAATCGAATACCTGCTCTACCACGAGATGCTCCACCTGAGACATCCGATCAGGACTCGGGGGCTGCGCCGCTGCATCCACTCTCGTGAATTCAAGGAAGACGAATCGCGCTTCCCCCAACTCACTGAAGCTCTCGCCTTCATCAAGCGGCTGTGATAGCGGCTCTCGCGCAAAGGATCAAACGCCCCGGTTTCAAGTTCTTCTTCCTACCGGCTACTCCCTACTCCACGCTTTAAGTCCGCTAATGAGGCTCGCCACCTTCGCCACATCGTGGCTCTTGCACCACGATTCCATTCCCTTCGCCAGCCGCTCCGTCGCGCGCGGATCAGCGTAGCTCGCCGTGCCCACCTGAACGGCCGTTGCCCCGGCCAGCATGAACTCCACCGCATCTTCCGGCGTCACGATCCCGCCCATCCCCAGAATCGGTATGTGCACTGCACGCGCGACCTCGTACACCATGCGCAGCGCGATCGGCTTGATCGCCGGTCCTGACAGCCCTCCCGTCGCATTGCTCAGTCGTGGCCTCCGTTCGTTCGCATCAATTGACATCGCCAGAAAGGTATTCACCAGGCTTACCGCATCCGCGCCCGCTTCCTCGCATACGCGGGCCATGTGCCCGATCGAAGCCACGTTTGGTGAGAGCTTCACGATGAGCGGTTGTATGGCCACTCTCTTCGTACGATCCACCAGCTCTTCCAGCAAATAAGGATCGGCGCCGAATGTCATTCCACCTTCATGCACGTTGGGGCAAGATGCGTTCAATTCGTAGGCCGCGATTCCTTCCGCATCGTTCAGCCGATCGATCACCCCGATGTAGTCGTTCACCGTGTGCCCGAACACATTCACAATCACTTTGCAGCTTGGGTGCCGGCTCATCGGCGGCAGCTTCCGCTCGACGAAATCTTCCACGCCTACGTTTTGCAGCCCGATGGCATTGAGCATTCCCGCCGCTGTCTGAACAATGCGAGGCGGCGCATGCCCAGCCATCGGCTCGAGCGAGATCCCTTTGGTCACGATCGCGCCCAGCATGTCGAGCGAGACGATCTCTTCAAATTCGATGCCGTATCCAAAGGTACCGCTGGCGGCGATCACCGGATTCACCAGCTCCAGTCCAGCGAACGAGACTCTCATGTCTGGTTTCACGGCTCGGTAATCTTCCTTTCCAGCGGGTCGACAGCGCTCCGCGCCTGGTGCGTCGCGGGCGCGGCTCTCCGATTCATCATAATTGGCGCGCCGTCCGCTAACGCGGGAATGTCGGAGGCTCAATATGCTCTTCGTATGCGGCCGTGACGTTGAACCTTGAGCGGAATACAAAAAGGCCCTTCGCCAATCGCCGAAGGGCCTTTGTCTCAAGCTGGAAGCTACTTTTCTAGGCCGTCACTGCCTCACTCGCGTCCACTTTCACCGGCGTGAGCCAGCCAAACCGGTCCGACTTCAACCCATTGGCAATGCCGAAGAACTCGTCCGCGATCTTCTTCGTGACCTCTCCGGGCTTGCCGTCCCCAATCACGATGCGGTCGATCGACCGGATCGGCTGCACCTCCGCGGCCGTCCCCGTAAAGAACACTTCGTCCGCAATGTACAAGAGCTCCCGCGGAATCGCCTGCTCGGTCACCGTGAATCCCAGGTGCCGTGCAATCGTCAGTACGCTGTCACGCGTGATTCCCGACAGCGCCGAGCTCCCCAGCGGCGGCGTAAACAACACTCCGTTGCGCACGATGAAGATGTTCTCGCCCGATCCCTCGCTCACCAACCCATTCACATCCAGCGCAATGCCTTCCTGATAGCCGTTGGCTTCGGCTTCCATTTTGATGAGTTGCGAGTTCATGTAATTCGCGCCGGCCTTGGCCAGCGCCGGCAATGTGTTCGGTGCGAGCCGGTTCCAGCTTGAAATGCACACATCCGCTCCGCCGTGCCCAGCAAGATATTTGCCCCACGGAAAATTCGCGATGTACACATCGACTGGCGACCCCTTAGGGTTCACGCCAATCTCCCCGTACCCCCGCAGCATGATCGGCCGGATATAGCACGGCGCAATCCCGTTCGCCTCAATCGTCTCCACAACGCCCGCGCAAAGTTCTTCCAGCGTGAACGGAACTTCCATGCGGTAAATCTTGGCCGAGTCCAACAGCCGCTGCATGTGCTCCGGCAGCCTGAAGACCGCTGACCCCTGCGGCTGCCCGTAGCAGCGCACTCCCTCGAACACGCTCGACCCGTAGTGGATCACGTGGCTCATCACGTGAATCCTGGCTTGATCCCAGGCAATCAGGTTCCCGTTGTGCCAGATCTTTTCTGTCGTTTGAATAGGCATGGGGACTTAGGAACTCCTCCTTCTCGAAAACTCAGACACTTCTTTCAAGGGTGTCATGTTTGCCGTTCGAAGGCAAGCGGACGTTTCTGATCCAGATCCTACGCGGAGACTTTCATTTCTCTGGAAATGCCGTTAGAATCAAGCTCCCCCCTGCCGGACGCCACTGGCCGCGAAACTCAACCCGGCCTACGCGCCAAATAGGAGATTCCTCTCAATGAGTCGATCTGCGAAATCCCTCGCCGTGTTCTGCTTCGTCGCCCTTCTGCTTGTCGGCTGTAAATCCACACAGAGCGCGACCACGCCTACGGGCGGAATTGGGAGCACTGGGACGCCATCGGGCGCCAAGCCCGGCCCAGCAACGTATGTTTCCGCCTCGCCGTTACCTAATCAACTCACCACGGCCAAAATCACAGACCCGTCTTTGAACAACATGGTCTCGGCCACGCTCACGATTCCCGCCGGCTGGAAGCTGCAAGGCATCACCATGATCAGCCCCTGCACCTTTTCACCATGGCCCGTCTTCCGCGCCTATTCGCCCGATGGACTCATGCAGATGCGCACTGAGCCTGTTTTCGGATGGCAATGGCATCCCAACTCCCGAGGCACTTTCAACAGCGGTTGCGCGAATATCTCCGGTCAGGTTTCCGCCGCTGCCTTTCTCCAGTACTACCTTGGGACCATGCCTGGTGGCGTCCATGTTGTCGGGCCGATGCCAGTGCCGGCGGCCTATTCGCAATGGGCCCAGGGTCTAGCCGCGCAAAAGAATCAGGCGAACAGCCGGGTGGCGCCAGCCATGCAGACAGAGAACACTGCGGACACGGCGGCAGTCAAAATCGAAGTGATCAATGGGTCGTTCGTCGTCGAGGAGCGGCTGCGTACAGTCGTCGAGTGCACCATGAGCAACGATCGCAGCACGGCCATGAGCAACGCCCTTTATGGCGGTACATGCTGGGCCAGGGTCGACGCGCTCTCAGCGCCCGAAGGCCGGCTTGACGCGCTCGTTCAATTGGTCGACAACAACAATCTTCCTCACGGCGTGAACTCACCGGAGTGGACACAGGCAGCCTTGCAGCGCCAACAGCGCGAGGGCGCTAAGGCGATGGCCCAATTGACGGCTCAGGAACAGCAGGAAAGCAGGATGATTTATCAGCAGTTCCAGCAGATCATGCTGCGCTCTGCCATCGAACATGCAGCCTTCATGCGGCAGCAGGAGTCGCAGTTCGAGAGTGCGATGAACAACGCCTACGACTCAATGGACGCGCGAAGCGCTGTTGCTTCCGACTGGGTAGACTACTCGCTCGATCAGGAAACCGTCATGAACCCCGACGGAAGCACCTCAAAGGTTTCGAATCAATTTTCCCAGACTTGGACCGACGGTACCCATTGGTACCAGTCGAACGACACGGGCTTGAACCCAAATGGCGTGCTCCAGGGAAACTGGACCCAGTCATCGCAGGTTCACGGCAATGGGACGCCGGAATAGGCCAAACTTCGGCCCTATCCGTGGCCTGCGCAATAGAATCCCTGCAATCGGGGCAGTGAGCAAAAGAGCCGCGCCGCGCAATCGGAGGTCAGCCTGATGGGTGAGCTATTCAAAGTTTGCTGGGACTTATTCACCATTCGTCACTACCAGCGTCAGGGGATAAAACTCTCCGCCGGCGATTATGTTGTCGCCATAGGATCCGTGATTTTCCTCTACGCCACTGCGGTGCCCGCCGCCGTTCTCTACCAAAACCATCCGCAGTACAAATGGGTGTTCATCACGACCTGCGCGCTCGACGTAATCCTGCTCATCGCGCTGTTCGTGTGGGAAGTGAAATGGTGGATCAAGCACCGCGCCGCCGCGCGCGCCGCGCAAGGAATCGCAACAAACAACCGTCCCGGACAGTAACCGCCGCCAGGAGACGCATATGTTCTGGCTTGGATT
>Ga0265325_10000776_pt1 | contig 23122 bp, 20 predicted proteins | sample 41420metaG_FD_202090 | JGI IMG/M metagenome (GOLD analysis project Ga0265325, IMG submission 202090) | Rhizosphere microbial communities from Carex aquatilis grown in University of Washington, Seatle, WA, United States - 4-14-20 metaG | ecosystem: Host-associated > Plants > Roots > Rhizosphere... | reverse complement strand
TCCTGTCAGCTAATGCAATGTGCCGTCTTTGAAGCGGCGCATGATGATTTTTATCGAGATGCAGTTTGTCGGAATAGAAAACTGGCTCGCGAGCGACCCAATCATCGAGCTGGCGATGTCGAACGTCGACGCTGTCTTTTCACCCCAACACGACTGCTCTGTTTTCAGATGATTGTGCATTCGGACGCGTACGGTAAATGCGCCGTCTTCCTCGACAATGTGCGCATGAAGGCGTGTAAACCCAACACTGACCGGACTTTTGGAAAAATCCATTTGGCTACTTTGTTCAAAAGCTCGCATGGATCTGCATCGGCATAGATGTTTGTGTGTCCGCCAAAGAGCAGCCTTCGGTACCCGTTGTAGCTGTCTACGGACGGTGAATTAACAAGAGCAAATACAGTTTTATTATTGGAGGCCAACGACCAGTAATGCTTGTCTCAAGCGGCGGGCGCGTGCAGCGCGCTGACGGGAACGTCGAGTTCGTACACCAACCCTTCGGGTTCGTAATTCAACCGAACCGCGCCGCGAAGCTGTTCAGCCAGCCGGTGGATCAGGCGCGTGCCGAAGCTGCGCCGCGTTGGGTCGTTGACAGGTGGGCCGCCACGCTCAGTCCAAATCAGCTTCAAATTCTTCTCATCGACAGTGGATCGGATGTCGATCCGTCCAGCACTGTTGGATAGCGCGCCATACTTAACCGCGTTGGTGCAGAGTTCGTTGAGGGACAGAGTGATGGGTAGCACAGCGTTCGGACCAATCTCCAGCGCGGTGGCATGCACGGCAAACCGGGATGCGTCCCGGCTCTCGAAGGGTTCGATCGCGAAGCGAATGATGTCAACCAGCTTTGCGCTGGCAAAGTGCGCCTGAAGCAGCAGATCGTGCGCTCGACCCAGCGCGACCAGCCGGCTCTCGACGGCCATCCGGCCCTCGTCCAGACTCGTCGCGTTTCGCAGGCTTTGCGAGGTGATGGCGATAACAGTCGCAAGGATGTTCTTTACGCGGTGATGCAGCTCCTCCAGCAGCAGGTGCTGCAATCGCTTGGCGACCTCGTTCTCGGTCGCATCGATGCCGGCCTGCTTCAGGATGCGCGCCGCGTCGATACCGGCCTGCGCAAGCAAGCCGCGAAGACCGGCATTTTCCTCCTCGAGCGCGGTTTCCTTGAGGCTCTTGGGGTTGGATACCATCAGCCAGAATAGCACAAGAGGACGTGCAAAATTCTGGCTGCGTTCGAGGCCGGGTGGGGTGCAGTTGGTCGAAAGCGTAACACCACCCGGCCGCTCGCTGTCGCACGCGTCCACCCTCCCCCTGACGGGGGAGGGAAAAGCGCGTCCGCAGGACGGTCTATTCGCAATACTTGCAGGGCGGGAAATCCCGCGAATAGACCGGCTGCTTGAGGAACGCATCCTTGCCGTAGGTCCAGAACTGGCTGACGTTGGGATAGGTCTTGATCACCACGTTCCAGAGCTCTTCCTTGTCGTAACCGAACAGCTTCTTCTTCTCGACCTTCTTGATGTAGGCGTTCTGGATCGGGTTGCGCATGTCGTCGAAGCTGACCGGGCCGCGCACCGCGTCGATCTTCAACGCCTGCAGCTTGCCGATGAACTGTTCGGCGCCGGGCCACTCGCCCTTGGTGCCCTGCATCACGTCGTCGATGAGCTGCGCCGTCGTATATTGGGTCTCCGCGAAGTAGGACGGCACCTTGTTGTATTTCGCCCGGAACGCCTTGACGAATGCCTCGTTCTTTGGCGTCTCCAACGCTGCGCTGTACTGCAATGCCGAGACGTCGCCGATCACCTCGTCACCCATCGCAGGCAGCGTGAACTCGTCATAGCTGGTGCCGCCACCCACGATCCGCATCTTGTTGCCGGAGGCGCGCAACTGCTTCGGAAACTGCACCACCATCGGCCCCGCCATCAGCGTGAAGATGCCGTCGGCGTCGGCCTTGATGGTCGGGATGTAGGGGCCGAAGTCCTTGGTGCCGAACGGCGGCCAGATTTTCTGGATGATCTTGCCGCCGCAGTCCTCGAACACCTTTTGGAAACCGCCCGCCGCCTCGTAGCCGAAGGCGTAGTCGGCCGCGATCGAGACGATCTTCTTGAAGCCGTTGTCGCAGGCCCACTGCCCTAGCGCGTGATGGGGCTGCGACGATGACCAGCCGGTGCGGATCATGTACGGATAATTCGGCAGGTCGCGCTGGGTCAGGTTGTCGGCGGCCGCCACCGACGGGATGTAGACCGTCTTCTCGTTGGTGCTGACCGGAGCGAGCGCGTAGCCCTCGGTCGCCAGTACACCGCCGACGATCATGTGCACCTTGTCCTGGAGGGTCAGCTTCTTCGCCTTGGTGACCGCGGTGTCCGGCTTGCCGGTGGAATCCTCGACGATGATTTTCACCTTGGCGCCGCCGAAGCCGTTTTTGTGCTCCTCCATGTACATGTTGAAGCCGTCCATCATGTCGCGGCCGACCTGGGCGACGATGCCGGACATGGGCGCGATGATGCCGATGCGCAGTTCCTTGTCCTCGGCCTGCGCACCTGATGCGATGCACGCGGCGACGGTGGCGGCGAGCGGCAATAGGACTTTCGATGGGCTGGCCATCATTGCATCCTCCCATGAGCGAGCGGCCGGCCCTCTCGTTGGGCCGTGCCAACTCCAAGCCTAGGCCATGTACTCATAAAATCCAGCTTGATGTCCGCTTCGATCCAAAAGCGACCGAGTTACCGCGCGGCAACAAAACGACGCGATGTGCCAATTCCAGACTCATGCACCGCAGCAAATAGCCGCCTTATTCGATCACCTCGTCGGCGGCAACCAGGAGCCCCGGCGGGATGACGAGTCCGAGCGCTTTGGCAGTCTTGACGTTGATGACAGTCTCAAACTTGGTCGGCCCCTGCACCGGCAGGTCGGCTGGCTTTTCGCCGCGCAGGACGCGGTCGATGTAGCTCGCCGCGCTCCGAAACATGGTGATCACGGGCGTGCCGTAGGACATCAGGCCGCCTGCCGCGACCATGCTGCGCAGGGCATAAACCGCGGGCAGCCGATGTTTCCCCGCGAGCGCAATCACGACATTGCGGTGCTCCGTTGTCGTATTGTCAGGCGGCAGCAACAGCCCGCCATTCGGTGTTCGCGCCAGCGACTCAATAGCGCGCTCAATATCGGCGGCGTTCTCGACGCCGCTCTGCATCAGGTCGAGGCCGAACGACGGTGCCGCGGCCGAAGCGGCCCGCACGAAATAGTCGAAGGAGGCGGTTGACCTGCTCCCCAGCAGCGCGACACGGGTGATTGGCGGCGCGACCTCCTTCAGCATCCCCAGCCATTTGCCGACGATGCCGCTCTCGTACATCCCAAAGCCGGTGACGTTGCCGCCTGGCCGCGCCAGGTTCGTGACAAATCCGGAGCCGACCGGATCGGACACCGTGACGAACACGACTGGTATCGTGGTGGTGCCCCGGCGAAAAGCGGCGGTGATCGGAGTGCCCTGGGACAAAATCGCATCCGGCTGCGACGCGATGAGTTCTTTGGCGAGCGCCGTAATGCGATCGATCTGGCCCCCCGCGTAGCGATACTCTACGTTCAAGTTACGGCCAACCGTCCAGCCAAGCGCTTCGAGCCCTTGCCGGAACCCGGCCAGCCGCGCCTGCGTGTCAGGATCGTTCTCGCTGCCACCGATCAGCACGCCGACCCGCCGCACACGCTCCTGCGCACGCGCGCCAAGCGGCGTCGCCATAGCGCCGCCAACTACGCCAATGAACTCCCGCCGCCGCATGTCTGCCCCTTGGCTCCAGATGAACCATCGTATCGGCTGGAACTAGCGTTCTCATAGAGGCTTGTGCAGTACGGTCTTAGGCAACCGGCTTTAAGCGAAAACGTCGCTGACGGGTCATTTGCGACCGAAACCATCGGTTTTGCCTGCCGGTCGATGTCCGGTTTGCACCAACAGCGCCCTTGGATGTAAAGGCGACGAAATGAAGGTCCGTTGAGACCCAACGGCCGGATGACGATTCAAGCCTCCAAAGCGAGGGTCACGCCCTACTCCACCGCCAGGCCCGCGGCCTTGATCGGCGCTGCGTTCTTCTCGACGTCCTTCGGCACGAAAGCCTTGAAGTATTCGGTCGAGCGGTGCTCGGGCGGCACGACGATGGCGCCGCCCGTCATCATCTGCTTCTGCACTTCCTTGTCTGCGATGGTCGCTGCCGTCGCATCGTGCAGCTTCTTGATCACGGGCTCGGGCGTGCCCTTCGGCACGCAGAGACCGAACCAGGTCGAGGCTTCGAGGTCCTTGAAGCCCTGCTCCCACGCGCTTTTCACGTTCGGCATGAACGGCGCGCGATCCTTGGTCAGCACGGCGATCGCTTTGACGGTCTTGTTCTCAATCAGCGGCACCGCCGAGCCGGAGAGCGTCACGATATAGTCGACCCGGCCGCCGATGATGTCCTGCATCGCCGGACCGCCGCCGCGATACGGCACGTGGGTCACCTTCACCCCCATCGCGGCGTTGAGCAGCTCGGCGTCGATGTGCCCGGTCGAGCCGGCGCCCGCCGAGGCGAACTGCATCTTGGCGTGGTTCTTTTTCACGTAGTCGATGAACTCCGGCATGCTGTTGGCCGGAAATTCGTTGCGCGTGATCAGCACGCCCGGCTGGTCGGCGATCAGCGCCACCGGCATGAGATCGGTCAGGAAGTTGTAGAGCGGGCGTTTGTAGAGCGTCTGGTTGATCGAATCCGCCCGCGTGCACATCACTGTGCTGTAGCCGTCGGGCGTGGCCTTGGCGACGCGCGCCGAGCCGACCATGCCGCCGGCGCCGCCGACATTCTCGATCACGACCTGCTGGCCCAGTTCCTCGGAGAGCTTGCGCGCGACGATGCGGCCGAGCACGTCGGTGCCGCCACCCGCAGCGAACCCCACCACCATCGTCACCGGATGATTGGGCCAGTCCTGCGCCGAGGTTGCACCCGGCAGCAGTGCCGAAAACGCAACAGCAACCAATCCGCCGAACTGCCGCATGTGAAGCCCCTTACTTTTCTGAATCGACCACCGAGTCAATGCGCATCAACAGCGACAGCGGCATCTCCAAGCCCAGGGCCTTGGCTGTCTTATTGTTGACGATGAGCTCGTATTTCGTCGACTGTACCACCGGCAAGTCCGATGGGCTTTCGCCCTTGAGAATACGGCCAGTGTATAGACCAACCTGTCGATAGACGTCAGCGAAATCGGCTCCGTAGCTGACGAGGCCGCCCGCCTCCGCAAAGTCACGGCTGGGATACATCGTCGGGACCGCGTGACGCGCCGCGTATTCGATGATCTCGTCGCGCAAATTGTAATTGATCGGGTCTGCGCCAACCACAAGCGCGCCGATACGTTGCGACACCAAGGTTGCGAACGTCGCATCGATATCTTTTTTTTCCGCAAAGTTCAGAACGAAGATACGGCGCCCGAGCATCTGGCTCACGGCAACCATCTGCTCCCTTAAAATGGCTGTGTTCGGGTTGTTTGGGTTCGCCAAATAACCGATCGGGTCAGCACCCGGCACCAGTTCGCGCATCAACTCCATACGCTTGGAGACCGTTTCGACGGTGACATTCGTGACCCCAGTCAGATTGCCGTCAGGCCGGCTTAGGCTCGTGACCAAGCCTATTTTCACAGGGTCGCTGCCATTCTGAAACACGACCGGAATTTTCGTAGTCGCGGATTTGACGGCGAGAGCCGTTTGAGCGCCGCCAGCCGCAACGATAACCGCAACCGGCAGACGAACCAATTCGGCAGCGAGCGTCGGCAACCTTTCATATCGGCTTTCTACCCAGCGATACTCGATCCTGACGTTCTGGCCGTCAACGAACCCCACGTCTTTCAATGCGCGGCGAAAAGGTATCAACCGGGGCTCATAGGCCTTGGAGGTTGCAGCGCCGAGGAACCCGATCGCCGGCATGGCGGGCTGCTGCGTCCGAGCCGCAAGCGGCCAGGCCGCCGAGGCGGCAATGCCTGCGATCAATGCGCGCCGTTTCATAAGCTTTGCCCTGAACCACGTCCGGCATTGGAACACGGCCCTGCTGCAATGGAAACGGCTGGGGACGACGCACCGAGCCCATGCCCGCCTCGCATAGCAAAGCGTTCCGCCATCGGGGCGGGCGTGGTATAAAGCCCGCAAATCACACGTTTACACCGCAGGAGAGCTGCGATGAGCTTGCAAACGCTCGGCTATATCGGCCTTCGCACCAAGAATCTCGAGGACTGGACCAGCTACGCCAGCCGGTTCCTCGGCATGCAACTGGTCGACAAGAGTCGCGGCACCGCCTCGTTCCGCATGGACGACAGGAAGCAGCGCCTGGTGGTCCAGGAGGATGCCGACGATGCAACCGGCTTCTTCGGCTGGGAGGTGTCCGACACCACAGCGCTTGACGCCTACGGCACCCGCCTCGAACGGCACAAGGTGCCGTTCGCGCGCGGCTCGCGGGCGCTCGCGGAGGAACGCAAGGTCCGCGACCTGATCGTGCTGTCCGATCCCGCCGGCAATCGCCTCGAGATTTTCCACGGCGCCGAGACGACCAGCGAACCGTTCAAGCCCGGCCGTGCCATCTCCGGTTTCCGCACCGGCCCGCTCGGCATGGGCCACGCCGTGCTCCACTGCGACAAGATCGACGACATCGTGCCGTTCTATCGCGACATCCTCGGCTTCCATCTGTCCGACTATTTCCTGCAGCCGTTCGCGGCCTACTTCTTCCACGTCAATCCGCGGCATCACAGCGTCGCCTTCATCGAGTCCGGCAAGGTCGGCATCCATCATCTGATGGTCGAGACCTGCTATCTCGACGACGTCGGCCAGTGCTACGACCTCGCGCTGCGCGATCCGGAAAAGATGATCGCCACCACCTTCGGCCGCCACTACAACGACCAGGTGCATTCGTTCTATTCCTGGTCGCCGTCGAAGTTCATGTTTGAATACGGCTGGGGCGGCCGCACCATCGACACCGAGAACTGGACGCCGGAGATCATCACCCAGGGCCCGAGCCTGTGGGGTCACGAGCGCTACTGGATGACGCAGGAGCAGCGCGACGTCGCGCGCGATCTTCGCATCTCCAACGCCGAGGCCGGCTATCGCATCCCGCTCAACGTGATGGAAGGCAATTACAAGCTCGCCCGCGATGTCTGCCCGTGGTGGGATGCCACCGCCCCGGCGCGTAAGACTGGCTGACCACGATGAGGTTCGGGGTCTGGACGCCACTGCCCCACATCCTGCGTCCGGAGCCGCGAATGGAGGCGGCGATCCGCGAGTCCGGCACGCGCGGACTGACCGACGGCCCCGACAAGGCGTTCCGCTTCGCCGCCGACATGCTGACCCGCGGCGAGGAGCTCGGCTTCGAGACCACCCTGATCGCGGAGCGCTGGCTCGGCACCGATCACCCGGCCTGGCTGCTCACCTCGGCGCTTGCCCCGCTGACCCGCCGCATGGAGCTGATGGTCGCGGTCCATCCCGGCATCATCGCGCCGCAGGCGGTCGCCAAGTTTACGGCTTCGCTCGACCGCATCAGCGGCGGACGCGCCGCTCTCAACATCGTCAACGGCTGGAACAAGGAAGAATTCGAGACCTTCGGCGCCGCCCAATTGATGCTGAACGAAGCCGCGCGCTACCGCCGCATGGAGGAATTCCTACGCGTCATCCACGGCATGTGGGGCGACGAGGCGTTCGAATTCCACGGCGAGTTCTATCATGTCGACCGGCAGACCTCGCCGCTCAAGCCGGTGCAAATGCCGAACCCGCCGATCTATGCCGGCACCCGAAACGACACCGGCAAGGACACCATCGCCCGTTACGGCGACAACTGGTTCGTCGACTACGAGCTCGACTACCGCAAGTGGGAGCGCAACATCGAGCAGGCCGCGGTGCTGATCGCCGACATGCGGGCGCGCGCCGCGCGCCATGGCCGCAAGCTCGGCTTCAGCATGTCATGCAACGTGATCTGCGAGCATTCCAACGAGGCCGCCATCGAGAAGGCCAATGCGCTTGAGGAATACGGCAAGACCAACCGCATCGCCTTCATCGCCTCGCGCGCGCTCGGCGTCGGCCTCCTCGGCACCCCGGACGTCATCGTCGAGCGCATCAACCGCTACGAAGCGGCCGGCGTTGAGACCATGATGCTGCAGTTCCATCCGATGATCGAAGGCATGGAAACCTTCGCACGCGAAATTTTGCCGCTGCTCGACAAGCGCAAGGCCGCTTGATAGCCGCCCAAGGACATCACCATGAACGTCAATGTCCCCTCCCCGCCGCTCAACAACGCCGCGCCAGCCATGGAGTGGCCGGAGGGCGCGCTGACCCGCATCCCGTACTGGATCTATCAGTCGGCCGAGATTTATGCGCTCGAGCAGCAGCGGTTGTTCGAAGGCCCGGTGTGGAATTTCCTCTGCCTCGAAGCCGAGGTGCAAAAGCCCGGCGACTACCGCACCACCTTCGTCGGCTCGATGCCGGTGGTGGTGGCGCACGACTTCGACGACGAAATCTACGCCTTCGAGAACCGCTGCGCCCACCGCGGCGCGCTGATTGCGCTCGACCAGGGCGGCCACGCCCGCGACTTCACCTGCGTCTATCACGCCTGGAACTACGACCTCAAAGGCAACCTCAAGGCGGTCGCGTTCGAGGATGGCGTCGGCGGCAAGGGCGGCATGGGCAAGGATTTCTGCCGCTCCGATCACGGCCCGCGCAAGCTGCGTATCGCATTGTTCGCCGGTCTGGTGTTCGGCTCACTGTCCGACGACGTGCCGCCGATCGAGGAATATCTCGGCGACGAGGTCGCAGCCCGCATCAAGCGCGTGCTGTGCAAGCCCGTGGCGGTGACCGGGCGCTTCACCCAGATGCTGCCGAACAACTGGAAGCTCTACTTCGAGAACGTCAAGGACACCTATCACGCCTCGCTGCTGCACACGTTCTTCACCACATTCCGCATCAACCGGCTGTCGCAGAAGGGCGGCATGGTGGTCAGCCCCGACGGCGGCAGTCACGCCAGCTTCTCGTTCATCGACAAAAGCAGCCAGGAGAACGACTATTCCGCGCTCGGGCTTCGCTCGGAGAACGAAGGCTTTTCGCTCAAGGACAAGAGCCTGCTCGACAACGTCGACGAGTTCGGCGACGGCTGTCACATGCAGATTCTCACCGTGTTCCCGAATTTCGTGTTGCAGCAGATCCAGAACACGCTCGCGGTCCGCCAGGTCCTGCCCAAGGGCCAGACGCAGACCGCATTGAACTGGACCACGTTCGGCTTTGCCGACGACACGCCGGAGATGACGACGCGGCGGCTGCGGCAGAACAATCTTGCCGGTCCCGCAGGCTACGTGTCGATGGAGGACGGCGCAGTCGGCGGCTTCGTGCAACGCGGCGTCGCCACGGCCGGCGCCGAGCGCGCCGTGGTCGAGATGGGCGGGTCCGGCACCGCCACGCAGAACACCCGCGCGACCGAAGCCTCGGTGCGCGGCTTCTGGAAGTGCTATCGCGGCCACATGGGCATTTAGGATCGACCGATGGCCGGCCCGATCACGATCGAGCGCATCCTCGCGCTGCAGGCCGCCTACATCCGCGCGATCGACAGCGACGAACTCGAGGCTTGGCCGCAGTTCTTCCTCGGTCAATGCCTCTACACCGTCACCACCGCCGAGAACCGCAAGAACGGCTTCCCCGCGGGCATCATTTACGCCGACACCAGGGCCATGCTGATCGACCGCGTCGCCGCGCTGCGTCAGGCCAACATCTACGAAAAGCAGAGCTACCGGCACATCCTCGGCCTGCCGAACGTCACCGGGAATGACGGCAACGAGGCCGAGAGCGAAACGCCGTTCATGGTGGTGCGGATCATGCACGACGGCGCCACCAGCATCTTCGCAACCGGGGTCTATCTCGACACCTATCGGCTCTCGGGAGCGGATTTGAAATTCGCCAAACGCGTCGTGGTCTGCGACTCTTCGCACGTCGACACGCTGATGGCGCTGCCGTTGTGAACGTGAACGATTATCATGAGGCCATCATCTCGAGACGGGGCGAACCATGATCTCACTGCGGTGCACGGCCGTCGCTCTGTCGTTTCTCGTCGCCTGTGCCGCCGCATCGCGGGGCTCGGCGCAAGAATCCGAAAAGGCGTTCTACGCCGGAAAGACGGTGCGGATGGTCGTCGGATCGGGCACCGGCGGCGGCTACGACATCTTTTCGCGGATGATCGCGCCCTATCTCGCCAAGGAGCTGGAGACGACGGTTGTCGTCGAGAACCAGCCTGGCGCCGGCGGCCTGCTCGCGCTCAACAAGCTTTACGTGGCGCCGCCCGATGGCCTGCAAATCTCGCTCACCAACGGCACCGCCGCGGCCTTTGCCGTGCTGACCGATCAATCGGCCGTGCGCTTCGACCTGACGAGGTTCAGCTATCTCGCCACCGTCGGCGCACCGCCCGGGCTGTGGCTGGTCGGCCCCAATTCGCCGATCCGCGAGGTCCAGCAGGCCGTCGACGCCAAGATGAAATGGCGGTGGGCTTCGTCGGGTGGCACCTCGGGCCTCGGCATCGGCGCGGCCTTCACCTGCGAAGCCCTGAAGCTCGATTGCCATGTGGTGCAGGGCTACAAGGGCAGCGCCGACGCGGGCCTTGCCGTGACGCGCGGCGAGATGGACGCGCTCTACGTGCCGGAGTCGTCCGCCAACAACTTCGTCAAGGCCAGGCAGAACTGGGCACTGGCCACCATCTCGCGAACCAAGTCGCGGTTCTTCCAGGACCGCCCGACGATTTTCGAAGCGGCCAAGATGGATGCCGATGGCCTTTGGGTGATGGACTTCCTCGCCAATGTCGAAAAACTCGGCCGCATCCTGATCGCGCCGCCCGGCATCCCACCGGCGCGCCTGGCCTATCTGCAGGACGCCGTGAAGCGGACGCTACACAACCCGCAGCTCATCGCCGAAGGCGAGCGCGCCGAGCGCATCATCGAATACCTCGACCCGGTCAGCACCCATCAAAATGCGGTCGGCGTTGTGGGCAAAATCACGCCCGAACAGAAGGCCCGCGTGCTGAAGATCCTGAACGCGAACTAGAAGCGCCGGCCAACATCGTCGATCGGGCGATTTCTGTTTTTTTGCCATCGGATGCCATCCGTGCCGCGATGATATGCACATTCGTCAACTCCATTGACGACATCCCCGCAAGTTTACAGAATGTGTTGAGGGGAGCCTGAGCCTCCTCGTCGGAGTTGTCTGTTCCGATGCGCTGGATTCGTCGTCGACAGCAATGCTGTGGTTGGTTGGCGCTTTTCGCCCTGACGATCCAGCTTGTGCTGTCGTTCGGCCACGTGCACGGCCTGCCAACTGGTGGGCCGAGCGTGGTTGCCGCGATCGCCGGCACCGCAGATACGCCGCAACCGGCCGGCGGCGAACAGCACGACGATGACTATTGCGCGATCTGCGCCGTGCTGGCGATGCTCAGCGGCGCGCAGACGGCAACCGCGCCGGCGCTGCCGGTGCTGGTCGCGCTCGCGTCGGACAAAATAACGTTCGCCGCCGAAACGGCCCCCGCCGCCGTCACGTGGACTGCCTTCCGCTCCCGCGCACCGCCGATTTCCTGAACAGGCTACCGTCGTCGCTTCGCCCATCGCCGCGCACTCGCGCGCGCGATGTCCGTTCGCACAGGTCTGTTCAGGAAATCCGTCATGAACCGTCGCGTTCTACGAGCGCTGCTGCTCGGCCACGCCGCTTTGCTCATGCAACTCGATCCGTCTGCGCGCGCGCAGCAAACCATGGAGCTGTCCACTATCAAGGTGACGGCGCCGAAGCGCGTCCACCGCCGACGCCCGCCGCGGCCGGCCGAAGCGGTGCCAGCCGTTTCAAATGCGCCGGCCGAGGCGCCGCTGCTCGGCGCCACGCCGATCGCGGCCGGCCAGTTCGGCACCGTCACCACGGTGCCGCGGGAGGAGCTGCAGCGCAGCCCCGGCACCACGCTCGGCGACGTGCTGTTCGCAAAGCCCGGCATCACCGGATCGAGCTTCGCTCCCGGCGCGTCGAGCCGGCCCATCGTGCGCGGCCTCGACGCCAACCGTGTCGGCATCGTCGAGAACGGCATCGGCGGCGGCGGCGTCTCCGATCTCGGCGAGGATCATTTCGTGCCGATCGATCCGCTAACCACCAACCAGGTCGAGGTGGTGCGCGGGCCTTCGGCGCTGCGCTACGGCTCGCAATCGGTCGGCGGCGTCGTGGTCGCGTCCGACAACCGCATCCCGCAGGCGCTGCCGTGCCCGCCGGCTTTGGTCGGCACGCAGCTTCCGGTCAAAGCGGCGCCGCTGCCGGCGCCAACCGGCTGCGCCAATTTCGAGTCGCGGGGCGCGTGGTCAAGCGTGAGCAATGGCGTCGATGGCGCGCAGATCATCGATGCCGGTGGCGGCAACTTCGCCTTCCATGCCGATGCGTTCGGGCGCCGCGCCGAGGACTACCGCATTCCGAGCTATCCGTATCTCGTGCCACCAAGCCCGGCCGACGCGCCGCGCGCCACCCAGCCCGGCAACTTCAACGGCAGGCAACCGAACTCGCAGATGCAGTCGAACGGCGAGTCGGTCGGCGGCTCCTACGTCTTCACGGGCGGCTATCTCGGCCTCGCGGTGACGCAGAACGATGCGCTCTACCATATCCCCGGCATCGACGGCGAAGACCACAACACCCGCATCGAGGCGCATCAGACCAAGGTGCTGGCCAAGGGCGAGTTGCGCGCGCCGGTGTCGGCGATCGACACGGTGAAATTCTGGGCCGGCGCCACGGACTACCGGCACCAGGAGCTGGGCCTGGCCGACGATACCAACCTGGCGAGCGACGGCGTGCGCCAGATTTTCACCAACAAGGAGCAGGAGGGCCGCGTCGAGGTGCAGTTCGCGCCGGCCAACCTCAAGTTCGCGGCGCTGACCACGACGGTCGGCGTGCAGGGCGGCCACCAGGAGCTCACCGCGCCAAGCCCCGACAACGCCGGGCTGTGGGACCCGAACTCGAACTGGCGGATCGCGAGCTATATGTTCAATGAGTTCAAGTTCAGCGATACGACCAAGGCGCAGGTCGCGGGCCGCATCGAGCATATAGAACTGTCGGGGCTGGGGCGTTTCTTCGACGATCCGCTGGCCGGCGGATTCACCTCCGCCGCGGTGTCGCCCAAGTACACGCCGAAGAGCGTGAGCGCCGGCCTGATCCAGAACCTGCCGTGGTACGGCCTGGTCGGCAGCGCCACTGCGCAATACGTCGAGCGTGCGCCGAAGCCGGCCGAATTGTTCTCGGGCGGCGCCCACGATGCGACCGGCACATTCGACAAGGGCGATCCCAACCTGAAGATTGAATCGGCGACCTCGGTCGAGATCGGGCTGCGGCGGCCGACCGGGCCGTTCCGCTTCGAGGCGACGGCTTACGCGACGCACTTCGACGGCTTCATCTTCCGCCGCCTCACCGGCAACACCTGCGATCCCGACACCGGCGCCTGCGGGCCCGGTCTCGGCGATCCGGCGGTGCGCGAGGCGATCTACTCGCAACGCGACGCCAACTTCCGCGGCGCCGAATTCCAGTTCCAGTGGGATGTGCAGCCGATGTGGGGCGGGTTCTGGGGTGTGGAGGGGCAGTACGACATCGTGCGCGCCACCTTCGGCGACGGCACCAACGTCCCGCGCATCCCGCCGCAGCGGCTCGGCGGCGGCGTGTACTTCCACAGCGCCGAATGGGTCGCGCGCGTCAACCTGCTGCACGCGTTTGCGCAGAACGACATCGCCATCATCGGCGAGACGCCGACCGCGGGCTACAATCTGCTGAACGCGGAGATCAGCCGCACCCAGGTGCTGAAGAACGATCCGCTCGGCATCAAGCAGGTCACGGTCGGCCTGGTCGGCAACAACCTGCTCAACGCCGACATCCGCAACAGCGTCTCCTACACCAAGGACGAGGTGCTGATGCCGGGGCTCGGCGTGCGGCTGTTCGCCAATGTCAAATACTAGGCGCGGCTCGGATGCATCGGTTTGCATTCCGGGTCGCGGCGTACTGCCTTGGATTGATCTTTGACATGACAATGTCGATCTTTGGCGCGATCATCCCCTCGCCATGACCTTCCAAGTCACAGTCCAGGACACCGCGTTCCGTTTCCCCTGCGAACCGAACGAGTCGGTGCTCGATGCCGCCCAGCGCGCGGGACTGGAAATTCCGTTCTCCTGCCGCAAAGGCGTATGCGGCACCTGCAAGGGCCGCGTCGCGTCGGGCGAGGTGCGCGCCTTCTCAGGCGATGCGCTGGGCGAAGCCGAGTGCGCCGAGGGCCAGGTGCTGTTCTGCAATGCGAGGCCGCGTTCCGACCTCGTCATCGCGCCGCGCTCGATCGGCAAGGCCGATCCGTTCGCGCGCAAGATCGTTGCAGCACGCGTGTTCCGTCTGCAGCGCCTCGCCTCCGACGTGATGCTGGTGCATCTGCGATTTCCAGTCGGCGTCCGCGCCAGGTTCAAGGCCGGGCAGCATCTCAACCTGATCCTCGACAACGGCGAACGCCGCGATTTTTCCGTGGCCAATCCGCCGCGCGAGAGCGACGGCGCACAGCTTCACATTCGTCATGTGCCGGGCGGCGCGTTCACGAGTCACGTGTTCGACGGATTGAAGCGCGGCGACATTCTGAAGGCGGAAATCCCGTTCGGCGATTTCACGCTGCGCGACAGCGGCAAGCCGATCCTGTTTGTCGCCGGCTCGACCGGCTTCGCTCCGATCAAATCGATGATCGAGGACATGATGATCCGCGGCATCGACCGCGACATCACGTTGTACTGGGGCGCGCGCCGGCTGGAGGGTCTCTACTCCGACCTGCCGGCGAAATGGGCGGCGCAGAATCCGCGATTCAAATACGTGCCGGTGCTGTCCGACGAGCAAGCCAAGAACACTTTGCTCGGCCTTGTTCACCGCGCTGTCCTTGATGCGCATCCCGATCTACGGGCTGTTCAGGCCTATGTTTGCGGTGTTCCGGTGATGGTCGAGGCGGCGCGGCGCGAGTTTCTGGCGGCCGGACTGCCCCCCGATGCGTTCTTCGCCGACGCCTTCGTGACCCGCGCCGATGTCGCCGCAGCCGGTCCGTAAGCGGTTAGAATTGAAGGAAATTTCGCCGTTTTTTGATTCACGGGAGGGAAACTTCTCTCAACTAGGGTAGCGGCCGCAGGTGCCCATGAACGCCCATATCCCCGTTGCCGCGCTCGATCTGCGCAGCCTTGCCAAGAGCTTCGACCGAACTGCCGTCGACAGCCTCGATCTCATTGTTAAGACTGGTGAATTTTACTGTCTGCTGGGACCGAACGGCGCCGGCAAGACGACCACTCTCCGCATGGTCGCGGGCCTGCTCGCGCCCGACCGCGGTTCGATTTCCGTTTTTGGAATCAACGCGTTAGCCAACCCGGTCGGGGCCAAGCAGATCATGGCCTGGGTGTCGGACGAACCGATGATCTACGACAAGCTGACACCCCGCGAATACCTGGAATTCGTCGCGGGCTTGTGGAGCATCGAGCCGAACATCGCCGAGCAACGTGCAAGCGAGTTGTTCTCGTGGCTCGGCCTCGCCCCGCACGCCAACGAGCGCTGCGAAGGCTTTTCCAAGGGCATGCGCCAGAAGGTGGCGCTCGCCGGCGCCCTCGTCCACGACCCCAAGCTGATCATTCTCGACGAGCCGCTGACTGGCCTCGACGCCGGCTCCGCCCGCCAAGTCAAGAACGTGCTGCGCGAGCGCGTCGCGGCCGGCGGCACCGTCATCATGACAACGCATATCCTCGAGGTCGCCGAGCGCATGGCCGACCGCATCGGCGTGATCGCCGGCGGCCGCCTCATCGCCCAGGGCACGCTGGACGAACTGCGGCTTAAGGCCGGCAAGGGCGATCAGAGCCTGGAAGACACGTTCCTCACTCTTGTTGCGGAACAGGCACAAGCCGCGTGACCGCCACCGCTTCCACGGCTTGGCTGACACACCACGAGTTCCGCCTGGCATGGCGGGACTGGTGGTCAATGCTGACGGCCGGCAAGCCCCATCGAACGCGCGTCGTAATCTTCGCCATGATCGTATTTGCCGCGGTCATGCATCTGATCGCGTATTCTATCGTCGCCAGATTTGCCGAAGTGGACGTCGACGCCGACCGCGGCACGTTGGTCGTCATCACCGGCAGCATCCTGCTCGGATGGTCGCTGATGATGTCCCAGGCGATGGAATCCGTCACACGGGCATTCTATGCCCGCTCCGACCTTGATCTGATTTTGTCTTCGCCGATCCATTCGCCGAAGGTGTTCGCGGTGCGGATCGCGACCATGGCCGCCTCGACTGTGGCGATGGCGCTGTTCCTTGCGGCCCCGTTCATCAACATCCTCGCGTGGCGCGGTGGCGCCCATTGGCTGTCGGCCTATGGCGTGGTGGCCGCGGTGGGCGCAATTGCGGCTGCTATTTCGGTGGCGTTGACGGTTGGACTGTTCAGAACCATCGGTCCCGAGCGCACGAGACTTGCGGCGCAGATCGTTGCTGCTCTGGTTGGCGCCGCCTTCGTCATCGGCCTGCAGGTGGCGGCCATTCTTTCCTACGGCACTTTGTCTTATTTCAACTTTCTGCGCTCTGATATCCTCGCATCCTTCGTTCCAGCCATTGACAGCACGGCATGGTGGCCGGCGCGTGCCGTGCTCGGCGACACCACGGCGCTTGCGACGGTCACCAGCGTCGCCATGCTGCTGCTTGCGGGCGCCGTCATCCTGTTTTCTTCTCGTTTTGGAGAGTTCGTTATTGCCGCGGCAGGAATGTCCGGCACCCGTGTGCGCCAGCATCGAAAGTCAAAAAAGTTTCGCCGCGTCTCGAAGACGGCCGCGCTGCGCCGCAAGGAATGGACACTGCTGCGCCGCGATCCATGGCTCGCCTCGCAGACATTGATGCAGCTTCTTTATCTGCTGCCGCCGGGGCTGATGCTGTGGCGCGCTTTTGGCACTCATAGCGACGATCTCGTCCTTCTCGTTCCGGTGCTGGTGATGGCGGCGGGCCAGCTTGCCGGCGGCCTCGCGTGGCTCGCCATCTCCGGTGAAGACGCAGCCGATCTCGTCGCCACTGCTCCGATTCCCGCACACTGGATCGTTCGTGCCAAGATCGAAGCTGTCACAGGTAGCGTAGCGGTTGTGTTCGCGCCATTTGTCGCTGCAATGCTGCTTGTCTCGCCGCGCGCAGCCGCGGTGGCGGCGGGCGGCATCGCCGTATCGTCGGCGTCGGCCACGCTGATCCAGCTCTGGTTTCGCACCCAGGCCAAAAGAAAGTATTTCCGCAGGCGCCAAACGTCGTCCCGCGTCGCCACCTTTGCCGAGGCGTTCTCCTCGATCTCGTGGGCCGGCACCGCCGGCCTCGCCGCCGCGGGACACTGGCAGGCAGCAATCACCGCACTGATCGCGGTTGGCATTTTGTTCGGCGCTCGCACCGTCGCACCAAAAACATCCTAGACTGCTGCCACTCGCGCCCTGACTGCTCTACGGTCTTGAATGGGCAAGCGTGACCTCGTGCTGCTCTCCCTATTGGAACCGCAAATGGCCAATCGCACTCACCTTGTCGTAATGCCTGGCGACGGCATTGGGCCCGAGATCGTCGCCGCGACTATCCATGTACTACGGCAGGTTGACCAGATCGCTGCGCTCGGCCTCACCTTCGAAGAGGCTCCGATCGGCTTTGAGGCGCTGAAAAAGCACGGCACGACATTTCCCGATTCATCGTTTGAAGCGGCGAAAAGTGCCGACGGGGTGATCCTTGGGCCGGTATCGCACAACGACTATCCCGCCGTGGCGCAAGGTGGACTCAATCCCTCTGGGGAGTTGAGAAAGCGCCTTGACCTCTACGCCAACATTCGTCCGGCCCGATCAAGACCGGGAATGCCCGCACGTTGCGGCAGCCCGGTCGATCTCGTGGTGGTTCGCGAGAACACCGAAGGTTTCTATGCCGACCGCAACATGTTCATGGGCAACGGCGAATTCATGCCGACGCCGGACGTGGCGCTGGCCGTGCGCAAAATCACGCGTCAGGGCTCGACCCGCATTGCCGAGTCCGCATTTGGGCTCGCAGCGACGCGCTCGCGCCGCAAGGTCACAGCAGTGCACAAGGCGAACGTCCTGCGCGTTTCCGACGGGCTGTTCCTCGAATGCGTACGGCAGGTTGCACAGCGCTATCCGCAGGTCGAATACGAAGAACAGATCATGGATGCGATGGCCGCGCTCTTGGTCCGCGACGCCAGCCGCTTCGACGTGATCCTCGCCACCAATGCCTTTGGTGATATCCTATCTGACGAAGCGTCAGAGATTTCCGGCAGTCTCGGGTTGGCTGCTTCGATCAACGCGGGTTCAGAACATGCGCTGGCTCAAGCACAGCACGGCTCCGCGCCCGACATCGCAGGTCGCGACGTTGCCAATCCGGCTTCGCTGATTGGTTCGGCGGCCATGTTGCTAGCCTGGCTCGGCGAGCGCCGCAGCAATCAGAACTTCGATCGAGCAGCCCGGCTCATCGAACGAGCGCTTGATGCTGCGATTGCAAAACCGGAAACACGCACACGCGACCTCGGCGGCGTGCTCGGCACCAGGGCGTTCGGAGAACAAATCGCCGCGATTTTGGAAGATGTCGCGAAATAAGCGGCCAGAACCGTCGGCCTACTTTTTCTCAGCCACACCAAGCGCCTTGGCATTGCGTGCGATCAGCGCCCGCTGGTCTTCCATCGCTTTCGCGAATTCGTCGGGTCCGCCGGGAGCAAAGAGTTGAGCCGTGGCGTTCAACCGATCCTTGATGATCGCGTCGCCCTCCATCACCTCCTTGATATCGGCGGCGATCTTCTCTCTCAGGGTCTTCGACATAGTCGGCGGACCAAACAGGCCCACGAGTCCGTCGATGGTGAGTGCCGGCTGGCCAGCTTCCGCCACCGTCGGAATGTTTGGATAAGCTGGCGCGCGAGCGGTGTTGACCACCGCGAGCATCTTGATGTTGCCGGCTTGCAACTGCGGCTGTGCGATAGCTACCGCAGATTCGTAGACTTGAACGCGGCCCGTCGCTAGGTCATTGGCGGCTTCGACTGGGTTGCGATACGGAACCTTCTTCATGTCCAGACTAGAGGACTTGAGCCAGCCATCAAAACAAAAGTCCAACGCACCGGTAACGCCGGCCCAATTGAGTTCGCCGGGTTTCGCCTTGGCCATAGCGACAAGTTCGGCGATCGAATTGACCGGTAGAGTCTTCGGCACCGAGATACCAATGACGGTGTTGGATATTCGAGCGATTGGCGCGAGGTCGGATATCTTGTAAGGCAGATTTTCATGCATCCATGGATGCGCGATAAAGGAGGACGTCGGCGATAGCAGCAGCACATGATCGTCATGCGCGCTGACAAAAGCGTTGAGGGCAACGATGCCGTCTCCGCCAGGCCGGTTCTCGATCACCACTGGTTGGCCCCATTTCTTGCTAAGCCGGTCAGCCAACAACCGGCCGCCGATGTCCGTGCCGCTGCCGGGTCCGAGGGTTAGCTCGAACTTGACAGGGCGTGTCGGCCACGCCTGCGCCAGCGACGGTGTCGATCCGAACAGCGGGCCGGCGACACCAGCCACGGCGATAGCGATAAGCGAAGGGCGAAAACAGCGCATAGCGACGACTCCTCCAAACAATCGGCGCGGGACAATAAAGGCTTCCAGCCGGATCGGAAATAGCACCGGCATCGCCATTCTGTCGCACGGCCGCTTCACGTTCCGGCGCATTGACAACCGCGGGATGGCCCCGAAGGATGCCACCACAAACCTCTCAGGGAGAGCACAATGGACAAGAAGCCGATCCGGCGAATCGTCACCGGGCATGATGCCGACGGCAAAGCCGTAATCCTAATGGATGGGGCCACGCCGTACGTCAATCAGCGCGGCGAGGGCAACGTCGTTTCCAACATCTGGATGACCAACGAATCGCCGGTCGATCTGTCCCACAGCCGCGATCAGATGAGCCAGAAGACCGGCGTCCCGCCGCCGAAGGCTGGCGCGATCTGCAGGATCGTCGATTTTGCGCCCTACAAGGGCGAGATTCCCCACGGCGTCGATCACCATGAGATCCTACGGCAGATGGGGATCGACCCAGCGACACAAGGCTACCAGCGCCACATCTTCACGCACCGCACCCGCTCGATCGACTACGCCATCGTGCTCGAGGGCGAGATCGACATGCTGCTCGACGACACCGAGGTGCACTGCAAGGCAGGCGATGTCATGGTGCAGCAGGGCACGAACCACGCCTGGGTCAACAATTCCGGCAAGCCGTGCCGGATTTGCTTCGTGCTGATCGACTCGCAAGACCCTCCGGCCTGGAAAAAGAATTGGCAGCCGAAGAAGTAGCGACAGGCGCAGACCATCCGCGTCATGGCCGGGCTTGTCCCGGCCATCGACTCGCTTTTTGAAGGCAGACAGTCGCAAATGCCCGCGACAAGCGCGCGTAGACTGCTGGGTGCGCCGAACGAATGGCCCTACCCTACTCCGCCTTCCAGGGGATGACCTTGCGCTCGATTTCCTGGAGGATGACGGTTGCGATCAGGCCGAGAACGCCGACCGTCACGATGCCGACGAACATCACGTCGACCTGCAATAGCTCCCACGAGCTCCAGATCAGATAGCCGATGCCGGACTTGGTGGCGACAAATTCAGACGCCACCAGCACGATGAACGAGACCGCAAGCGCGATGCGTAGCCCGGCGAAGATCATCGGAAGAGCACCGAAGAATACGATGCGGCGGAAGACCACCGCCTGGCTGGCGCCGAAGTTCCTGGCAACGTCCCAGTATATCTTCTCGATATTGGCGGCCCCCACATAGGTGTTCACCACCACCGGAAAAAATACCGCGGTGACGACAAGCGCGATCTTCGAGGCATCGCCGAAGCCGAATGCCAGGAGCAGGAGCGGCATCAGCGCGATCTTCGGAATCGGAAACAGACTCGCGATCAGCGGATCGAAAAAAATCCGGACCGGACGGAACATCGCCATCAAGAGACCGACGGCGATGCCGGGGATGCTGCCAAGGAAGAAGCCGGCGAACACCCGGTAGAGCGTCGCGGCCGTATGCTGCACGAGCTCACCGCTCCGCAGCATCTCCCAATAGCGCCATGCGATGTCGCTCGGCGCCGGGATGAAGCGACGATCGCCAATACCAAGCATGAGCAGGACCTGCCAGAGCAGGATCAGCCCGATCGGCGAAATCAGATAGAGCAACCGCTCCTGCGTCTTGCCGGACATCCCGCTCATTTTTCCAGCTCCGCGCGGGCCCGCATCACCTCTCCCTCAAGCACACGCCAGATGTCGAGCTTGAGCTTGCCGAACTCGGCCGAGCCGGAAAGCTGAATCAGATCGCGGGGATGTGGAAACGGCACATCGATGATCTGCTTGATGCGACCGGGCTGCGCCGTCATGATCACCGTGCGGTCGCCCATGAGCAGCGCCTCTTCGATGGAGTGCGTGACGTAGATCACGGTCTTGCCGGTCTGCTCCCAGAGTCGCACCAGCTCGGCTTGGAGGATGACGCGATTCTGCGCGTCAAGGGCGGCGAACGGCTCGTCCATCAGCAGCATGCCCGGATCGGTGACGAACGCGCGGGCAATGGCGCTGCGCTGGCGCATGCCGCCGGAGAGCTGGTGCGGATAATGGTTGCGAAAGTGCGTGAGGCCGACAAGCTTCAGCGCGGCGTCGACGCGAGGGGCGGCCTCGGCGCGCGGCACGCCGCGTGTGTCGAGCCCGAAACGGACGTTGGTTTCGACATCCATCCAGGGGAACAGGCCGCTCTCCTGGAACACCATGGCGTTCTCGACCGCCCAGCCCGCGGCATCGACCTTGATCGTGCCGGAGCTTTGCCGATCGAGACCGGCGAGGATCCGCAGCAGAGTCGACTTGCCGCAACCGCTCGGGCCGACAATGCAGAGGAACTCACCCGCAGATACCTTGAGGTCGATGTGGTCGATGGCGAGAACGGCGCCTTGCCCACTGAAATATTCGCGGCGCAGGCCTGCAATTTCGACCGCCGCGCCACGCCGTTGAACGGGCATTGATTCTCTCCGCCCGAGACCGCTCAGCGCCGCGTCACCGGCAACCGGGCAGCTTGCTCTCCGGATGCTCCAGTTTGAAGGGACCGAGCTTGCCGACAGCATAGTCGATGTAACTTGCATCGATCAGCCGGGACGTGGGAAATTCGGTCGTCGTCATCTTGTTGGCGACGTACCACTTGTTGATGTCGGCCATGCTCGCGGTGTTGATCTTGCCGTCGGGGCTGCGCGCCGGCCACGGATATTTTTCCAGCAGCTCGCGATTCGGCGCGGTCTTGGTGTTTACCAGCTCGTCGATGATTTCCCTGCGGTTCGCGGCGCCATGATAGGCTTGGCAATACTCCCGCACACCGCGCAGCCAAGCGGTCATGTAACTGCGGACCACGTCCTGGTTGGCCTTGACCCAATCGGAGTTGGCCATGATGACGGCGATGGTCATTGGCTGCGGCTGCACCAGCTTGTCTACATCCGCAAACGGCAAGCCTAGGGCCTGCGTTTCGACATTCCAGGTGAATGGCGGAATCAGCAGCGCGGCATCGGCCGCCTTGTTCCTCAGTGCGAGTCCCATCTGCGTGAACGGAAAGATTTTCAGCTCGACGTCGGTAAGCTTCAGCCCCTCGCGCTCCAGCATCTTCCCGACCTCATAGGTCGAGACCGAACCGGGTCCGTTGCTGGCAACCACCCTGCCCTTGAGATCCTTCAAGCCTTTGACCGTGTCCTTGAGATCGGGCCGCAGCATCAGGTTGTGTCCAATCGGCGTCGACACCCGATCGGACAAGATCGTGATCGGCAGGTTCTTTTCGAGCGCGTTGAAAATGCCGGCCGAAATTCCGCCGGCAACAATCTGGTACTTGTTCTGGGCAAGCAGCGCGAGGACGTTTGCGGTCGAATCGATGTCGTCCCATTCAAGCTTGATGCCGGCGTCCTTAAAGTAACCGTGCTTGATGGCCATCAGTTCGGCCGCGTTCGAGGTCGAGCGCGCAATACCGACCTTGACGACGTGCTCTTCAGCATGGGCCGAGACCGACAGTCCCAATGCGGCCAGCAAAACCAGGCAAAGCGCTCTCATCGTCC
>Ga0265325_10000773_pt1 | contig 23142 bp, 22 predicted proteins | sample 41420metaG_FD_202090 | JGI IMG/M metagenome (GOLD analysis project Ga0265325, IMG submission 202090) | Rhizosphere microbial communities from Carex aquatilis grown in University of Washington, Seatle, WA, United States - 4-14-20 metaG | ecosystem: Host-associated > Plants > Roots > Rhizosphere... | reverse complement strand
CATGTCCCCGGTCTTACCCACGCCTCCGACAATAACCAAAGATGACGCCGGTGTCGCGCTTGAGACGCGCGCGTTACGTCAGGGCAGAAGCGTCACGACGGCGCGGCGGTTCTTGGCTTCCTTGACGCCATCTGCGGTCTGCACCGCAAGATCGGTTTCCCCGACGCCGCTCGTCTGGATGGCGTCGCGACGGGCGCCCATGTCGACCAGGGTCTCAGCTACGACGTTGGCGCGTTTGACCGAGAGCTCCTGATTGTACTGGGCCGAGCCCGACGTGTCGGTGTGCCCCACAATCGTGATGCGCGTCTGCTGGCCGGCGCGCGCAGCCGCGATTGCCTGCTGCAGGGTCGTCAGCTCTTCTCCGGTCAGGGTCCAGGAACCGAAGTTGAAATAGATAGTGTAGTTTGCCGCCGGCGCGGCGGGCGACGGTACGAAAACCGCATGCGGATGCAGGTCGGCCTCGAGACGCGCAATCGTGTTGTTGAACGATGCGCGGCATTGGTCGGCCGCCGCGTGCTGCGAGTCGACGCTGCGGTTCAGCATCCAGCAGTCAAAGTCGGCCTGCGCGCGTGCGGCGTCGGTCGGGAAACGGTCCTTGCCCTCGGCCAGCGCGCGCATCAGCCGGTCGCGCGATGCCGCAGCGTCGCTGCTCGCAGGTTCCGGCTCGACTTCGGTTCCCTTCGCCGCGATCAGTGCTTTCGTCGCAAAGGCTTCGGCGAGCGCGCTGCTGTCGCTTGCCGTGTCGAACAGCGAACCGGTTGTATCGCCCGACTCTCCGAACGAGCGGGCGAGGTAGGCGTAGTTCTGGAACAGCGCCTGGGTAAAGGCCGATCCTGTCGGCGTCGCTCCGGACAATTGATCGAGAGAGGAAGTGCTGACGCAAGCGCTGAGCGCGATCCCGGCCAGGACCAGGGCGAGCCCTGCCGTCAGACGGTTGAGAAGCCGTGATGCCTGAAACATATTTCCCCCGATCGAGATGTCCCAAAGCGGGACAGGCCGAACCCCAATACTGCCTACAAAGGTATAGCGCGGGGTTCGCCCGAGGTTAAGCGTGCGAAACAACCTGCGAATATCGTGACCGCCGGGTCGCGCTGGTAACGTCCTGTTGACCTCAACAGCGCAAACTGCCGCTTGGTCGAAGTCTGGGGATACGACGGCATGCGTGGGCCGCGGTTGGCATTGAGAGCGGAGGACCCGATCCTCGATAAGGCACGCGCGGAGCGTCGCCGCTTTCGCAGGGTGCAGGTAGACCTGCCTGGCCGCTTGTTCGTGCCGGCCGAAAGCCGCGAAGCCGCCTGCAAGATCACCGACATGTCGCCGGGCGGCGCGTCGGTCGAATGCGAGACCATTCCGAACCCCGGCACGCTGATCATTCTTTATATTGATACGCTTGGCCGTTTCGAAGGCGTCGTCGCCCGCCAGAATGAAACCGGCTTCGGCGTGCGCTTCTCGAGCACGCAGTTGAAGCGGGAACGCACTGCCGAACAGCTCACGCTGCTGATGAACAAGTCGCTGCTCGACGAAGCGGACCTGCGCCGCGACGACCGCACACCGACGAAGGCGCTGACGCGCTTCACGCGCAGCGACGGCACGATGGTCAAGTGCGAAGTGCTCGACCTGTCGACCAGCGGCGTCTCGCTCAAGACCGAAATCAAGCCGTCGATCGGCGAGTTCGTCCTGATCGGCCAGATGGCCGGCCGAGTCGCGCGCCATCACGGCGACGGCATCGGCATCGAATTCGTCGGCCTTGGACAGGATCGTCCGACGACCGACGCGATCCACGCCAGCATCCTTGTCCGCTAAAGCCGCCCAAGCCAGTTCGCCGCGTCGCGCGGTGTCCTGAGCCGCACATAGTTTTTCACTCTCGCCGCAGCCAGCGCCTTGTCGATGTAGGGCCGCTCACTTTTGCGGATCACCCAGTTCAAGGTTCGCCAGCTCAAGCGGTCGACGCAGCCCTCCGGCATTTCGGCTCGCCGTATGCCGCGCAGCATGCGCCTCAGCACGCGCCATGCGCAGCGCCAACGCGAGAAATCCAGATCGATGACCAGATCGGCGAGGTTCAGGCGCGCGACACGCTCCGGATCGATCCAGCCTTCGATGATCCAGCGCGGCTCACCGATCCAGGCGTCGTGCATCGCCGTGAGCTCGCCTTCGGGACGCACGCCCCAATCTGCCATCCAGTCGAGTTGATCGCCGTGCCGAAGGGGCAGCCCCGTGCGCGCCGCGAGCGCGCGCGAAAACGTGCTCTTGCCCGATCCGCTGATACCGACGACCGCGATGCGGTCAAACGTCATCAACCGGCTCGGGAATATGGAGAGCGGCGCGGGCGCGCTTGCGGTGTCCGTCCTTGATGTTGCCCGAGACCATCGCAATCGCCATCGCCAGAACGGCGGCATCGTCGGTGAAACCGATTCCGGCGACGAAATCCGGAATGACGTCGAACGGCAGCACGAAATAGGCCAGCGCCGCGAACAGGATCGCGCGGACCTTCGAAGGGGTCGCCGGGTCGACGGCGCAGAAATAGGCCGCGGCTGCATCCTCGGCGAACGGAATTTTCCCCGCCACTTTCAGGAGTTTTTTCCAGAAACCCTCATCCACGATGCGTTCGTTGCGCGCGATGGTCGCGGGCAACTGCACGGCTGCGGGGTTGGGCGTCTCGGTCGTCATCGGGCTAGTATAGCGGAATAAGAAGATGGCGAAAAAAGGGGCTTCATGGACATCGGAACGCGGATTGTAGGCAATCAGCCCTTCACCAAGCTGATGGGCGTCGAGATCTTGAGCGCCGAAAAGGACAGGGTTCGCGCCCGCCTCGTGGTGCGGCCCGACCTGTGCACCGCCGGCAACATCATGCATGGCGGCGCGATCATGGCCTTTGCAGACGCGCTCGGCGCCATTGGCACTGTTCTCAACATTCCGCGAGAGGCCGGTACGACGACCCTGGAAAGCAAGACCAACTTCATCTCTTCGGCCAAGGAAGGCACGACGATCACGGCAGAAGCCACGCCAATCCACAACGGGCGGAAAACCTGCGTCTGGCAGACAAGGATCCTGCGCGAGGATGGAAAACTCGTCGCCATCGTCACGCAAACGCAGATGGTTCTGCTTCCCTAAGGTCCGCTTTGCGCGGGCGCGCCCGCCGGTCTAAAAGTCCCGCCAGCCAACAGGAAGGTCACCACCATGGAACTGAATTCTTCGATATCCGCCGTCGTCACGGGCGGCGCATCCGGTCTCGGCGAAGCCACTGCCCGCGCGTTGCGCGCCAAGGGCGTCAAAGTCGCCTTGCTCGACATGAACAAGACCAAGGGCGAAGCGCTCGCGGCCGAAATCGGCGCGACGTTCTGCGAAGCCAATGTCACGAGCGAAGAAAGCGTGGTCGCCGCATTCGAAAAGGCGCGCGCCGCCAACGGCCAGGAGCGCATCCTCGTGAACTGCGCCGGCACGGGCAACGCGATCAAGACCGCCTCGCGCGACAAGAAGACGGGCGAGACGCGCCGCTTCCCGACCGACGCGTTCAACTTCATCATCCAGATCAATCTCGTCGGTACCTATCGCTGCATCGCCATTTCGGCGCAGGGCATGCTCTCGCTCGAACCGCTCGCGAACGGTGAGCGCGGAGCGATCGTCAACACCGCGTCGGTCGCGGCGCAGGATGGACAGATCGGCCAGGCCGCCTATACCGCCTCGAAGGCCGGCATCAACGGCGTGACGCTCGTCGTTGCGCGCGACCTCGCGTCCGAAGGCATCCGCTGCAACACGATCATGCCGGGCCTGTTCAACACGCCGCTGCTCGGCGCAGCGCCCGAAGCGGTGAAGGCCGCGCTCGGCGCGCAGGTGCCGTTCCCGCCGCGTCTCGGCAACCCGCCGGAATATGCCTCGCTCGCCCTGCAGATGATCGAGAACGGCTACTTCAACGGCGAGTGCGTCCGTCTCGATGGCGCGATCCGCATGGCGCCGCGCTAGTTCGTCGTAAGGATGCCCGGGAGATAAAGCGATGGCGGATTTTCCCAAGCATATTCCGACCGCGGACGGCGAGGTCACACTCGCCTCCGCGCGCGACGAATTTCTCTACGCCAATTTCAAGTTCGCGGCGGCTCGCCGGTCCGGCAACACGATCTACGTCTCGGGCGTGATCGCGGGACCCGAAAAAGGTGAGGGCCGCGACCTCGAAGCGTTCAAGAACCAGCTTCGCCGTGCGTTCGGTACGCTCGGCGCAACGCTGAAAGCGGCCGGCGCGGATTTCTCCAGGGTCGTGATGCTCAATTCGTTTCACGTCTGGAGCGGACCGAATTTCGACGGCGACGCCAGCGCCCAGCTCAGCGCCTTCGTCGCGGTGAAGGACGAGTTCATGCCGCCGCCCCATCCCGCATGGACGGCTGTCGGCACCACGGGACTTGCCATCGCCACCGGCATTGTGGAAATCCAGGCCATCGCGCAGGTCTGATCGTTTTGCCCTCGCCGCGGCAAGCAGGGCCGGGCTAGCATCGCCGTCATGACCCCTGACGCGCTCCTGGGCTGGCACGACTTTTTCGAAACGATCGCGCAAGTCGGCGCGACGCTGGCGGGCCTGCTCTTCGTCGGCTTGACCATCTCGCTGCCGCACGTGCTGGGCGTGAGCGGCTATCTGAGCCGCGCCTTCGCGGCACTGTTTCTCCAGTTCGAGATGCTGGTCATCGGCCTTTGGGGATTGATGCCGGGCCAATCCGGATTTTCCCTGGGCGTGGAGTTCATCGCGACCGGTGTCGCATTCGCCGTCGGCATCACGATCTTCGCGCTGAATTTTCCCGAAGACGGACAGTCCGTGCTCGGCGGGCGCGGGCCGCGTCTGGTGCGCATGGTGCTCGGCCTGGGCGGGACATGGCTGCCTGTCGTCGCAGGCATCGGGCTTGTCGCGGGCCGGCCGGATGCACTTTATCTGCTGATGCCGACGGCGGTGTGCTGCCTCTATCTGTCCATCGGCAATGCCTGGGTCTTCGCGGTGGAGATTCCGCGCCGCAAGCAGAACGATCCCGGCTGATCAGCGCGATGCGAGTTCGCGGATCTGGCTGTTGGCGAGCGTGAGCTTGGCGATCGACAGATCTCCGCTGCGCTCGAGCGCATCAAGGAACGCCTTGGCGCGGCCGAGCGGTTCGGCATGCGCTTCGGCCCACGCCTGCACCGCGGCCACTCCGTCGGCGCGGTTGCCGTGCGCCATCGAGGGGTCGAGCGCCGCGAGCGCTTCCGCCGTCAGCGCGCGCTGACCGGCGAACAGATCGTCGGAAATCCGCCGGATCGCGAGTCGGTCCCAATGCTCGCCCGCCGTGATGCGGCCGGCGAGATTGCGCAGGCGGTCGATCCCCACGGCCGTGCCCATCGCGAAATACGCGCCAGCGACGAGATCGACGCCGAGCGAGCGGGCGCGAGCCAACTGCGCGATTTCGGGGGCGCTGCCCATCAGCGGCAGTACCGCGACATCTTCGGCAACGTCGAGCGGCGCGCCCGCCTTCTGCATCGCAACGATGCGGTCCTCCGTATCCTGTGCCTCGAACGGAGAGATCAGCGAGCTGAACGTGCCGCGCAGGCTTTCGACGCCCGCGCGATAGAGCGCGATGGTCGGCGCAAGTTCCGCATTCGCCGGCACATTGGCGAGGAACCACAGGCCGAGACGGCGCAGGATTTCGGCGATCGACTCGTACATGGCGTTCTGCGTCAGCGTGTCGAGCTTGCCGTCCAGCGCATCGATGCGCGATTTGAGCGCCTCGAGACCGAAAGCGCCTTCCGCCACGACGAAGGCGCGCGCCACATGCGCGCCGTTTGCGCCGGACATTTCCTTCATGCGGGCAACGAATACCGGACCTGCCAGGTTGACCAGGCGATTGGCGAGCACGGTCGAGATGATCTCGCGGCGCAGGCGATGCTGCTGCAAGGCTTCCGGGAATCGTTCGACCGCGGCCGGCGGAAAATAGCCCGCAAGCACGGATTCGAATGTCGGATCGTCCGGCAGTTCGCTCGCAACGATCTCGGCGTCGAGATCGAGCTTGGCATAGGCGAGCAGCACGGCGAGTTCGGGCCGTGTCAGGCCCTTGTTCTCGTTCTCCAGCCGCTGCAGTTCGTCGTCCGGCGGCAGGAACTCGACCGCGCGGTCGAGGCGGCCGCGGCGTTCCAGGTCGCGCATGTAGCGGCCATGCGCGTCGAGGTCTTTCACGGCGCGCGCCTGCGCGACGGACAGCGCCATCGTCTGATCGTAATTGTCCTTCAGGACGTGCGCCGCGACATCGTCGGTCATGGCGTTGAGAAGTTCGTCGCGCGCGGTCGCGGTGAGCGCGCCGCGCCGTTGCGGCCCGCCGAGAAGGATTTTCAAGTTCACTTCATGGTCGGACGTGTCGACGCCGGCCGAATTGTCGATGGCGTCGGTGTTGATGCGTCCGCCCTTGCGCGCATATTCGATGCGGCCGAGCTGCGTGGTGCCGAGATTGGCGCCCTCGCCGATCACCTTGGCGCGCACGTCCGCTCCGTTGACGCGCACGGCGTCGTTGGCGCGGTCGCCAGCGTCCGCGTTGCTCTGTGTTGCCGACTTTATGAAGGTGCCGATGCCGCCGAAGAACAGCAGGTCGACCTCGGCCTTCAGCAACGCCTTGATCAGTTCGCCGGGAGACAGCTTGTCGACATCGACGCCGATGATCGCCTTCACTTCGTGGGAGAGCGGAATTTCCTTCAGCGTGCGCGGATAGACGTTGCCGCCCTTGGAGATGAGCGACTTGTCATAGTCCGCCCAGCTTGAGCGCGGCAGGTCGAACAGCCGCTTGCGCTCTGCCCAGCTCGCCGCCGGATTGGGATCGGGGTCGAGGAAGATGTGCCGGTGATCGAAGGCCGCCAGGAGGCGCGTCTGCCTGGACAGCAGCATGCCGTTGCCGAACACGTCGCCGGACATGTCGCCGACGCCGATGGCCGTGAAAGGTTCGTTCTGGATGTCGCGGCCGAGTTCGCGGAAGTGGCGCTTGACGGCTTCCCATGCGCCGCGCGCTGTGATGCCCATCTTCTTATGGTCGTAGCCGTGGCTGCCGCCGCTGGCGAAGGCGTCGCCAAGCCAGAAGCCGCGGCCCTCGGCGATGCCGTTGGCGATGTCGGAGAAGGTCGCCGTGCCTTTGTCCGCGGCGACGACGAGATAGGGATCGTCCTCATCGTGGCGCAGGACATCGGCGGGCGGCACGACGGAACCGTCGGCGTTGAGATTGTCCGTCACGTCCAGCAATGCATTGATCAGCGTCTTGTACGCGGCGATGCCGGCTTCCTGAACCGCCTCGCGCGTGCCGTTGATCGGCAACTGCTTGGGATAGAAGCCGCCCTTGGCGCCGACCGGCACGATGACGGCGTTCTTGACCTGCTGCGCCTTCACCAGTCCGAGAATCTCGGTGCGGAAATCCTCGCGCCGGTCTGACCAGCGGATGCCGCCGCGCGCCACCTTGCCGAAGCGCAGATGCACGCCTTCGACCTGCGGCGCATAGACGAAGATTTCGACATGCGGCCGCGGCAGGGGCAGATCGTCCAGCTTCTGGGAGTCCAGCTTGATCGCGACATAGGGCTTTGGCTGACCCTTGCCGTCATGCTGGTAGAAGTTGGTGCGCAGCACGTTGACGATGACATTGCGAAGGCGGCGGATGATGCGGTCGTCGTCTAGGCTCTGCACGTCGTTGAGCGCGCCGTCGATGCGCTGCGCGATGGTCTGCGCGTCATGCTCCAGATGCTTGGCGCCTAGCGGATCGTTGAGCGAATGGAACTGCTCGACCAGAAGCCGCGCGAGATCGGGATTGTGCACAAGCGCCTGCTCGACATAGTCCTGGCTGAAGGAGAAGCCGGCCTGACGCAGGAATTTCGCTATGGTGCGCAGGATCGTCACGTCACGCCAGGCAAGGCCAGCCGTCATCACGAGCCGGTTGAAGCCGTCGCTTTCGGCCAGACCGGAAACGACGGCATGAAACGCGTCTTCCAGCGGCTGCTTGATGTCTTCAAGTTCCGCGGCGCCTTCGTCGGCGCGTTCCATCATGAAATCGAGCACGGCGGCCTCGTGCGACCAGCCGTCACCCATTTTAAGCGTGACCGCGAATGAATCTTCCGCGATGACGCGCAGGCCGAGATTTTCGAAAATCGGCAGCGACGCCGAGAGGGGCATCACTTCGCCGAGGATATAGAGCTTGAGCCGCAGCGCATTGTGGGCATCGGCCTTCTTGCGATAGACGCGGGCGCGCAGCTTGAGCGGATGTGCGGGAGTCGCGAGCGTGGCGATTTCGTCGAGATCGTGCACCGCTTCGAGCGGCGAGAACACGCCGCGATAACCTGGCGAAAAATGCGCCTGGCGTTCCTGCAAAAGCTTCAGACCCTGCGTCTCGCCGTGCACCTGTTCGACCGCTTCGGCAAAACCGTCTTCCCAGGTGCGGATGGCGGCGCGGATTTCTTCCTCCAGCATGTGCACGCTGACATGCGGCCGCACGCCTTCATTGCGGCCGATGATGTAGTGCACGCGCGCCAGAACCGAATCGTCGATGGTTGGCGTCGCCGACGACATGCGGCCATTGAAGGCCTGTGCGAGGATATGGTGGATGCGTTCGCGCGCATGGGTGTCGTAGCGGTCGCGCGGCACGAAGACGAGTGCGGAGACGAAGCGGTCGAAGCGGTCGAAGCGCAGGAAGACGCGGACCGTCGGCCGCTCGCCCAGCCGCAGGATTCCCTGCGCCGTCGCGAACAGGTCTTCCTCGGAGATCTGGAACAGCTCGTCGCGCGGATAGGTGTCGAGGATATGCGACAGCGCCTTGCCGTCGTGGCTTGCTGGCGGCAGGCCCGCGCGTTCGACGACATGGGCCACCTTGCGGCGCAGAAGCGGGATGTCGCTGGGGCGGCGGCTGTAGGCGCCCGAGGTGAAAAGTCCGACGAAGCGGCGCTCGCCCGTCAGTTTTCCGTCCTTGTCGAACGTCTTGATGCCGACATAGTCCATGTGAACACGGCGATGCACGAGGCTGCGCTCGTTCGACTTGGTGATGATGAGCGGCGAAGGCTGTGTCAGGAATGCGCGCACCTGCGGCGTGATCGCGGCGCGGTCGGGACCGCGGCGAATGACGCGCGCATCGGCGTCGGAAAGAACGCCAAGGCCGCTCTCGGCAATCGGCTCCAGAGCGCCTTCGCCAGCGGGGTCGAAGCGGTAGTCGCGCGCGCCCAGGAAGGTGAAGTGGTTGTCGCCGAGCCATTCGAGGAATGCGAGATTCTCGGCCAGTTCCTCCGGCGGAACCTTCGGCGGATGCGCCTTGAGTTGTTCATAGGCCTCGCCACCGCGCGCCAGCATCAGGCGCCAGTCGCGCACGGCGACGCGCACCTGCGCGAAGGCGGCCTTGGCGCCCCGCACCAGCGCGAGCTTTCCCGATTCGCTCACCACCGGTTCCAGAACCAGCACGATGACGCTGACGGCCTGGCCGTCACGCTGCACGATCGGATGGAACACGGCGCGCAGACGGCCGCCCGTCGCGGTGACTTCCGCGATCAGCGAGTCGAAGAGGAACGGCATGTCGTCATTGACGGCGACGAGCAGCGTGTCGTTCTCGCCATAGGCGGGATCTTCGTCGCGCGCGGTAAAGAGCGAAACTTCGCTCTCGCCTTTGCGATGCTTCTCGACGCGCGCGAGCACGAGCCTGGCGAGCGTCGCCAGAGCTTGCGGCGCGTAGCGGTTCACATCGTCCGGCGCGGCGTGGGAATAGAGCGTGTCGAAGAATGACTTCGTCGCGCGATCGCTGATCAGCGCGGCGGCAGCGCTCAGCTTCTCCTGCGCTTCGGCCTCGCTTTCGTGCGTGAGGCGTGCGGTCTCGTCTGACGAAGCATAGGCAAGCGACATGGGCGTCCTCATCGGGCGAAAGAGTGAAGCCTAGGCCGGCGGACATTAACCTCGTGTGATGGTCGAGGAAACCCTTGAAATCGCTCGGCTTACGGTGACTGCAGGTGATTGCGGTTGTGCCGGCGATCGGCAGCATACAGACCCCATGCAACGATCGCGCAGGCAATGAGGGTGAGCGCTGCATTCATCGCGCCGGCCGCAAAGGGACGCAGGACGCAAGCGAATGACGTCAGGGTCGCGACGGGCGCAAGAAACAGGACGATCGCGCTTCGCTCGCGCAAGATCGCTCCCAGGCCAAGCGCGGGTGCGACTGCGAAGACGAGGGCGGCTCCCATCGGCGAGGTGTGCGAAAGAACAAGGAATGCGCCTGCGCCCCAGGCAAAGCCCGCATAGAGAATCACGGCACTTAGATCCTGCGCAAAGGCTTGCAGTATCGGCCGTTCAAAAGGTTGGCCGATCGCCGACGCATAGGCGCGCGCGATGGACAGGCTGGCGACTATGATCAGAACGGCCCACGCGACGCACGGCGCGATATTGACTCCACGCGACAGAAAGATGGTGGCGCCGGCGGCAAGCGGCAGGGCAATGGCCGCGTAGAGCGATCGGCCGAGAAGGTTGGAGAGACGCGCCGTCTCCTTCGCTTCTGCATGGACACGGGCGAGCCTGGCTATGGCGCTGTTCGTATCGGCGGGCACATCGTCCGCGGCCGGTTCGGCTGCAATGTCGAAGAACGGGTTGGCGCGCGTGGCCATTCTGGCCTCCGGAAAGACTCGCAACGCCTACGCTCGGCCGGTGAGCTTAAGAATGTATTAAGGCGGGAGATTACGTTGAAAAAGCAGGCGGTTCCGCCTGGCTGATTCGCACCTCGCCCGTCGTTTGCCACGCTATGTTTGCGCCTGTAAAAGCATCGTGTGAGCGACGAAGCCGACGATCTCATCCGCGAACTCAATCTGCGTCCGCATCCTGAAGGCGGCCATTTTCGCGAAGTGTTTCGCGATGTGCGCGGCGTCGACAATCGTGCGCGATCCACGGCGATCTATTTTCTGCTTCGAGCGGGCGAGACTTCGCACTGGCACCGCATCGATGTGTGCGAAGTCTGGCACTGGTATCGCGGCGCGCCGCTCGCATTGTCGATTGCGCCGGGGCGTGGCGTGCCGATCGAGCATATACTGGGCAACGACATCGCAGCCGGCCAGCGGCCACAGCTCGTCGTTCCCGAGCGCGCCTGGCAAAGCGCGCGGACGCTGGGCGGATATACGCTGGCAGGCTGCACCGTCGCGCCGGGATTCGATTTCGACAGGTTCGAGCTCGCGCCGGACGGCTTCGCTCCGTCCTAGAACATCAGTTCACGACGGGCACGGACAGGATCTGGCCGAGGGCGCGCGCAATGGCGCGCGACGAGGCGCGGCCGGCAAATCCCTGTTCCGGATTGAACGTGACGTTCACGATGCGACCGTGCAGTTGCAGCAGCGGACGTCCGGCCGTGGCGATCTGAACCGAGTCCACTCGTGCGGCCAGGGCCGCGCGTGCCGCCGCACGCGCCGCGAAGCGCTCAATGCCCCGCGCCGCATTTTGCAGCGCGTCAAACGCGAAGGCCCGCATGTCGGAATTGCCGGCCAGCGCCGGCCAGTCCGCATCGAACGACAGGCGCACATGGAGCGCATATTCCAGATGCCTGGATTCATCTTCGGCGGCGGCTTGCACCTGCGCGAGCGTGACCTGCGTGGCGATGGGCATCGCACTGTCGCCGGTGCGCTCCGCGGGAAGGCCGCTTGGTTCGGCATCAGTGTACAACGTGATTGCGCCCCAGCCGGACACCTGAAGCGCCGTTGTTCCGGAGTCGTAGCGCAGCACGCGCCCGCCCAGCGAACCGTGATCCGCGTACAGAACAAAAACTTCCGGGTCGTTGGCAAAGCGCAGCAGATAGCGGTCGAGATAGTGATTGAGCGTGAATTTTATCTGCTCATCGGCCGTGTAGGTCCCCGGCCTGATGTCGCCGATGCGTTCCAGCGACATGCGCGTGCCGACATCGTCCTGCGCCTCGGCTGCAGCGGAACAGCTCAGGATCGCGATGAGCGCAAACAGGGTCACGCGTCTGGGCATTGGCCCTCTGGTTTCGTTTCCCGTGACCGCGCCGGCGATAGCCGACTCGTCTCCATGCTCAAGCTAATTAACGAATAGGGCGAATTTGCGACGGAGGCTACAGATCGTCGAACCGTCCGCCGCGGCCCCTGCCGCTCGCAAAGCGCGCCGCGCCGCTGCGCGCCTCGCCGGTCTGCAGCGTGGCGGTGCCGTGCGCAAACTCCTTCATCATCGCGTGCTGATAGTCATGGTCCCATTGTTCGTACACGGACAATCTGTCGCCCTTCATGCAGGTCTGCGGGAAGCGCGCAATGTCGTGCGCAATTTCTTCGGCCGCGCGCCGGCTCTGGCCCTTCTGCACGACGCGATTGGCGAGACCGAAGGAAAACGCTTCCTGTGCGCCGACCGGCCGTCCCGTCAGGATCATGTCCATCGCGCGCGACTGTCCGATCAATCGCGGCAGGCGCACCGTGCCGCCGTCGATCAGCGGCACGCCCCAGCGCCGGCAGAACACACCGAACACTGCGTCCTCTTCCACCACGCGCAGGTCGCACCAGCAGGCGAGTTCGAGCCCGCCGGCCACCGCATGTCCCGCCACCGCCGCGATCACAGGCTTGTTCAACCGCATGCGCGTTGGTCCCATCGGCGCATCGCCGGCATGAGGGTCGTAATGCTGGCCCGGTGCGCTGAGCCGATTGCCGCGGCCCTCGCTCATGCCTTTGAGGTCTGCGCCGGCGCAGAACGAGCCGTTCGCACCCCAGAGCACCGCCACCTTGGCGCGGGGCTCCGAATCGAAGGCCAGGAATGCCTTGACGAGTGCGTCGCCCGTCGGCCGGTCGACGGCGTTGCGCGCCTGCGGCCTGTCCAGAATTATCGTCGTCACATCGCCGTCATGCTCGACGCGCACATGCTCTGCGCCCATTATTTCCTCCCCCATTTTTCACAAGCTTGTCATGAGCGAGGGCCGGCGGCCAACAGTGTCGCAGCGGCAATGGCGCGGAAAGCTTGGATTCTTAATGAATCGGGACTAAACCGGCCTCCTTCAACCCATCTTTCGAAGGGCGCCCCGTGACCCGCAGCCTCGACACTTTCAAATCCCGCCGCACCCTGACGGCGGGCGGCAAGACCTATGCCTATTACAGCCTGACGGCTGCGGAGAAGAACGGCCTCAAGGGCATCTCCAAGCTGCCCTATTCGCTGAAGGTGCTGCTCGAGAATCTGCTGCGCTACGAAGACGGCAACACCGTCACGGCCGACGACATCCGCGCCATCGCAGGATGGCTCAGCAAGAAGACGTCTGACCGCGAGATCGCGTTCCGGCCCGCACGCGTCCTGATGCAGGACCTGACCGGCGTTCCGGCCGTCGTCGATCTTGCGGCGATGCGCGATGCGATGAAGAAACTTGGCGGCGATCCGGAGAAGATCAATCCGCTCGCGGAAGTCGATCTTGTGATCGATCATTCCGTGATGGTCGACAATTTCGGCGGCAAGGATTCCTTCAAGAAGAATGTCGTGATCGAATATGAGCGCAACATGGAGCGCTATCAGTTCCTGCGCTGGGGCCAACAGGCGTTCGCGAACTTCCGCGTCGTTCCGCCGGGCACCGGCATCTGCCACCAGGTCAATCTCGAATATCTCGCGCAGACGGTTTGGACGCGCAAGGAAAAGGACGCCAAGACCAAGAAGATGGTCGAGTATGCGTTTCCCGATACGCTTGTCGGCACGGACAGCCACACCACGATGGTGAACGGACTTTCGGTGCTCGGCTGGGGCGTCGGCGGCATCGAGGCGGAAGCGGCCATGCTTGGCCAGCCGATCTCCATGCTCATTCCCGAAGTCATCGGCTTCAAGCTGACCGGCAAGCTGCGCGAGGGCGTCACGGCGACGGATCTCGTCCTTACCGTCACGCAGATGCTGCGCAAGAAGGGCGTGGTCGGAAAGTTCGTGGAGTATTACGGCCCGGGCCTCGACGACATGTCGCTCGAGGACCGTGCGACGATCGCCAACATGGCGCCGGAATATGGCGCGACCTGCGGGTTCTTCCCGATCGATGCGGAAACCGTGCGCTATCTGAAAGACACGGCGCGCAAGCCCGCCCGCGTCGCGCTGGTGGAGAAATATGCCAAGGCGCAGGGCCTCTATCGCACGTCGAAGAGCGCCGATCCGGTGTTCACCGATACGCTCTCTCTCGACCTCAACAGCGTCGAGCCGAGTCTCGCCGGACCGGCGCGGCCGCAGGATCGCGTGCCGCTCGGCAGCGCCGCGCATGAATTCGCCGTCGCGCTGCTCAACACCTACAAAAAGGAAGCCGACGCGAACAAGCGCTCCAGGATCGCCGGCACCGAACATTCCATCGGCCATGGCGATGTCGTCATCGCCGCGATCACGTCGTGCACCAACACGTCCAATCCGTCCGTCATGATCGGCGCGGGACTTGTCGCCAAGAAGGCGGTCGAACGCGGACTAAAGGTGCAGCCCTGGGTGAAGACGTCTCTGGCGCCCGGCAGCCAGGTGGTCACCGACTATCTGGAGAAAGCCGGCGTCAACAAATATCTCGACAAGCTCGGCTTTCAGCTCGTCGGCTATGGCTGCACGACCTGCATCGGAAATTCGGGTCCGCTGCCGGAAAACGTGGCCGAGGCGATCACCTCGAACGAGCTCGTCTGCGCGTCCGTGCTCTCCGGCAACCGGAACTTCGAGGGGCGCGTGCATCCGCAGGTGCGCGCCAACTATCTCGCATCGCCAATGCTCGTCGTCGCCTATGCGCTGGCCGGTTCGATGAATCTCGATCTGACGAGGGAACCCGTCGGCTACGATACGGAGAACGAGCCGGTGTACCTGAAGGACATCTGGCCGAGCGCCAAGGAAATCTCCGCCGCGATGCGCAAGGGCATCAAGACGTCGAGCTTCAAGGCGCGCTACGGCGACGTGTTCGACGGTGACGCCAACTGGCGCAAGGTCAAGGCGCCCAAGGGCCAGACCTACAATTGGCCGATGGGCTCGACCTATGTGAAGAACCCGCCCTTCTTCGAAGGCATGACGATCGAGCCCAAGCCGGTGAAGAATGTTACGAAGGCACGCATTCTGGCGCTGTTCGGCGATTCCATCACGACGGACCACATCTCGCCCGCCGGCAACATCAAGGCGACGGCGCCGGCCGGTCTCTATCTCTCCGAACGCCAGGTGCGGCAGCAGGACTTCAATTCCTACGGCGCGCGGCGCGGCAATTTCGAACTGATGGAGCGCGGCACCTTCGCCAACATCCGCATCCGCAACGAAATGATGGGCGGCAAGGAAGGCGGCAACACGCTGTACTTCGCAGACGATGCGTCGAGCGGCGAGACGATGTCGATCTTCGATGCGGCCGAACGCTACAAGCAGCAAAATATCGACACGGTGATCGTGGCCGGCAAGGAATACGGCACCGGATCGTCGCGCGACTGGGCGGCGAAGGGACCAAAGCTCCTCGGCGTGCGCGCCGTGATCACCGAAAGCTTCGAGCGCATTCACCGTTCGAACCTGATCGGCATGGGCATCGCGCCGTTCGTCTTCGCCGAAGGCAAGACGCGCAAGGACTATGCCTTTACCGGACGCGAGGCGATCGACATTCCGGGCCTGTCGGGCGAGATCACGCCGAATATGAAGGTCACTGCGACGATCCATTATCCCGACGGCCGGACGGAACCGCTGCCGCTGGTGCTCCTGATCCTGACGGCGGACGAAGTCGCCTACTACAAGAACGGCGGCATCCTGCAATACGTCCTGCGCAACCTGGTGGCGGCCTAGCGGAGTTTGGAGCTCGCCGCATAGACGGCGAGTTCCCTGGCAAGATGATCGAATAGCAGGCGCATCCTGCGCGTGTTGCGCAGGTCCTTGTGCATCACCAGCCACATGTCGATCTCGAACTTGAACTCCGACGCGAGCAGATGAACCAGATCGGGGTCGCGCCGCGCGATTCCGAACTGGCACACGCCGAGCCCGTACCCGGCACGCAGAGCGGCCAGTTGCGCAAGGTCGGCGTCACAGCGCAGCGAAAACAGGTCGCGCGTCAGATCCAGCCCCATCTTGCGCAGCGCGCGCACGACCGCAGTTTCCTGGTCGAAGCCGATGATGGAATGCGTCAGCACTTCGGCGAACGATTTCGGCGTTCCGTGGCGCTCAAGGTAGCGGCGATGCGCATGCAGGCCGAGCCCGACGCGGCCGATCTTCCTGGCCAGCAGAGCCTCCTGCTTGGGCTGCGCCATGCGTACGGCGATGTCGGCATCGCGGCGCAGAAGATCCTGGTTCTGGTCCGAGAGCACAAGTTCGATGGCGATGCCGGGATGTTCCTCGCGAAACGAGGTGAGGATCGGCGGCAGGACTTCGCCGCCGACGATGACGCTTGCCGTGATGCGGACCGTGCCGCGCTCCTCCGCATCGGCGCCGGACGAGGCGCGCACCAGAGCGTCGGCCGCGCTCGCCATCGCCTGCGCATGCGGCAGCAGTTCTCGCGCCGCCTGTGTCGGGATCAAGCCGGTTTGCGAACGCGTGAACAGCGAGACGCCGAGATCTTCTTCAAGCTGGTCGATGTGACGACCCATGGTCGGCTGCGTCAGCGCGAGCTTGCGCGCGGCCGCCGACAGGCTGCCTTCGGTCATCACCGCAAGGAAGGAGCGGTAGGTTTCCCAGTCGGGTTCGTGCTTGGCCATACGCAAACGTATAGCACGGGCCTCAGCTTCCGGTAGAAGTGTAGTGCCGGACGCCGATGCGCCACGCGCCCAGCGCGACGAAGAGGAACGCGAATCCTGCGAGCGGTGTGAGCGCGCCCATCCAGCTCGCAATGCCTGCCGCGTCGCTTCGGCCGAGCACGGTCGCGACCGGGAAATAGACGACGCAGGCCAGGGGCACCACGAAGGTGAGGAACTTGCGGAACCAGTTGGCGTAGATGTCGAGCGGATATTGCGCCGCCTCGATTCCGCCATAGGTCAGCGTGTTGACGATCTCCAGGCTCTCCACGGTCCAGAAGGAGAGCGTCGCCTGCAAAAGCAATATCGCGATGAACAGCGCAAGGCCGCCGGCCATGGCCCAGACGAGCAAAAGCGCTTTGGCGACCGTCCAGTCCACGTGCAGCAGCCATGCGCCGATGGCGAGCGCGATCAGCCCCTGGAGCACGCGCCCGAGCGATGTGAACCCGAATTCAAAACCCATCAGCTGAAGCGTCGCCGGCCGCGGCCGCAGAAGCACGCGGTCGAAATCGCCTGTCTTGACGAATTGCGGGCCGAACATGTCGAAGCCGCGGCACGTCGTGTCCGCCAGCGCGAACGAGACGCTGACCACGCCGTAGAACAGTGCGATTTCCGGAAAGGTCCAGCCGCGGATGTGACTGAAGCGCAGGAACAGCGCGTAGAGCCCGCCGAACTCGGTGATGGTGATGACGAACTGCGAGACGAGGCGCAACAGGAACGCCGTCGGATAGAGCATCTGCGCGCGCAGGCAGTTGCGGATGAAGCTGAGATAGAGACGAAGCCCGTTCATGCTCAGCTCCCCTGCATGTCGACGCGCGCCATGACGCGCGCCATCCAGGCGCGGCCGATAACGATGAAGAGAACGACCCACAGGCACTGGGCTGCGATCCCTTCAAGCGCTGCGGATCCGGCAAGGTTGCCGAAATAGATGCGATAGGGGATGTCGACGAGGCCGGCAAAGGGCTGCCAGAACAGGAACGGCTGCATCCAGAGCGGCATCAGGACAAGCGGCACGATCATCCCCGAAAGCGGCGATACCAGAACCGGCGCGATGTTCGCCGCGCGCCGCGTCTTGAGCGCGGTGACGGCGATGTTGAGCAGCACCGTGAAGGCCGACGACAAGATCACCGTGAGTGAAATCGAGATGGCGAACAGGAAAGCCGCCTGCGGTCCGGATGGCAGGTGCCAGCTCCACGCTTCGAGCCCGATCATCGGAAGAAATATCGAGGCGACAGCGAACATCGGCAGGACGCGCAGGCCGGTATTGGCCGCGCGCGCGGCAATGGCGCGAGCCAGCCAGAATGTGTGCGTGTCGACCGGGCGCAAACGCTCATACGCGACATTGCCGGTCTCGACCGCGGCGGAGATCTCGGCATCCGCCTGCCAGGGGAGCAGGCCGAGAAGTCCCTGGCCGAGCCAGGTGTAGGTGATGGCCTGCGCCAGGTTGATGGGCTGATGCGCCGAGCCGGCATAAAAAGCGGCCAGCACCATGACCTTGATGGCGCCCCACCAGCATTGCGTCGCGAATCCGGCAAACGCCGCGGCGCGGTACTGCAGCATGAGCGCAAATCGCGCGCGCAGGATGGAGAGATAGGGCAGGGCGGCGGCGTTCATGATTCCACCGCGCCGTGCAACGTGTAGAAGCGCGCGATCACTTCCTCGATCTTGGGATCCTCGACGCGGATGTCGACGACCTCGTGCGACGCGGCGATGCGCGCGATCAGCGTGTGCGCAGGCGTGCGCTCCGGATCGAACGCGAATTCGACCGTGCGCCCGTCGCGCGCGCGGACGTCGGCGCCTTCGATCTCGACGTCACTGCTGTCGTTCGCGAAATCGACGATGAGCCTGCGCTCGCCGAGCACCTCCGCGCGCATGGACTCGAAACTGGAGTCGCGCAGCAGCTTGCCGTTGCCGATGATGATGACGCGCCTGGCCAGGGCCTCGATGTCGTGCATGTCGTGCGTGGTGAGGATGACGGTGACGCCGTCCGTCCGGTTCAGGTCCTTGACGAACTCGCGCAGCGCCAACTTGGAGATCGCATCCAGGCCGATGGTCGGCTCGTCGAGAAACAGTATCGACGGCGAATGCAGCAGCGCAGCCGCGATCTCGCAGCGCATGCGCTGGCCGAGCGAGAGCTGTCGCAGCGGCGTGTCCAGAAGCGGCGCGATCTTCAGCATGTCGATCAGCCGCTCGCTGGTGCGCGCGAACCTCGGCTGGTCGACCCGATAGATATCGCGCAGCAGCGCGAAACTCTCGACGACAGGCAGGTCCCACCACAATTGCGTGCGCTGCCCGAACACGACGCCGATGCGTCCGACATGGGTGATGCGTTGTTCCCACGGAACAAGTCCGTCGACATGGCAGCTCCCCGAACTGGGGCGCAGGATGCCGGAAAGAATTTTGATCGTCGTCGACTTGCCGGCGCCGTTCGGTCCGATGAAGCCGAGCAGCTCGCCGCGTTCGAGCGAGAAGCTGACATCGTCCAGCGCCGCGATCTGGCGCTGCCTGCGCTGAAACAGCCCGCGTATCGCGCCTGCAAGGCCGGGATCTCTCACGGCGACGCTGTAGGATTTGCTCAGATTTTCGACGCTGATCTGTGTCATCGCTGCGCTCCGCCCCAAACGCCGTCGCGGCGGACGGGAAATCCCGCCACCGTTTGACCGTCCAAAAATGGGCGCGGAAGCTATGAGGCGGCCCGCGCCGCGTCAACGGTTCGGCGCCACGCGGATGAAATCGGCGGACACCTGATGCGGCGCCGACACAGAGAAGTGAACGGGTCGAACGCGCGCCGGCGATGCGATCCCTCTGAAAAGCCGGAGCTTTCGGCCCGGGCTCGGCGCGTATCCCCTACAAATTGAAGTGACTGGAGCGGGCGGCGTCCGCGTCCTATGGTCGTTGCATGAGGATGATGTTGCGCCCGATCGCCCTTGCCGGACTTTTCATGCTCGCCGGCTCGGTGGCGCAGGCGGCCGCGATCCGCCCGGTGGTCGTCGAGCTCTACACCAGCCAGGGCTGCAATTCCTGTCCGCCAGCCGATGCCTTGCTGGGCAAGCTCGCGCAGCGCGCGGACGTCATCGCGATGAGCCTGCCGATCACTTATTGGGACATGCTCGGCTGGAAGGACACGCTGGCAAGCGAAGCCAATACGCGCCGGCAGAAGGCTTATGCAACCACGATGGGTCATGGCGGCGTGTACACGCCGCAGATGATCGTCGACGGCGTTCAGGACGTTGTCGGCAGCCGCGTCGCCAGCGTCGAGGCGGCGATCGATGCGCGCGCGCAGCAACTCGACAGCGTTGCGTCCGACGCGCACGCCGCAGATCCCGTCGCGCCCGTCAGCGTGAGCGAAACCGGTCAGGAATTGCATATCAGCATCGGCGCGGCCGACGGCACGCACAATGCAACCGTTTGGATGTTTCATCTGCGCTCTGCCGTGAACGTTGCAATCAAGGCGGGCGAAAACGAAGGACGCGCGATCACGTACCACAATGTGGTCGGCGACCTGCGCGCGGTCGGCGTGTGGAAAGGCGGCGCGCTGACGCTGACTCTTCCGCGTTCGGCGATGGCCGGCCTGCCGCATGACGGGGTCGCGATCATTGTTCAACAGGGCGGCTACGGCCACATCATCGGCGCAGCCTATGTCGCGCATCCGGACTTCTATCCGGAGCACTAACATTTTCAGGCGCGGCGAACGCGCGTAAACTCTCAAGCCTGATGGCATTGTTCTTTGATTCGGCGTGGTTCGACGCGCGGCTGGAGGCATCCGGGCTGCGCCGCGCCGACGTTGCCGCAGCGCTCGGTCTCACGGCCGAGCAGATTGCCGAATTGTGGAAAGACCAGCGCGAACTCAGCGCAGCCAATGTGCGGACACTCTCCGCGCTTCTTGGCGCGCCGCCCGCAGAGATTGCGGAACGTGCCGGCGTTTCCACGCCCGTGCCGAAAGACGCGCCGTCCGACGCGCTGGCGAATCTGCACGAACGGCTGGACCGCGTCGAGCGCACGCTGGCCGAGATCAAGGCATTGGTGCTCGATCTGCTGAGCAAACCGCAATGATGCTGCTGACCGCTGCATTGCTGGGCGCGGCTGCGATCGCCGTTTGGTTCCTCGCGACCGGCGCGCGCGCCGCGGCCCGCGTTCATCTGCGTTTCGCCAGCATGCTGTTCGCGGCGCTGGCGGCAGCAAGCGCGATCGCACCGCCCGTGGCGGACGAAGTGGCGTTGCTGGTCGCGGCGATCGCACTGCCCGTTCTCGCCTTCGCGGCCTATGCGGGTTTCGAGAAAGCGATGTCGCCAATGCCGGCAACGCTACTGCTCGGACTCGTTTGTCTTGGCGGACTGGCGAGCGCGGCGACAGGGATCATCTCGTTTGCGCTGGCGCCCGCCGCGCTGTCGGCAGCGGCAATCCTCCTGATCAGCGCGCGCCAGTTCGATGCCGCGCGCTTGTCCTCGATCCAGGGAATGCTCTCGGCGCTGGCCTTGCTCGCATCGGCGTCGTCGTTCGCACTGGATGGGGCGACGCCTGCGTATCTGTTGTTTTCCGCCGCTGGACTGCTCGGACTGACACTGGCGCTGGCGCGCGCGTCAGATACTGGCGTCGAGGAGCAAGGCAGCAGGGATCTTCGGCGCACCGTTATCGTAAGCGACGCGGGCTAGACCGCTCGCCTGTTCACGCGGGTTCATCAGGACCTGTCCAAGCACCTGCGCGACGAATGCGGGACGCAGGCGCGGACCGTTCCAGAGCGGGGCGAACGAAACTGTTTCATTCCGGCACGGCTGAACGGCCCGGACGGCTGGGGCGTGATCGGTGGAGCGGCGTCCGGATGTCGCGCCGTCTTCGCCTATGGTCTTGGAATGATTGCCGTTCCCGATGGGGCACGCCTTCACGACAGCGCTGGATGTCAGCGTTTTCGCGTGGAGAAGGGTGACGGCCGGAAGGTTCATAACCTTCTCTTAAGGCAAACTGCATACCGCGGCCCGGCGCACCCCCGCATGCCTCAGGAGTTACGAGATTTTTAAGGCCGGACGACCAAACTCATTCAATAAGGCCGGAAAACGGCTCGAGATGGTGGGTGCGGTGAGTCAGCTGCTTCAGAAGAAGCCTGCAGACGGTTTGGACGCTCTAAGCGCGTCCGAGCGAGCCGAGCGGCTGCGCTATTCGATGCTCGGCGCGGGGGTCGCATCGTTCGACTGGACGATTTCGGATGACCGCATCGGCTGGGATGGTGCGATCGACATCCTTCCCTATCACCATGATGAGCTGCGCCTGCCGCGCGGCGCATCGTTCCTCGCCTGGCTCAATCCCGATTCGCGCACGCGCCTGACGGTGATGATCGAAACGCGCGCCGCGCAGCAATCCAATTTCGAGCTGGCTCTCGAAGCGTCTTCGGCAATGGGCTCGCTGTGGGTCACGATGGTCGGCATGCGCCAGGCGCGCGCCGACGGGCGCACCGAGCGCCTGTCGGGCCTTGTGCGCATCACGACCGAGAAACAGCGCGACCTGCAGCGGCTCACCTATCTCGCGACGCGTGACGAACTGACGGGACATCTCAACCGCAACTCCCTGCGCGCCGAACTGGCCCAGACGATCGAGAAGGCCACCGCCGAAGACCGCACCTGCGCCTTTCTCGTGGCCTCGATCGATCGCCTCGCGATGATCAATGACGGTTACGGCTTCGATGCCGGTGACGAGGTGATCGTCGCCATCGGCGAGCGACTGTCGCGCACGTTGCGTTCGAGCGACATCATCGGCCGCGTGGCCGGCAACAAGTTCGGCGTCATCCTGCGCAACTGCAAGGAACGCGAAGTCGCCATCGTCAGCGAGCGCCTGCGCGCCGCCGTGCGCGGCAGCGTGGTCGACACGCGTTGCGGACAGGTCTCCGCGACATGCTCGGTGGGCGCCGTGTGGCTGCCGTCCGGCGCCTCGTCCAGCCAGGAAGCGATGCTGCGGGCCGAGGAATCGCTGGAACGCGCGCGCAGCGGCGGACGTGACGGTTTCACGGTCTATGAAAAGTCGCCGCAGCGCGAAGGCGCACGGCTACGCATGATGGCGATCGCGGACGAAGTGATGTCCGCCCTCAACGACAGCCGCCTGCTGCTCGCCTATCAGCCGATCATCAGTTCAGGCGAGCGCAAGACCGTCAAATACGAGGCGCTGCTGCGCATGCGGCGCAAGGACGGCTCGCTCGCCACTGCCGGATACTTCGTCCCCGCCGCAGAACAGCTTGGGATTGTCGGCCTGATCGACCGCCGCGCGGTCGAAATTGCGGTCGGAACGCTGCGCGCCAATCCGAATGTCCGGATCGGCGTCAACGTTTCCGGAACGGCGGCCGGCAATCCGTCCTGGCTCAACAGCTTTGTCGAGTTTGTGCGCGCGAACCGGGATGTGGCGTCGCGCCTGAACGTCGAACTCACGGAAACTGCCGCGCTCAATCACTTCGAGGAGAATGCGCAATTCGTCTCGCAGCTGCGCGAGATGGGTTCCACC
>Ga0265325_10000770_pt1 | contig 23184 bp, 21 predicted proteins | sample 41420metaG_FD_202090 | JGI IMG/M metagenome (GOLD analysis project Ga0265325, IMG submission 202090) | Rhizosphere microbial communities from Carex aquatilis grown in University of Washington, Seatle, WA, United States - 4-14-20 metaG | ecosystem: Host-associated > Plants > Roots > Rhizosphere... | reverse complement strand
ATTCCCCAAGCGACTGTCGCAACTCGGTCCGGGCGCGATGAAGTCTGGTTTTCGTCGCTGGCGTGGACAGTCCAAGCCTTGCGGCGGCTTCTCCCGTGGAGACATCCCACACGTGGCGAAGGAGGAATACTTCCCTCAGCTTCTCGGGCAGCGAATCGACGGCAATTCCGATGTACCGAAGCAGCTCTGCGGATTGTATCAGGTCGTCCGGACGCTCGCGTCGAGAGTCGCCACCACGGGACGAAGCCGTCGCCGCATCCAAAGCTTGGTCCAACTCGGTGACGCTAACATCATGAAGGGCCACTTCCGGGTGGCGTTTGCGCCTGCGTAACCGCATGAGCGACGCATTGACAACGATTCTGTACATCCAGGATGCAAAGTGCGCCCGTTCCTCGAATCGGGGCAGGTTCGTCCAGGCGGCTAGATAGGACTCTTGCAGAATCTCCTGGGCGTCGCTTTCGTTGCGAACGTAGCGGACTGCGAGTCTGTACGACCGGACTTCGGTGCGTGCCACCAATTCCTCGAAGGCGCCGATATCTCTACGACGAGCACGCTTGAGAAGCGCCGCTTCGGAAAGACGCGAACGGGGAGCTCGTGCCGACAGCGAACGCTTGCTGGTCGACTCTTTACGGGTCAGAACGGACAGAGATCCGCTTTTCCAGGAAGTCATCTTGGTGCACCAAAAGCAGCAATCGGGCCAACCACCAAGCCTGTGGAAATTCCAGTACTTGCGCCGTGCGAAGGCCCGCACCAGACGAACTCCAATCAGAGTGAGGTCGTTTGTCGTTCAAATTGATTGATTTCGACTGTGACTCCCTCAGGTTTTCGAACCCTTCGCGCGAGGCGCCTAGGCTTCGATCAGGACTTTGAGAGCTCTTGTCTCGGCCGCACGGGAAAAAGTTTCATAAGCATCGAGGACTTTGTCGAGTTTGAACCGATGGGTGATGAGAAGTTTCGGATCGAACTTGCGTGACCGTAAGACGTCGATCAGCATCGGCGTGCTGATGGTGTCGACCAAGCGGGTGGTGATGGTGATGTTGCGACTCCAGAGCGACTCGAGATGCAGCTTTACGTGTGTCCCATGCACGCCGATATTGGCGATTGTGCCCCCCGGTGCGACGAGCTGCTGGCATAACTCGAAGGTGGCGGGAAGGCCGACCGCCTCGATCACGGTGTCCGCGCCGCGCGCGGCGGTCAACTCCATGATCTTCTCGTGAGCCTTGCCGTCGGAACTGTTGACCACGGCGGTAGCGCCGAGTCGCTTCGCTGCTTCAAGGCGGTTGTTGTCGATGTCGATCAGGATGACTTGGGCGGGCGAATAGAACTGAGATGTTAGCAGCGCCGCGAGTCCGATGGGTCCTGCCCCGACAATCGCCACGACGCTACCAGGTTGAACCTTGCCGTTCACCACGCCACACTCGAACGCAGTGGGGAGGATGTCGCTGAGCATGACCATAGCCTCTTCGTCCGCGCCCTCGGGCACGCGATAAAGACTGCAATCCGCGTACGGAATACGAACCCATTCGGCTTGTGTTCCATCGATCTCGTTGCCGAGAATCCATCCGCCCGACGTGCAATGCGAGTACATGAGTCTGCGGCAGTAGGGGCACTTGCCGCACGTGCTGATACAGGAGATGAGCACTCTGTCACCGGGCTTGAACCTTGCGACGGCGGGTCCGATTGTCTCGACGATGCCGACTCCCTCATGGCCCAGGATCCGTCCTGGGCGGCAGCTGGGAACATCACCCTTTAGGATGTGCAGATCGGAACCACAAATCGTAGTCTTGGATATCTTGACAATAGCGTCGGTGGGCGAAACGAGCGCGGGCTTCGGCCGGCTCTCCAAGACTTTCTTACCCGGCCCCTGATAGACTAGAGCTTTCATCGGTTCACGTCTCCCTTGTGGTCCGGGCGCGACTAGGTGGTGTGAGCTGCGAGCAAGGAAGCACCCGTCGTGCCCAAGACGGCATGGGCCTGCGCGATCATTTCGGGGGTGCCGTGCGCGAGTACGAGGAATTTCCCGGCCTTCACGTCGAGCTCATACTTGACGATACTGTCATTGGGGATGCCGATACTGCCAAACGCGGCGGCGAGAACTCCAGCCGTGGCACCCACGGCGGCGCCCTCCAACGCGCCTACGATCCAGCCAACCAGCGGGCCCATGACGACCAGTGGACCGATGACCGGAATGAAGAAAAACGCGCCGCCGAACAGCACTCCCCAGAGGCTTCCCCAGAATGCCCCGCGCACGCCCCAAAACTTCATGCGGTCGCCCGACGTATAGAAGCCAAGGGCGTGTTCTTCGGTATGGAAGTCCTTGCCGATGATCGACAGTCGCTTCATGTCGAAACCAGCCTTTTGGAGCTCTTTGAGTGCAGCTTCAGCGCCGATGTGTGACTCGTAGATCGCGACGATAGAATGTTCCTGCGCAATTGGCGTCATGTTGGCGGCGTTCGAGTGCACGATGTGTGCCGATGGATACAGTCGATCAGGTGGCACCCATCGCGGTCGGAGAAAGGGAGCTTGTCTCGCTGGCAGGCTGCGGAAGAGCGGGACTCATTCGAATTGACTGGAATTGCCCTTCATTGTGGTTTGTTGATGCGACGTCCACGCCTTTCAGGCTTGGGCTCTCCAGATTCTCTCGGGTGGCCCGAAACCTGCTGTAGCACTCGCGCTATAGGTGGTTCCGTGAAGACAAGTCAGACAGTCTCAGCCTTCTGTTTTCTGCTGGCGGCAGGTGTCGCTCAAGCCCAGGGTACAAGTTCGAACAACCCAAGCAGCGGTGCGAATGAACTTCCCGTGCCCCGTACCGCGTTGGACGAGGTGCACCCAGCTGCGGCCGCACCAAGCCAGGCTCCGCCCATGCCGCCAGATCAACCGCCTCCCCTGCCCAGCCAGACGCGGGGGCAGACTCTGCAATCGGTTCAGCAGCCTGTACGGTCGCAGGACGTAGCCGCCGGTCAGTGGGTAGATACGAGCGAGTACGGCTGGATTTGGATGCCCTATGGAGACCAGTACACTCACGAAGGGGTGGCTAGTGACGCCAGTCCATATGCGTACGCGTACTACCCTTCCTACGGGTGGATGTGGTTGGCTGCGCCTTGGGTCTGGGGCTGGGGCACGCAGCCCTATTTCGGGTCACTTGGGCCTGCCGGCTTCGGGTGGTATCGAGGTCACTTTCGGACGGGCTATGGGTGGGGAAGCTACCCGGGCGGCGGTCGGAGCGGCTATGGGCTGGGCGGCGCCAATCGCGCTGGAAACGGCTACGGTGGCGTCCGTCGCGCGGGTCCCAGCAATGTCCCCATCGGCGGATTTCGGGGAGGCGGCGGCGGAAATCGCTCTGGATTTCGGGGCGGCGTTAGCGGTGGGACGCGCGGCAACTCCGGGGGACGTGGAAGCTTCACGGGCGGCCGTGGCGGCGGACGCCGCTGATGGATGCGAAAAGTGGCGCAGAAGCGCAAGCCGTCGCGAGACAACCGGTGGCCACGGGTCCTGTTGCGACCAGCGTTTCGAGGGAACCCGCAAGGGAATCGAAAGCGGCCGAGATCTAAATTGGCATGAGACGTGCCTTGTGCGACCCACATGAGTAAACAAAAGAAGGCCTATCTCATTGGCGGTGGTATCGGTTCTCTGGCGGCCGCTGCCTTCATGATCCGAGACGGTGCGCTGCCTGGCGCAAACATTTCGATATTTGAAGTGGGGCTTACCTTGGGCGGAAGTCTCGACGGTGCCCAACTTCCGACGGGCGGCTATTCGCTTCGCGGTGGACGCATGTTGACCACCGACAACTACGAATGTACGTGGGATCTCTACAAATCAATTCCGTCACTGAGCCTTGCAGGCAAATCGGTGTTCGACGAAACCGTCGACTTCAATGAGAAGCACAGGGCGCATTCGATGGCGAGGCTCGTGGATTCGTGTCGCGCGAAGGTGCCGGTGACCTCGATGGGGTTCTCCATGCGCGACCGTCTCGAATTGTTGAAACTCAACAACGCCGATGAAGATGTTTTGGGCGCCAGTTGTATTACCGATTGGCTTTCGCCTCACTTCTTCACAACCGACTTCTGGACCATGTGGTCGACTACATTTGCTTTTCAGCCGTGGCATAGCGCCGTGGAGTTCAAGCGGTACTTGCATCGCTTCATGCTCGAGTTCTCCCGCATCGAAACCCTTGCGGGTGTCAAGCGAACCATCTACAACCAATACGATTCGTTGGTTCGACCTTTGCAGGCTTGGCTGGAAATCCACGGAGTCAATTTCGCGACCGGTTGCACCGTGACGGATCTCGATCACAAGGTCGAAGATGGCAAGTTCGCCGTCACCGGCATCCATTGCAAATGGCGAGATCGGAGCGAAGTCATCAACGTCAAAGATGGCGACCTCGTCTTCTTTCAAAACGGGTCCATGACCGACGCCTCGAGTTTAGGTTCGATGGCAAGCGCACCCGGGAAGCTAACCAAGGTGGAGAGCGGCGGTTGGACGCTCTGGGAAAAGCTAGCGCAAGACAGACCCTACTTCGGTCGTCCTGCAGCCTTCAATAGCAGCATCGCGCAATCTTACTGGGAGTCGTTCACGGTCACGTTGAAGACGCCGACCTTCTTCGACAAGATGGAACAATACAGCGGAAATCAGGCGGGTACTGGCGGCCTCGTCACACTCAAAGACTCGAATTGGATGATGTCCATCGTACTAGCGCATCAGCCGCACTTCGCCAACCAGTCCGGCGACGTGCAAGTGTTCTGGGGATACTCGCTATTTCCGGATCGGGTTGGCAATTTTGTTGCCAACCCGATGTCCGATTGCAATGGCGCAGAAATCCTGCAAGAACTCTGTGGGCATCTGCGATTCGATCTGGAGACTGTAGAATTGGCGAACTGCATTCCCTGCAGGATGCCTTACATCACCAGCATGTTCATGCCCCGCAAGCGGGAGGACCGCCCCCTACCCGTTCCTCGCGAATCGAAGAATTTGGCGTTCATCAGTCAATTTGTCGAGATTCCCAACGATGTCGTATTTACCGTCGAGTACTCGGTGCGAGCCGCTCAAATGGCGGTCTATCAGTTGCTTGGCATAGACCGCGAGATTCCGGCCATATCATCGCACGACAAGTCCATTCGAGCGCGGGTAGCGGCACTCATCAAGGCATTTCGGTGAGGTCACTGCCGCTCGGTCACCTCGGTCTGGAGGGTGACCTCACAATCGAAAGAACCCTTGCACCCGAGAGGATCTTCTGCGCTTTGGCTTAAGCGCGGCTTCCTTCAGGTCCGCGCTTTGGGGCGCCAGAGCGGCACTCTGCAGAACATCGAGCCGTTTTTCCACAGCCTGCATGATGGTGCGGCGTCGCTCAGCGCGATTCCTTTCCGCATCCAGACCAGGAACGTAGTCACCTCTGTTGCGTCTTACCGTTGGGGCCATTCTTGCGATGCTAAGCATATTTCGGGCCATCCTCCAGACGGAAGGAATTCCCGGGACGTCTAGCTTAGGAGAGCTTCACGACGCTCCTGACTGAGGCCACATCAAATCCCGCGGGAGCTCAGTAGGCATTGCGGTTCTTCTTTCTCCCGAAGACGGTCAAGAAGATGATCTTGAGGTCGAGCAGAAGGTTCCAGTTGCGGATGTACTCCATATCATGGCGGACCCTCTCTTCCATCTTTTCGAGCTCGGCCGTTTCTCCCCGCCATCCGTTGACTTGCGCCCAGCCCGTGATTCCTGGTTTGACGATGTGACGAAGCATATAGCCATGAATGATCGCGCGATACTTTTCATTGTGGGCGACGGCGTGGGGGCGCGGCCCAACGAGCGAGAGCTCACCGGTCAGGACCTGGAAGAACTGCGGAAACTCGTCGAGGGATGTGCGCCGCAGGAATCGGCCGAGCTTGGTTATGCGGGGGTCATCCTTTGTCGCCTGAACGACGTTGGCATCGTCGGCGCAGACGGTCATGGTCCTGAACTTCAGAATGCGAATTTGCCTGCCGCACAAGCCATAGCGCCATTGGCGGAAGAGGACGGGTCCGGGGGACTTCACCTTGATCGCCAGAGCGATAAAGAGCATCGGAATCGATGTCAGGACGATGATGAGGGTACCGAGCGCCAGGTCCTCGGTGCGCTTGACCCATCCGACAATACCCACGAAGGGCGAGTCGTGTAGACTGACGACCGGAACGTCGCCTATCTGGCTCCATTGTGCGTGGAGAAGCGAATAGTAAAGAAGGTCGGCGACCAGATAGACACTGACTGTCGTGTCGGCCAAAGCGGCCAGAATCTGCCCGGCGCGAACCTCGGCCCGCAGAGGTAGTGCTATGTAGACCGCATCGAGCTCGCCCTGCCGGCAGGCTTGGACCATATCGTCGGAATTGCCGACGACCACGCAGTGCGGGTGATTGGGAACGTACCGGCGATCTGCCGACCGGTCGTCGTAAACGCCCACGAGCTTGAGGCCTAACCAGGGCCGCGTGTCGAACGACTCGGCTAACCGTTCAGCGTCCTCCGTGCAGCCCAAGATTGCTACCCGGCGAATGTTACGCCCTTGAATCCGCACGACCCGAAGCACGACCCGAAGACCGACGCGCACAGCACAAAGCAGGAGCGGTGTGAGGACGAACCAGGCCGATGAGGCGACCCGGGAGTAGTGCACGGTGGTCTTGGTGAGAAACCAGATCGCGAACAGGATGAGAGGGACACTGGTCCAGGCAATCAAAGCATTCTTGGTTTCCTGCAGGACGGTTCCTGTGCGCCAGGGACGGTAGAGGCCTCCTACTTCCGCTGCCAAGCCGAATACGAGCAGGCCGAGGAGCGTGACGGTGGTCGTCTGTTCGTTCCAGGGTTCACGGAAGGCCGTGTGTGCTAGCGCCTGGGCGCCAATCACAACTACGACATCGACAAGTCTTTGTAGAGCGCATACCCACGATTCGAGTCTACGCAGGGGTCCGTTGGTGTCAGCCATTGTTGTTTCTCGGTTGCGATTTCTTTCGACGCCAGCTACAGCAGCTTTCGGGCCACTACGGCAAGTTCGGAGGATTGCGACGATGGAAGGTCCGGAGGACTTTCGTGTTCAACCAAAATGAGGTGCCGTTGCCATCAATTTGCCCACAACGAAGTTTGGCGTTAAGACTTCGGCTGGCACAGAGATTGCGACTAGTTTCCGTCGTTGCTGAAGGACGTTAGGATATGCCCGGCACTCGGTTCTGCCTTGCCGGCTTGATAGTGGCTTCACTTGCCGCGCTGGCTGGGTCTGCCGAGGCTCGGCTTGTGGTCGATCGCATCGTCGTTCGCGGCCAAACGAACGTCACGAATCGGGTTCTTGCTGCCCGCATGCGCCTTTACCCCGGCGACTCCGTCGATTTCTCGGTGCTCAGCGCTGGCCAGCAGCGCCTCGTCGAAAGCGACCTGTTCAGCGCCGTTCGCGTATATATAGAGCTGCCGACCGCGGAGGCGGTCCGGCGCATCTACTTGGACGACAAAACGTACCCGGTCGAGGTCGTCGTGGAAGCCACCGGCAAGCAGGCGTGGTTCGTTTTCCCCACGGCCAGCATCGGTAGCGGAGATCTCGCGGGGGGCCTGGTCTACGGCAACCAGAATCTGTTCGGTCGCGACGTTCAGCTCGTCAGCGCAGGACAGCTAGGCCAAATCTCGAGCTACGTCTTTGCCGCGTTCCGCGATCCGCTGATGGTGGGGGCACCGCTCACGTATTCGACGAGCGCACTTTATCGGCGTGAACAGATCCAGCTATTTGCGAACCACTCCCTGGTGATGCAGGTTCCGACGACCGTGTTTGGTGGCGACGGACAGATCGGCTGGGTGCTCTCCCCTCATACGCGCGCGTACGTTGGGGCGTCGGCTCGCCACCAGACCGTAGACCCCGTCGAGCGATTGGCAGTGGATACCGCTCCCCTACCCTACAATTCTCGCGCCGGCCGCATTTTTCTTCTGCAGTTTCAGTTTCAATACGACGACACGCGCGCCATGGAGGGACTCCGGCAAGGAACGCTTCTACTCCTGAAAGACGAGCTGTCCGATCGATACTGGCTTTCGGACTTCGACTATTCCAAATTCGAGGCACGCTTGGAAATGTACCGTCATTACTGGTGGAACTACCCGTCAATCATTCTGAAGATGGTTCTTGATTATCCCACGTCGGACCACGGCGTTCCCGTGACGGAGGAGCTGCGCGTTGGCGGGCCGAACTTGCGTGGCTATACCCTCAACGAGTTTCACGGTGACACGCTCTTCAGCCTCCAAGCGGAAGATCAAGCGGTCTTGTGGCGACTACGAGTCCCTTGGACGCAAATACGCTTCAATCTCGCTGGAGCACTCTTCGTTGACGCTGCCTCGCTTCTCGACCGGCACCCTGGCGGCACGACGGTCGAGCCGCCCGGTATCCCGCCTCCCCCTTTGCGTTCCAAGCTTAGTGACCTCCACGCGAGCTTCGGCGGCGGCGTTCGAGTAATCCTACCGGGAGTGGTCGTTCCCGCAGTCAAGATTGATCTCGGCTACGGCATCGATGTGCGGGATGTGGCCGTAACAGTCTCGATTGCAGGCGGCGGGTTGTTGTAGCGTCGTCATGCTTGGTTGGAATCAGCTCTTCCTGGACTCTTCATTATTTTTCCCTTGCTCCCGGCGGAAGCGATCGAGGCGAGGTCGTTGTCTCCGAGGCGTGTCGCTCTCCAAGAAGGACTGTATCGATGGCAGCTTCGCTGCCCGTCTCGGCCGCCTTGGCTAGCGCCTTGTGGTCCGTCAAAACCCGCGCCTGCAAGTACCCTCGCAGCCAATGGCGTTCGATGATGGGATACGTGGCCACGAGTGGCAGCGCAATCACGATGCCGATGATTCCTTGCAGTTTGCCGCCGGCGAGGAGCGCGAGAAGTACGGATAGGGTCGAGATCTTTAGTTTGTGGCCGTAGATACGTGGCAAGAGAAAGTACGTTTCGAAAAGGTGATAGCCCACGTAGGCGAGAAAGACGGCCAGGGCAGTGTGGGGCGAAATCGACAGAGCCAACAAGACGGCCGGAATGGTAGCGAGAAAGATTCCTAGCACCGGGACGACATCACAGAATCCGGCGACCACGGCCAGGGGCAGGACCGCGGGAACGCGAAGGACCATCAGGACAATGCCCGTGAAGACCGCAAAGAGCAGAGCTGCCAAAAACTGCCCTCCTACGTAAGCGTGAACCATCGTAGATATTTCGGCGGTCGTCGCAGCCAATCTTTCGCGATGAGCGCGCGGCGCGAATGCGAGAAGCCACGCGTAGAGACTTCTACCGTCGAGCAGCAAATAGAGCGTGAGAATCAGGACTACAACCGCCACAACTACGGCGGAAACGACACTGCGTCCCCATGCGAACGATTGCTCGAAGAGGCTGACTGCCCGCGGTGAAAAGGGAGATTCGAACAGCTCATGAATTGCTTTCTGAACTGCTGGAAACTTGGCGGGAATTCTGCTTGAAACGCGGGCTCGAAAGTCAGGCAGATTTTGCGCCAAATAGTTGGCCTGGGTGGTTAGCGGAGGCAAGACGAGGAGGACGAATGTCACGAGAAGTCCGACGCCCAGAACCGCAATGATCGCCACGCTCAGGCCGCGGCCAAACCGTCTCGCCTCAAGCCAACGAACCGCAGGGTAAAGCGTAACTGCCAACAGGACGGCAACCAGGAGCAAGAGAAGCTCGGACCATAGGAGAAAAGCCGCCCACAGACCGAGACCGCTTCCGACCACCTTGAAGATCGTAGCCATCGAGACGTGAACCTCCCATCGTTGACGCGACGGCGGGGTTAGAGCAGCGTCTGTTGTCGATGTCGGTTCCAATTCGCAGATCCCTTTCGAAGTGACCCGGAGGCCAGGAAATTGTGGAAGGAATGTTCCTGGCCTCCATGAGGTCCGGACGACCGTTAGGCTAGATAGGCTAAGGGCGAGCGGGCGCTCAGCGCGCGCTCAGATGCGAAGGTTCAATGATGATTTCAACGCGGCGATTGTTTGCCCGGTTTTCGGCATTCCGATTGTCGAGGAGCGGGTGTGTCGAGCCGAGACCCACCGCTCTAATCTTGTCGGCGTCGACGCCGCGGTTTACTAAGTAGTCGCGTACGGCATTCGCGCGGTTGAGCGATAGCGGCTGGTTGATCATATCCGAGCCCTGACTGTCCGTGTGGCCTTCGACCACCATGCGCTTCTCCGAACCCTGTGCCTTGAGAGCCTCGGCGACTTGGTCGAGCTTGGTCATGGCCGTGTTGAGCAACGTGTACTTGTTCGAAGCGAAGAGGACACCGCCTGAAAGGGTAATCACCAATCCGCGGGCATCCTCTTTGACAGCGGCAATCGCCGCCAAATCCTTCATCGCGCCGGCCAGTTTCTCTTCGGCAGCCGAGCGCGCCTGCGTTTCGCTAGCCAATTGTGCGGCAGTCTTTTCCATTTCTGTGGTCTTGGCATTACTGTCGCGTTGCTCGTCCTTGAGTTGCTCGCGCGTCGAGGCAAGCGCCGCCTGCGCGCTCGTCACCTGCTTGTCCCGAACCACGACGCCGGCCTTTGCTGCGTCGGCGATCTTCTGGCGATCGAGAGCAGTTCTGGCCTTCACATCAGCGAGCTGTACCTTGTTTTGTGCAATGTAGGCGAGGTCGCGGCACTCGAGCGTATCGCCGTGCTGGGCGAACTCCGCGTTTGCCTTGTCCAAAACCAGTTGGGCATCGTGTAGTTCGGTGGGCGTCAGCTGTGCCGCCAAGCCGTTATTGGAGGCGGTAAAGGCCGTCCGAGCGTCAATGAGTTGAGGCGGAGGGGCGGTGGCGCAGCCGCAGATGAAGGCTACGAACACAACGGTCGCAAACAGACTGGTGGTTTGGGTCTTCATGGTGTCATCCTTCGTCAATCCTGGTCGATGGGAATTAGGGCGTAGCGCGGTCGCGGACCGCCTTCAGGTCTTCCGCGGCCCTGACCGCGTCAGCATGTACGGAGACTTCGCGAGCAAGGCCGATGGCCAGCTCAGAGTCCGACTCGGCGCGGGCCAGCACGAGGAGCGCTCTCGGCTCGCCGTTGGCGGCCATCTTCTTGGCGGTTTCGGTCTGGTCTTTAGCCAGCTGCAGATGCAATTTGGCAGCGGGCACCCCACTCGCACCAACTTCCTCGGCGCCTCGAATGCTGGCTTCCGACTTTTCCAGGCGGTCGGCGGGGATTTGCACCGAGGTGCAGCCCAATAGTCCGAGAGCCACTAGCGACGTCATCACTTTTTTCAACATGAACCGTTCCTTTTGGAGAGTTTGTGGTTACTTCCGGAATTCTTGGAGCGCTCCGCGGCTGTACTCCGTCGAGCCGGCGGCGAGCTGCACGTCTCGGGCTGTTGCTTAAGCACCAATTGGGCCATCGAGAGGCCAGCTGTCGGTTCAGGCCCTTCCATTGCGACGGCCTTTGCAAAGCACAGTGCCTTCCATCAAGTTGAAGGGGCATCTCGGTCAAAACGACGACTCAGCCCAGGGAGACGCCAAGTAGCCGACCGACCGCGGCCGTGACAGCCATCGCTAGCGCGCCGCCAACCGTAACTCGCAAGGAAGCTCGAAGCACCGACGCGCCGCCGAGATGACCGCCGAGGGCACCGAGAGCCGCCAGACTAGCGAGAGAAAGCGCTGCGACCATCGGCAGACGTAGAGGCGCGGGCGACACCAGAAGAGCCGCAATCGGGATCAAAGCGAAGGTCGCAAAGCTAACGGCCGATATCCAGGCGGCTTGCATCGGCCGCGCGAGGGCTGCCTGGTTGATGCCGAGCTCATCGCGCATGTGTGAGCCGAGACGGTCGTGCGCGCTCAGGTGCTCCGCCACTTGCATGGCCAGATTTGCATCGAGACCCCGCTTCACGTAGATCGCTGCCAGCTCGCGCAGCTCGGCTTGAGGGTGCCCCGCAAGCTCCTTCTTTTCCAGCTCGATGTCCGCCCGCTCTGCATCACGCTGCGAGCTGACGGAAACATATTCTCCGAGCGCCATCGACAACGATCCAGCGACCAGTCCAGCGAACCCGGCGACCAAAATGGCGCTCTGGGACGCCGAAGACGCCAGGACGCCAATCATGAGGCTTGCGGTCGACACGATGGCGTCGTTCGACCCTAGCACCGCCGCACGCAACCAACCCGCGCGACCGCTTTGGTGCTTTTCCCCGTCGTGGCGGCTATTCCGAGTCGCTCCTGCAATCACGTTGAGGAGGCGTGGCTGCATGACGTATGCCGGCTCAGCTCTCAGGTCTGGAAGGACAGTCGTCGCTCTTTTCCCAGACCTTCAGAACGGAATTGCGTCCGTCAAATCCATCGTAGACCGAGTCCGGATTGTCTGGGTCCATCGTAATCTTTTGTTGGTCGAGCAACAGTTTGTATTCGTAGTTGCCGGGTGCCAGAAACAACTCGACGGTGAAGCATTGCTTTGGTGGGTCCCATAACATCGGCTCTGCGGTGCGATCCCATCCGTTGAAATCACCGACGACATGAACGGATTGATAGGGCGGTGTTGCGAATGGGCCATGGGAAAGAACCGCCGAGGTTCTTGGTGTGGAAACACAGACTTGATTTCGACCAGCTCGCTTGGCTTTGTACATCGCGCTGTCCGCTTCGGCCATCAACAACTCCGCAGTTCGCGCGTCTCGTGGAAACGAAGCCATCCCTAAACTAACCGTCAAGGGAAGAGTCCGGTCACCTTCGAGCCGAAGCGGAGTAGCACCAATCAACGCCTGAATTTTCGCGGCGAGGCTTTCTGCGATGTGCTTGGGCGTTTCGGGCAGCAGGACCATGAATTCGTCCCCACCGTATCGTCCAGCTATGTCGGTTTCCCTCACGAAATTGCGCAGCAGGCCGGCCACATGTTTTAAGACAGCATTGCCCGCAAGATGTCCGAAGTGGTCGTTGATTTCCTTGAAACCGTCCAGGTCAAACATAATCAAGGAAAGCAGTCGTCCGTAGCGTGAAGCCCGCTTGATTTCATTTGCGAAACGTTCCGAGAGACTTCGAAAATTCGGTAACCCCGTGAGATAGTCAATATAGGCCATCTGGACCAGGCTCTCATACGGTGACTCCTGCACGACGCCTTCATGTCGCAGATGCTCCTCCAGCCGATCCAGCAGGTCGAGCGCTGCAGTGCGGATCCCGACGGGACGGTCGAGGGCTCTGCTTAGGTCCCGAACATGGTCCGCGAGCGCGCCGAAGATCGCCCGAGCGGTTTCCTTGGGCACGGTCAACCCCGTAAGCTCCTGAGCCAGCTCCTGAAAATCGACGAGGGTCTCGGATACACCGGTAAAGCATGCCTTGATTTCGGAATCGGGGGTTTCCCAGAAGACCAAACCTCGCAGGAGATCACAGCCCCTCAATGCGTCCGAGTTAGACAAGATCATGGCAGCGTAGCCCTCGTGCAAAACCGCGCTATCTCGCCGGCGGAGGTCTTGCGCCACCGCGTGAGAGGATCACAGGGATCCACATGACCAACAAGACTGTTGTAATTGCCCAAAGCATCGGTGCCTTCCTTTTCCATGGCCAGCCATGGGTCTGTGTCGCAGTGAAAGCACCTTTCGAGCCAGCGCCCAAGTTGCCGTACCGGCGCTCTTAATTGAGAGGAAGCAGAGACAGTTCGGGTGGTCGTGGGAATACGACTAGCGCTAGATGGCCAGCGTTGGCCCACTCGGTTGTGAAATCATCCCAGCCGTTGACGCGCAGGCCGTGCGCAGGATCGAGGGTGAGAATGCGCTGCCGCTGTCGGTTGATGCCGACGACAACCTCGTAGTGGGGATAGCTGCGAAGAATGTAGCGTTTCACGACGCCGACCAGGATCGGACGATGTCGTTCAATCTCGCGCTGCAGGTCTGCTTGGCTGCCTTGAATGATGAAAGCCTGCAGCCCTTGATGGCGAGCGAATTCGCGCAGTCTCGCTGCTGCAATGCCATGCTCGCGCGCGGGTCGGAGGAGCGTGGCGATCGCGTCGCCTGTCACCGAGGATCCCCAATAGTTGAGAACCATAGCGAGCGCAGCAGCACCGCAGTCCTCGCGCGCAACCTGGCGCACCTCAGGGACGCCTCGCACCACTTCCCAACCGCCTTGCTTTGTCAGTTCTGCGGGCGTGATGTTCCTCGCGGATCCCAAATAGCAACTACTCGTCAGCACGCAGCTTAGCAGGGCAACGCGAGCAGGGGCCAACGCGAAGGGCATCACGGTGTCTGAGCTCTACCGGAAGCTTATCGGACGAGAAGGATGACGACCACTACTAGGAGGGCGACCACGAGTGCACCGGTGCCAATGTAGATTCCCCCGCCGCCGCCCGAAAAGCCGGCGAGTTGCGGAGCTGCCCTCTCCCGGGCGGCGTAGTCCTGGGCACTGCCTGGAGACACATCGAGCCGCTCAGGTTGGGCAAGTCTCTTGCCAGGCACTGTGCTTGCCTCTCGATGAAACGAGGGTGTCACGGCTGCCTGGGCGAGGCTTGGAGACCAAGAGAGCGCTACGAGCAGGAGAAGGGTAATGCTCCTTCGCATGGAACCGACGAAGAGCCTTGGCTTCACGGAAGGGCCTTTCGCCCTTGGATGAGGCGAATGACAACCGCCACGATCGCCAGAAGCAAGAGAATGTGGACAAACCCTCCCATGCTGTGAGAGGTCACCAGGCCGAGAGCCCAAAGTACAAACAAGACGACTGCAACTGTCCAAAGCATGTTCATGCCTTTCTCAAAGAATGATCGACGCAATCACGTTGAAAGCAGCGTAATGCTGAATTCCATTTGTTCTGAACAACCGACTCTGCAGTAATCGAGCCAGCGCCGATTCGAAGGATGAGGCTGGCCCGTTGACTGCGCACTTAACGCTCGGCCTGGAGGTGCGCCTCGACGAACCACAGCCACTTGTCTATGCCGCGAGAAACTTCGGTAAAGAGGTCGGTCGTATCGGCATCACCGAGCTCGTCGCTCTTGGCGATGGATTGGCGAACCGAAGTTCCAAACGATGCTACGGCCGACGACAGTGCTTCGACATGGTCGCGTCCCGCGCCGGTCTTGGCCGCGTACTCGGCAAGTGTCGTGCGCTTGGCGACGCTGCGGGCGGTACCGTCTGCGATGCCGCCGAGCTGCACGGCGCGTTCAGCGATGTCGTCCACATAGACCTCGACATCTTCGTTCAGCTTGTCGAATAGCTCGTGCAAAGCGATGAAGTCCGGTCCCTTGACGTTCCAATGGGCTTGCTTGCACTGGGTCTGCAGGTCAATGGCATCGGCCAGTCGAGCGTTTAGCAAGTCCACCAACAGTCCCCTATTCTTGGCGTGAACGTCGTTCTTGGTCGGATACATGAGTCACCTCTTCCTTTCCACACTTGTATTCCTGCCGGAATCGTCAGCCTGGTCATCAGACACGCCCGGCTGCTCGATCTCGACAGCGGGTTCCATTCGCGAGCCGGACTCCGCTCCCAAGCTTGCCTGCCGCGCTTCGGAGGCCGCGAGTGGCGCTTCGCTTTGCGCCCTTTCTGCGCCCTCTTCCTCGGTATCTTGCGTGTCTTCGTCGGGAGCCGCGATCGCCAAAGAGCCTACGGCTTGAGGCATCGGATTTCGCGTCGGCCCTGAAACGAACCACCCTGTCTCATCCTCCACGGCGTAGCGGTTTTCCCGCCCCTTCCTAGTCCCGCCGTACTCCTCTTGGGAACCAGTTTCGAGAAAGGGGCCTCCAAGCTCTTCGGATACCACGTCGTCGCGGGCACCCTCCTCGCTGTCGTCGCCGCTCGCTTCGCGGACGTACTCTTCCCCCAGGAACTCGGCCAAGTCATCCACTGTTCCAGAGATTTGTGCTGACTCTGGAATGAAGGCATCGGCTCCATCCGAACGTTCGTGCTTCAGCTTGCTCACGCGGTTATCGACAAGACTTGCCTGGCTCATGGTGGTCCTTTCTATTGACGGTCGCCTCTATGCCTACAGCAGCATTCGAGCCATCGAGCAAAGGTATCGAAATGCGGGCAAGTGCAATCTGGGCCGACCAAGAAGAGGAGCGACGTCGACCAAGATGAAGGTCCGAGTCCATCGATTTGGAAAAGCTGGCTTTCACTTTGTCAGCTGCCTTTGGGCCAATTCTTCCATGGCATGCCCAAGCTTTACGTCAAGCGCGCTAATCCCGCCTGCATCGTGAGTCGCGAGGTCCACGCGAACTTTGTTCCACACGTTGAACCATTCGGGATGGTGGTCCATGCCTTGGGCAAGCAGGGCCGCCCCGGACATGAAGCTAAACGCGGCCACGAAGTCCTTGAATTGGTAGTCGCGATGGAGCTTGCCATCTTCAACCGTCCAGCCGGAGAGCGTGGATAGAGCCGCGACAATTTCGGATTCAGTCAATCGGATGGGATTGGTCGTAGACATGATTTCACCTCCACAATGGAATGCTGGTAAGAGAAGCGGCCCACCTACGCACCGTGGGGGGCCTTGGCTTGCAAGAGTTCCAAGAGTTTTTGCGCTGCCAGCTGCGAGGACGCTGGGTTTTGGCCGGTGATGAGGTTTCCGTCGACCACGACGTTGGGATGCCAGTCGGCTGCCTTGGTGTAAATGGCGCCGGCCGCCCTCAGGGAATCTTCGACCAGGAACGGAACGAGCTTGGTGAGGTGTGCGGCGGCTTCCTCGGTATTGGAAAAGCCCGTGACGTGTTTTCCTTTCACGAGCGCGCTTCCATTCCCCAGATGGACGCGGCGGAACACAGCGGGGGCGTGGCATACCGCGGTCACGGGCTTCCCCGAGCTGAAGAAATTTTCGATCAGGCGAATCGAGTGAGGATCGTCTGAAAGATCCCACAAGGGCCCATGGCCGCCAGGATAGAAGACGGCGTCAAAATCCTTTGCTCGGATATCAGACAACCTCAGCGTCGCGCTGAGGGCTTGGATGGCCTCGGCATCCGCCCTAAACCGCTTGGTCGCGACGGTCTGGGCATCGGGTTCATCGCTTTTCGGATCGAGAGGCGGCTGACCACCAAGCGGCGAGGCAAGCACGATCTGCGCCCCGGCATCCTTGAACACGTAGTAAGGAGCGGCGAATTCCTCCAGCCAGAAACCGGTCTTCCGATCGGTATTGCCCAGCTTGTCGTGCGACGTGAGAACCATCAGTAGATTAAGATTCACTCCAGATCCCTTTCCGTCCTTCTTGCCTGATGCAAGTAGGCACTGCGAACATGGCTCATCCCTCTGCCCTCGTGATACTCGTAAGCAGATATCGGGCCATCGGAGAGTACGGGAAGAAGTCGTAACCCTCGGGCTGCCATCGAAACGAAGAACCCGCTCGTTCAATACGAAAGACCGACCCGATGGCTCGAAATCTGCTGCGTTGGATCCGAGGACCTTCGCCCTGCAGACGATTTTCTAGAGCACGAGTCTATTTCTGCCAGAGAATCCAGCCGGCCTCCAAGTGCGTAGCGATGCCATCGCAATGGGCCATGATTCGGGCGGTGTAGTCCGTTGCTGGGCGAGCAGCGGGAACAGAGGCGCGATAGGCATAGCCGCCTGCTCGATCCGCCAGCTGTCGTGCTCGGGTCATCTCGTATTTGACAGCGCTGCCACCCTTGACTCCGTCGGCGTAAAGCTCGACGCGGATGGTATCCGGACTGGCGTCTTTGAGAAAGACTTCCACGGCGATGAAATGCTGATGCCCTTTGGTCTCCACCGTCACGGCACCGAGGCGAAGCGCGGCCCATCTCGGCGCCGCTGCATTTTGCCAATCGACCAGCCGGCGAGCGGCGGCGCCCTTATCGGCCGCGCGCGCGCGGTAGGCGCTGGCCGCGGGAAGGTAGTGCTGCTCGGTGTATTCACGCACGGTCCGGCTTGCAGAAAACTTGGGCGTGAGGCCCGCCATACTCTCGCGCATGCGCGCAACCCAAGCTGTTGGAATGCCATCTTCGTTGCGCGAAAAGAACTCTGGGATTACCGCTTGTTCGAGCAGCTCGTACAACACCTCGGCCTCGGCCGCATCCCAAGCCGGATCGTCGCCGTGCTCGAGACCGTCACCCATCGCCCAGCCGACTTCCGGCGCATAGGCTTCGGCCCACCAGCCGTCCAACTCCGAAATATTGATGCCGCCGTTGACCAGGACCTTCATTCCGCTCGTGCCGCACGCTTCCCACGGGCGCCGTGGCGTATTGATCCAGACGTCAACCCCTTGAACCAAACGTTCGGCGAGCAGCATGTCGTAGTCGGCTAGAAAGAACACGCGGACGTTCGCCTCGTTCTGCCGGATAAACTGCATCCATTCCTGAATCAACGCCTGGCCGGCTTGGTCGGCGGGATGTGCCTTGCCTGCAAGGATGAGCTGAGCCGGGCGCTCGGGGTGATTGAGAATGCGAAGCAAGCGGGCGGGATCGTGCAATAGCAGGTTTGGTCTTTTGTAGGTCGCAAAACGCCGCGCGAAGCCGAGGGTTAAAATCTCAGGATCCAGTCGAGCCTGAGTCCGCGCGATAACCTCAGGCTCTGCGGCAACCACCGCCATCTGTCGGCCGATGCTCTCACGCGCATAGTCCACCAAGGCTTTGCGACTGGTGGTGCGCATCGCCCACAGTTTTTCGTCAGGTACCGATCGGAGATCCGCCTCGAGGGTGGCCGATGTTCCCTGCCATCGCTTTTTGCCACTGGCCTCTGTCCAAAGCTGATCCGCCGCTGCCGAGTCCCACGTGGGCATGTGCACGCCGTTGGTCACGTGACTTACCGGCACCTCATCTACCGGCCAACGGGGAAAGAGCGGCGCGAAGATCTGTCGACTGACCTGCCCGTGCAAGCGGCTCACGCCATTGACCGCCCCACTGCCGCGCATCGCCAGGTATGCCATGTTGAAAAGCTCAGCCGCGTCGTCGGGATTCTGGCGACCTAGCGCGAGGAACTCACGCAGCGAGAGGCCCAAGGCCTCCTGCGCGTATCGTCCGACATACTGCTCGACCAACGCCGGCGAAAAACGGTCGAAACCTGCGGCGACTGCGGTGTGGGTGGTAAAGAGATTTCCCGGGCGGGTGGCGGCCAAGGCAACGGGGAAAGCGTGCCCGGTCCTCTGCATAAAACAGTGGGCCCGCTCTAGCAATGCGAAAGCTGCATGGCCTTCGTTGAGGTGACACACGTCGGGCCTGATACCGAGAGCGGTAAGCAGGCGCCAGCCCCCGATTCCGAGAACGATTTCCTGCTTCAGTCGTAACTCCTGACCACCGCCGTAGAGCTCACTGGTAATTCCACGGTGCACCGGAATATTGGCGGCATCATTGGTGTCGAGCAGGTAGAGCTTGACGCGGCCAACCTGGACCTGCCACGTACGCACCCAGACGGAATAGCCGGGTAGTGCAATTTCTAGTCGCAACCATTCGCCGTTCGGCTGAAGAACTGGCGTGACTGGCAATTGTCCAGGATCGTTGTAGGGATAAAGCGCCTGCTGCGCTCCATTCCGGTCGATCACCTGACGAAAATACCCGTGTTGATACAGTAGTCCAATGCCAATGACGGGTACACCGAGATCGCTGGCAGCCTTGAGCTGATCCCCGGCGACGTTACCGAGACCACCCGAATAGATCGGAAGAGCCTCGCTCAACATGAATTCCATGCAAAAGTAGGCCACACAGTTGAGAGGGCCTTGGGGATATCTCTCCTGAAACCAGCTCGGGGCTGTTTCCGCTTGGCGCTTGGCCTCCAACAATTGCTCGAGCAATCGGCAAAAATCCGGATCCAGCAAGGCGGTCGCGAGTCTCTCGCGTGTGACGGTCTGGAGTACGACACTCGGGTGTTTGGTAAGTGCCCATAACGCTGGATCGAGCCTGCGCCAGAGCTCGTCCATGGAGTGATTCCAGGACCATCGCAGGTCCATGGCCAATTCGGTCAAGGCCGCAATCTGTTGCGGTGGGGCGGGCGGAGTGGCACTGCCGAGTGTCGTTGGATTCATGGGCTCCAGCACGACGGCCTGCACGCCGTGTGCCGGCTGGGGCCTATGAAACAGACACCATTTTTGCCAGCAAATTGAGTCGAAGGGCTGCGACTCGCTGTTCTAGTGCGGAGTGCGCTCCTTCGATTTGACGGAGCTCGTCCTCCGAGTCTTGCTGGCGTTCCTGCTGTCCTTGCCTCGCTGGACTGGCGCATCGAGGCCCGGACTGCCTTGTTCTATTTGCTTCTGCTCGCTAATGTCGGTCAGTACGACTCGGCTTGTCGGCCCGTCACTCCCCGAGGTCTCCGATGGGAGCTGCGTGGTAGCCGTGAGGCGAACCCAAAATGCGGTTCCATCCGCCTTCACCATCCGCAGCTCACACGTGTGCGCTTTGCCGGTAGCCAAGAGCTCTCGCCGGTGCAGATAGTAGATGTCTTGGTCTTCCTTGAGGATGAATCGTGTGACGGGCTGTTTGACCAGTGCGGCCCGCGGGATGCCTAGAAGATTGACACCGGTGAGGTTGGTCTCCAGAATTCGACCTTCTTGGGAGACAATGAAGTAGCCCACCGGCGCCAGGTTGTAGAGATCGAAATAGCGCTCCCGTGTCGCGTTCAATTCCGCCTGTGCCCGGCTTAGCTCATCATTCTGCATCCTGAGCTCGATTTGATGCACGCGAAGCTCATGAACCAGCTTCAGGGCTTCGTCACGTGACAACGTCGCAGAAGGCTTCGGCGAGGCGCCGCCTTGTGCGTGCGCTATTTCCTCTGCCCGCCAGCGCAGGTTGGCGAACGTCTTTGATTTGTGATCCTTGCCGTTCATGGGGCACCGCTCTCCTCTCGTCACCGCCTCGATCTCCAAGAGTGTACGCAACATCGCAGCCTACCCCATGTTGCCAAATGTGCCCAATAGATGTCTTTACTTCGCGAAGAAGGCGGGTTCCACTTCGCCTTCTCGAAGGCGGTCGACAAAATTGTCTGGCTCGGCCAGCCTTTCGGAAACGGAACGATGCAATGACTCGCAAAAGAAAGGTAGAAGCTCGATCTGCCCAGCCGGTCGGTGGAACGGAGTCGTCGTTCCCCATTGTCGGCATCGGTGCTTCGGCGGGAGGTCTGGAGGCCTTTGAGCTATTCCTGCGCCATTTGCCGGACAGGAGCGGACTTGGCTTCGTGGTGGTTCAGCACTTGGATCCCACCCACAAAGGCATGTTGGCCGAGCTGCTCGCGCGCGCTACCCCAATGAAGGTTCTTCAAGCCAAAGATCGTATGACGGTCGAGCCTAACCACGTTTACGTCATTCCTCCCAACAAGGATCTGTCTATTCTGCACGGAGTGCTGCACCTGCTCGCGCCAGTGGCGCCACGCGGACTGCGTCTGCCCATTGACTCCTTCCTAAAGTCTCTTGCCGCGGACCAGGGACCTCAGAGCGTCGGTGTCATCCTGTCGGGCATGGGCTCGGACGGGACACGGGGCTTGTCTGCCATCAAGGAGAAGGGAGGCACGGTCTTCGTGCAGGATCCCGCCTCGGCAAAATTCGAATCCATGCCCCGGAGCGCCATCGATGCGGGCCTCGCCGATGTCGTGGCACCCGTTGAGGAACTGGCCAGCAGGATCACAGGCTACGTAGCGCAGGCTTCTCGCACGACTGCGCCCGATCGCTCGCTTCCCGCCAAGACGGAGAGTGCGATCGAGAAAATATGTGTCGTCCTGCGAGGTCAGACCGGTCACGACTTTTCGCAATACAAGCGCAGTACCGTCTACCGCCGCATCGAGCGGCGGATGGGACTCCATCAGATCGACGGTATCGCCAGCTACTTGCGGTACATGCAGGAAAGCCCGCAGGAGATCACGCTGCTCTTCAAGGAGCTCTTGATTGGCGTAACTAGCTTCTTTCGCGATCCGGAAGCCTGGGAGCACCTGCAGAAGAAGGAAATTCCCGCACTCTTCGCAGACCGTCCGGCCGGCGGTGCGCTCCGTGCCTGGGTGGCAGGCTGTTCGACCGGTGAAGAGGCATACTCCTTGGCCATTGTCTTCAAGGAGGCGTTAGCCGAAATCCGACCGGCCCAGAGGTACTCACTGCAAATCTTTGCCACCGACCTCGACAAGGATTCCATCGAGCGAGCGCGGCAAGGGAACTACCCGACCAGCATCGCCAGTGATGTTTCCGAGGCTCGCTTGGAGCGATTCTTCGTGAAAGAGAAGCAAGGCTATCGCGTGTGCCAAGAGATCCGTGAGTCGGTGGTCTTCGCCACCCAGAACATCATCATGGATCCGCCATTTACCAAGCTCGACATCTTAACTTGTCGCAACCTTCTCATCTACCTACGGCCCGAGCTGCAAATGAAGCTCCTGCCGCTCTTTCACTACAGCCTCACTCCCGGAGGAATTCTTTTCCTGGGCAGTGCGGAGACGCTCGGTCCGGTCGCCGATCTCTTTGCTCCCAAGAGCAGCAAGACCCGAATTTATCGCCGGCTCAATGGCGCGTCCAGCGCCACGGCGGTCGAATTTCCGGCCTCGTTTCACAATCGGAACCGCAACGCGGACGCACCGCTCGGCAGCGTAGCTGGTCCCGTCAATCTGCAAACGCGGGCCGCGCAGCTGTTGCTCGATCGCTACTCACCCGCCGCCGTCCTCACCAACCAGCAGGGTGACATTCTCTACATCAGCGGCCGCACGGGAAAGTACCTTGAACCTGCAGCCGGCAAAGCCAACTGGAACATTCATGCTATGGCTCGGGAGGGATTGCGCCACGAGCTTGCCACGGCTTTCCCAAAGATATTGCGGGCTCGTCGCGGTGCTGGAAAGATTCGTGTCCGGCTAAGACACGCGGATGTCGTGCAAACCGTGGATGTCACCATCGAGCCACTGTATGAGCCCGAGGCAATGCGGGGGATGGTGATGGTCGTGTTCGCTGATGTGTCCGAGGCCCCTGTGGAGAAGCGGGCCGGCAAGCGCGACAAGGGCTCTCCTGCGACGGCGCGGGTGTTGGAGCAGGAGTTATGGCACGCGCGTGAAGAGCTCCGGTCCACGCGCGAGGAAATGCAGACGTCCCAGGAGGAGCTCAAATCGGCCAACGAGGAATTGCAATCCACGAACGAGGAGCTGCAGAGCACGAATGAAGAGCTGACCACCTCCAAGGAGGAGATGCAGTCCCTGAACGAGGAGCTGCAAACCCTCAACCACGAACTTCAGATCAAGGTGGACGACGAATTTCGCGCCAACAACGACATGCGCAACTTGCTCGACAGTACCGACATCGCTACTTTGTTCTTAGACGCAACGCTGAAGGTGAGGCGGTTCACTCCGCAGATGACGAAGATCATCAAGCTCATTCCCGGCGATGTCA
>Ga0265325_10000768_pt1 | contig 23225 bp, 17 predicted proteins | sample 41420metaG_FD_202090 | JGI IMG/M metagenome (GOLD analysis project Ga0265325, IMG submission 202090) | Rhizosphere microbial communities from Carex aquatilis grown in University of Washington, Seatle, WA, United States - 4-14-20 metaG | ecosystem: Host-associated > Plants > Roots > Rhizosphere... | reverse complement strand
ATCGGTCACCTTGATCGTGAAATTAAACGTTCCCTGCGCCGTAGGCGTGCCGGAAATCAGGACGGAATTCGTCGTGCTCGCCCCCAGGGACAATCCCGCCGGCAGGCTGCCCGATGCAATGGACCACGTGAATGGAGCCACTCCGCCGGTGGCATCCACCGTAGCGCTGTATGCAGCGCTTGTGCTGCCAGAAGCCAGAGTTGCGGTCGTGACGGTCAGCACCCCCGGATTCGAATTGGCGGGAGTTCCCGAGCAGCCGGCCACGGACAGAAGGCACACTGCGCAAAGGCCGATAAGAAGAAAAAGGGGTCGCCTGACCATAGAAATCACCCTATCGATTTAACCAATAAAAACAGGCTGGCACAGCCGGAATGAGCGGGGCGAATGGCGTATCAGACAACCGGAAGGAGACTCTCGCACGCGGCCGGACGAAACGCGACGCAGTTCCAGACGGTGCGTAATCGAGGCGTAAACATTCACGCACCTGTTGAGCAATTTCCTTATTGCGGCGTTGCTTTTAAAGCGATAATCGAAGCTCTGGCAAATTCACTAAAGCGAGGCCTCTATTGCGCGCTGTAATCACGGGCGGGGCGGGATTCCTGGGCTCCCACTTATGCGACTACTTTATTGAAAAGGGCTGGGAAGTTCTTTGTCTGGACAACCTCGTTACCGGTTCGGAAGCGAATATCGCCCATCTGCTTTCGAATCCGCGCTTCCGATTTACCCGTCATGATGTGACGCACTACATCGCTGTTCCAGGCGCCGTGGATGCGGTGCTGCACTTCGCCTCTCCGGCGAGCCCTCCGGATTACCTGAAGATCCCCATCCAGACGATGAAGGTCGGATCGCTGGGAACTCACAACGCACTCGGCCTGGCGCTCGCAAAAAAGGCGCGCTTCCTGATGGCGTCCACGTCGGAATGCTACGGCGATCCCGACGTGAGCCCGCAGCCGGAAAGCTACTGGGGGCACGTGAATCCCGTAGGACCGCGCGGCGTATACGACGAGGCGAAACGCTTCTCCGAAGCCCTGACCATGGCCTATCACCGCTACCACGGCGTCGACACTCACATTGTCCGAATCTTCAATACCTATGGTCCGCGGATGCGGCTCAACGACGGCCGCGCCCTCCCAAATTTCCTGTATCAGGCGCTCGTCGGCGAGCCAATCACCGTCTACGGCGAGGGCAAGCAGACCCGCAGCTTCTGCTTCGTTTCCGATTTGATCGACGGAATCTACCGCCTGTTCGAATCCAGCGAGCACGAGCCTGTGAACATCGGCAATCCGCACGAAATCACCATCCTCGAGTTCGCCGAGAGGGTTCGAACCCTGGTGGGCACCAAAGTTCCCATCATTTTCCACCCGCTACCCCAGGACGACCCGAAGCAACGCTGCCCCGACATTACCAAAGCGCGCCTCCTTCTCCGCTGGGAACCCAAGGTAAATCTCGAAGAAGGCCTGCGCGTCACGTACGAATACTTTCGCGAAAAATTAAAAAACTGAGGGCGCGATCTTTGCCCTCGCTACCTGAGCCTGTTGGTAACAAATCCCATCCAAATCAGGCAAAAGCTGTATAGACCGAAACACGATAGCCAACCAGAGTGATGTCTGGTCGAAGATCTACGCCCCAGGAGAGGTGAACGTTCATGAAGAAGTTCAATGTTGGTCTCATTGCCGCATTTCTACTTTTGTTTGCAAATGCCAGCCGCGCGGATCAGACGAGGACTGATGCGGTCGAGCGCATCCAAAGTTCCACAAAAGTTCTGCATCAAATACTCACTACCCCGGACAAAGGCATCCCGGATGAAGTCCTGAAGGGCGCGAAGTGCATCGCCGTGGTGCCGGGACTGATCAAGGCAGGCTTCATTTTTGGTGGCAAACACGGGCGGGGCGTAGCGACGTGCAGGCTTCCCAACGGCAGTTGGAGCGCGCCGGCCTTTTTCGTAATTAGCGGCGGCAGCTGGGGCGCGCAGATTGGCGTTGAATCTGTCGACCTCGTGCTGATGGTCATGAACAACGAGGGAATGCGCCACATGATGGGTGACAAATTCCAAGTGGGCGGCGAAGCAGCAGCGGCGGCGGGCCCCGTCGGGCGCCACGCGGAGGCAGGCACGGACTGGAAAGTGGAAGCTCAGATCCTGACGTATTCCCGCTCGAAGGGCCTCTTCGCCGGCATTGACCTTGGCGGGTCAGTGGTGGAGCGCGATAAGGATTCAACCGTGGCTTTCTATGGTAAGGACCTCAGCACTCGCGCCATACTCGACGGCAAGGTGCCCACGCCTCCCGATGCGCGAGCATTCGTTGCCGAAGTGAGAAGGGCCAAGGTCATCGCACAGAACAAGTAACCGGCTCAACACCTGCTGCAGAGGCGGCAAGGCAGAAGCCGCCTCTCTCACATCTTCTGGAACAAAAGCTAACACACGCGTTCCAAATATCGTCGGCTACAGCGAGTGGGGCCGCACCGGCAATCCCATCCACACGTTGAGCAACCCCATCAGTTCCCTCATCACCGCAAACGCATCCTGCGTGTTCCGCCACCAGTGGACATTAAATGGATCGTCCGGTGCGGCGTGGAGGATCGCCCGTAGATTCCCTCCTGCGATTCTGCGCCAAAGGGCCTTCACACGCCGTGTGTGCTGCGGCGAGGTGACGATGATAGCGCTCCTCTTATTCTGCTCGCGCAGCTCTCTCGCGATTTCCCGCACTTCCTGTTCGGTATCCACGATGGTCTCGGGAAAAATGTGGATGCGATCCGCCGGAACACCCAGGCGGACCAGAATATCCCGATTGTAGGCTTCCTCCCCCGCATACGAAATACCCAGCGAAGCAAGACTGGCAGCAAGACTCGTCGGGCGGCTCACCCAAACTTCCGGTGCGTAGTTTCCGCGGAAAAGCCGCGCCGCTTCCTCCGCCCGCGAAGGCATGCTCCCACTCAACACCACAATCACATCCGCTTGAGCAAGGGGATCTTCGCAAACGAGCCATCTTCCAAGTCCCCGGAACGCGAAAATTCCGGCCGCCGCGATTGCGAAAAGAAGTGCCACTGAGACAGCGCGGACGTAAGCGCGTGGCGGCAGAGCACTCCCTCCCCTCTGATGGCGCTCCGGGTTCCACCGCTTTCCTAGAGGTGAAGCCGTGGACATTCGAGATCCAGGATGCGGCCCTTGAGGCCAGAATGCAAAGCAGTTTCAGGCGACCGGCTCCGGCAGCGTGCGCAAAGCTCTCACGGCTCACTTCGCGAGCGGACTGGGCCTCATCTGGAAGTGGACTGCTTCCGACCTCGTCCCCTTGCCGCCTTCCTGATGCCAGGGGGTTCGCGCCTCATTCCCGGCCCATAACCCGCGGCCTTTCCAGCCGGCATTTGCATTGTCGATGCGCCCGGTCAGATTGCGGGTGTAGAAGCCCAGCGGATATGGAACCCGCAGCACGACCCACTTGTGCGTATCCGGCAGAAACGCAAGCAGCGAATCCGAATCCGTGCCGGTGGCAATCGGAACGTTGGCGCCCAGTCCCAACGTGTCGAACTGATCGACCCACGTGCCATAGAGGAAATCGGCGCTGCCCCCGTCGGTAACGTTCTTCATCTGCGGACCCGGCACGTCGTAGAGCGTCCAGCCCTCCACGCAATGCTGCCCATCGAAAGATGCCGGGCCCGTAAGCACCTTACATTTGCTGCGGTCGAAGCTCGCGAGCTGCCCGCTGCCCGCAAGCCCGGTCCACACGAGGCCGTTTCGGTCGAAGTCGATGCCGCGCGGAAGGTATCCCAGCCTGCCGGGGGCTTTGGAGTTGTAGAACGGGGGTTCGTACGCCTCGGAGTGGCAGGTCTCCGGCGGATTACTACCGAGATCGATCCGTACAATTCTCCCCGGCGTCTGTGTTTGTGCGTACCAAATGCTGCCATCTACGGGGTTGTAAGCAACGTAGTAACCCGCACCCGGGATCAGCTTGTCTACGTCTTTTTCGTACTTCCCGTCGCCGTTTAGGTCGTAGTATGCCGGACACCATCCCTGCGCAGACTCCGCATCTCCTCCGGCGTCGAGGACTCCCGGCTTCACCCACGCGATCGCCGATTGCTGTCCAGCCCAGTAAACGGTTTCGTCCTTGTCCTCGCCAAAGGCGGCGTGATGATTTCCGAAACAGGTGTCTATCCACAGTTCTTTCTTCGTCTTAGCGTCGTAATAGGCGAGCTGGCGGTAGCTTGTGCTGAGCGGAAAATATTGGGCGAATTTGTTGCTCGACCCTTCCTTGCACCAAGCCGGATTATCCCGCGCGCGGAACGTGGTGGCCATCCACAAGCGACCCTTCGTATCCACATTCTTTACTTCGGTTTGCAGACGCTCCTCGTAAATCAGTTCGTCGTCCCAATAAAGCGAGGGATACGCCATGGTCTGCTGCGCGTAGCCGGAGCGCGGAAGCAAATTGCGGTCGTCGCGTATCGGCAGATGCACGGTCTCGTCAGCGTTGCGCTTCGGATCCAGGATGTACACGTCGCCGGTGTTGTAATCGCCTAAATACACAGGGCCATAGGCGTTGGCGGTGGGGTGCCTTCGATCGGTGGCGTAAAGATCGTGGGCGAATGTGATGGGCGTGCCCACATCCCACATTGTAATCACCAAGTTCCGTTCGATGCCGGCAGGCCGCGGTGGCACCGGCGGCAGATCTCCCTTGACGATCCCGTCGGTCCATCCGGCCAGAATTTTTTCGGATTGCTCGCGCCCCAGCGGGCTGATCATTCCCAGCATGCTGCTGCCTACCTGGCCCATCTGAATCCGCTGGTCCCAGGCTTGCGTGCTGGAGTCGAGCGACTCCAGCGCTTGCGGAATTTCGCGGGTTATGCGGTTCCCGAGTTGATGGCAGATTTCACAGTTCTTCACGGTGGCGATCCAGCGCGCCTGGTTTTCAACCACCACCTGCTGCATAGGTCCGCTGCCCACAGGATCGTGCGCCTGCATGCTTCTCTCGCCGCGCGTGAAGGGCATTTCCTTGTTGGGGATGGAGACCGTCATCGGGAAGGCACTGTTCGGAGGCACCTGGAGCAGAGACAACCAGTAGTTTGCCGGATAATATCTGGCTGCCGCCTTCGCGTCTGGCGCGATCACCGCCCTGAGCGCCAGGTGTTCGCCCGGCTTCGCGCTTACGGCGTCGGAATCGACTAAGCCGTAGCCGCGCACCCATATTTTGTAGGTAGCCTTCGGCAACTCGGGCAAGAGATAGCGGCCGCGGTCGTCTGTGACCACGATCTTGCGAAACTGCGTGGGCAGCTCGTTGGTTTCCGCGATCACCCAGACGCCCGCTTCGGGCCCTTTGGAACTTGTCACAACACCGCCGATGTCGTCGGCATCGATGGAAACCTGCTCGGCGGCACGCCGAGCCGCACCGCCAGCGTCCTGGGCCGCCTGCGTCCGCAACTTCGCGGGAACGATGACGACGCAGGACAACGCCACAACAAAAACCGCAATTCGCTTTATCCAGATATCTGCCATCCATCGCTCCCTTTTTCCCAAACTGCCCGCTCGCCGCGGCCCCATAATACTCCGCCAGCTTACTTATCACAGTTTACTTATCAATGGAGTGAAAGGCTCTCTGCGGGGGCCACTTGCTGTTGACACGATGAAGCAGGAAAGTTAGGCTTTCGTTCGAATGGGAAATCTCAGAACGGAAATTCCGGCTACGGTTTCGCTGCTGCTCACTTCCAGATCGGCCCGGCCCGCTTGCCAAGTAGATCATCCGTGAGGAATGAACATGTTTAGCCTTTGCCGGCCCAGGATTCTAGCTTGCTTTCTGCTGCTCTCATTGGGACTGCTTGGCAGACCGGCGTTGGCGCAGGTTGACCTCGCCGGGCAATGGGCGGGGAAGATGCACGAGGATTTTCCCGAACGCCTGGGCGGCCCTGAAATCGGCGACTACACAGGCATGCCCATCAACGACCAGGCTCGCATGAGGGCCGACGCCTGGGACGCGCAGAAGTGGGAGATGGTCGAGCACGAGTGCCAGCCGCATCCCGCGGATTACGCGCCGCGCGGCCCCGCGGACATGCGCATCCGCTCGGAAATCGATCCGTTCACGCAGGCCATCGTGGCGTGGCACGCCACGCTGAGATTCATGCTGACCCAGCGAATTATTTACATGGATGGACGTCCGCACCCTTCCGAGAGCGCGCCTCACACCTGGCAGGGATTCTCGACCGGCGAGTGGGAAGGCGACATGCTGAAGGTGTCGACGGATCACCTCAAGGAAGGCTGGCTGCGGAGAAACGGACTTCCGCGCAGCGAGAAAGCCACGCTGACGGAATATTTCATCCGGCACGGCAATTACTTCACGCTGGTCACGGACGTGGAAGATCCGGTCTACACCACGGAGCCGTTCGTGCGAACGTCGAATTGGACGCTCGATATGATCGACCGGCTGGTGCCCTATTACTGCATGCCCAGCGTGGAGGTGCCGCACCCGAAAGGGTATGTGGCGCATCATCTGCCAGGGACCAACCGCTTCCTGACGGAATATGCTTCGCGTTGGGGAATTCCCGTCGAGGCCGCGCGAGGCGGCGCGCAGACGATGTATCCCGAGTATCAGGATAAGCTCGAAAAAATGCCCGCGCCTCCGAAGCTCTCCGTGAAAGACGAGATGAAACAATGAAGAAGACGGAGATGAACTGCCTGCGAACTTTGCTCGTGGCGATTGTGCTGTCGGCGATTTTCTTCGCCGCACCTGTAGCCCGACTGTCAGCGCAGAGCGCTCACGGAAAAGTAGACTTGCTGCACGTGCAGGGGAATGTGTACATGATTGCGGGAGCGGGCGCGAACATCACCGTGCAGGTGGGCAAAGAGGTCGTGTTCGTCGTCGACTCGGGCGTGCCGGAGATGAGCGACCAGGTGCTTGCGGCGATCCGCGGCATCACCAGCAAGCGGATCCTTTTCATCATCAATACGAGCGCCGACGCGGATCACGTGGGCGGCAACGCAAACCTGGCCAAGGCGGGCGTGGGCGTGCCCAATATCGGCTCGACGCTCATCGCACCAACAGGGTCGTCGATCGTGGCGCACTACAATGTCGTCACACGAATGAGCGAGCCCCACGGAAACGCGCCCGCGTTTCCTGCGGCCCTGCTGCCCACCGACACCTACGAAAACGACGACTGGAAGTTTTACAACGGCGAGGGAGTGTTTATTTACCATCCCGAACATGCCCACAGCGACGCGGACAGTTACGTCCTCTTCCGGAGTTCGGACGTTATCAGCGTGGGCGATATTTTGACCCTGGCGAGCTACCCCGTGATCCGCGCGGACGAAGGCGGCAGCATCAACGGGGAGATCAAAACGCTCAACCAGATTATCGATATGCTCGAGCCCGAAGAAAACGAAGAGGGCGGGACCTACGTGATTCCCGGCCACGGGCACGTCTGCGACCGAAACGACGTGGTGGATTATCGCGACATGGTGACGATTATCCGCGACCGCGTGCAGAACCTGGTGAACAAGGGCATGACGCTCGACCAGGTGAAAGCGGCGAAGATCACCTTCGATTATGACGGGCTCTTCGGCGCCACGACGGGGCCGTGGACGACCGACATGTTCGTCGAGGCGATTTATCGCGAGCTCAGCAGCAACAAAAACAAACCGGAAGCGAAAGCCGGCGAGGGCAATTAAGGCGTAAGCTAAAGATTCTGGTGGCGGCAAAAGGTAGCGGTAAAAGGCACGGCGAGCCTTCGCTCCTCCATGTGCCGCCCCTCCGGGGCTTCCTGCTACCTCAATGCCGCCCTCCCACCGCTAACGCGGTGGGCTACCTTGTTCCGCCCCTACGGGGCTGGCTAGCGCGGTTGCTGGCATCTCTGTCTTTCGTTTCGTTGCATCCCGAAAACATCCGCGCTTTCACGGATGGTGCGAGGGATCTGTACACCGTATCAGGCACAAAACCTTCTCAAACAACTTTCCGAGCAGATGGTCTTGTTCGATGGCGATCACTTCGCTAGCGGATCGGGGCGCAGTTGGAAGTGGACGGCTTCTGGCCGGGTGCCCTTCCCTCCTTCGATATGCCACGGGTTTCTGACTTCGTTGCCTGCCCATAGTCCGCGGCCTTTCCATCCGGCTTTGGCGTCGTCGATGCGGCCGGTGAGATTGCGGGTGTAGAAGCCGAGGGGATAGGGGACGCGCAGAACGACCCACTTGTGCGTGTCCGGCATGAACGCTAGCAGCGAATCGGAGCCGGTTCCGTTGGCGATCGGGATATTTTCTCCTAATCCGAAGGTGTTGAAGCGGTCGACCCAATCGCCATATAAGAAGTCCGCGCTTCCCGCTTCGGAAACGTTCTTGAATTGCGGACCCGGAGTGTCGTAGAGGGTCCAGCCCTCGACGCAATGCTGCCCGTCGAATGACGCAGGGCCGGTGAGGACCTTGCACTTGCTGCGGTCGAACGTGGCTAACTGGCCGCTTCCTGCCAGGCCTATCCACACGACGCCGTTGCTATCGATATCGATGCCGCGCGGAAGGTATCCGGCTTTCCCGGGAGCCTTCGCATTGTAATACGGGGGCTCGTAGGCTTCGGCATGGCAGGTTTCGGGAGGATTTGACCCGAGGTCCATGCGAATGATCCTGCCGGGCGTCTTGGGGACGCTGTACCAGATGCTCTTGTCGACCGGGTTGTAAGCGACGTAGTAGCCGCTGTCCGGCATCAGCTTATCGATGTCTTTTTCGTATTTGCCGTCGCCGTTGATGTCGTAATACGCGGGGCACCATCCCTGGGCCTCTTCTTCGGTGCCGCCATTATCGAGGATGCCCGGCTTGATCCAGGCTACGACCGTTCCGTTTCCGACGAGATAAATCGTCTGATCCTTGTCGTCGGCAAAGGCCGCGTGGTGGTTGCCAAAGCAGGTGTCCACCCAGGTTTCCTTCTTCGTTTTTCCATCGTAATACGCTAGCTGGCGGTAGCTTTTGGGTATGGGGTAATACTGCGCGTACTTGTTGCTCGATCCTTCCTTGCACCACGCGGGATTATCGGGCGGGCGGAAGGTGGTGGCCATCCACAGGCGGCCCTTGGTATCCACGTTCTTCACTTCGGTCTGTTGCCGCTCTTCGTAAATCAGTTCGTCTCCCCAATACAGCGAGGGAATTTCCATCGCGGTGGGGGCATGGCCGCCGCGAATCAGGGCATTCTTGTCGCCGCGAACCGGCAGCGGCACGGTGTGGTCCGAATTCTTCACCGGATCGAGAATGTGCAGATCGCCCGTATTGAAATCGCCGAGGTAGACCGGTCCGTATGGATTGGACTCCGGATGCCGTTTGTCTGTGACGTAGAGATCGTGCGCGAAGGTGATGGGCGTTCCGACATCCCACATCGTGATTACCAGGTTCCGCTCCACGCCCGCGGGCCGCGGAGGCGCTGGCGGAATTTCTCCCTTGGCGATGCGGTCGGTCCACTCACCGAGAATTTTGTCGGCCTGCGAGGGACCTAGGGGATTCACCATCCCCACCATGCTGCTTCCCACCTGCCCCATGCGGATGCGCTGGTCCCAGGCCTCGGTGCTGGAACCAAAAGCGCCCATCTCTGGGGAGATCTCGCGCGTGATGCGGTTGCCCATCTGGTGGCACGAGGCGCAATTCTTGATCGTGGCTACCCAGTTGGCTTGGGTTTCGATTACACCCGTCTGCATGGGCCCGTCGCCGACGGGGTCATGCGCCTGCATGCTGCCCACCCCGCGCGAGTAAGGTAGCTTGTCTGCGGGAACCGCGACGGTCATGGGGAAAGCGTTCTTGGGGGGAACCTGCAGCAGCGACAACCAATAGTTGGCCGGGTAGTATTGCGCGGCCGCCTTGGCGTTCGGGGCAATCACCGCAGTCAACGCCAGATGCTCGCCCGGCGTGGCGATCACGGCGCCTGAATCGATCAGGCCGTATCCGCGCACCCACACCTTGTAAGTTGCTTTTGGCAGCTGCGGCAGCAGATAGCGACCGCGGTCGTCCGTCACGACGATCTTGCGAAATTTGGTGGGCAACTCGGTGGTTTCCGCAATCACCCACACGCCCGCTTCAGGCCCTTTCGAGCTGGTCACTACGCCGCCGATATCATCAGCGTCGATGGCAACCTGCTCGGCAATCTGTCGGGCGGACCTGCCGCCTTCCTGGCGCGCTTCCACGCGGTGACTTGCGGCGGCGATCACGATTGCAAAAGCCGACAGGATAAGTGCCAGGACTCGCTTCATCCAGATATTCCCCATCCGTCTCTCCTCTCCGCGGGCCTTGGAATCGGGCGCTCGTGTGTCGAGCTTGACGATGTCCACAATACGAACGCACGCATATTATTACAAAGTCGCCCGCTTTTGCGGGGATTCGCAACGCGGCAAGCGATGGGGTGCTGCGTTCAGTAAGTGTGTGCGTAAGTGCAGCTATTTCGTTTGGTGTTGAGGACTGTGCGGGAGCTTGTTGTAGTCGGGCACGTGAGCGCACAGGCCGCCCTGCTTCGTCATTTTGGAATAGCCGGCGACGAGTTGATCCAGGTAATGATCGATCGAAAAATCGAAGGGATCGGCGGGGTCCGCGTCCACCAATTCAAGGTCGGTGTCATTCATCGTGAGTTTCCCGAAGCGGACGGTGCCGCCCCGGAAGTATTGGAAATTGCGGCCGCCGCAGCGGCTCGCAATCGTTTCCTTTCGTCCCGGCGCGCCGAATGTCATCGCGATCAGGCCGTTTTGAATCTGAATGCTGCTTAGGTGCCCGTGCATTTTCGGAGGGGGAAGGAGCCGTTGGGGGTCCAGGATCAGATCGTCTTTATCGACTGCCACTCCAGAGATTTTCGAGGTGTCAAGGAGTTTGGCCGTATCGAGGCCCAGCAGATCCATCAGACCCTTCACCGGAAGATGAAGCGCCCGGACTTTCAGCGTGTGCACGCGAATCTGGCCGTCGGGCGTGGCCGCCATGGTTCCCTGAGTCTCAAAAGGAATGCCGCCTTTGCTCGCCAGGATGCCTTTCATCACGACCTCATTGCCCTCAATCGTGAGCGCGAGATTCTTAAGCGGCGCATCGGGTTTTGCGAAAACGTACTCGTTGAGGGCGTTGGTCATCGCTTGGGGCTGCACCTGGATGCTCGCCGAGTCCACCTCGAGATGAAACGAACTCTTGTCGTCAAATACCGGGATGCCGCCGTTGTCGGACGCCAATTTGCCCTGCAGCGTGGCGATGTGTACGACGATTGTGTCGGTGAGATGGAAATCGACGTTTTTCATCGCCGTCCGGACAATTCCTGCGGCATTTGAGGGCGTGTCGCTTTTCTGGGCGGGCGTCTGCGCGCGAACCGGCCGAGAATGCGCCACAAGAATTGCGAGGAAGAGACTGAAGCCTAGCGCCAGCCGGAAAGCTCTCATCGTAGAACCCCTCGTGGGAGGGCGCACAATCGCCCGGGTTCGAAAATAGGACGGCCGGGTTCGCCTGGCAATCCACGGAATGCCCGATATATGAGGTATCTTCAGGCTTGGACGGGAAGAAGAAACGCGGGAAACCGAGTAAAACCCAGTAGCTAAATCCCCGCCCTGAGACGGAAAACCGCGGTTCGCTGAATTGTTATACGGCGCGAATAACGCGATAGCTGCTATTCGCGGAGGAGGTCGGGCGTTCCTTCGCGCTCGCCTTGCGCGGCGCTTTCTTGGTGACCAGATGGGCGCCTTCGGTCAAATCGACCAGCTTTACCCACATTTCATCCCCCTGCGGGACCACCATTACCTTGCCCAGTTGAGACGTGGACTCCAACAAAATCACGGGGCCGTGCGTGCGATGCCGGTGCGTTGCCGTGCGAGTGTCTGCCATGAGTTTCCTCGTTTTCCGTTTCTCTTTGAGCCTCCATTATGAGCCGTTCGAGGAAAGTATGGGGAACTATCTTGCGGGCCCCCGAGGAGGCAAAAGTGCGGGATCATAAGCCGCGCCTTGATACCCTATCCGGGTATGGTAGTATGTCGCCGCCCTGCTGGTCACGAGGCGTTCATCTTTCTCGTGTCTAATAGCAGGCCGTAAACATCAATCACATATGGGCGTTTGGAAGATTACCCGCAGAGAGCTGAATCTAAATGAGATGTCCGAATTATTCGACGTTGCGTGCGGGGTACCTCACCGGGGTAATGCCCGAGGGAATGCAATGATCCGAGAAATCCGGGAATTTCCCCTTCTTTTATTGATGCTTAACATGCTGTTGACCGGCTGCGGGAACGCCAAAAGCGACCCCGCAGCGGGCGCGCCTCCGCAGTTGAGGGTCGAGTCTGGCGGCGATCCCAATGTTTTTCGCACGGATCATCCCGAGCAATTTCCTCTGACCGCCGCCGTCGCGCACACCGCGTTCTCCGAACTGAAGGTGACCGGCACAGTGAGTGCGGATATTTCCCGAACCGTCCCGGTGATTTCGCTGGCCTCGGGGCGGGTGATCGAAATCGACGCGCGCCTGGGAGATACCGTCAAAAAAGGGCAGCTTCTCCTGCGCGTGCAAAGCGCCGATATCGCCGGCGCTTACTCCGACTACCAGAAGGCCCAGGCGGACGAGCAACTGGCCCGCACGCAGCAGGAACGCGCCCAACTCCTCTACAACCGCGGCGCAATCTCCTTGAACGACCTGCAGATTGCTCTGGATACAGCAGCCAAAGCGAAGGTGGACGTTGCGACCACTGCGGAAAAACTCCGCGTGCTCGGCGCCACCAGCCTGGATCAGCCCTCAGGCATCGTGGAGATTCACGCGCCAGTGGCGGGCGTGATCACCGACCAGCAGGTGACCAGTGCGGCGGGGGTGCAGGGCCTTAGTTCACCCAATCCATTCACAATTTCGGACCTGACCTACGTCTGGATTCTCTGCGACGTCTATGAGAACGATCTCTCGAACGTGCATCTCGGAGAAAAGGCCGATATACGGCTGAATGCGTATCCGAATCAGGCATTCACCGGTGTGATCGGCAACGTAGGGCCGGTTCTCGATCCGAACCTGCGCACGGCGAAAGTTCGCATCGAGGTGCGCAACCCGGGGCTGATGCGCCCCGGCATGTTCGTCACTGCTACGTTTCACGGGCAGCGCAGCGAAACGCGTGCGGCGGTTCCAGCTACGGCCATTCTCCACCTGCACGATCGCGATTGGGTCTACGTGCCGGTCAACCGCAACCAATTCCGCCGCGTTGGCGTGGTGGGCGGGGAGATGCTGCCCGGGAACCTGCAGGAAGTGGTTTCGGGCCTCGCTCCCGGCGGACAGGTAATCTCCAACGCCCTCGAATTTCAAAACACTGCGGAACAGCGATGATCGATTCTCTGGTCGACATCGCGCTGCATAACCGGTTCATCGTTCTGGCGATCGCTCTGGCGCTTTTCGTGTGGGGCGCCATCGCGTTCAAGGAACTTCCGGTGGAGGCTTATCCGGACGTGGCGAACACCTGGGTGCAGGTGATCACCCAATGGCCCGGGCGCGCTGCGGAAGAAGTGGAACAACAGGTAACCATCCCTATCGAAATTCAGATGAACGGGATCCCGCATCTCTCCCACGTGCGATCGTCCTCGCTGGCGGGGCTTTCGGTGGTCAATCTGATTTTCGACGATGAGTCGGACAACGATTGGGATCGCCAGAAGGTGCTCGAGCACCTTTCTTTTGTGACGCTCCCGCCGAACGTGACCGCTCAGATCGGGCCCGATTTCAGCCCGATCGGCTCGATTTACTGGTACACGCTGACCAGCAGCAACCCGGCGTATGACGTGATGAACCTCAAATCCCTCCAGGATTGGGTGATCAGCAAATATATGAAGTCCGTGCCGGACGTGGTGGACGATTCCTCCTTCGGCGGAATCACGCGCGAATACCAGGTGCGCGTCGATCCGGACAAGCTGGTCTCCTACGGATTGAGCATCGCGCAGGTCGAGCAGCAGATAACCAATGCCAACGCGAACGCCGGGGGAAGCTTCATCGAGCAGGGGGCGCAGCAAATCAACGTGCGCGCTGTGGGACTGGTCACAAACGTAAACGACATCGCCAAGACTGTGCTCAAGACGCAAAACGGAGAGGCGCTTCGCGTGCGGGACATTGCCGAGGTGGTGCAGGGACCGAAAATCCGGCTCGGCCAAATCGGCAAGGCGATTCATCGCTCCGATGGCGTAGTGGTGGATGATAACGACGTGGTGGAAGGCATCGTGTTTCTGCGCAAGGGGGCCGACACGGCGACGACGCTCGACGCGATTCACGCGATGGTTCGCCGGCTGAACGACCATATTCTGCCGCAGGGCGTGAAGATCGTTCCCTACCTCGATCGCGACGATCTGGTTCATTACACCACGCACACCGTGCTGCATAACCTCACCGAAGGAATGATCCTCGTGGTTATCATCCTTTTTATTTTTCTGGGGAACGTGCGCGGAGCGTTCATCGTCGCGCTGACCATTCCTTTTGCGCTGCTGTTCGCTTCCATTTGCCTGGATTTGCGGCATATTTCGGCCAATCTGCTGTCTCTGGGTGCATTGGACTTCGGCATGGTGGTGGACGGCGCGGTAGTAATGATCGAAAACATCGTGCGCCATCTAAACCAGCGGGATCCCGATCACGGCACGGTGCTGGATCAGGTGGGCATAGCGGCCCATGAGGTTGAGCGGCCGGTGTTCTACGCTATCGCCATCATCATCACCGCCTACCTTCCGATTTTTACCTTGCAGCAGGTCGAGGGGAAACTATTCAGGCCCATGGCCTGGACGGTCGCTTTCGCACTGCTGGGCGCGCTGATTTTCTCGATGCTGATTGCCCCGGCGCTCGCGAGTTTCCTTTTCCCCGCGAACATGAAGCAATGGGACAACCCGGTGGTCGAATTCCTTACGATGCATTACCGGCGGGCCGTAGCCTGGGCCGTCCACGAACGATGGATCACGGTGGGTGTCGCAGCCGCCTCCTCCCTTTTCGCGCTTTATCTGGCGGTGGGCGGCGTGATCGGATCGGAATTCCTTCCGCATCTCGATGAAGGAGCTATCTGGGTTCGCGGAACGCTGGCGCCCAGCACCGGCCCTGCCGAGGGATCGCGCGTGATGGAAAGGGCGCGCCAGATACTCTGCTCTTTTCCGGAAGTCCCTCAGGTGGTCACGCAGGTAGGCCGTCCCGACGACGGTACCGACACGACGGGTTTTTTCAACACCGAATATTTCGTCGACCTGCTCCCCAAGGAAAAGTGGCGCCCCGTTTTCCACCAGGATAAGGAACAATTGATCGCCGCGATGGATTATCAGCTTGAAAAGATGCCTGGCGTCATCTGGAATTTCTCGCAGCCTATCTCCGACAACCTGGAAGAGGCAGTCAGCGGCGTGAAAGGGGCGCTGGCGGTGAAAATCTACGGCGACGACCTGCGAACGCTCGAAGCGAAAGCCGACGAGATCGTCGGCGCGATGCGAAACATTCGGGGAGTCGAGGACCTGGGAGTCTTCCGCGTGATCGGCCAGCCCAATCTGGATTTCTCCGTGGACCGCGACCAGGCCTCGCGCTATGGAATCAATGTCTCCGACGTGCAGGATGCCGTTCAGACAGCCGTCGGCGGAAGCGCGCTCACCCAAGTGCTCGTGGGAGAGCAGCGGTATGACCTGGCGATGCGGTACCTGCCGCAGTATCGGGACACAAAGGAAGCCATCGAGAGAATCCGCCTGCTCGCGCCCACCGGCGAGCGCGTCTCCCTCGCGCAACTGACGAAGGTAACGGTGACCGACGGCGGTTCCGAAATTTACCGCGAGGCAAATTCACGCTATGTCGCGATCAAATACAGCGTACGCGGAAGGGATCTTGGAAGCACTGTCGAGGAAGCCATGAAGGCCGTCAATTCCAAGGTAAAATTGCCTCCCGGCTACACGCTGGACTGGGCCGGCGAATATGAGAACGCGAAGCGCGCGGACCGGCGGCTGTTGCTCGTGCTTCCGGTCACAATTCTCGTAATCTTTATCATCCTCTATGCGATGTTCCAATCGGTGAAGTGGGCGCTTCTTATTCTCACCAACGTAGCCATGGCGCGCATCGGCGGCCTGCTGGCGCTGATGATCACGCACACAAACTTCAGCGTTTCCTCGGGCGTCGGTTTCCTGGCCCTTTTCGGTGTTTCCGTACAGACCGGCGTTATTATGCTGGAGTACATCAATCAGCTTCGCGTCCAGGGCTATACGCCCGAAGAAGCGGCCGTTGAAGGAGCCGTTTTGAGGCTTCGGCCGATCATGATGACCATGCTGGTGGCCACGCTTGGGCTACTCCCGGCGGCGCTGTCGCATGGCATCGGGTCGGACTCGCAGCGTCCTTTTGCGATCGTGATCGTAGGAGGCTTGATCTCCGACCTGGTGATGAGCATCCTCCTGCTGCCGGTTCTCTACACGTGGTTCGCGCGCAGAGGCGACCGGCTGCCGGAACACGAAGGCTCAGAAACCGCATAACCCGCTTCGGACGGTAAGGGGAAAGGCCCCGATGAAAAAAGAGGAAGTGTGCGCGCTGATCGAAAAGATTGGCGTGATCCCGGCCATCCGGGTTTCTTCGGCGGAGGAGGCGCGCTTTGCCGCCGAAGCCGTCAATCGCGGCGGCATCCCCATCGTGGAGATCACGATGACGGTGCCGAATGCCTGTGAAGTGATGGCCCAACTGGTAAGCTCTCACCCCAAAATGGTTGTCGGCGCCGGGACGGTGCTCACCACCGACATCGCCCGCCTCTGCCTGGACTCGGGAGCAAGCTTCATAACCGCGCCCTCCTTGAATGCGAAGATCGTGGAATTCGCCGCCAAAGAAAATATCGCCGTGCTGCCGGGCGCGCTCACGCCCACCGAAGTCGTCACGGCGTGGGAAGCGGGCGCCGACTTCGTGAAGGTCTTCCCGTGTTCGCTGGTTGGCGGCGAACGATACATCAAGGCATTGAAAACTTCGCTGCCGGAGATCCGGCTGATCGCCGCGGGCGGCGTGAATCAACAGACGGCCGAGGATTTTATCGTCTCGGGTGCCAGCGCGCTCGGCGTCGGGACCGAACTCATTCCCACCGAGGCCCTCAAGCGCAAGCAAGCGAAACGCATTCAGGAGCTGGCGCTGCGGTTCAGGGAGTTCGTGAAGGAAGCGCGAGCCCGCATCGCTCCTCCATCAAACGCGACCCCGGAAAAAGGCTCGGCCCGCTAGAACTTCTCTTCAGGTACTACTCTGCTGGTACTGTCCCAAATGTAACCACCCGCCCAGTGTACCTTTCTGGCGCCCTCGTTATCTTTATCGTGCAGTGAGAGATACCGAGGAAAGCTGAAATGACAGTAGCAATCAATCCCTTTAATACCGCGGACGGATCGTTTTCTGCAGCATCGCTTTCCGTATCGGGCGCGGGATTCGGATTGCGACGGGAAATCGGCTTCCCAATTCCCTTTGGCTGCAGAGAAGTGTTTTCCTCGGGTAAAAACGGTACCGCCAAAGCGTTCCCCTATCGAAATAAGGGAGTTACCGACGCCATCGATTTCGGATGCAGGGCCACTACGCTTGATGGTACCGGTATCGAATCCGTAAGCAGTTTATTTTCAATATAAAATATTTGGCGTTCCGATTGCAACTAGACAGGTAGTAGATGTACCGAATTTAAACACTCGACCCTAGGTCGATTGTCCGGGAGAAAAAAGATGAAATCAGTCGTACTTGCGTTGTTTTTAGCCGTATTCAGTAGCGCCGCAATGGCAGACAACATTGCGATCCAGAATTCCTCCTTCGAGGATCTCACCGGCAATCCGCTTATCAATTCCTGCGGAACCGGTTGTGCCTATAACAATGGCCCCATTAACGGCTGGACGAGCACCGGCGGGCAGAACGGATCGCAGACGCTGAACTCCACCTATTACAGCGGCCCGTTGCCCGATGGCACCGTCATGGCCTACAGCAACGGCGGCACAATTTCCCAAACTCTGGCCGTTTCCCTGCTGCCCGACTCCGTTTACACGCTGTCGGTCTACATCGGAAACAGGCTCGATAACCAGGTAAGCGATTATTCCTTCTCGCTGCTCGCGGGAGGAACCGTTCTCGACACCTTCTCCGGCTCCACCGGTTCGATTACGCCAGGAACATTCCAACAGGAATTCCTGACGTATACGACCGGAAGCGTCGTCACTCCGGGTCTGCTCGGGATTCAGCTCACCAGCGCCGGCCAGCAGACAGACTTCGACGACGTTCAGCTGTACGACCCGCCGTCCGATGGTCCGGTGGCGACGCCTGAACCAAGCAGCCTGCTGATGCTCGGCATGGGCCTTCTGGGTGTTCTGGGCGTGGCAGGTCGCAAACAGGTACAGGCATAAAAGCGAAGGAAGGGGCCGACGCACCCGGACACTCGGCCCCTCCCACTCTTTCTGTCTCGTCCGGGAGATGCTTTTAAGAATCGATTCTTCTGAGAAAGAGACTCCCCGCTCCCCGGCCTGTCCATAGCTCCTGACCTGCACCCCGAGGTTCTAGTGGCCGGCGATTCCAACGACGAGGTTGGACGAAACGCTCAGAGGTGTTGCTTCCGTTATTTTCTAATCCCGATAGTCGATGGAAAGAAGAGCGTGCCCTCCGAGGCGTATCAAACTCTCCGTCCGGTTTTCCTGCGGCAGCCAGAAGTCGCCCACTTTTTCATACTTGTGTTTTATCTCGGCCTTCTTGATCCACATGGAGGGAGACCTGGCGGGCTCGGCCTCGATGCGCGTGACGGCGAAATCATTCGTGTCCACCCATATCTTGCCGCGGTAGAGATATTTTTCGTCCGTCTTGGGAAAGACGCTGAGGATGTATTGCGGATCGCCCGCGGAATCGTCTATACCAGTGAGGGTGAAAGCGTAGTTCTTGGAGATAAGAGCCGTACGGCTGCGAGCCTGGTCGTCGGTGGCTTCCTTCTCTCCATCGAGCAGCTTTTTTAGCACGTGGTCGATGATGAATTTCGAGCCCGACTGCGATTCGACGGTGAACTCTTTTTCAGACGGCGAGGCCTTCACGGCGACGACTATTTCGGCGTCGTGGCTTCCAAAGAACCCGCGGTACTGCATGCGGTATGTTCGCGTCCCTTCGTATGTCCGCAGGGCGGCTGCTCGCTCCTGGTTTCGCTGTTCCATGCGGCTGACAACCCGGTCCACCGTGAGGAATTCTTTCGCAGCCGTGCCGGATGGGTCGCCCGCGCTTTGCCGCGCCGCGCACAGGGGCACATTCCAAAGAGAAACAACCGCACAGAGTAGAAACTGGATTGCGATTCTTCGGGTTATCGAGGGCATAGCGCGAAGAGCCTCCCTGCCTGGTCCAGCCGGTCGTGCTGGATTCGCTGATACGCTCGGACACAACCCCGGGTTGTGGCCGGCTCTTTGCATTTTTGCCGACGAGGGCGGCATTTGGCAACACCTTCATCGCCGCGACACAGATTGCCGAAAATCCGCATTGAGGAAAGGAAGAGAGCGTCCGGCAAGACCAATCTTTCACTCCGCGCTGGCGCTTCTGCACCGTTCCACTGAGCTCGATACGTCCGGATGTGTTTTTTTCAACAGCCCGAAAAGCTTAAAATCCTTTCCTGTACTAAACTGGAACAGCCATGGCGAAACCAGTCCTGCTGAGTGTGGATGACGATCCCGACGTTCTTCGGGCGATCGAGCGCGATCTGCGGTCCCGTTACGGCGCCGAATATCGCGTAATCGGAAGCGATTCCCCGGAAGGAGCGCTCACGCTTCTGAAGCAACTGAAGGTGCGCAACGACAGCGTGGCCTTGCTGCTGGCCGACCAGCGCATGCCGCACATGGACGGCGTCTCCTTCCTGCAGGAAGGCATGCGCATCTTTCCCGAGGCAAAGCGCGCCCTCCTCACGGCCTACGCGGACACAAATGCGGCCATCAGTGCCATCAACCAGGCCAACATCAATTTCTTTTTCATGAAGCCGTGGGATCCTCCCGCGGACCACCTCTACCCGCAACTCGATGATTTGCTCGATGACTGGCGGGCTTCCTACCGGCCGGCCTTTGAGGGAATTCGAGTGCTGGGAACGCGCTGGTCGCCGCGTTCGTACGAGCTGCGCGATTTCCTGGCGCGCAACCGCGTCCCGTACCAATGGATCGATGTGGAGGCCTCCGCGAATGACCCGGAAACAAAGCGCCTTCTCGAGGCCCTCGGGCCGGAGGCCTCTAACCTTCCCGTAGTGCTTTTCCAGGATGGAACAAAGCTTCTCGATGGCGTACCGTCCCAGGTCGCCGAGCGGGTTGGCTTGCGAACGCGCGCGCAGACCAACTTCTACGATCTGGCGATTGTCGGCGGAGGACCCGCCGGCCTGGCTGCCGCCGTCTATGGGGCGTCCGAGGGCTTGCACACTGTCATGATCGAGCGCGAGGCTCCCGGCGGGCAGGCCGGAATGAGCTCGCGCATTGAGAACTATCTCGGATTTCCCGTTGGATTGAGCGGCGGCGATCTGGCCCGCCGCGCGGTGGTGCAGGCGGAGCGCTTTAAGGTGGAAATCCTCTCGCCGCAGGAAGCGCTGAGCGCCCGGATCGAAGGCCCGTACAGGATGTTGAAGCTGGCCGACGACAGCGAAATCTCCTGCCACGCGTTGATGATCGCGACAGGCGTGCAGTGGAGGCGGCTGGAAGCCCCGGGAATCAGCCGCCTGCAAGGCGCGGGCGTGTACTACGGGGGAGGCTCCACGGAAGCGATGTCCTGCAAAGGCGAAATGGTTTACGTGGTGGGCGGCGCAAACTCTGCCGGACAGGCCGCCATGAACTTCGCAAAATATGCCGAACGCGTGGTCATCGTGGTTCGGAGCGCTTCCCTCTCGAGCACGATGTCGCAGTATCTGATCGATCAGATCAAGGAAACTCCCAACATCCAGGTTTGGCCGAACGCCAGTGTTTCCGAGGCGCACGGCGAAACGCATCTCGAAGAAATTTCCTTCCTGTGTTCGGACACGGGAAAAATCGAACGGGTGCCGGCGAGCTCCATGTTCATCTTCATCGGCGCGCTGCCTCAAACGGACTGGCTGGGAGATGTGATCGAGCGGGACGAACGCGGGTTCATCCTTACCGGCCCCGATCTCATCCGGGAAGGCCAGCGGCCGAAAGGCTGGGCGCTGGACAGGGATCCGTTCCTGCTCGAAACGAACGTGCCGGGCATTTTCGCCGTGGGCGACGTGCGGCACGGTTCGGTGAAGCGCGTGGCGTCCGGCGTCGGCGAAGGGTCGGTGGCCGTGCAGTTCATCCATCAATATCTGAGCAAGGTGTAATGGCCGAAAATTCGGAATTGCTTCGCGTACCGATGTTCGCCGGTCTGCCGGACGATCAGCTTTCCTGGTTCATCGCCCACTCGGAAGAACTCCGTCTTAAACCAGGGGAGGCGTACTTTCGGCAGGGCGATCCAGCGGACGCAATGTTTGTGATCCTGGAAGGGCAGCTGCAAGCGCGCGGCGAAATCGGCGGAGAGACCGTTGTATTTACCACAAAGGCGGGGGACGTTACGGGCGTTTTGCCCTTTTCCAGAATGAAGCAGTACACCGTTGGCGCACGAGCGATGACCGATTCCCGCGTCCTGCGCTTTCCTACTTCATCGTTTCCGGAGCTTGTGCAGAAGATGCCCGAACTGGCCCAGCGCCTGGTGGGCCTCATGTCGGACAGAATCCGCGAAACCACGCGGATGGAGCAGCAGCGCGACCGGCTCGCTTCCCTGGGCAAACTTTCGGCAGGGCTGGCGCACGAACTCAACAATCCCGCTTCCGCGGCCAAGCGCGCGGCAAGCCAGTTGCGCGATATCCTGATAAGAGTTCGGAACGCCAGCCTCGAACTCGGACGGCGGGTGCTCACCCCCGAACAGCGAGCGGAAATCGAGAAAATGGAGGCCTCTTTCGTCCAGAGCAACGAAGCTCCCCCCGATCCGCTGGCCATCAGCGACCTGGAAGAACAGATTGACTCGTTGCTTCGCAGTCATGGGCAGGAGGATCTGTGGCAACTGGCCGCGGACCTGGCGCGCAAGAACGTGAAACCGGAGGCGCTGGAATCACTGTTCGCGTCGCTGCCGGCGGAGACCGCGCGAGCCGCTCTTGTACGAATCGCGGCCTCGGTGGAAATCGCCACGCTGCTGAACGAGATCGAGAGCGCCACGGCGCGCATCTCCGACCTGGTGGGCGCCATCAAGCAGTACACCTACATGGACCAGACTCCCGTGCAGAACGTCGACATCGTGAAGAGTCTGGAAACCACGCTGACGATCCTGAACCACAAGCTCAAGCGCGGCGTCGTCGTCGAGCGCGACTACCAGCGCATTCCTCTGCTCGTGAATTCCTTCGGAAGCGAACTGAATCAGGTGTGGACCAATATCATCGACAACGCGATTGACGCCATGGGCGGCAAAGGAAACCTTCGAGTGCGCACCTACCGCGAGGACGATTGCGTGGTGGTCGAAATCGCCGACAGCGGCCCGGGAATTTCACCCGAAGTGAAGGCGCACATCTTCGAACCGTTCTTCACCACGAAGGGAGTGGGAGAAGGCACCGGCCTGGGCCTGGATACGGTGCAGCGAATCGTGAAGAAACACCACGGAACGATTCAGGTGGATTCGAAACCGGGCGATACCCGCTTCCAGGTTTGGCTGCCGGTGGCCGATACTTCCGCGGCCTGACCGGCACCAGAGGAATCAGATCAGCCTAACCGCCAGCCGCCCGCCGCAATCGTCATTTTGCGAGCGGGTCGGGACGCACCTGGAAATGCACCAGTTCGCTAGGCGTACCCTTGCCCGTCTCGACGTGCCAGGTTGTGCGGGTATCGTTATCGGCCCAAATCCCGCGTCCCTTCCAGCCGGCTTTCGCGTCATCGATACGGCCATCGACGCCGCGGGAATAGAAGCCCAGGGGATATGGGACTCTCATCACCGTCCACGTCTTCGTCGCGGGCTGGAACACTAGCAGCGAGTCTGAACCCGAACCCGTCACGACTACTGCATTCTTGCCAAGGCCGAGTGAGTTGAAACGATCAACCCAGTTGAAATAGAGCCAATCCGCTTTTGCTTCGTTCTCACCCTTAAACGTGGGACCCGGGGCCGGATACAGCGTCCAGCCTTCCGGGCAATGCTGCCCGGTCGCGGTGGGTCCGTTGAGCACCTTGCACTTGCTGCGGTCGAAGCTGGCCAGTTGCGCGCTGCCACCGAGCGCAGTCCACACAAGGCCGTTCGTATCGAAATCGACACCGCGCGGCACGTAGCCTAGCTTATCCCCGCCCTTGGCGCCTTCGGCGCTGGTGTACGGTGGTTCGTAAATTTCCGTCATGCAGG